>Ga0194112_10008441_pt1 | contig 13247 bp, 15 predicted proteins | sample TA2MahC400mmetaG_FD_146191 | JGI IMG/M metagenome (GOLD analysis project Ga0194112, IMG submission 146191) | Freshwater microbial communities from Lake Tanganyika, Tanzania - TA2015016 Mahale Deep Cast 400m | ecosystem: Environmental > Aquatic > Freshwater > Lake | place: Tanzania: Lake...
GCCCACCTGGGCTGCGAAAAAAACCGGGTGGACACCGAGCACATGCTGGGGCTGCTGGCCCAGGCGGGCTATGGCGTCAGCGCCGATGAGCACGACGCCACCGTGGTGGTGGTGAACACCTGCAGCTTCATCCAGGAGGCCCGGGAGGAATCGGTGCGCACCCTGGTGGAGCTGGCGGAGCAGGGCAAGGAACTGATCATCGCCGGCTGCCTGGCCCAGCATTTCCAGGAGGAATTGCTGGAGAGCCTGCCGGAGGCCAAGGCGATCGTGGGCACCGGCGATTACCAGCACATCGTGAGCGTGCTGGAGCGCGTCGAGGCCGGCGAGCGGGTGCATCAGGTGAGCGCCAACCCCACCTTCGTGGGCGATGAGCACCTGCCCCGCTACCGCACCACCAGCGAGGCGATCGCCTATCTGAAGGTGGCTGAGGGCTGCGATTACCGCTGCGCCTTCTGCATCATTCCCCACCTGCGCGGCGACCAACGCTCACGGCCGATCGCGAGCATCGTGGCCGAGGCGCAACAGCTCGCGGCCCAGGGGGTGCAGGAGCTGGTGCTGATCAGCCAGATCACCACCAACTACGGCCTGGATCTGGCGGGCAAACCCCAGCTGGCGGAGCTGCTGCGGGCCCTGGGGGAGGTGGAGATCCCCTGGATTCGGGTGCACTACGCCTACCCCACCGGCCTCACCCCGGAGGTGCTCACCGCCTACCGGGAGGTGCCCAATGTGCTCCCCTACCTCGACCTGCCGCTGCAACACAGCCACCCCGAGGTGCTGAAGGCCATGAATCGCCCCTGGCAGGCGGAGGTCACCGGCGGCGTGCTGGCCCGCATCCGTGAGCAGCTGCCCGATGCGGTGCTGCGCACCACCTTCATCGTGGGCTACCCCGGCGAAACGGAGGAGCACTTCCAGCATCTGCTGGATTTCGTGGCGGAACAGCAGTTCGACCACGTGGGGGTGTTCACCTTCTCCCCCGAGGAGGGCACCCCCGCCGCCGCCCTGCCCAACCCGGTGCCGGCGGCGGTGGCCCAGGAGCGCCGGGATCGCTTGATGGCCCTGCAACAGCCCATTGCCGCCGCCCGCAACGCCGCCTGGGTGGGCCGCATCGTGGATGTGCTGATCGAACAGGAGCACCCCGGCAGCGGCGAGATGATCGGCCGCTGCGCCCGGTTTGCGCCGGAGGTGGATGGTGAAGTGCGGGTGCAGCCCGGTGAGGGGGGCCTCAGCGCCGCCCCCGGCACGATGGTGCCGGTGCGCATCACCGGAGCCGACACCTACGACCTGATCGGCACCGTGGTGGGGGCGAAGGCGATGGTGGGCGATGCCCTCGCCGCCCGCCGGAGCGGGGCTTGAAGCGAATCGCCCGCACCGTGGCACACCCGCGCCAGGCCCTCGGGCGGATGCGCGGCCGCCTCACCCGGCATCAGCGCACCACCTTTCTGCTGGCCTCGGGGCTGAGCACCGCCGGCTCCTTCGCCGGCCTCACCGCCAAGGGCTGGCTGTTGATGGAGGGGGCCGGCGATCCCATGCTGCTGGCCCTCAACTTCGCCCTGCTCACCCTGCCCACCCTGCTGGTGAGCGGCCCCGCCGGGGTGCTCACCGACCGGATCGGCAGCGAGGGGGTGCTGATCCGCGCCCAATGGGCCCTGTTCGGCGCCGCCGCCCTTGGCGCCCTGGCGATCCCCCTCAGCCATGGCGGCCAGCAGGATCTGTTGCTGCTGCTCAGCACCCTGGGGGTGGGGGTGGCCAGCACCTATGAGCTCACCGCCCGCAACAAATACGTGGCCCTGCTGGTGGAGCAACCGGAGCAGCTGGGTCCCTACCTGGCCAGCTTTTCGGTGATCTTCAACGTGGGCAAATTGGTGGGGCCGCCCATCGGTGGCCTGCTGCTGGCGGCCACGGGCCCCACCCTGGCCCTGGGGCTGGATGCCGCCACCTACCTGCTGCCGATCGCCACGCTGCTGTGGTGCATGGCACCGGCCCGGGAGCGGGAGCGGCGCAGCCAGCCCGGCGAAGGGGCCAGCCTGGGGGCCGCCTGGCGGGGCTGCGGTGCAGCCCTGCGGCATGTGCTGCTGTTCACCGGTGTGGCCTGTCTGGTGGGGTTCTTCCACCCCGGGTTGGCCCCGCTGCTCGCCCTGCAGCTGCTGGGGCCCAGCCCCCTGGCCCTGGGGATTTTCACCAGCGTGATCGCTGCCGGCAGCATCAGCGGAGGGGTGCTGCTGCAGCGTCGGGCCGCCGCCTGGAGCCGCCGGCCCGGCCTGCTGCTGGGGGGCTGCACGCTGCTCACGGGCCTGGCCCAGCTGGGGCTGAGCCTGGAGGGCAGCCAGGCCTGGGGGCTGGCCATGGCCTTCCTGATCGGCGCCGGCACCGCCTGTCTCTTGGCGGGCACCAACCTGATCATTCAGGTGCATGCCCCACAGGTGCTGCGGGGCCGCATGGCGGGGCTGGGGCAGATTGCCTTCCTCGGAGGGGGAGGCATCAGTGGCCTGGCGGCGGCGCTGCTCATCGGCCTGATGCCCGGGGGGCTCTGGGGCACCCTGGCACTGCTGGGCAGCCTCGGCGGTGTGCTGGGGCTCGCCGAGATGCTTCGGCACCGCGCCCTGCGGCTGGGCCCGGCCAACCTGGCCTGAGCCCCGCTGCGGCCCGCTCAGATCAGCTTGATGCCGCGCAGCACGAAGGAGATGGCGGCCGCAGCCACCAGGCCGCCACCCACCAGTGCGAGGTAAATCACGGGACCCATGGCGGCGCGGTGTGGTTCAGGTGTCGGAGCCATTACAGCAGAGCCACCACAGCCCAAGGGTGCTCCTAGGGTGCTGGCATCACAACCGGTCATCCCTGCGGGGGCGGCTGGTCTCTTGGATCCTCCGGGTCCCATCAGCCACGGCATGCGCACCCTGCTGATCTATCCCGAATTCCCGAAGACCTTCTGGAGTTACGAGAAGATCCTCGAGCTGGTGAACCGCAAGGTGTTGCTGCCGCCGTTGGGCATGGTCACGGTGGCCGCCCTGCTGCCCCAGCACTGGGAGATGAAGTTGGTGGACCGCAACGTGCGGGAGGTCACCGAAGCGGAGTGGGAGTGGGCCGAGCTGGTGGTGATCTCGGGGATGATCGTGCAGAAGGCCGACATGGCCGAGCAGATCGCCCGGGCGAAGCAGCGGGGCCTACCGGTGGCGGTGGGGGGCCCATTCGCCAGCTCCACGCCGGATGCTCCGGAGCTCAACCTGGCGGACTTCAAGGTGCTCGATGAGGGGGAGATCACCCTGCCCCTGTTCATCGAAGCGATCGAACGGGGCGCGCAGCAGGGGCGGTTCTCGGCCAACGGCGAAAAGCCCGACGTCACCGGCACGCCGGTGCCGCGCTTCGATCTGCTGCAGCTCGAGGCCTACGACTCCATGAGCGTGCAGTTCTCCCGCGGCTGCCCCTTCCAGTGCGAGTTCTGCGACATCATCGTGCTCTACGGCCGCAAGCCGCGCACCAAAACCCCCCAGCAGCTCATCGCTGAGCTGCAATTCCTCTACGACCTGGGTTGGCGCCGTTCCATCTTCCTGGTGGACGACAACTTCATCGGCAACAAACGCAACGCCAAGCTGCTGCTGCCGGCCATCAAGCAATGGCAGATCGAGCGGGGCTATCCGTTCAGCTTCGCTACGGAGGCCTCGGTGGATCTGGCCTCCGACGACGAGTTGATGCGGATGATGGCCGAATGCCGCTTCGACTCGGTGTTCCTGGGGATTGAAACCCCCGATGAAGCGAGCCTCTCGGTGGCCGGCAAGCACCAAAACACCCGCAGCTCCCTGGAGGAGTCGGTGGATCGCATCACCTCCTATGGCCTGCGGGTGATGGCGGGCTTCATCATCGGCTTCGACGGCGAGAAAACCGGCGCCGGCGATCGCATCGTGGAGTTCGTGAGCCGCACCGGCATCCCCGCCGCGATGATGGGCATGTTGCAGGCGCTGCCCAACACCGGGCTCTGGCATCGCCTCGAGAAGGAGGGTCGCCTGATCCAGGAGAAGGCCGATGCCAAGGGCGTCAACCAGACCAACCTGCTCAATTTCGTGCCCACCCGGCCGATCCGCGACATCGCCAACGAGTACGTCGACGCCTTCTGCCGGCTCTACGAGCCCAACGCCTACATCGACCGGGTCAAGCACTACTACCTGAAGATGGGCAAACCCCTCTGGCAGCAGTACGTGCCGGCGGCCTTCGGCAAGGCCACGCTGCCCGCCTGGAACGACGTGCGCGCCCTGCTGATCGTGATTTGGCGCCAGGGCTTTAAGCGCGACACCCGCTGGCGCTTCTGGCGCTCCCTGCTGGAGGTGGCCCGCAAGAATCCGGCGGTGCTGGAGCAATTCCTGGTGGTGCTGGCCCACAACGAGCACTTCCTGGAGTACCGCTCGGTGGTGACCCGCGAGATCCAGGAGCAGCTCCAGGCCCTGCCCCCCGAGCCGCCCCAGGCCCCCGCCACCGTCACCCGCGAACTGCAGCCGGTCTAAGGGCGCCGACTGGCGGGGTCAGCTGGCGGGGTCAGTCCTGGATGTAGTCGCTGCCCTCCTCCAGGCAGCGCTCCGCCTTCTGCAGCTCCCGCCCCAGGTAGAGGGCGTGATCAAGGCAGCTGAGGGGGAAGGGGCCCTCCCCTTCGCTGAGGGCCATGCCCAGTTCCTTAGCGCTGCGGCCGCGGTAGATGGCCAGGGGAGCGCGCGGATCGGCGCCGCGGCAACTGATCACCTCGCCGGTGTCGGGGTCGGTGGCCAGGCCCCGCTCATCAATGCCATTGCCGTAGTGCTCGGCGATCAGCTCACCGGATTCACGGTCGAGCTTGATCAGGAAATAACCGGCGGGATCGAGGGCGATGAATCGCTGCGAGAGGCGACCGTCAAGCGCCTGGCGCTGCTCCGCTGAAAAGCTGCTCATGGCCTCGATGCTAGGCAGCGGGTTCGCCGCCGAGCGCACTGAGCTTGGGGGCCGTGGCCGTGAACGGCAACTCCGCATTGATCGCCTCGATCTCCGCCAGCTGCTCGGCGTTGGCCTCCGGGAGCCAACGGCGCAGGATCGTCTCAAAGCCCTCGTCGTACCAGCGGTGCAGGCTGGCGTGGGGTCGGGCCACAAACCCCCGGCGCCGTTTGTGGCTGCCGCCGGCACCGGGGTCGAACTGCTGCACACCGTTGGCGATCGCCCAGGCGATCGGCGCGTAGTAACACACCTCGAAGTGCAGGTTGTCGAGTTCCACGTCGCTGCCCCAGTAGCGACCCCACAGCTGGCCGTGGCTGTGCACACACAGCGACATGGCCAGCGGCTCCATGGGATCGCCGCGGTGGGCGCTGAACAGCACCAGCGACGACCGCAGCTCCGCGCTGTCCTGTTGGAAGAAGTCGGCGGTGAGGTATTTGCTGCCCCAGGGGCCCCAGCGGGCACAGTGCTGGGCATAGAAGTGATGCATCCGCTCCAGCAGGGCCGGCGTGATGGCCTCACCCGCCACCGGGGTCACGGTGAGGCCGGCCTGCTGCACCGCCTTGCGTTCGCGCTTGATGTTGCGGCGCTGGTTGGCGTTGAAGCTGGCCAGGTAGTCATCGAAGCTGGCGTAGCCCTGGTTGCTCCAGAGGCTCTGCTGATTCAGCCAGGGGTGGCAGCCGGCCGCCTCCGCCAGGGGGCGCCAGGCGGGATCCACATAGAGGAAATTGCAGCTGAAGATCCGATGCTCACGGCAGAAGCCGTCGATCAGCTCCAGCATCAGCGGTGTCAGGGCGGCGGCGTCCTGGTCGGGGGCCGTGAGGAAGCGGTAGCCCAGCACGGGGCTGAGCGGACTCATCCCCAGCAGCTTGGGGTAGTAACGGTGGCCCAACTGGGCCGCCAGCTGGGCGAAGGATTGGTCGAAGACAAACTCGCCATAGCTGTGGCCCTTGAGATACAGGGGGGCGGCGGCGATCAGGCGATCCCCCTGCCACAGCCCCAGATGGCAGGGCTGCCACCCCTGGCGCGGCGCCACACTGCCACTGCGCTCCAGGCGCACCAGCCAGCGCCAGGAGTAAAAGGGGATCGGATCCGCAGCCGTGAGGGCATGCCACTGCGCCTCGGGAATCTCCTCCATCGCGCGATGCCAGCGGGCCGTGAGCTCAACCATCAGGGCAGGCGGAGGCTGGGGGCTGCGGCCGGAACCCTAGGCAGCGCGCTGTTGCTGGCGGCGACCCCAGCTCCCGCCCGGGCGGGGCTGCTGGCCCCTCTGCTGTCGCTGATGCGCCCGCAGCTGGAGCTGCGCATCACCGCCGCCTGCCAGCAATGGGCCTCCGCGGGCGACAAAACCCTTGAGGAGCGCATGGGGCCGCCCTGCCGGGCCCTGGCGGGCCCCACCAGCCGCTGCCTGGTGGAGGAAACCGAACGCAGCGGCCGCGGCCTGGGGGTGATGGGTGAACTGCTGGCGGGCCGCTTCGGCGACGACAGCGAAGTGGTGGTGAAACGCTGCGCCGGGCGGTTGCTGGGGCTACCACCGGAGAGCTTCCAGGACGTACCGCTGCGGGAGCTGGCCAAACGCTTCAAGGCGGCGGCACCGGCGCCGGCGCCGGTGCCGTGACGCGCCGGTAGCGCAGCAACAGCTCCTCCCCCCCGAGGCCCCGCTGCTCCTGGAGCCGCCAACGGTTGGCCTCGAGCTCCACGGCGGCCGGCAACCAGCTGTGGGTGCCCCCCAGCAGCTGGGGGCAGAGGGTGAGCTGCAGCTCATCCACCAGCTGCTCCTGCAGCAGCTGCCCCGCCAACTCGGCGCCCCCCAGCAGCACCAGCCGCCGCAGTCCGGCCGCCGCCAGGGCCGCCAGGGCCTGGGGCCAGTGCTGCAGGAGCAGCTGTTGATCAAAACCAGGCGCCGGGGCAGCGTCAGCGGTGTGGCCCGGGCTCAGCAACCAGCGCCGCAGCGGCTGGCGGAAAAACGGCAGGCCCGGCTCCAGCTGCTGCGAACGGCTCACCACCACCGCCACCGGCTGCTCCGGGAGCCCAGCGCCGCGGCGTTGTGCCAGCAGATCGGGGGCATGCACCAGACAGGTGCTGCCATGCAACCGCAGGGTGCGGGCGCCGATCAGGCAGCCATCGGCCCAGGCCAGGGCCTCCTCCAGGGCTCGGCGATCTCCCGCACCTCCAAGCTGGGCGGCACCGCCCGTGGCGGGGGCCAGGCGGCCATCCAGGCTGACCGCCAGCACCAGGCGCAGTTCAGGCGCCGGCAAGGGCCTCGAGGGCCTGGGGACGCATGCCCAGCTGGGGCACCTCGGCGAACACCTCGGCGGCGTTGTTGGGGCTCTCCTGCAGGCGGATCTTGTGGAGCGTGGCCCCCAGCTCAGCCACCGGGGCGCTCAGCAGATCGGCGATGTGCAGGGCGATGTTCTCGGCGGTGGGCACGGTGGTGGCGAAATGGGCCACGTCCTTGTTGAGGAAGGTGTGGTCAAACGGCTCCACCACCAGGTCATCCACCCGCTGCTGCAGGGCCGCCAGGTCGCAGACCATGCCGGTGCGGGGATCGATGGCGCCGCGCACGGTCACCTCCAGCAGGTAGTTGTGGCCATGGCCGTGGGGGCGGGCGCACTTGCCGTAGATGGCGTCGTTCTGCTCGGCGCTCAGCTCCGGCCGGGCCAGGCGATGGGCGGCGGCGAAGTGGGTGCGGATGGTGAGAAAAGCTTCCATGGAATCGCCGAGCACATCGGCCCAGAGGGTGTCGGTTTCGTGCAGCCGCAGGCCCATCAGCGGCAGGTGGGGCGCCAGGCGGCGCCAGATGGCCAGGGCCAGGGCCTCGGTGGTGGGCAGCATCCCCTGCGGGCGCTGCAGATCAAATTCCGGCCAGACGCCGTTAAGGCAGCGGAAATCCAGCTGGCCGGTCACCTGCTCGCGGATGGCGTGCTTCACCTCCGAGAGGTTGAGCACCATGCCATCGGCATCGAGGCCCCCGCCCATGGCCACGGTGAGCTCGTAGTTGTGGCCGTGGCCGGGCTCCAGGCTGCAGGCGCCGAAACGGGCCCGATTGGCCTCCGGGCTCAACTCCGGCAGCCAGTAGCGGTGGCTGGCACTGAAGGTGGCCCGGCGGGTGATCACGCACGGCCTGCCCTGGCCATGGGGGGGCTGGCCGTGACAGGACGTTGGAGTGGCGGGCACCGGGCTCGCCGGGGGCGCCGCCATCACGGGCGGGGTCATGACAGCGCGTGTGGTGATCACCCATCCTAAGAAGGTTGGCCGCCGGCCTGGCTGCTGCCCGATGACTGCCCCCCACAGCGACCTGCGACAGCGCCTGGAGGGGCTGAACCTCTACCTGGTGGGAATGATGGGCAGCGGCAAGAGCAGCGCCGGCCGCCATCTGGCCGAACAACTGGGCTACCGCTTTCTGGATGCCGACACCACTCTGGAGCAGGTGGCGGGGCGGCCCATTCCGGAACTCTTCGCCACGGAGGGGGAGGAGGGGTTCCGCCGCCTCGAGGCGGCGGTGCTCAATCAGATCGCCAGCTGGCATTCGCTGGTGGTGGCCACCGGTGGTGGCGTGGTGACCCAGCCCCAGAACTGGGGCCAGCTGCACCAGGGGGTGGTGATCTGGCTGGATGCCCCCGATTCCCTGCTGCTGCAACGGCTGGCGGCGGACCCCACCCCCAGGCCGCTGATGGCCGTGGCCAACCCCGCCGCGCGGCTGGCGGAGCTGCTGGCGCAGCGGCGACCCCTCTATGCCCAGGCCGACCTGCACATCCAGCAGGACGGGCGGCCCGCCGATCAGGTGGCGGCCCAGATCCTGGAGGCGCTGCCCTCGGTGATCAAGCAACGCAGCGCACCGCCGCAGCACCAGCTGGAGGTGGTGAATGAGGCCGGGGAGCGCGGCCGCTCCATCAACTGAGGGCCGGGGGCTCCAGCCGCACCGCAAACCACTGCACCACCACGCCGGGTTCCAGTTCCAGTTCGCAGGCGGTCTCCAGCAGGCGCTGGGCCCGGGCGACACCATCGGGCAGGGCCGCCAGATCCGCGGGCGGCTCCGACAGCCGCTCCAACTGGCGCTCCAGCCACGGCAGGGTGTCGGCGGCACTGAGCAGCTGCTCCGCCTGGCCCGGCTCCAGCACCACGTAGTGATCCAGCTCGCGGATGAGGGGATCCGACATCGCAGTGCAGGGACAACGGCAGGCCCAGGGGTCCGCCAGGATCGGCGCAGCCTGCCACGCCCCTTGCCCCGTTTGTCTGCCCCCTGGCTGCTGAGCCTGCTGCTGGCCTGGCTGCTGGGCTGGGGCGCAGCCCCCGCCGCGGCCCTGGCCACACCCCTGGAGCAGCGGCTGGAGGCCTGGCCCGCCTGGAGCCTGCCGGCGCCCCTGCCGCGCCCACGCCGCGGCGGCGACCTGATCTACCCCGCCTGGTTTGAGGGCCACTGGCGGGCCACCAGCCACGACCCCAGCGACCCAGGGGCTGATGTCCACTACAGCGTGCGCTTTCACACCACCCCGGCGGGACAGGTGGTGGGGGCGCGCGCCCTCAATGCCACCGCCATCGGGCGGGCCCTGCTGGGTGATCAGCTGATCGCCGTGCGGGATGACCCCCACAACCCCAACCGTCAGCTGGCGGAACTGGCGGGGGATCAACGGCTGGAATCCACGGTGGTGGGGCGCCTCAGGGCACAACCCCAGGCCGATCTGTTCCTGGCGGATGAACTGGCCCTGCAGGTGCTGCACGGCCCCGGGGACCCTCGCGTGAGCCGCGTGGAAACCCTGAGCCGCTACCGACTGATCAGCCCCGATCGGATCGAAGCGCAGCAGTGGCAGGCCAGCTACGGCTCCCCCGGCCAAGGCCTGGCGGCCGAGGCCCAGGGCAGCTGGAGCGGCACGCTGCTGCTGGAGCGCGAACCCGACGACGCGACGGGCTAAGGCCGCCCCAACTGGGCACCGAGGCGATCACGCCAGGCCCAGAGCGGCGCCAGCTGGGGATCGTCCACCAGCCCCGGCACCCCGCGCCCCGCCAGGGGGGCTCCGGCGCTCTGCGGGAAGTGCAGCAGCGACAGCTGCGCCATCACCGCCAGGTCCGCCAGGCTGAGGCTCTCCCCCACCAGGTGGGAACGCGCTTGCACCAGGGCGGTGAGCTGATCGAGGTTGCGGCGCAGCTGCTCCAGGCCGCCGTGGTCGATCACCTGGCCCACGCCCCGCAGCAGCTCTGAGGGCAGGGCGGCGGTGAGAGAGCGCAGCGGCGCCGGCGTGGCCTCCGGCAACAGTCCCGCCCGCAGCACCGGATCGGCGGCGGCGGCCTGCACCAGCGCCAGGCGGGCTCCGGCCGCCAGGGCGGTGTCGGCCCAGTCCTCCAGCAGCAGCACCTGGGCCCGCAGGGCTGGATCAGCCGGCAGCAGCGCCGGCTCGGGCTGCAGCCGCTCCAGATGCAGGGCGATGGCGCTGGAATCGGCCACCACCTCGGCTCCATCCACCAGCACCGGCACCTGCCGCTGACCCGACAGCCGATAGAGCTGCACCTGGCCCAGGCCCGGCACCACCTCCACCACCTGATACGGCAGCCCCTTGGCCGCCAACACCAGCCGCACCTTCTCGCAGAAGGCGGAATGGCGGAACTGATGGAGCTCCAACATCGGCTTTGAGCCCTTTGGCGGCAGAGTAGCCAGCAGAACCAGGCCAACGCCCTGCCCCGATGCGGGATTTCTTCCTCAACGTCACGCGCTATCCGCGCTACCTGATCGCCTTCGGCCTCGGTGTGGCCAACTCGGTGTTTGAACCGCTGGCCCAGCGCCGCAGCAACCCGGTGACCGCCGTGGCGCTGGTGGGCGCGCTGGTGAGCGGTTTGGTGAGTCTGAGCCTGATCCTGCGTGCCATGGTGAGCGCAGATGTGAGCGCGTAGCGATGGCCCAGGGCAGGCGCGTCGAGCGGGTGGCGGCGCTGATCCGCCGGGAGGTGAGCGAGCTGCTGGTGAGCGGCATTAAGGATGAGCGGGTGAGCCTGGGGATGGTGAGTGTCACCAACGTGGAGGTGGCGGGCGATCTGCAGCACTGCAAGATCTTCGTGAGCGTGTACGGCAGCGCCGACGCGCAGCAGCAGGCCCTCGCCGGCCTGCGCTCGGCCTCCAGCTACGTGAAGGGCGAACTGAGCCGTCGGCTCAACATGCGCCGCACCCCTGAGGTGGTGTTCCAGCTCGATCGGGGGCTGGAGAAGGGCACGTCGGTGCTGGGGCTGCTGAACCAGCTGGAGCAGCAACGCCAGGAGCGGGGCGAGATTCCCGAGGGCACGGGCCTCGACGGCGATGGCGCCCCCTAGCGCCACGCTGCGGCGCCAGCTGGCCAGCCTGCTGGTGGTGCGCGGCAGCGGCCATGGCCGCGACAGCCAGCGGCGCTACCCCCGCTGGGAGCTGCCCAACGCGGAGCTGCGCCGCCTGCTGGAGCAGGGGGTGGGCGGTGTGATCCTGCTGGGGGGCAGCGCCGAGGAGCTGCGCCTGCGCTGCGAGCAGCTGCGGCGCTGGGCCGGCCAACCGCTGCTGCTCTGCGCCGATGTGGAGGAGGGGGTGGGCCAGCGCTTCGAGGGGGCCAGTTGGTTGGTGCCCCCCCTGGCCCTGGGGCGTCTGCACGGCACGGAGCCGGGGCGGGCCGAGCAGCTGGCGGAGCGCTATGGCCGCTGCACCGGCCGCCAGGCGCGGCTGCTGGGGCTCAACTGGGTGCTGGGGCCCGTCTGCGACGTCAACAACAACCCCGCCAATCCGGTGATCAACGTGCGGGCCTGGGGCGACACGGTGCCGGCGGCGGCGGCCCTGGCGGCGGCGTTTGTGCGGGGCTGCCAGGCGGAGGGGGTGCTGGCCTGCGCCAAACATTTCCCCGGCCATGGCGACACCAGCACCGACTCCCACCTGGCGCTGCCGCTGATTCCCCACGGGCGCCAGCGGCTGGAGGCGGTGGAGCTGCCCCCCTTCCAGGCCGCCATCGCCGCGGGGGTGGCCTCGGTGATGACGGCCCACCTGCAGCTGCCGGCCCTGGATGCCGACTACCCCGCCACCCTCTCGGAGCCGGTGCTCACGGGGCTGCTGCGCCGCCAGCTGGGATTTACGGGCCTGGTGGTCACCGATGCCCTGGTGATGGAGGCGATCAGCGCCGCCTATGGGCCAGCGGAGGCGGCGGAACTGGCCTTCCAGGCCGGCGCTGATCTGATCCTGATGCCCGCCGATGCGGAGGCCGCCCTCGATGGGCTGCAGCGGGCCGTGGAGGCCGGCCGCATCAGCCCCGAGCGGCTGCAGGCGAGCTTGGAGCGCCGCCAACGGGCCCTGGCCCAGGGCCCAGGGCAAGCCAGCGACATGCCACTGGGCACGCTGCTAACGCAGCTGGAGCAGCTGGTGAGCCCGCAGGAGCGGCAGCTGGGGGCGGAGCTGCTGGCCCTGAGCCTCGAGCACAGCGGCGCTGCCCCCTTGCCACCGGGGCCGGGGGTGAATCTGATTCGGCTCGACAGCCAGCTCAACAGCCCGCAACTGCCGGCCCGGGCGCCGGCCCTGCTGCGGCCCGCTGCCGCCGGCTACCAAGCCCGCCTGCTCGATGGCCACAGCCCCAGCCCCTGGAGCGGCGATCCGCAGGCCCCCCTGGCCCTGGAGCGGCTGGGGGAGGGGCCGGTGCTGCTGCAGCTGCTGGTGCGCGGCAACCCCTTCCGGGGCAGCGCCGGCGGCGATGAACCCTGGCCAGCGGTGCTGCACCAGCTGCTGGCCGCCGGGCGGCTGGCGGGGCTGGCGGTGTACGGCAGCCCCTATCTGTGGCAGTCGCTGCGGCCGCTGCTGCCGCCGCAACTGCCGGCCGCCTACAGCCCGGGCCAGATGCCGGAGGCCCAGGCCCTGGTGCTGCAGCGGCTGGGGCTGGAGGCCAACGCCCTGGAGGGGGGCTTCACCGACTGAGGGCCACTAGCCTCAGGCCCTCCGGCCCCGGCGCTGCCCATGCTCAGCCTCTCGATGATCGTGCGGGATGAGGCCGCACAGATCGAGGCCTGCCTGCGCTCGGTGCAGGGCTTTGCCGACGAGCTGGTGGTGGTGGACACCGGCTCCAGCGATGACACCGTGGCCCGCGCCCGGGCCCTGGGGGCGCGGGTGGAGCAGATCCCCTGGCCCGGCGACTTCGCCCCCGCCCGCAACCAGGCCCTGCAATGGGTGAGCGGCGACTGGGTGCTGGTGCTCGATGCCGATGAACGGCTGCGACCGGAAGCCATGGCACCGCTGCGGGCCCTGATGGCCCAACCCGATGTGCTGCTGATCAACCTGCTGCGCCAGGAGGTGGGGGCGGTGCAGTCGCC
>Ga0194112_10008450_pt1 | contig 13236 bp, 10 predicted proteins | sample TA2MahC400mmetaG_FD_146191 | JGI IMG/M metagenome (GOLD analysis project Ga0194112, IMG submission 146191) | Freshwater microbial communities from Lake Tanganyika, Tanzania - TA2015016 Mahale Deep Cast 400m | ecosystem: Environmental > Aquatic > Freshwater > Lake | place: Tanzania: Lake...
CGGTCCTGCAAGAATAGGGCAATTCCTTCGTTAGGGTCATCATAATCGTGCGTGAGTTCGTAACCATAGCTGACCAGGTCAAAGCGCACCACACCTGCAGTGGCAATCAGCTCATCGGTCTCTGCAAGGTACCGTCGTGGCGCCAGAGAAGCCCATTTGAACTGGCGAGTAACGGGAAAAACGTACGGAAAAACGTGCAGCAAGTTGGTAGCTACCAACAGAAGGATGAGCGTGTAGCCAACTGGCTGAGAGTGATCTAGAACCTTGATCACGGTCAGGGCCAACAGCAGCATCAGCAGGGGTACCAACTGCACAATGTAGCTAAAGTACATCCAGATGAACGTGGCGGATAGGAACAGGAGCGTGAGGGCTATCACCAGCGCGTACAGGTTGACGATGAAGACTTGGCTGTCCTCCAGGCAAAAGCCGCGCTGTTTGCTGAGATAGAAGTAGGCAAACAGAACTACCAGGATCACAGGGAATATCCATCCGGTAATATAGACAACATAGTGCACCAGGTGCCCAGCGAAACGATACACGTCAAAAACAAAGCGACCTCGCGCCCAGGTCTGCAGGTAGATAGCCCAGGGTAGAACAAAGACGGCCAGTATGCCCATCGCCAGAGCCAGGCGGCCGAAATCGGCTCGGCGAGGTCGGCTGCGGAGCGCCCCCGGTACAACCGGAAGGAGCCTGAAGGCCTCCTTCAAGGGGAGGCTGAGGAAAAAGTGCAGCACGAGCGCTACCATCAGGGGCAAGAACGCCCCAAAGTTGCTCTGAAACAGGCCAAAACCGGCCAGGATGAAATACGGCAGAGCCAGGCCGGCGCGCCAGCCGTTTGTAGTGCACCCACCAGTGGGCCAGTCGTTCGTAGTGCGCACGCCAGTGCGCCAGTCGTTCGTAGTGCGCACGCCAGTGCGCTGTTCCTGACAGAGACACAGATACGCATCGAGGGTCGCCACGGTAAACAGCGCCGCAAACGGAAAGTACTTGCACTGCCGGGAGTGGAGAAGGAAGGGCACGCAGAGCAAAAGGAACGTCGCACCCAACATGGCCACGCGGGGGTCGCGGAAATGGCGCCGGGTACTGTGGTAGAAGAGCAGAATGGTCGCCAAGCCCGCCAGCGCATAGGGCAGACGTGCCGCAAAGGTTGTCTCGCCCAAAAGGCTGAAACTGAGGGTTGTGAAATAAAAGGGCAGCCATGGGTGGTAGACCCAGACGTAGTCGTCGGTGTATTGCACATCCTGCGGTGCCTGGCGGATCAGATTGCGTCCGTCAAACGCCATTGGCAAGCCGTAGGCACCCAGTCTCTGTGAGAGCAGAGCCGTTTCTGCCTCATCCTGCCAGAGGTACATGTTGCCCAGATTGCCCAGCAGCAAGGCCAGTCCAACCACCAACAAGATCCAGGAGAACCTGGCCTCTATCCAGCCCCTCCGCCCCAGTCCTGTCGCCGCTTCGGCCCTCGCTTCGTCCCTCGCTTCGTCCCTCAGCACCTTGAGGGGCAGCACCTTGAGGGGCAGCACCCTGAGGGGCCTGGGACGGGCTAAGCGGGACAAACGGCGCACCGTAGATTTCCGCGAGTCTGCGGAGCGTCCCCGCAGCGCAGCGGAGGGGGCTAGAGACCTCAGCACCTCAATCTCCCTGCCCAGGGCTGCAGGGGCCTGGTCCCTGTCGTCTGTAGAGGACCACGTTGTCCTCGTCTTGTACGGTGAGATAGTGATGCTGCCCGGGTTCTGGACGGTTTTCCCAGCGTATGTCAGGATAGGGGATCTCCACCCGTTCATAGGAACCTGAGGCAACAATGTCCGCCAGGATCTCACGGTAAGGCCCGTGTTTGCGGTCGATCACCCAATCTGGCTGCAGATCCTCAGCTATGCTCTGGCCCGGCCCTGCCAGGATGGGAATGCCGTGCCCCGACAGCCCACCCAGCACCTGTAGCTCCGTGTAGAACATCAATGGCAGATCTTCATAATTCACCAGAGCCGTCTGTCCAGGGCCGGCGTGTTCCGCCAGATAGGTTACAAGTCCCTCGTTCGGACCCGTGTAGGAGTGGCTTAGCTCCTGAGCATACATCCACAAGTTGGAGCGGAAGCGGCCGGCCATGGTCCAGGCTTCTTGAAGCGCCTCGAAAGCTGGTGATGCAGGCCAGAGATCTCGCCAGTCGAATGATCTCAGCCCAGGCAGCCCATAAGGCAGAAGATGCAGGGCGTTGCTGGTGATGAGCAGGACAAGGAGACCATATCCAGCTACCGGCCACCGTTCTACGACGCTTACGACCACAATGGCCAGCAGGGCCAGCAGCAGTGGAATCAAGTGCGTCAGGTAACGGAAAAAGGCCCAGTCGAAAGCAGCAGAAGCGGCAAGGCTCAGGATAGTGACGATGATCACGGTATCCAGCAACTCACAGAAACCGATCTGGCTGGGCCCAAGCACCAGACCACCGCGAGCCGAGTCCCCTTTGAGAAGGGAGGCCCTGGGCCCCTGCATCCAGCTACGCCCAGAGAACCACGAGAGGTAGAGCTTGACCAGGGCCAGCAGCAGTAGGAGCGGGAAAATCCAGCCTGTGATGCCCAAGAGATGCTGGCCAACGTGTGAAAGGAAACGGTCCAGGCGAAAGGCCTGCCCACGGTCCAAGACTCGCATAAAGACAGCCCAGGGCAGGATCAAACCGATGATGAGCAGGAACACTGCCAGGAGTTGGCGCCCCTCCTGCGGAGCGTCCCCGTAGCGCAGCGGAGGGGGCTGAAGGGGGCCTTTAGGCTCCTCCTGGCGTTGCCCGCGCCTGCCCACATAAGCCAAGACAAAGTGCAGCCCGATGGCCAATAGGGTGGGAAAAAACGCACCGTAATGGCTATGGTATAGCAGCACTGCCGACAAGACCAGGTAAGGTACGGCCCAGCGCTGGCCAGACCGCCAGCGCTGGTAGGCGTCGAGCGTGAGCAGAGTGAACAAAGCGGCCAAAGCGTAGTAGCGGCACTGTCTCAACAGCAGGAGGAAAGGCACACAGAATAGCAGAAGCACCGTCGCCACCCTGGCCACACGCGTATCCTTGAGCCAGCGAAAGATGAACTCGTGGAAGAAACAGAGGGTCACCAGACCCACAAGCACAAAGGGCACACGAGCAGCAAAGGTCGTCGGGCCAAGCACCGCGAAGGCGACGGCTGTCAGCGCGTATTGTAGCCAGGAATGGTAAATCCACACATAGTCTTTGGTAAACTCGACGTAGGGCTGCGGAGCCTGCTGCACCCAATTCGTGCCATCCGAAGACAGCGGCAACCCGTAGGCCAAGAGGTGCCGCGCTACCAATGCCGTTTCTGCTTCATCCTGCCAGAGAAAGGCGTCGTCCAGCCTGGGCAGGAGCAGGAGCATACCCACCAGCAGGATACATACTGGCACCAACAGGTTCTGCAGGCGACGGGAGCCCATGGTGATCGTTTCTCGCCCAAGGTCGCAGCTCAGGATGGATTGCCTCCCCCGACCGATTCTTCTGCACGATTGGCGGCCTCGTGCGGCTTCCCAGTCCCTGCATCACTAAGCAGGGGCGCAGAACGCCGCAGGATTTGCGGCAGGTGATACCGGCTGATGATCTCGGGCAGCGTCTTCTTGAATTGGGGAGAGCGCGAAATGTTCCACTTGCTCAGCAGGTAACGGGCCATCACCGCCAGTGTGCTGAGCCCATATGTGACGCTCCTGCGAAAGTTCACCGAAGAGGCATCCTTGAAGTAGCGCGTGGGCACGGCAATCTCGTCGATGCGGAAGCCAAAGGCAACTGCCTGGGCAATGACCTCTGTGTCAAAGACAAAGTCATCCGAGTTCAACAGGAAGGGAATCGTCTCCAGGAGCTGGCGGCTGTAGGCGCGAAAACCGGTGTGGCACTCGGACAAGTGCTGGCCGAGAACCAGATTCTCCACCATGGTCAGAAAGCGGTTAGAGATGAACTTGTAGATGGGCATCCCACCGGCCAGAGTGCCTCCGCTCAGAAAGCGCGAGCCCAACATCATGTCTGCCTTGCCCTCCTGAATGGGCCGGATGAGGTCGGGTACAAGGGTTGAGTCGTACTGGTAATCCGGGTGCAACATCACCACAATGTCCGCACCGTCTTCCAGAGCCTTGAGATAGCAGGTCTTCTGATTGCCACCGTAGCCCTTGTTCTGAATGTGCACCACCACATCCAGGCCCAACCTTCGCGCGATCTCCACAGTCTCGTCCTGGCTCACATCATCTACCAAGATCACCCTGTCCACCACCCCTCTGGGCAGGTCATTGTAGGTTCGTTCCAGGGTCTTGGCGGCGTTGTAGGCCGGCATGACGACGATTACTTTCTCAGGCATTACCCTTCCCCCTTACCGCTCTTTCCTGCGCAGGCTGGCCACTCCGAAGGCAAAGACCTCAGCGGAGCCTTGCTGGATCTCGGCCAATGTGCGCGGCTCCAACTGGTATCTTGCTCGTCCATCGACGACCACCAGATCCGCCCGTGCAAAGGCAGCCAGCACTTGTTCCTGTGCAGGCCTGGCCCAGAAGGTGGACTGGAGCTGGTCCCTGGAGCCTGTCAGTATTCCTCTGGCCAGTTCCCAAAATGATCGGTCCCGGATGCCGAGGTTTACATACAGCATTTCCCCGTAACTGTCCAACAGGAAATGTCCTTCTTGTACACCTGCTGGTTGGCGCGACGCCAGGAGAGTGTAGTTTGGCTCGAACACCAGAACTCGGGTTTCTGGCGAGCTGTGACGCTCAATCTCACTTGCCACTTCCGTGTAAGTCATTTCGGTTTCCCGCAGGGTCTGCACCATAGCACCATACTGTCGAGCGATACCTCCTGTTACCAGACCTACGGCCAGAACGCCCAGGAGTACAAATGCTCCGGGGCCTGCGCAGCGTCCCCGTAGCGCAGCGGAGGGGGCTGCGGTCTTGGCCAGACGGAGGAAAGACACATCACTCCGCTGCTCCGACCCGGAGCGTAGGCCCAACAAACCACCACCCAGCAGGCACAAGGGCACAGCAAGCTGGACATAGTACTGCGGATAATAAGAGCTGTTCGCCAAGATCAACAGCAGTGTATAGCCGGCCCAGACGAAAACCACCAGCCAGGGCCCTGTCTTCCTGCGAAGCATCCCCGTGGGACTGCGCAGCGTCCCCGTGGGACTGCGCAGCGTCCCCGTAGCGCAGCGGAGGGGGCTGCGCCACACGGTGAGCACGCCGAGCAGCAGCCCACCTAGCAACCCTGTGCGCACAGTCAACCAACTCGCCGCAGAGTGCCATATCTCATAGAGCCTACTCGGCCGATAGACCACGCCGTCTGGGGGCCGGAGAGACTGGAAGAAGTAGACCTGCTTCAGGAATTCGTCCGGGCATCTCAACAGGAAATAAGCGCTCAGGACTAGCCATCCCAGAGCAAAACCGAGGGCAACAGCCAGAGCTTCATGCCAGCGTCGGCGTAGCAGGGAGACCGTGACCAGGGCCAGCACCACCACCATGCCAGGTGTCTTGGCCAAAGCGGCTGCAGCAGCCAACAGGCCAGACAAGGCAGCCCACCAGCGACTTGGTCCCAGCATGCTTGTACTGCTGTCCTCGCAGAGTCCTATATAGGCAAGAATAGCGAGTATAGAGAACAGGTTGAGCGCTGGCTCCAACATGGCCAGACGGTCAATCAATACCACAGCACCGTCCAAAGCCAGCAAGCTGGCGGCCAACAGGCCAGCCGCTGGTCCAGCCAGCTTCCGCCCGAGGAGGTAGGCGAGTCCCACGACAGCCGACCCATAGACGACGGAGGCATAGCGGGTAGCCATCAAGCCCAGGCCGCTGCCCCAGGGCACATAGACCAGGCGCAGAACCGCCGCTAGGAGATAGATGCCCATAGGCGGCAGAGTGGCAAAAAAGTCGCGGTAAGGCAGGTATCCCTGCAGAAACAGCTGTGCCGTCCCCGTCCAGACCGCTTCGTCATAGTCCTGCAGAGCCTGCAGCCCTCTGTGCACAGGAAGCAGGTTAGCAAGGCGCACTGATGCTGCTATGAACACCATCAGCAGCGGGAGCAAGACACGCGCATAGCGCCTCCAAGGCCCGTAGCTGGCAGTAACGGCTTCAGCCGCTCCCATCCCGTCCTGCTTCACGAACTCGTCCTTCGTAGTAACGGCTTCAGCCGCTCCCATCCCGTCCTGCTTCACGAACTCGTCCTTCGTAGTAACGGCTTCAGCCGTTCCCGTCCCATGTTGCCTCACGAACTCTGCCAATAGTGGCTACGATGTTGCTGGTAATAGGCCACTGTGTGTCGGAGGCCTTCCCGCAGTGACACCTTGGGAGTCCAGCCCAGTATCCGCTGGATTTTGCGGTAGTCGGCATAATAGTCTCCGATATCAATGCGCTTTTTTTCTGCAGGAAACGGTGTAAGCTGATAACTGCCGCGGCCACCCCCAAACTCCTGGCAGACTTCGAGCAAGGTCTGCACGAACTCAAGCAGGCTGACCGGAGGGTGGTTGCCCAGGTTAAAGATGCGCCCGTTGGCATCCTCGTAGAGTGCTGCCAGGAGCATGGCCTCCACGACATCGTCCACATAGTTCAGATCGCGAAGCTGTCGCCCGTCGCCAAAGAGTTGTATCTGCTGGTTGTCCATCGCCTGACGGATGAACCAGGCCACAAAGCCTTGACGGTTGTGTTTCATCAACAAACGCGGACCATAGGTGTTGGTGAGACGTAGCGACATAGCACGCACGCCGTAGATGTTGTTGTAGAGGATGTGATACCATTCACCGGCCATTTTGTTGATGCCGTTCACGTCCACCGGACGCAGCAAGTGCTTCTCGTCCACCGGCAGGTATTCGGGTGCACCATATACCTGGCGTGTGCCGGCGTAGACGATCTTGATGGAAGGGTTATTGTGACGGCAGGCCTCGAGAATAGAAAGCTGGGCACGGCAGTTGATTTCCAGGTCAGTATAAGGATCGTGCATGCTGTCGACGTGGCTGATCTGACCGGCCAGGTTAAAGAGATAGTCGTGGTCACGCACGAGATAGTTCATGCCGTTGACGTCGCGTACATCGGCGATGTTGACCTGCAGACGGTCTTTGACCGGCTCGATGTTGAACAGGTTGCCGCCATAATCAGGGATCAGCGAGTCCACCAGCAGTACATCGGCACCCTCTTCAACCAGGCGTATGGCCAAGTTGCTCCCGATGAAACCCAGACCACCGGTAATCAAGACCTTCTTGCCCGCAAATCTGCCCCCCTTGAGGGGGGGCTTGAGGCGCTGCGGAGCGTCCCCGTAGCGCAGCGGAGGGGGCTGAGGGGTCGCCGGGCTGGTCTTCTGCGGGGTGGACTGCGAAACGTCCTCGCAGCGCAGCGCAGGGGACGACTCTATCATCTTCGCAGCCTCTTGCCAAAAAGAAAGGCGAGGTTGGCAAAGCCATCTTTCCACAGGTTGAGTTTGCTCTGACCAACGCGCTCCCTGTAATAGATGGGCAATTCTGCTGCCTTCACATTCTTGTGGCGGAAGGCTTCGATCTTGAGCTCCTCGGAAAAGGCCATCCCATCACTGGTCAAGCGGAGCTGGGGCAGAATGGAGCGCCTAAAGACCCACATCCCCGATTGCGAATCCCTCAACCGCACACCGTACAGCGCGAACACGGCCAAGTTCAGGATCAGGTTGCCCAATACCCGCAGAAAGGAGTTTGCTTCCTCCGACTTGTGTCCGGTGCGGTCACAGGTGATAAAGTCGAGCTGTTCATCGATCAGCACCTCGACAACGACCGGGATAAAGCCGCGAGGGTAAGTTGCATCACCATCCATGCAGACGATGACGTCACCTGTAGCCGCGGCAAATCCGGCTTTGTAGGCTGCGCCGTAGCCGGGCCGGGCTTCAGCCACCACTCTTGCTCCCATGGCTGTGGCTACCTCTGCCGTACGATCGCTGCAGTTGTTATCTACCACGATGACCTCGTCCACCACACTCGGCATATCCGCCAGAGTCACGCGGATGCCTTCTTCTTCATTGTAGCAGGGGATCACCACGGAAATACTGTGGTCTTTGTGCATCATCCTCCTCTTCTCTCGCTTCGCCTTGAAGGGGACCTTTAGGTTCCCCGCCACTTGTCGGTAGGCAGAACGAGGGTGGCCTGCGGCTCGCCTTGAAGCAGGCTCTCAGATTCCCCTTGAAGGGGGCCTTTGGGCTCCTCACCACCCGAAAAACGGTGCTTCAGCTTGCTCCATTTGAGGGCCGCCCACTCCTTGGTTACCTGGGGCAAGACCAATGGGTTGAACAGAATGTTCACTGTCAAGAAACACTCATAGGTGCAGAAGCACTTGCTGTCGCGGATGAACCTTCGCAATTCCTCAGCTCTCGGGCTATGCCAAAGCTTCTTAAAGTCATAGCCCACATCGCGCACGTTGCCGATGACGTTGTCTACATACAGCTCACATGGCAAGACCTGGCCCTCGCTGAACATGGCTCCACCCAAGCTGCCTGCATAACACGGAATCTGGAAGCGCCGCTCGCGTACGGTCCTGGAGATGATGCGGGGCCGCACGATGCGCTTGGCATTCAAAAAGTCGGAAAAGGGCATCTTGTAGTATCCGGACAGAATGCGCGCTTTGTTATCCCGCTCGAGAGCAGCATGCAATTCCTCGTATTTGCGGATGTCCAATTCCTCCATAGAGACCGGATCCCGCGGAGCACCGCGCATCAGCAGAGTAAAGACGGTATTCACGCCGACCTTTCGCGTCAGGAATTCGTACAACTCCAGGAGGCGGTCTTGGTTGTAGGGAGATACGGTAATCTCCACACAACTACTAAAGCTGGGGTAGTGTTTCTCCAACAGACGCAGTTCCTGATAGGTGCGCATGGCACGCTCGAACAGGCCTGGGAACTGGCGGATCTCGTCGTGCTCCTCCCCAATACTGTCAATGGAAAGGTCAATGTGCAGATCGAGGCCAGGACAAGTCTCCAGCATATCCTTGGTCGTCTCCACCACGCGGGACGTCAGGCTGCCATTGGTGGGAATACCCACGTTAGCAGCATGATTGTTGCGGTGAAAGATGCGCACAATCTCCGCCAAATCGCGCCGGATAAACGGCTCTCCGCCCGTCGGGGTGAAGAACAGCATGTCGTCCATACTGGCCGAGACACGCTCGATCTCGTCAATGGTCAGTTCTTTCGCCTTGTGTGTTGGCTCGTGTGCGGACAGCAAGCAGTGCTTGCACCGCGCGTTGCAAAAGTCCGTGACAAAAAAAACGAAATAGATGGGCGAGGCGTTCTTTTTGTACAAGATGCGGCTACCGTACTTCAGATACCGCTTATAGTTCACGTTATGCCTCCCAAAGGCTAGTAGCGATTCCCCGCAAGGTAGTCCACAAAGGCCCAAAGCACTCCCAGGCCAGACACCCACAGATCAACGGGCAAGAATAGACAGGCCTGCAGCAGAAAGCGCCAGCCCCTGACCCGGAAAAGTGTCGCCAGGAATCGGGCATTGGCGGTCAGAATTCCAGCATAATCCAACCCGGCAAGCCAGAGCGCGGCTGGCTCCCCAGTCCATACAGACAGCCCTACCAGAACAGGCAGCAGCCAGGCCAGTGGCACGGACAGAACGAAGGACCAGGGTACAGACTGATAGTATTTCTGAGGCAGTACCTGCCCTTTGGCACGACGGGATTGAGCTGGTTCCAGCTTTTTGCGAATCCAGGTTTTTGTCAGTCCAAAAGCGCGCTGCAGGTCCGTTTTGAGCAGCTCGCGCAGCGAATAGTGCTTGAGATGCTCCACAGTCAAGCGCGCGTCCAGACGTACAACATCGCCCGCAGTCAGCAGCCGTTGACCAAACTCGATGTCCTCAGTTACGCTTGCCCCTCGATAATGGGCATCAAAACCATTCCTTTGTACAAAGATATGTTTTCGGATGGCGGCAATACTGGTGAAAAACAGTCCTACCCCACGTTGTGCATCCGTGCTCTCTGCCAGTTGTGCATACGTGTGGTACATCCACAGGTTCTTGAACTGGCTGGCAAAGTTGGCATATCTGAGTTTTGGCCCCAGGAGGCCAACAACGCCGGCCACCTCCGCATCCCGCAAGTTCTCGGCCACCAGGCTCAACGTGTTGGGCTGAACCACGATATCGGCGTCTGTAAAGACGATGATGTCCCCCCTTGCCTCATCCACACCGAGGTTCTTGGCCTGCGCTGCACCCACATTGGCCTGCAGGCGAACAACTCGGCAGCCGTACTGTGTAGCGATCCCGGCCGTGTTATCGGTGGAACCATCATCGACCACCACAACCTCATATTCGCCATAATCTGAGCGGCCAATGGCGTGCAGGCATTCGTGCAGCGTGGAGGTCGCGTTGTATGCCGGGATCACGACCGAGATCATACGAAAGGATCCACCATCCGATCAATCATCCGTGGCCAGAGCTGGCTCGCTGTGACCAGGGTATTATACACGACAATTCATCTCCCCTTGAAGGGGGCCTTTAGGCTCCTCTTGAACGGCCTGAAGGTCCCTTTTGAAGGGGGCTCTAGGCTCCTCAGCCCATACAGGTCTGTCAGTTTCTCCCGGCCATGACGAGGATGGACACCCCAAAGGGCAGGTTGATCCTTGCCAGCAGCGACGCTTCCAGAGCAAAGAGCCAACCCAGAAAATCGTTCAAGCGGCCAGCAGAAGTCATGCTGAAATCCGATACACAGGCCTCTTGCGAGGTCGGTCGAAACATACTCAAGAATCGGCGAGAGAGACGGACGAGGGCAATAATGGGAAACAGAAACGTATTCAGATAGCTTATCTTCAGCGGTACAAATCCTGCGCTTTCAACCCGCGTTTTCAGGGCAGGCGCAGTATACCGGCGCTGATGCCTGCTAATCTCGTCCTGCCTGCCCCAAAGAAAGTCGTACGCGGGCACTGTGGCCATGAGTTTGCCTCCACGCTGGCAGATCCGGTGCAGTTCCTTCAGTACTCTTCCCTCGTCTGTGACATGCTCGAGCAGGTCGAAAGCCGTGATCATTTGCAGGGTTGCGTCGGCAAAGGGCAGAGCTTCAGCGGCACAGCGCACCACGGCTCCGCAGCCGCGCTGCCGACAGAAAGTGACCGCGGAATCGTCGACGTCGGCACCAATCGGCTGGCCCCAGCCTTGCAGGAACTGTAACATCGTTCCCGTGCCACATCCGAGATCGAGCATCCTGCGACGATCGTCGCGGCCTGCGTATCTGTCCAGCATGGTGGCAAAGATGCGCCGTCGGCCAGCGAACCACCAGTGCGTGCTCTCGATCTCATAGTACTCGTGGTAGAATTCCTTCCTCATGGCTTGCTCGGGGGCGTCACCGGCTGCGGAGCGTCCCCGCAGCCCAGCGGAGGGGGCTGTGGATCACCTGCCCTTTCGGTTTCGCCTGTGATTTCGCGCAACTTGGGCGGGACCTTCTTCGGAAAGTAGATCTGTCTCCACATCCGGGACAGAGTCCGCAAGGTACGCGGGATGTCGCTGGGGCGCACGGTGGTCTGACCAGCCATGCGTGGATAGTGTCGCACTCCCTTTTCCACAATGCGGAAATTCCACTTGCGCGCCTTGGCAATGAGCTCCGTGTCGACGAAAAAGTCGGTGCATTCGATATCGATCTTTTCCAGTACTTCCTTGCGGAAGAGCTTGAAAGAACAGTCAACATCGCGCACCCTGACCCGGAAAAGCAAACTCACCAGCCGGTTGTAGACCCAGGAAAGAAAGCAGCGAATAACCGAATCGTACCGATAGACTCGAAAGCCGACGGCCAAGTCGTGGGTGTCCATCAGCGGGAGAAAGTATTTGAGCTCGGCGATGTCGAATTGATTGTCTGAATCTGTGTAAAAGACCAGGTCGTAACGGGCATGGGTGAATCCTGTTCGCAAGGCAGCCCCATAGCCTTGGTTGGGCTTGTGGTGAATGGCCCGCACGTGATCATTCTCGCGGGCCAGCGTGTCGGCAATCGCTCCAGTCTGGTCAACGCTGCCATCATCCACCACAATGACCTCATAGATCGGGCTCAGACTGGCAAGCACCGCCAGAGCTCTGCGCACGGCTGTCTCGATGTTCTCTTCTTCATTGTAGGCCGGCAAAACCACCGAAATACTACTACTCGACATGCAAACCTCCCCTTGAAGGGGGCCTTTGGGCTCCTCGCTACATGGGCCAGGCCCTGCTCGCCGTTCGCACCGCTCCCCGTCGTGAGCGGTGCGAACGGCACGACGGTGTTGTTCTCCATCTCGAGGAATCTCTGCGATGCATGGGCTGTGAAATTATACACGAGTTATATGAAAATGGGATGTACGAATCTGTGCGGGAGATGAATCTTTCTTCACTCCCAGGCGGAAACCACAGTGCCTGCCGTACGCCGGTAGAACAGATAGTCTTCGACCCGCGTCTCGAATGTATAGTCCGCCTCCAGGAGTCTCTTAAGAGCGGGAATCTCTTCGAGTTGGACACGCGAGCCCTGAGGCGATAGGGGGGTCACATCGTTCTCCACGAGCATAAAGTAGGTTGGGGGAGCCCGGCCCAGATCGGCCATCAGGTCCAGTCGCCAGGCCTCTAGGCCTGGGTCCTGACCTCCGTCGCCCACCAAGACACAAGACCAGATATAGCGGGTTGGCGAGCGGCGTTCCGCCAGAAAATTGACAAGAGCCTCTGAACCCCAGATGAAGACGGTCTCATCCGGTTTCGTGTGCTCACGCAAGTAGGCTGCCGCCTGCAGAGCACCGATGTGCGAGAAATCCTCACCGATATTGAACTGCGCATAGTACTGATCTGCGCTGAGTCTGCCGGCAAGATAGGCTGCGGTGCGCCGATACAGCGCCAGCCGATCGTATCCCATGATGGACAGGATTCCCAGGATAGTTACCGCGGCAAAGACGCTGCGCATGTCCCTGCGAAGCGTCCCCGTGGGGCAAGGTCTATCCTTCGGGTCAATCTCGTCCCAAAGCCAGATGAGGGCAAGGCCAGTGAGGATCGCTGCGGGGCCGAGGATGGGAATCCAGTGGTATTCGAAGAGCTTGACCTGCAGCAGCATAGATGCCACACTGGACAACAGGAAAACAATCACTGCTGCGCCCATACGGTGGCGCCTGGCAAGCACAGCAGCCGCGCCCGCGAGGCTCAGCCAGACCAACAACTGCCAGTCTCGCAGATAACCCACAATGACATCCAAGATGGCCAAGGGACCATCGCCGAGCGCCAGTCCACGTGCACCCAGGTATGCCCCTGTGCCGTATACACGCCAGATCTCTACAAGCTCTGCGAGCCC
>Ga0194112_10008456_pt1 | contig 13231 bp, 10 predicted proteins | sample TA2MahC400mmetaG_FD_146191 | JGI IMG/M metagenome (GOLD analysis project Ga0194112, IMG submission 146191) | Freshwater microbial communities from Lake Tanganyika, Tanzania - TA2015016 Mahale Deep Cast 400m | ecosystem: Environmental > Aquatic > Freshwater > Lake | place: Tanzania: Lake...
CGGCCACCCGATGTCCCGCCGCTGCGTGTCCAACCTCATGGCCGAAGTGGCCGTGTTCCTGGTGCGGAAGTAGGGGCCGGCGCCCGCCCTACACCCAGCCGCGGGTCTTCATGGCTTCCACTACGCGCTCCACGGCCACCGCGTAGGCCGCCTGGCGCAAGTTGACGCTGTACTTGCGGGCGGCGTCCAGCACCGACAAGTAGGCGTCGGTCATCTTCTTGTCCAACTGCTGCTGGACGTGGCTCTCGTCCCAGTAGTACATGTAGCAGTTCTGGACCATCTCGAAATAGGAGACGGTGACCCCGCCGGCGTTGCACAGGATGTCCGGGAGCACCACCACGCCGTTCCGGAACAGGATGGCGTCGGCCTCCGGCGTGGTCGGCCCGTTGGCCAGCTCGGCCACGATCTTGGCGCGGATGCGTGGAGCATTGTCCTCGGTGATGACGTTCTCCAGCGCCGCCACCACCAGAATGTCCACGTTCAGCTCCAGCAGATCTTCGTTGGAGACGGGCCGGCTGTTGGGGAACTCCACCACCGACCCGGTGGCCGCCTTGTGCTCGGCCACCGCCCACGGCTCCAGGCCGTACTCGTTGTAGATGCCGCCCTTGGAGTCGCTGACCGCCACCACCCGCGAGCCATGAGCGCCGCGGATCAGGTTGGCCAGCGCAAAACCGGCGTTGCCGAAGCCCTGCACCGCCACGGTGGCCCGCCTCAGGTCCAGGCGCAGATCGTTGGCGGCGCGGCGGATCACGTACATGCCGCCCCGTCCGGTGGCTTCATCGCGCCCGGCGGAGCCGCCCACCGCCAGCGGCTTCCCCGTGATCACCCCGAACTGGTTGCTGCCGCAGCGCTTCGAGTACTCGTCCATCATCCAGGCCATGATCTGCGGCGTGGTGTAGACGTCCGGGGCGGGCACGTCGGCTTCCGGCCCGATGTAGCGCCAGATGCGGTCGATGTAACTGCGGCTGAGCCGCTGCAACTCGCCCGGGCTCAATTCCTTGGGGTTGCAGATCACCCCGCCCTTGGCCCCGCCCAGGGGCAGGTCCATGACCGCGCATTTCCAGGTCATCCAGGCAGCCAGCGCGCGCACCGTGTCGATAGTTTCCTCGGAGTGAAAGCGGATGCCGCCCTTGGTGGGACCGCGCGCGTCGTTGTACTGCACGCGAAATCCCTGGAACACGCGCATCTCGCCGTTGTCCATGCGGATCGGCAGGGAGATGTGAAACTCCCGCATGGGCAGGCGCAGCATGGCGTGGATGCTGGGGTCCAGCTTGAGGATCCGCGCGCACTCATCCAACTGCCGAAGGGCTACTTCAAAAGGGTTGGGCTTGTCCATTACTTGCTCTCCATAGATGTAATAAGTCCGTTGCGCCCGGCCCCGCGGGACCGGGAGTCATGATGCCTGACGCTACTGTTCCAGAGACGCCGGCGGGTTCACCGGCTGGCGGGCTCGGCCTGGGTTGCGGCCGGTGGCGTCTCCGCGCCGCCCGGGGTCCGGACCTGCGCGGAAATGCTCATCGAGCAAAACTTGGGACCGCACATCGAACAAAAATGCGCGTCCCGGAAGCCTTCCTGGGGAAGGGCCTCGTCGTGCATGGCGCGCGCCGTCTCGGGGTCGAGCGCAAGCTCGAACTGGCGGTTCCAGTCGAACGCGTAACGCGCGCGGCTGATAGCATCGTCGCGGTCGCGCGCCCCCGGTCGGCGGCGCGCCACGTCCGCGGCGTGGGCAGCTATCTTGTACGCAATAATCCCTTGCTTCACGTCCTCCGGGGTGGGCAGGCCCAGGTGTTCCCGGGGAGTCACATAGCATAGCATGGAAGCCCCGTACCATCCAATCATGGCCGCCCCGATGGCCGAGGTAATGTGATCGTAGCCCGGCGCGATGTCGGTGACCACCGGTCCCAGCGTGTAGAAGGGCGCCTCGCCGCACAACTCCATCTCCTTCTCCACCTGCAAGCGGATCTGGTCCATGGGGATGTGCCCCGGCCCCTCGATCATCACCTGGACGTCGTACTCCCAGGCCTTGCGCGCCAGCTCCCCCAGGGTCTTCAGCTCGGCGAACTGCGCCTCGTCGCTCGAGTCCCCCAGTGAACCGGGCCGCAGGCCGTCTCCTAGCGAGAAGGTCACGTCGTGCTTCCGGAAGATCTTGCAGAGGTCCTCGAAGCGTTCGTAGAGGAAGTTCTGGCGGTGATGGCGCACCATCCACTCCGCCAGGATGGCCCCGCCGCGGCTGACGATGCCCGTCACCCGCCGCGTGGTCAGCGGGATGTACTCCACCAGTACGCCGGCGTGGATGGTCATGTAATCCACCCCCTGCTCAGCCTGCTCTTCGATAACCTCCAGCATCAGCTCGGGCGTCAGGTCCGCCACCGCCCCCGCCCGCGCCAGCGCTTCGTAAATGGGAACCGTGCCTACCGGCACCGTCGAGTTGCGGAGGATGGCTTCGCGGATGCGCGGGATGTCGCCGCCGGTCGATAGATCCATCACCGTATCGGCCCCATAGCGCACCGCGTTGCGCAGCTTCTCCAGCTCCAGGTCGATGTTGGACGCCAGCGCCGAGTTGCCGATGTTGGCGTTGATCTTGCACCGCGCCGCGATACCGATCCCGAGGGGCGCCAAGTTAACGTGGCGCACGTTGGCGGGGATCACCATGCGCCCGCGCGCCACCTCGGCGCGCACCAGCTCCGGCTCGAGCTGCTCCTGCTGGGCCACGTGCCGCATCTCTTCGGTGACGAGGCCCTGGCGCGCATAACGGATCTGCGTCGGGATGCTGTCGCCCTGACGTTTCTCAAGCCATTCGGTTCGCACGGTCTTGCTCCTCAGCCCCGCCCACCCTGCGAGGCCGGATGCGGCGTCCTTATATTCGAGTCTACACCCTCGCGGCGGCGGCGTGCTGAAGCCGGCGGTGGCCAGCCCCCGGACCACTGGCTTACGCGCGTGGCTCGGAATCGGCTTCCGAGCCGCGACCCTCAGGGAGCGGTTTGTCAGTGTGACTGCCGTGCGGAACGCTACTGCTTGCCCACTCCCCGGCTCATCAGCTCCTTGAGCTCGTCCAGGTGTTGCGTGTACACTCCCCGGGGCGTGGTGGTGTGCTTGCGGCACAGCGAGGCGGCCATCCCCACCACCTCGCCCATCATCCCGGTGGTGCGCATCACCCGCACCGTGCCCAGCGCCACGTGGGTCACGCTGATGTTGCGCCCCGCCATGAAGAGATTCCCGAGGTTGCGCGAGTAGAAGCAGCGGTACGGAATCGCGTACGGCTCCTTCTTGCCGAACATGGCCACCGAGCGGAACTCCTGCCCCGGAAACAGCTTCGAGTGCTCGGGCTCGGGCACGTGCAGGTCGATCGACCAGGTGGCCGTCACCGTGGCGTCGGGGAATTCCCGCTTCTCCTGGATGTCCTGCTGCTTCAGAATCACGTCGCCCACGAGCCGCCGCGACTCGCGCTTCCCGCCCACGTACGCCACCCACGCCAGCCGCAAGTTGGCGTACTTGGCCTTCTCCCGGCTGTGGTTCTTCTGGAACGCCCAATTGCCGTAGATCGCCCGGAAGGCGTGGTCGCGGATGGCCTCGAACTCGCTGATCTGGTCCTGATTCTGCCCGGTCTCCCAGTTCCAGTCTCCGCGGGTGGCGTTCTGCACGGTGCGGTCGTCAAAGGCCAGCGCCCAGGGGCAATCCGCGAACGGCACGGGGTCCGCCGACGGCTCGGTGTACCACATCACCGAGGTGCCCATCACCAGGCGGTCGGCGGTCTCCGGCGCGTAGGACTCGCCGGTTTCGCTCCGGCTCTCCCGTCCGTAGCGGTAGTCGGCGCCCGCCAGGTATCCGATCGTGCCGTCGCCGGTGCAGTCGGCAAACAGCGGGGCCGCGTAGCGGAGGTCCTTCCCGGTGAGAATCTCGCGGGCGATGACCGCGGTGATGCGGCTGCCTCGCTTCTCCACGCCCACCGCGCGCGTGTTGAGGAACAGCCGGATGTTGCGCTCCGCTTTTACCACGCCCAGTTTCTTCTCGTCGTCGTAGTTGGCGGCCGGCTGCGCGTTTCCCTTGTGTCCAGAGTCCAGCTCCAGGACGACATTCCCAAGCGCCGGGTATGGAGGCAGATTGACGTTGCCGCCCAAGTGAACCCGTACTTCCGAGCTGTTGTTGCCCCCGAGCAAGGGCCGGTCCTGAATCAGCGCCACCTTGAGCCCGAGCCGCGCCGCCGAGATCGCCGCCGTCGTTCCCGCCATCCCTCCGCCCACCACCACCAGGTCGAACTCTCCGGCTTCCGGCGGCGTGTCCGGCAGCTTCAGCGCCTTTCGGCGGAATGTGGCCAGCGCCGCGCCCTCGTCCGGCGGGCGGAAGTGCCGGTCCGCGCTCAACACGATGGCGTCGCAGCGGCCCTCGAATCCGGTCAGGTCGCGCAGCGCCAGCGCGGCCTTGTTGCCGCGTAGGCTCACGGTTCCACCGTCCTGCCAGTGCCACAGCGCGCCTTCCGTTCCGAAGAGAGTCTTCAGCGGCTGGCCGTCCACCAGCAACTGGAACCGGCCGGGCGCGCCGGGCGCTTTCCACGGCGCCACCCAGTCGCGCGTACGCACCCACACACGGTAGCTTCCTGGCTTGGGCAACTGCACCACGGTCCGCGCGTCATCGACAGGCGTGCCCATACCATGTGCCAGCAGGAACGGAGATCCCATCTGGTCCATGAACTGCTGATCCACCACCCAGCCGCCGAGCTGCTCAAAGCTCTCCGCCTCAACCAGCACCGTCTGCGCGGCCACAGGAACCCCAGACGCCACGAACGTACAGGACACCGCTGCTATCAGGCAGATGACTCTCATGATGAACCTCGCCCTCCCCGTGAGTATACCCCGCCCCGACGCGCGCAGCCGCTATGGCTTACCCTCCCCCAGTCTGCCGCGAAACGCAGTGGAATAGGCCTCCTGGCCTGTTCTTCTTGGATCGGACATGGGGACAGCCCGCGTGTTTCCCGCGTTTGCGCAGGAAACATGCGGGCTGTCCCCAGCGGTCCGCTATACTCGTTCATATGCGCGGGGTCAGGCTGATCCTCTGGCTGGTGGTGGGCGCGGCGGCGCTCGCCCAGCCGGGCATTCCGCAACAGGAGTACCGCGCGCGCCGGGCCGAGCTGCGCCAGGCCCTGCCCGAGGGCGGGGTGGTCCTGTTCGGCCGCGCCGAAAAGCGAGACCCCGACGCGACCATGCTCGCCGTCCGCCAGGATCCCAGTTTCCTCTACCTCACCGGCTGGGAGGAGCCGGGCGCCATCCTGCTAATGTGGCCGCCCGACGGGGAAGCCTTCTTCCTGCCGCCCCGCAACGAGAGAACCGACCGCTACACCGGCCGCCAGACCACCGCCGATGAACCCCACGCCCCGGCCGTTACCGGCTTCAGCCAGGTGTTCGAAACCTCAAGCTTCGAGCCCCGGCTGCGCGAGCTGCTCGAATCGCACCCCAAGCTCTACGCGCTCGCCGGAACCCCAGCCGCGACCCGCTTGCGGGAGATGCTGCCCGGGCGCGAACCGGAGGACGCCCGCCCCGCTCTGGTCCGCCTGCGCGTGAAGAAGTCGCCGCGCGAAGTCGAGCTTATTCAGCACGCCATCGACGTCACCGTAGCCGCGCAGCGCGCCGCCTGGCGGCGGGTGCAGCCGGGCATCTTCGAGTACCAGGTGGCCGCCACTTTCACCGCTGAGGTGATGGAGCGCGGCTGCGTCGGCCCCGCGTTCGCGCCCATCGTGGCCTCCGGCCCCAACGCCATGATCCTGCACTATGGCAAGAGCGGGCGGCGCTCGGACGCCGGCGAGGTGCTGGTGCTGGACCTGGGCGCGGAGTGCTACTCCTACGGCGCGGACATCACCCGCACCGTGCCGGTCAACGGACGGTTCACCGCCCGCCAGAGAGAGCTGTACGAGATCGTGCTGGGCGCACAGAAAGCCGTGATCGCCGCCATCATGCCGGGCGTCACCCAGGGGCCCAAGCGGGACACCCCCAACAGCCTCTACAAGGTGGCTCACGACTACATCAACTCGCACGGCAAGGACCGCGCGGGCGACTCGCTCGGGAAATACCTGCCGCACGGCGTCAGCCATCACGTAGGGCTGCAAACCCACGACCCGGGCGCCGCCGATCAGCCTCTCCAGGCGGGAGCGATCATTACCGTCGAGCCGGGCATCTACATCCCCGAGGAAGGCATCGGCATACGCATCGAGGACATGGTGCTGGTGACCGAGCGGGGCGCCCGGCTGCTGACCTCCGCGCTGCCCCGCGAGCCCGGCGAGGTCGAGAAGGCTATGGCCGCCGCCGCGATTCGCCAGCCAGCCGAAGGCGGACAGCCCCGTGGCGCAGGCGGTTGCGCCTGCGGGGCCGACAGGCTGAAGCCTGTCCCACGGGCCGGATCGGCCGAGGAGCTGGCGAACCGCGACGCCAGGTAGGGTTGCCATGCGGAAACCGGATCGGCAGCGCCTCGGCTACCTGGCGGTGCTCGCCGCGAGCTTCTTGCTGGCCCTCGTGGCCGGCTGGCTCGGCACGCCCATCGACAACTACGCTTACGACTGGATGTTCCGCCACCAGCCCGCCGCGGCGTGGGAGCCGCAATCGGCGCTGCTGGTGGCCGATGAGGCCAGCCTCACTGAGCTGGGCGGCATGCGAGGGTTGCGCGGCGCGCTGGCCCGGGCGCTCGAGCACACCGCGGCGGCCGGTCCCAAGGCGGTGGCCATCGACATCGTGCTGGCTGAGGAGGGCGACGCGGCGGACGACGCGGCGCTCGAAGCGGCGCTCGCCAAGACGTCGAACCTCGCGCTGTCCTGCGAGCTGCTGCCCGGCGAGCGGTGGCAGCTCCCCATCGAGCGGTTTCGCCGCCGGGCCGCGGCGCTGGGTCACATCCACGGCGATCCCGGTCCGCTGGACGGCGTCAGCCGCGTGGCCCCGCTCGAAAAAGCCGGCGCGCGCCAGCGCTACTGGGCGCTGGCGCTGGAGGCTTTCCGGCTGAGCCAGGGCGAGGCCCAAATCGAGGAATCACCCCAGGATCTGCGCGTGGGCGCGACGCTGATTCCGGCCATCCGGGAGCACTCCCGCGCTTTGCGCATACGCTATCTGCCGCCCGCTGGCGAGGGCCTTTCCGCCGTCCCGCGCCTCACCTTCAAGCAGCTCCACGACCACCCCGGCCTGGCCGCCCGGTTCCGCGGCAAGACGGTGTTCGTGGGCATCACCGCGCAGTCGGCGGCGCGCGACCGGCTGCTGACGCCTTACTCGCACGGCTTCTACATGGCGGGCGTCGAGATCCACGCCAACGTCTTCGAGACCCTGGCGCGCGGGCGCTTCTTGGTTCCCGCGCCGGAAGCGGCGGCGGTGGCGCTATGCCTCGGGCTGGCCGCCGCGGGCGTGCTGATCTTCGTGCTGCGCGCGGGCTGGCAGGCTTACGCGCTCGCCGGCCTGCTGCTGGTCGCCGCGCACGTGCTGCCCTATGTCTTCTTCCTCCGCGACCTGGTGTTCCCCTACTTCGCGCCGGTGTCCTCGGCCTGGCTGGCCACGGTGAGCGCGGGTGCTTACCAGTTTGTGACTGTACGCCGCCGCCTGCGTCGCGCCGAGGCCGAGCGCGCGCGCTATCAGGAGGCGGTGCACTTCGTCTCCCACGAGATGCGCACCCCGCTCACCGCTATCCAGGGCTCCAGCGACCTGATGCGCCGCTACAAGCTCAGCGAGGACAAGCGCCAGGAAATCGCCGAGCGGATCAGCTCCGAGTCCCGCCGCCTGGCCCGCATGATTGAGACCTTTCTGAGCGTCGAGCGGCTCTCGGCGGGCGAGATGGAACTGAAGCAGGAGGTCTTTCCGGCCCGCGAGCTGGTCGAGGCCTGCATCGAGCGCGCCCGGCCCCTGGCCGAGCGCAAGCAGATCCGCATCGACACCGAGCCGCTGGCCGAGGCCCTGCTCACCGGCGACCGGGAGCTGATGGAGTACGCCGTCTACAACCTGCTCACCAACGCGGTGAAGTACTCCCCCCCCGAGACCCTGGTCACCGTGCGGTCGAACCGCGACGACGGCCGGCTGCGCATCTCAGTCCAGGACCAGGGCATCGGCATGGACCAGGATGAGGTGAAGAAGGTCTTCCAGAAGTTCTACCGCACCCGCCGGGCCGAAGCCTCGGGCGAGAAAGGCACCGGCATTGGGTTGTCGATCGTCGAACAGATCGTCACCCACCATGGCGGCAATATCGAAGTCACCAGCCAGCCGGAGCGCGGCTCCTGCTTTACACTGGTATTACCGGCGCAAGTTGCCTCCCGCGCCGGCTCCGAGTGAGGTCCTCTTGACGCGACTGCTGGTTGTGGAAGACGACGACGCCGTGCGAAGCACGCTGGTCACCTTTCTGGAACTGGAAGGCTACTCTGTGGACGCGGTCTCCTCGACCCACGAGGCGCTGCGGCGGCTGAACGAGACCTCCTACCCCATCGTCGTCTCCGACATCTACCTGGACGAGCGCACCGGCCTGGATGTGCTGGAGGCCGCTCGCCTGGCTGATCCGGCCTGCGCCGTCATCCTGATGACCGCGCGCGGCACCATGGAGACGGTCATGGCGGCCACCCGCGGCGGGGCCTTCGACTACATCGCCAAGCCCTTCGAGTTGGACCTCGTCCTGGAGATCATACAGCGGGCCGAGCAGGCCCAGGCCGGCGGCGGCGAGCCGGGCGTCGAGGAGGAAGAGCTTCCCGAGAGCGAGATGATCGGCAGCTCCCCGCAGATGATCGAGATCTACAAGATGGTCTCGCGGGTGGCCCCCACCGACGCCACCGTGCTGTTGGAGGGCGAAACCGGCACCGGCAAGGAGCTGGTGGCGCGCATGATCCACAACAACAGCCGCCGCTCCGCACAGGCCTTCGTGGCCGTGGACTGCGCCTCCATCGCGCCCAGCCTCATGGAGAGCGAGCTGTTTGGCGCGCTGCGCGGCTCCTATACCGGGGCCGACCGGGACCGCGTGGGCGTCTTCGAGGCGGCCCACCGCGGCACCGTCTTCCTGGACGAAATCGGCGACATCGAGCTGAACTTCCAGCTCAAGCTGCTGCGCTTCCTCCAGGAAGGAGAGGTGCGCCCCCTGGGCTCCCCCCGCGCCCGCGCCGTGGACGTGCGGGTCATCGCCGCCACCAACCACAACCTGCCCCGCATGGTCGAGGAGAAGAAGTTCCGCGAGGACCTGTGGTTCCGCCTGAACGTGGTGCGCATCACCCTGCCGCCCTTGCGTGAGCGTCAGGGCGACATCCCCCTGCTGGCGCAGTACTTCCTCAGGAAGTACAACGCGCGCTATGACCAGCAGACCCGCTTGATCGAGGCTGGGCTTCAGGCCCTGCGGGACTACACCTGGCCGGGCAACGTGCGCCAGCTCCAGCACCTCATCGAGCGGCTCACCATCCTCGCTCCGCACGGGTGCATCGACGCCGAAGCTGCGCGCGAGGCTATCGCCGCCACCGAGACCCGCGAGCACGGCGGCGAGACCCTGGCCGAAGCCGAGGCCGAGCAGATCCGCCGCGTGCTGGCCGCCACCGGCGGCAACAAGAGCCGCGCCGCCCGCCTGCTGGGCATCGAGCGCAAGACCCTCTACCGCAAGCTCGAAGCCATGGGCCTGTAGCGCCAGCTTCCGCTTGCGGGCTTCAGCCGGCGCGCGGGGCACAAGCTAAACCTTATGCTACGTGGCAAGTCAACGGCTTGCGCGTCCACGTAAGGTGAGCTTGCCCCAGGGCTGTTTCGCAACCCCTTCCGCTTGCGGCGGCAACTCGGCGCCGTTGCGCCCGGCCGGCCGGGCCGATTTCGCTGGCGCTGGGGCCGGATTCCGGGCTATAATGGCAGCGTAAAGGATTCATCGCTGGGTAACTATGGTCTCATAGGACGCGCCAAAACCTTCAAGGAGGTGTCAGGCTATGTTCGACAGCCTTGATGAGCAGATGAAGCACGACGCGGCCGAACAGGGCGGCAAAGTGCAGCGCATCATTTGCTGGGCCGGCGGGTTGCTGGCGGCAATCCTGGTTCTCGGAGGGCTTTACTTCGGCGTCCAGTTGATGGAGTAGTCCATCCGGCTGACAGCGGGCCCGGCAACTCAGGGGTCGGCGGGCCCGAGACGTCTCATCAGCGCCTCTATGCGGACCGCGTAGGCCCGCTGTGGGTTGTATGTCCCCAGTTTTGAGCGCAGGCTTTTCCCCTTGTAGAGGTCGGATTGCGCCAGCCGCTCCGCCACCACGTGAATCCCCGCGCGCTCCGAGGTGAAGCACCGCCTGCCGGAGTCCCAGCCAAACAGGTTGTTGTTGCGGGCCTGCTTTCCCCCGCCGGTTTCCAGCAGGCAGATGCTGGGCAGCAACCGCCAGTCCAGCCCGTTACGGTCGGCGGCCGAAAGGAAATCCTCGGCGAGCGTAGCCGCCGGGCAGTCGGATTCCTCGAAGAATCCGGCCAGCCGGGCCAGGCGCGGATCCTCCAGGTACTCGGATTGAGTGGTGGCGCCCACGGGGCCGTTCATAGCCGGTACCGTGAGCACGGCAACCAGCAGGGCTACAGGCTTGATGGTGGGGCTCCCCATTACGTAACTGTTTGTCTTGCCTAGACTTAATGATCCCCGGCGTTCCTCAGTGAACACCCCAGGGGGCGCGATTGGCTGGGATCCTGCCCGGCCCACTCACAGCAGCATGGGTCTATTGTACCACTGGGAGGACCGGGTGGGGCCCCGTTAGGACCGAGGCCCCACCCGCGTCGCCGGGCATCCGGGCGCGGCTGGCGTCGGGGGTGCGCTCCGCGCCCGGGTGCGACGGGGGACTAACGGGCTACCTAATGCCTGTACTTCTCCGCTCCGCCTCAAGGACTGAGTGGCTTCTTCTCCTCTTCTCCGGTGAGCGCTATGGCAGTGCCTGTCGCCGCACCTGCGACTACCACGCCTACGATGATGGCCTTCGTGGTAGCAGTCATGCCGGCGGCCCCGGCTCCTGCTGCAGCAGCGCCCGGGCCGGCACCGGCCACTGCCGCGGCAGTCTCTTTGCTGCACCGCTTCATTTGAGTGACTCGGATGACCTGGGTCGCAGGTGAGAACGCCTGCGCGCCAGCCGCCAGCGTGCCGGTCACCTCGATACACTGCCCGACTTCCCGGGCCAACCCGGGACCCTGCAACTCCACTGTCACCGCGGCGGTCCGGTCTGTCAGCAGGAAGTGATCGTCGCGGCGTTCCAGCGTGCCCACAAGCTGGCTGGGGGCGCCCGCCCCGGCCGCCTGCGGCTCGAATTCCAAGGCCTTGCCCGCCGCGATGTTGGCTACTACGACGCCGGCATCGTTGGTAACCCGCAGGGGCCCCAGCAGGGCAGCCACCTGGACGCGATCTGGCCCTGTCAAGACCACCTGCGCGGACGCCTCCGGCGTCACCGCCAGGATCCTCAGGCTACGGGCCTCCATGCGGTAGGCGCCGTCGCCGGTCAATTGTCCCGCGCCACGCTCCAGCACCAGCCGGTCGCGGTACACCGTGCCGCGCGATTCCGCCGCCAGCGCCAGGCGGGCTCCGCAGCTCATCTTCAAGTCGGAGCTGGCTTGCCCGGTCTCGATGGTAGTCCCATCGAACAGCGTGCCATTGCCCCATACGGTCGAGTTGTCGATTCGGAAGCTGCCCCTGGTGACCACAACTCCGATGGCCGGGCCCGCGGCCTGGATGGTCATCAGGCAACCCACCACGATCAGTGTGATAGAGGCTTCAGTGGTTAACCTTCGCACGAAAATCCCTCCTGGGAACGCAGTGACTCGCGTCACGATGTTGTCAGTGGAATGATCGGATGGAACGCTGGGGGAAGAAGGGCGTAGGGTGAAAAGGGCATACGGCTAGGAATACAGCCTTGCTCCACGGCTTCGCGGCTTTGCCGATTCCATCTCCAGCGGCTACTCATGCGCCCACTGGCACTCTGGCGGCTGACCTTGGCGCTGGTCTCCCTGCTGGCGTTGGGCACCGCCGCCCACTGGTCCATCCGGCTGGCCCGGGCCGACCACCTGGGCCGGCAGCCCTCGCCGGAGGCCGTGCGCCGTGCCATCCAGCTTTCTCCCGGCGAGTCGCGTTACCACCGCAGGCTGGCCGCGATGGACAGCGCCCGCCGTCTATGCGCGCTCGAACGGGCGGTGGCGCTGAACCCTCGGGACTCCGCTGCGTGGATCGATCTGGGGATGGAGGCCGAAGCACGCGGCGACCTCCCGCGGGCCGAGAAGGCATTGCTGGAGGCGGCCCGTGTGGACCGCACTTCCCAGCCGCGCTGGACCCTGGCCAACTACTACTTCCGGCGGGAGATCCACGAGTCTTTCTGGCACTGGGCGCGGCAGGCCGCCGCCATGTCTTACGGGGATGTTACCGCGCTGTTTCGCCTGTGCTGGAGGACCACGCCCGACCCGGAATGGATCAGCGAACACGTGGCTGGGGACCGCGCCAATCTGCTGCGGCAGTTCCTCGACTACCTGATTTCAGGGAACCACCTCGAGGCGGCCGAGACAGTGGCGCACCGGCTGGTCAGGGTGAGCGGGCCTGATGCCGCCTCACCGCTGTTGGCCTACTGCGAGCGCCTGATCGAGAGGGGCCATCTGGAGCCCGCGGTGCGCACTTGGAACGCGCTGGCCACGCGGGGCCTGATCGGCTTGCCCCCGCTGGCGCCGGATGCCGGACGCGTGCTGACCAACGGCGATTTCTCGGCGCCTCCACTGGGACGCGGCTTCGACTGGCGCTTCCACCGCCACGAGGGCGTCTCCGTGGCGCGCACGTCGGCGTCTCCAGGCGTGCGCCTGGTCTTTTCCGGGCGGCAGCCGGAGGATTGCGAGCTGGCCGCCCAGTTCCTCCCGTTGCGCCCGGGTACGGCGTACCGCCTGAGCTACCGCTATCGCACCGCTGGCGTCCCCGCGGCTGGCGGCCTGGAATGGCGCGTTTCCGGGGTTCGCTCGGCGCCGCTGTCGAGCCCGGAGTGGCGAGACGAGTCACTGGAGTTTGTGGCGGCGGCCAGCGCTCCCCGGGGACTGTCGCTCCACTACCGGCGGGCCCCGGGCACTACCCGCATCGAGGGCACTTTGTGGGTCGCCCGGGTTCGGCTCGAGATTCTACCAGCGCGCTGAACCGGCTCACGCCCAGGGCGCCGGGCCGCCTCGTGCGAAGATGTTGGGTGTATGCTTCGCGGTTGGGCTGCCTGGCTGCTGGCCGGTTGCGCCTTCGGCCAGAGTGACCTGTATCAGTTCCGCATCTATCAGGACTGGCT
>Ga0194112_10008457_pt1 | contig 13231 bp, 9 predicted proteins | sample TA2MahC400mmetaG_FD_146191 | JGI IMG/M metagenome (GOLD analysis project Ga0194112, IMG submission 146191) | Freshwater microbial communities from Lake Tanganyika, Tanzania - TA2015016 Mahale Deep Cast 400m | ecosystem: Environmental > Aquatic > Freshwater > Lake | place: Tanzania: Lake...
CGCTGGCAATCGAACAGCTCCACAATTACCTTGAGTCTCAGGGAAAGATCCAACACTTCAGACTATTCCAGCGGTACGACCTTCAGGATCGATCCAGCGGCGAGAGCGTCCCGCTAGACCAGGTGGCTCAGGAATTCTCGCTTCCTCTTTCGGACGTGGCACTGTACCTCAACGACGCCCGCCAGTCCCTTCGCTCCATCATTCTTGACCTCCTTCGATCGTTCACGTCTTCGGATGAGGAATTTCGCCGGGAGGCTCGCTCTCTGCTCGGCCTGTAAATCCTTTCTACAGTCAACGCGAACTGGAGTATCATCTATGAAACACATCTTCCTTATCCTCGTCATTGTGCTCCTCACACCTGCCGTAGCTATGGGCCAGACCGGCTCGGCCATGGATGGCAAATGGGCGCTCGTTCCTCAAATGAGCCACGAGATCGGTTTGTATGGCACTCTCTCAATCGACATCAAGCAGCACGGCTCGAGCATCACGATCGTGCAGAAATGGGGCACGAGCAGATCGTTTACGGATTCCCTCGTGTTGAAGCTCGGCGGCGTGGCAAACTCGATCCCTGTTAACAACCGCGTTTGGCCTACGAATGTGTTCATGGGTCTCAGTATGCCCCTAGGAGGAACGCGGCAGATGAAGGCGACACTGGATAAGGGGGGCACACTGCTGGTGCTTGAAGAATCGTATCAGATCCGCGGATCCCAGGGAGGCAGCCCGATATGGACCGTCCACCGGTACGAGCTCTCCGAGGACAAACAGATCCTCACCTACACCGTATCTCGATCGTCCCGACAGAGCGGGCCGCCTATCAAGTTTGTGCTGAAGCGAGCTGGCACCAAAGAAGCCTACTTCATGCGTATTGAGGACAATTGGGAAATCGACGGAAAGCTCCCCATTCAGGCATTACTGATCAGCTTGCAGGGATTGGCGAACACCGACGCACCGCGGCTGTATTTCATTTATCCAGAAAGCTGGCCGTTCACCTACACTGCGTCAGTATTCGAATTCTACCGCGACAAACGGCATTTCACGTTTACGGAACTGCACACGCCGCAAGCTGCACTCCAGGCACTGAAGAAGTTCGTCAAAGGGTACGTGGTATGGGACAAGGCCGTGCGTACATCGCTGATCGTTGCGTTCACCGTCGCCGGCCTCGAGCGGGCTGTCGTGGTGAGCGATGAGTTGATTCCTCTCGCTGAGCGCGCCGGGTTGGAGCCTCTCGCAGACTTCCGCGGCAAATTCACCGGCCAGTCCGATGCGCAGATCTATACCTGGGCCTACGACCAGTTCTGGAAACGCTGCAACAAGGATTACATCATCTGGCTTGGGGGGGAACATGGTAAGGTCATGAAGCCTTCGGTAGCTGACTGGGCGGTTGCGAAGGGGATTTTCTGCAACGATCTCTCCAGCAGGCCGAGCGACACGCTGGAGTATCAGCTCGCTCGACGGATCCTGAGTGAAATGAACCCGATGTCGATGGTGATGGGATGGCACTCTTATGCAAAGGATCTCGAGCGCGAGCACGTCAAGCTCACATCGAGTTTCGGCCATCGTGTCGAGGGCCTGAATACCCTGCCCAACATCAGCTTCAGCAGTCAGGTACCTCCGTCGCCCGGTTTCAAGTACACCAACAATCACCATATTGTTCCCGGAAAAACGTACAAACCCGAGAAGAAGGTCTATATCAGCTGCATTCAGACGGATGGGATCGGCCTCGGCGCGTGGCTCAAGCCAGGCCGGGGAGAAATCCCCTACGCGTGGGAAGTATTGATGAACTATGTGTGGATGGCACCTTCGATGGCCGAGTACTTCTACACGATGGCGACCCCCAACGATTACTTCATCGGTTGCCTCTCGGGTCCCGGCTATCTCTATCCGAAAGCGGTCCCACCGAAGCTGCTTCCGCCGCTGATCACCAAAGCGAAGGAGTATATGGACGTGCTCGATCTCAAGGTGTTCGAGATCATGGACTACTCGGAGGGAGCAACCGTCGAAGGGAACACCGAGCTGACGCGACAGGTCGTTGACGCCTACTACAAGGGCATGCCGAACGCCATCGGCTTTGTCAACGGCTACGCACCCTCGTACACCTTTACGGTGAGAAACGGGAAGCCGCTGATCTCGTACGATTACTACCTCTCGCCCACGCGGCCCGTGGCAGATGCCGTCGCTGACCTCGAAGAGCTTGCGGCGATCAACAGCAAGCGGCCCTATTACCTTCTGGTGCATGTTCGCGAATCGAGCGACATCAAGCGGGTGAAAGGAATTCTCGACAAGCTGGGATCCGAGTTTGAAGTCGTCCCGCTGGATGTCTTTCTGACAATAGCGGGTCAGGAGCCGACATTTCAAGAGCGGTTTCTTGACCGGTAGAATCGAACGGAACTGCCGGGCAAGTATCGATCCAATGCATCTCGGCTCTTTTCTCCTTCAGCGGATTTGACTACATTGAAATAGGGAGAACATCATGGTCAAACCGGACTACTCGAAGACCGTTCCGTTCCTGCTGAGCATTTTGGTGATCTTTGTGCTCGGGATTATTCTGCGCGAGCTCAGTTCCATTTTGCTCCCGTTCGTGATAGCAGTGTTTCTTTCCATTATTTTCGGTCCGCTCGTCACTTACCTGAAGCAGAAAAGGGTCCCAACATTTATCGCGCTCCTGGTAGTTCTGTTTTCCATCGCGAGTTTCCTCTTCCTGCTTGCCATGGTGGTTTCCTCCAGCGTCGATTCGTTTGTGAAAGAGGTGCCCAAGTATCAGGAACGACTCCTTCGTCTCGGAGCAGCGGTAGCACTGACGCTGAACCAACTGGCAGCTGATCTCAATGTAAAGATGGAAGAGGTCAGCTTCCGGAATGCTTTTGAGCTGTCTTCGCTGACATCGACGGTGGCGACTGGCATCGGCTCCTTTATCAATCTGCTCACAAACATCTTCCTCGTTCTCCTCTTCATGGTATTCATCCTCGCCGGCACGGGAGAGCTCAGCATCAAGATCCGGAAAGCCTTCCCCCTCGATCAAGCCGACCGGATTATGGAGGTGTTGGAAAAGATCGGGAACCGCTCACGCCGCTATCTCGTCACGAAAACATTCATCAGCGCCGCCACGGGACTTATGACTTTTCTCATTCTGTGGATACTTGGCGTCGATTTCCCGCTGGTGTGGGGATTCGTCACATTCCTGCTCAATTTCATCCCCAACCTCGGCTCCCTCATCGCGATCATCCTCCCCTTCGCATTGTCGCTTCTCCAGTTTGACAGCCTACAGATCCCGGTTCTCGTGCTGATCTTGCTTTCAGCCACACAGTTTACGCTTGGAAGCATCATCGAACCACGACTGATGGCGTTCCGACTGAACCTTAGTCCGCTCCTTGTTTTGGTCTCTCTCATCTTCTGGGGCTGGCTGTGGGGAATTGTCGGGATGATTCTGGCGGTTCCGATCATGGCCACCGTAAAGATCATTTTCGAAAGCATTGAAGCCCTTCAGCCAATCTCCGTATTCATGGGAAGACATATCAAGATGTTGGAATAGCAGGCTGCTGGAGAACTGTCTCTTCACGCCATCCGATGAATCGCCTGCCCGCCCCGGTTGAGCAATCAGGTCAGGCGGGGACGGCTGGTTTTTTACGAAACCCGAAGGGTTTCGCGGATCTGAAGAAGGAAAAATCTCAAGAAAGGGATTATCATGAACTCACGCCCGTATGTTCTCGCAGAAATAAGTTGGAAGACAGTCAGAGTCACGACGTACGAGGTTGCTGTCCTCCCCTGGGGGGCAACTGAACCGCATAATTTCCACCTTCCGTATGCGACGGATGTGATCGAAAGCGACTACATCGCGGCCGAGTCGGCCCGCATCGCGTGGGAAGCCGGTGCCAAGGCCATTGTGTTGCCGACGATCCCTTTCGGCGTGAACACCGGGCAACTGGACATCAAGTTCACGATCAACATCAATCCCAGCACGCAGGCAACGGTCCTTCGCGATATTGTCGATTCTCTCGCGAGACAGGAAATGCGCAAGCTCGTCATCCTGAACAGTCACGGCGGAAACGATTTTCGCCAGATGCTTCGTGAGCTCCAACCCCAGTACCCCGAGATGTTCATCTGCACGGTCAACTGGTGGCAAATTGTTGGCCAGAAAGGATTTTTCGATGAGGCGGATGACCACGCCGGCGAGATGGAAACGAGCGTGATGCTGAAGATTGCTCCTGAAACGGTTCGCCCCCTGGCGGAGGCGGGACCTGGAAGATCCAAGGGATTCAAGCTCCACGGCCTCCGCGAGCGATGGGTGTGGGCTCCCCGCCTGTGGTCGAAAGTCACGGAGGACACAGGGGTCGGCAATCCCGCGAAAGCATCCGTCGAGAAAGGAGAGCAATACCTGAAGGCGGTGACCCAGAAGATTGGCGGCTTCCTCATCGAGCTCGCGGCGGCAGACATTCATGACCTCTACGAGTAGGAGCACTGCGAGCCTGGACTTCCACGGATCATCCTGTGAGGGCCTGCAAACATGAACTGGAAACTCATTTTCCTTCTTTCTCTGTTCAGCATTGGCATGGGCTTCGCGTCCGTGTTCGGGCTGACGCAGCAGTACGAGTGGCTCATGTGGCTCGTCATCGGAACCGTCTGCGCCTGGATCTTTGCCAAAAGAGTCACTGACGACTATTTCCTCCACGGCTTTTACCTCGGCATTCTCGACGGCATTTTCAATTCCGTCATTCAATCCCTTTTCTTTTCGACGTATCTAGCCAATAATCCTCGAATGGTTGAGGGGCTCAGAGACATGCCGGAAGCTGTCCCTCCTGCAGTCATCATCCTCATCATGGGCCCTATCATTGGCGCTCTGAGCGGAGTCGTTTTCGGGCTGCTCACCGTCATCGCATCGAAAATCGTGAAGAAACGGCCGCCCGATTCGATCCCGGCGTAAGTTGCCTTATCTGATTTGGCCAACGCTCCCCGAGGCGAACAGATCCATCCAAAATTCCCTATATTCTACAGCCGATCACTCGATGTTTCCATTTTTTCATCTTCCCATTTCTCCATTTTCACATTTCCCATTATTATGTCCAAGCTGACTCGATCAAACGCGTGGAAAGCCCTCGAACGACACCAGAAGGAAATCGCCGGGCACCACATGCGCGATCTCTTCGCTGCCGATCCTGACCGGTTCCGCAGATTCTCCATCCGCTGGAACGACATCCTGCTGGATTACTCCAAGAACCGCATCACCGAGCAAACGATTCTGCTCCTTCTTGGCCTGGCAAAGGATGCTGATGTGAAGCGTTGGATTGACAAGATGTTCACAGGCGAGAAGATCAATTCCACGGAGCGTCGGGCGGTTCTCCACATCGCGCTCCGCAATCGCAATAATACGCCGATCATCGTCGATGGTGAAGACGTCATGCCGGCGGTGAACAAAGTCCTCGCTCACATGCGATCGTTCAGTGAGTCGGTGAGAAACAGCAGCTGGAAGGGACACACAGGGAAGGGGATCAGCGACGTGGTGAACATCGGCATCGGTGGCTCGGATCTCGGACCCGTGATGGTAACCGAGGCACTCAAGCCATACGCCCATCCTCGCATCAACGTCCACTTTGTCTCGAACATTGACGGGACGCATATCGCGGAGACGCTCAAACGCCTCGATCCTCAGACGGCGCTCTTCGTCATCTCATCCAAGACCTTTACGACTCAGGAAACCATCACCAATGCTTTGACTGCAAAGCGATGGTTCCTTGAGCGTGTGAAGAATGAATCAGCGGTGGCGAAGCACTTCGTTGCCGTCTCGACCAACGCGAAGGCGGTTTCGGCCTTCGGCATCGATACGAGAAACATGTTCGAGTTCTGGGACTGGGTCGGGGGTCGCTACTCGCTCTGGTCCGCGATCGGGCTCTCGATCGCGCTCTCAGTCGGCATGGATAACTTCGAAGAGCTGCTCACCGGCGCGCACGAGATGGATGTGCATTTCAGGACCGCCCCGCTCGAGAAGAACCTGCCCGTTATCCTCGCCCTCCTCGGCATCTGGTACAACAACTTCCTCGGAGCTGAAACGCACGCTATCATCCCCTACGACCAGTACCTCCATAGGTTTCCTGCATATCTCCAGCAGGGGGACATGGAGAGCAACGGCAAGAGCGTGACCCACGACGGAGAGCGGGTGGACTACTCCACCGGACCGATCATCTGGGGGGAGCCGGGGACGAACGGTCAGCACGCCTTCTTCCAGCTGCTACATCAGGGCACCAAGATGATCCCCGCCGATTTCCTCGCCCCTATGCAGACGCACAATCCGATCGGCAATCACCACGCGATCCTTCTCTCGAATTTCTTCGCGCAGTCCGAAGCCCTGATGCGCGGGAAGACAGAAGGTGAGGCACGCCGCGAGCTCGAGGCGTCGGGAGTGCGCGCAAACGAGCTAGAGGAGCTGCTCCCGCACAAAGTGTTCCAGGGCAACCGGCCGACCAACACAATCGTGTTCAAGAAGCTCACCCCTCGCACGCTTGGAACTCTTATCGCATTGTACGAGCATAAGATCTTCATACAGGGCACCGTCTGGCGAGTCAATTCTTTCGACCAATGGGGCGTCGAGCTGGGAAAACAACTGGCCAAGACGATCCTGCCGGAGCTCGACAGCGAGGATACGGTTTCCTCACACGATTCCTCAACGAATGGGTTGATCGCATTCTACAAAGAACACCGACACTAGAAGCGCAGGCGGAAACTCGCATCTTGCCATGAAGGCACAAAGTCCCAAAGAAGAACGATTCAAGATGTAATCCAAAGACGCCCTTGTGTCTTCGTGACTTCGTGGCAGCACTCTCGATTGGCTTCCCGGGTCCGGTCCCCGGCAGGAAACTTTTCACGCACAGCTGGGGTTGCAGAGGAGAGCGGTCAGCACGTCACCAAGGGAACCATCCATCAACAGTTCGGAGAGGCGTGAAGTATGCGAAAGACAGTTAAATGGGGCGGCATCATCGTTCTCGTGGTTTTTCTGGGCATCCAGCTTGTGCAGCCGGAACGGACCAACCCTCCCGTCGATCAGGCCAAAACGATTGAAGCGTACGTGAATGTTCCTCCTGAGGTCAAGAGCATCCTCGAACGATCGTGCTACGATTGCCATACACACCACACGAAGTGGCCGTGGTACAGCTATGTTGCTCCAGCGTCATGGCTTCTCGCCCAAGACGTGAAGAACGGTCGTTCAAGTCTCAACCTGACAACATGGGGCGAATACAGCGAGAGAAAGCGAATTGCGAAGCTCGATCAGATCTGTGATGAACTCATGGAAGACGCAATGCCCATCAAGCCGTACCGCATCATGCACCCTGGTGCTGCGCTCTCAAAAGCCGAGGTCGACTTGATCTGCTCCTGGGTGGAGGATGAGCGTGATCGCCTGATGGAAGCAGACACCACATCCTCTCCCGCGCAGGAAAGGGAATAGTCACCGCGGGTATCCGACATATACGTACGATTCCCTCCCTGTAGTCGAACGCCAAAAGGGCCTGTTGTGTCAATCAGTCTTCCAATATCCAAGAACAATCGCCTCGTGGCTTCCCCGCCGTTGTGGTTTTTGTCCTGATTCTTTGTTAACCTTGCCTCAGCATTTCAGACGCGTCCGGTCCTCGAGTGAGGATTGATCCCCTGTGTGCGTAGGATATTCCCTGCGTACTCGAAATTCGCCGAGCACTTGTACCGTAGAGAAAGGGCGACCTTTATGATCCGACCGATCTACACGTACACGGTAGCACCATCGCTTCCAAGAGAACTGGAATTCCTGCGGGAAATCTCTTACAACCTGCTCTGGGTGTGGGACCACGATCTGATGGAGCTTTTCATACGTCTGGATCCCGATCTCTGGGAGAAGACGAACCACAATCCCGTGCTCCTGCTCGGGATGATCGGTCAGGATCGGCTGAACAGTGCCGCTCGGGATGATGCGTTTCTCTCACACCTTGAGCGAAGCTACGAGCGGTATAAGAAATATCTGGATACCAGTTTGTCGTGGTTCCGAAAAACGTACTCTCAGGTTGGAACGAACCAGGTTGCCTATTTCTCCGCGGAGTTCGGTCTGACTGAATGTCTGCAGAACTACGGCGGCGGTCTTGGCGTGCTCTCCGGTGATCACCTGAAGTCAACGAGCGATCTCGGCCTTCCGCTTGTAGGCGTCGGACTTTTGTATCAACAGGGATATTTCCGGCAGTATCTCAACGCCGACGGCTGGCAGCAGGAGCGCTATCCCGAGAACGATTTTTACACGCTTCCGATGCGCCTCATGCTGAATGAAACCGGCAGGCCGATAACGATTTCCGTTGATCTCCCCGGCCGCCTTATTCATGCACAAATCTGGCGCGTGCAGGTCGGCCGCATTCCGCTCTATCTGCTTGATACCAACATCCCGCAGAACTCGCACGAAGATCAAGACATCACCGACCAGCTGTACGGCGGGGATCAAGAGATGCGGATCAAACAGGAGATCCTCCTCGGCATCGGGGGCTTCCGTGCACTGAAGGCGCTCGGAATCCACCCCTCGGTTTGCCATATGAACGAAGGGCACTCGGCATTCCTGAGCCTCGAACGATGCAGAGACCTGATGGTTACCTCCAAGCTCTCGTTCGCCGATGCACGTGAGACCACAACGGCGGGATTGGTTTTCACAACGCACACCCCTGTACCCGCAGGTAATGACTACTTCTCTGCCGAGCTGATGGAAAAGTATTTCTCCGGCCTTCAGAAGGAACTGGGGCTGACCAGCAAAGAATTTCTCGGCCTTGGGCGGAAAGATCCCGGCGATGATCAGGAACCGTTCTGCATGACTGTTCTCGCCCTCCGTATGGCCGGAACAAGCAATGGGGTGGCACGGCTGCACGGCACGGTGTCGCGCAAGATGTGGCAAAGCGTCTGGCCCGGAGTGCCGCTGACGGAGACGCCGATCATCTCGATTACCAACGGGGTCCACGCACCCTCCTGGATCAGCCGGGAGATGGCAGGTCTTTACGATCGCTACCTCGGGCCGCGATGGCACGAGGATCCGGGAGACTATGGCCTCTGGGGCCGGGTGCACCACATTCCCGACGAGGAACTGTGGCGCACACACGAGCGGCGGAGGGAGCGACTCGTTGCATTCGCTCGCACGCGTCTAGCTCTGCAGCTAGAATCGCGCGGCGCGCCTCCGTCCGAAGTGGCTCAGGCGAAGGAGGTGCTGAACTCCGAGGCTCTCACCATCGGTTTCGGCCGCCGGTTTGCGACGTACAAGCGGGCCAACCTTCTGCTGAAGGATCGCGAGAGATTGATCGGAATCCTGACAAACAAAGAGAGGCCGGTACAAATCATCATCGCCGGGAAGGCGCACCCGAACGACACACCCGGCAAGGAACTCATCAGGCAGATCATCCACTTCGAACGCCATTCCGGCGTGCGGCGGAGGATGGTGTTCCTAGAGGACTACGACATGGTCGTCGCTCGCTACATGCTCCAAGGAGCAGATGTCTGGCTGAATACCCCGCGCCGCCCCCTCGAAGCGAGCGGCACCAGCGGCATGAAGGCGACGCTCAACGGAGCCATCCATCTTAGCGTGCTCGACGGTTGGTGGGAGGAGGCGTACAGCGTGCACACCGGATGGGCTATTGGGAGAGGCGAAGAGTACGCCGATGAGAAACTACAGGATCAGGTCGAATCCAACGCTCTTTACGATCTATTGGAGAAAGACATTGTCCCGCTGTTTTATACCCGCGGTGAAGATGGCCTTCCCCGTCAGTGGATCAGCAAGATGAAGAGTGCTATGCGAGCCATCGGACCCCGCTTCAACACGAACCGGATGGTGAGAGAATACACGGAGCAGATGTACCTCCCCGCTATCGACCGTCACGCCAACCTCTCCGCCAACAACCACGAGCGCGCAAAAGGCTTTGCTGCATGGAAGCAAAACCTTCGGAAGAGCTGGCATACGATCAAGATCGGAGAAGTCATTGTCGATGAGCGAACTGCATTGAAGGTTGGCGAAAGCTTGACCGTTCGCGCACAGATCGATCTCGGCAATCTCAAACCGGAGGACGTATCTGTCGAGCTTTACTACGGGGCGTTGAACGCAAATGGGGAAATCGAAACTCCCAAGCTCGCCCTGATGAAGCCCGGCGACAAGCCGAAGGGTACAGTGTACGAATATGTCGGCGTCAACAAACTCGATACAAGCGGCCGGTTGGGTCACACCATTCACGTCCTGCCGCGGCATGAGGACCTGGACAATCCGTACAAGCTCGGGTTGGTACTCTGGGCATAGCACCCGTTGAAGGTTTCCTTCCTCTTTGGCTTCGGGTAAAGGAAACTTTCATCAGATCATACAGAGGAGGGTCAATTCCATGGATGACGAGAACAGAGTTACGAGAAGGTCGTTTGTCAAGACGGTAGCGATTGGGGCTGCAGCGGCGTTCGTCGCGGGCAAAAGCAATCCCTTTGAATCACTCGCAGCAAGCCAGACTCTGGGACGTGAGCTGCCCAAGCGCCCCCTCGGCCAAACAGGACATGAGGTGACCATCTTCAGCCTCGGAGGCCAGGCAACATTGGAGAAGACCGGGACCAGGGACGAGTCGGTCGCTATCATCAACCGGGCTATTGACCTCGGCGTCAACTACATCGACACGGCAGCAGCGTACGGGCAGGGAATCAGCGAAACGTACATTGGCGAAGTGTTGAAGACCAGGCGAAAGGAGGTCTTCCTTGCGTCCAAAACGAACGACCGGACGTACGATGGATCGATGCGACTCTTGGAGCGCTCTCTCAAGAACCTACAGACCGACCATCTCGATACGTGGCAGCTTCACAACGTTCGCACACAGGAAGATCTTGACCGCATCTTTGCCGACAACGGCGCAATCAAGGCAATGGAGAAGGCTCGGGACGAGAAGATGGTCAGATTCCTCGGCATCACGGGTCACCGCGACCCGTTCGTCCTTCTCAAAGGCATCGAGCAGTATCCGTTTGATTCTATCCTGATGGCCTTGAACGCGGCAGACAAGCACAATGCATCGTTCATCGACAACCTCCTGCCAGCGGCTGTCGAAAAGAAAATGGCGATCATCGGGATGAAGATCCCCGCGCGAGGCAGGATCTTCCGAGAAGGAGGCATTACCTCAATGGAGCAGGCAATGCTTTACGTCCTGACGCTTCCGGTCAACACCGTCATCGTCGGCATCTCGACGATGAAGGAGCTTGAAGAGGATGTTCAGCTCGCGAAGGACTTCGAGCCATACTCGGAGGAAGAAATGAAGAGGATTGAGGAATTGACGAAGCCCTACTACGCGGACGCAAGCTGGTTCAAGCTAAAGTGGTAAGATTCTTGTTGAACCTTCCGAAGGTCGCCGACGGCTCCTCTGGACCTTCGGAAGGTCCCCATGTCCGTTTAGAACCCTCTCGCAAACATCCCCCAGAACTGGTTTCCAAGCTCCCACCACCTTGTCATCGTCGCGCGGGCGAAATCGTTGGAATAGGCCGTCAGGTACTCCCTCACTTGCTTGCGTCCCTGCTCCGATTTGTCTTTCTTCAACATCTCTTGCACCCGCTGCTCGACGATCGGGAGTTCAGCAAAGCCTTTTTCCTCGAACTGCATCACTGCGCTTTCAATGAATTCCCGGGTCCTCCCCCATTGGATCGTGGCAAGCCTGTTCGTGCGCCGGAACCACCAGCTCGCCGCATCCTCCCGGTACTTGTGTTGCCCGCAGATCTCGAAGCTGCCGGGCAATTCCAGCATACCGGCGAATATCGGAAAGCGCGGACTCTGGGCGGGATTGTCAAATGAAAACCAGGCAACTGCCCCAACCTCATCCGGCAGCCAGCCCCGGCACTGGATAATCTGAGAGTACGAGCACGCCGAGATGGCGATCGTCCGCGTCGGCTCTACGGCACCGGATTTGACACCGTTGAGCAAGAGAATCATGTCGCGCGTCATCCACGGGTTGGCCACGGGGCTTTTGATCATCTCCGGCTCCCTGCTCGCTGCAGTGTCCTGAGCCATCCTTCCGCGGCCCCTCGGCCTCTGGACCATAAGGTTCTTCGTCATATCATACTCTGTCCCCTCGTACGTCTCACGGTACATCTTGAAGATATCCCGGACCGATAGTTTGTTGTCGGGTTTCACGCTGAACGGGAGTTCCTCGGCGTCCAACTTGAGGTTCAGGGATGGAGCAAACGTCGAGAAAACGTAGAATTCGCGAATCGAGAACGGCTTGCGACCGCTGTATGCCTTCCAGAATTTGAACGGCTCCCCACTCTTCGGATCCCACCATCCCATCTCCTCCGCGAGCGTGAAGACATTTTCGGATGCCATATAGCGGTTGGGATCTTTCAGGTTTAACTCGCTGATGCGCGGTATGTTGGCCGACACGCCGATGTGCTCGTCGGGAATGCGAACGGCTGCCCACACCGCACCTTTCTCGGCCGGCCCCGCTCCAAAGATCTCGAACTGCCAAACCTCCTTCGTGTCCGCCACGGTCAGACACTCCCCCCAATCTCCGTAGCCGTATTTCGTTGCCAGGCTTCCCATCAGCTTGATCGCATCCCGTGCCGTGGTGCAGCGCTCCAGGGCAATGGCCTGCAGCTCTTCGATCAGGAACATCCCCTCATCGTTGCGAAGCTCGGGTCGACCTCCAATCGTCGTCTCGCCGAAAGCAAGCTGCTTTTCGTTCAAACAGGGATACGCAGTGTTTAGGTAGGAGTACGTTTCCTCGACCTCTGGGATCTCCCCTTTCAGGAGCTTGCCCCGCATGTCGGTCGGCGTCTCCGTGTGCAGATTACCCCAGTAGATCTTGCGCACGGCACCTTTGTCATTCTTCTTGTGCGGAACAATATTGACCCACGTCCGGTAGTTGCCGTCGCACGTGTGGCAGGTTATCACAGATCCGTCTGCCGTAGCGAGGCGTCCCGCCATGATGCTCGTACATCCCTCGTCAGCTTCGATCTGCTTCTGGTACTGACCGAACGCCAGAGAGCAGAGGGCAACAAGAAGCAGCGCAACGAGAGGGACGATGGGCCTTCTCGGGAAACGAATTGGGAAAATGGATTCCATGGCAGTTTACCCTTTCTTGGTAAGATGGAAGGATGAACTAACTCACTTATTCATACGCGATCCGTTCGCGTGGAGACTCGTTTGGATTGCGGAGGAAGGCTCCGACACCCTTCTCGATCACCTCCGCATATCGGGGAACATTTGTGCAGGACAGGGGCTTATCGGGATGCATCTCCGTCCAGC
>Ga0194112_10008459_pt1 | contig 13229 bp, 10 predicted proteins | sample TA2MahC400mmetaG_FD_146191 | JGI IMG/M metagenome (GOLD analysis project Ga0194112, IMG submission 146191) | Freshwater microbial communities from Lake Tanganyika, Tanzania - TA2015016 Mahale Deep Cast 400m | ecosystem: Environmental > Aquatic > Freshwater > Lake | place: Tanzania: Lake...
CCGAGTTGAACGGCAACTGGCGCTCGACGTTCAGACTCCACTGCTGGATGCGGCCCTGCTTGATGTTGGGGTCGATGGTGGTCCAGTCGCCCCTATGCGTGGCAGGGTCGATGGGTTGGTTGTTGGGGGGAAACCCGGTGGCCAGCGTGCGCACCGGGGTGATGTTGTCGCTGACAAACGAATAGGCGTTGGCGAACGGCGGGTTCTGGTACGGCCCCGTCGACCCTCCGATGGCCGAGACGTCGTGATAGATGCCATAGCCGCCGCGCACCACCGTCTTCGCACTGCCCGGGCTCCATGCGAACCCGATGCGGGGCTGCACGTTGCTCCAGTCGGTCTTGACGCCGACCGTCCCCCCCACAAAGATCTTTCCGGTGTAGAAGTCGAAGTTGGCAAAGCGATCCTTGGCCTCGCTCTGCGGCGTCGTGACCATGTAGGCCATGCCGAGCGTCAGCGTCAGCGACTGGCTCACGCGCCACGTATCGTCGAAGAAGATGCGGTATTCCTTCCAGCGGCGGCCCTTGACAGAGCCGTTCAGCTGGTCGTTGCGGCCCCCCGAGGCCGGCAGCCCGAGCAACAGGCTGGCGATGGAGTTTCCGGTGGCGCCGTTGAGAGATCCCGCTGCATTGAATCCCGACGTGAAGAACGGCGTGAAGGCGAACTGGCCCGCCAGCGCCGTGTCACCCAGCAGATTCAGTTGCATCGCGCGGAAGGTGCCTCCCGTGTTGAGCGTGTGGTTCCCTTTCACGACGGTGAAGGCGTTGGTGTAGTGATACACATTCGTGCCACCGCTGAACGGTGAGAAACCGCGGTCGCCAACGCCCGCGAAATTCTGGAATGTCATGCGGGTCAGCGACGAGGTCTCGGCTGTGCCCAGATTGGCTCCGGGAATGCCGAGCGCCTGTGACTTGTTCGACCCGTAGCCGAATGAGGTAATGGTGTTATAGACCCGGTTGTAGCCGGCGGTGAACTGATTCACCGCGCCGCCCTTGAAAACATGGGTGTGCGACAGGGCCACATTGGTGGCTGAGGTGTCGAACGTCTGATTGCTCTGGAAGGCAGCAGGAGCACCGAAGTCCGGCAGCCCCGTCGGCAGGTACTGGTCGGCCAGCTCGGCGCTGTAGCGTGCGAAGATGCGATCGCTGTTGGAAAAATTGTGGTCGATGCGCAAATCACCCTGGTAGTCATTCAGGGTTTTCACCGGGTTGGCCAGGAAGTTCCCCCCGAGCCGATCCATGCGCGTCGGCAGCGGCAGCAGTTCGACCAGGGCACGGCCGATGGGACTGATGCGATCGGCGGGAATCTGGTTGCCGGGGAAGGGGTCCCGAATCAGTTGACCCGTGGTCGGATCGACGCGCGTCGTCGCCGGATCGAAAATGGTCGTGGCCGGGGCCCCAGGAAATGATTCGGTGAAGATGCCCTGGCGCATGAGCGCCGTCGGCACGGTGAGCACGGTCGTCAGGCCTTCGTCGATGTTGTTGCCCTGGAATCCTGCGAAGAAGAACGTCCGGTTGCGGCGGACGGGACCGCCGAGCGACCCGCCGTACGTATTCTGATTCCACGGGCGTTTGGTGGCGCCATCAAAAGGGTTACGGGCATCAAGCGCGTCGTTGCGGAAGAATTCGAAGGCCGAGCCCCGGAATGCGTTCTCGCCCGCCTTACTGCTGACGAGGACGGTCGTGCCGCCACGGCTGCCGTACTGCGCCTGATAGTTGTGCGTCAGCACCTTGAACTCCCGGATGGAGTCGACATTCGGCAGAATGCCGACGCCACCCGCCGTGAGCTCGTTGTCATCGATGCCGTCGTAGAGCCAGTCATTGGCGTTCTCGCGCATGCCCTGCGCCGACACCGACATGCTGCCGCGATACGACACCTCGCTCGTCGGTCCCTGCGCCAGAAAGCTGCCGGCGCGTCCGGTCACAACCCCGGGACCAAGCAGCGCCAACTGAACGAAGTTGCGGCCGTTCAGCGGTAACTCAGCCACCTGCGCGGCGTTGATCAACTGTCCGAGGTTCGCGTCGTTGCGCTGCAGCTGCACGACGGTGGCGCCCCCGGTCACGGTGACCGAATCAGTCAGCCCGGCCAGACCGAGGGTGAACTCGAGCGTCAGCGAGGCTTGCACCTCCAGCATGACTCCCGAGCGTTCCTGCGACTGAAAGCCGCTCATCGTGGCCGTGACGGCATAGCGGCCGATCGGCAGCAGCGGCAGGGTGAAGCGGCCGGATTCATCCGTGACGACCTCACGGACGGCGCCCGTTCCCTCGTTCCGTGCGGTGACAGTGGCCCCGGGCAGGCTTGCAGCCGACCCGTCGAGCACCGTTCCGGAAATCGTGCCGGTCGACTGCGCCCAGGCCGTCGACGACAGCAACACGCCCACCACCCCGAACACCGATGTCATCCGCCGCAATAGCCGTTTCATCGCTCACCCGCCTTACTGTGCTGGGGCTGCCATCCCTCGGCGGCAGACCCTGAGTCACCGACACCGCACCCGGCCTTCCGAACCTCCGCGCCCGGAATCGCCAGTTCGAGGACGTCCAGTGCCCTCGGCGGGCCTTGCCTGAAAACGTTTTCACACAAGGACCAAACTTTTACCTTGAATTGGTCTCGTCCGTCCGTATGATTCCAGTGACCGTGAAAACGTTCGGCAGACTAAAACACGGACCGCACCTGATGTCAAGCGTGGTCGGAGGGTGGACATGGCCCGCGCACGACGCGAGACACTGACGCCGGCACGCCGCGGCACGGCCGGCACGCACGCCGCCGCCCCGCGGTCAGCATCCATCACCCGTGTGGCCCAGCGGGCCGGGGTCTCCATCGCCACCGTCTCCCGGGTCTTTGCCGATCATCCCGCCGTCAGCGAGGCGCTGCGCCAGCGTGTGCGCGACGCCGCCCGCGCACTCAACTACCGGCCCAGTCGCGCGGCCCGCGCCCTGCGCGCCGGCACCAGCCAGGCCGTCGGCGTCGTCATTCCCGATCTCGAAAACCCGTTCTTCACCGCGGTCGTCCGAGGCATCGAGGGCGTGCTGCAGGCCGCCGGCTACATGCTGCTCCTTGCCAACTCCGACGAAGATACGACGCGCGAGCAGCGCATCCTCGAGACCTTCCGCGCCGATGGTGTCGCGGGCGTCATCTTTGTGCCCATCAATGGGGCCCGCCATGCGTATCAGGACGTGCTGGCGCCTCCCTTGCAAGTCGTGGCCATTGATCGTTCGGCCGTAAGCCTCCGCACCGACCTCGTCACCGTCGACAACGTTGGGGGTACACGCCGGGGCGTGCTGCACCTGATCGGGAAGAACCACAGGTCCGTCGCCCTGCTCGGAGGACCCTCCAGACACAGCACTGCCAAGGAGCGCGAGCGCGGCTACTACGAAGCCCTGCGCTCAGCGGGACTCCCAATCCGGTCGGAGCTGATCTATCACGGCGACTTCCGGGAAGGCGGAGGCTACCGCGGCATGAAGGCACTGCTCGCCCTGCCCCGTCGGCCAGGTGCCGTCTTCGTCGCCAACAACCTCATGACCCTCGGGGCTTTTCGTGCCCTGCACGAGGCTGGCGTGCGCGTACCCGGGGACCTGGCGCTGGTCGGCTTCGATGACATGCCGTGGGCGACCTCGTTGAATCCGCCACTTACCGCCGTCAGCCAACCCTCGCACGAACTCGGATCGTCAGCCGCAGATCTGCTGCTCGATCGCATCGCACGCCCGGGTCGGGCCGTCCGGCATGTCATGCTCGATACCACACTGGTGGAACGGGCCTCCTGCGGGCCGGCGACCAATCAGGTCCCGGCCCCGCCCGCAACGGTGAGGCGTTCCAGGCGATGATCCGCCTCACGCTGCCGTGTCGTGTACGTCCCGTCGTGCCCGTGCTCACCCCTGCCGTCCGCGCGTGTGGACGGACTCCGGAGGCCCCGTCCATGCATCGACTGTTGCCCGCCGTCCTCTTCCCCGCACTCGCCCTCGCCGTCGCCCTGCTCGTGACGCCGACCCCCGTCGCTGCCCAGGAACGTGTCATCGTCGATGCGGACATGGGCGTGCTCAATGACGATGCCGTGGCGTTGTTCATGCTGGTCAATTCACCCACGGTCGAGGTGCTCGGCGTCACGATCGTCCCCGGAAATTCGTGGGCAGAGCACTGCACGGCCAGCGCGCTCAGGCAGCTCGAGCTGATTGGCCGTACCGACATCCCCGTGTTCATGGGTGTCCGCGAGCCGCTGATGGGGTCCCGACAGCCCTGGCTTGAAGCCGAAGAGCGTCTGTGGGGACGCACCGAGGTGCTCGGCGCGTATGGCCGCCCGCGTGCCACGTCTTACCTCGCACTCGACCGGGAACCGGTCATCGGCTACCCGACGACGACCCCTGCCGCCGAAAATGCCGTCGACTTCATCGTCCGATCGGTCAAGGCGTACCCCAACGAGATCACGCTCTTTGTCATCGGCCCCGCCACAAACGTGGCCCTGGCCGTCCGCAAGAATCCCGAAATCGTGCCATTGGTCAAGCGCGTGTATTACATGGGTGGCTCGGTGGACGTGCCGGGCAACTCGACGCCTGCCGCTGAGTTCAACTGGTGGTTCGATCCCGAGGCCGCCCGCATTGCCCTCCGTACGCCCTTCCGCGAGCAGATCATCGTCCCCACGGATGTCGCCGAGCGGATGTTCTACACGAAGGCCGAGTACGACCGCATCGTGTCCGCGCCGGAGACCCCCATCACCAGATTGTTCCAGCAAATCCACGGGCCGCGCTTTGAACGCGACCCCCGGTCGCGTTCGTTCATCTGGGACGCACTCGCCACGGGAATCTTCCTGCAGCCATCCCTCGCCACGCAGCTCGTCGACCGCTATATCGATGTGGATGTCACCTATGGTCCCAACTACGGCCGCTCCATCGGCTATCACGAGTCGCGCCGACGGTCATTCGCCACTCCGAACGACTTCCCGGCCGGCACCCAGAAGGTGAAGGTGCTGATGGCCGTCGACCAGCCGAAGTTCTGGGATCTGTACATCGACCTGATGACCCGCCCCGTTCGCGGTGCCAGGCAATAAGGAGGGCCATTATGACGCACAGGACTTTACTGCTCGGGACCCTTGCCGTCGTCGCGACGCTGCTGACCGGCGGCGTCTCAGCTGCCGCCGCTCAGCCACAGCCCCGGAAAAAGGTCTTCATTGATCAGGATGGCGCCGCGCTCGGCACCGATATGATTTCGACGCTGACCATGCTGCAGTCTCCTGATGTGGAGGTGCTGGGCATCACCGTGACCGCGGGCGACGCGTGGGTCAAGGCCGGCACAGCGCACATGCTGCGCATGCTCGAGTTGACAGGGCACGGCAATGTGCCGGTGGCCGCCGGCGCAGCCTTTCCCCTCATCAATTCGCGGGATCTGGCGACCGCATGGGAAGCCCAATACGGCGAGTTCTCCTACAAGGGCGCATGGAACCCCGGCCGCTACCACGAGCCCCACGTCGTCCCGACGCCGCCCACCGGTGTCACCACGCTCGCGCCTGTCGATCTCCACGGCGCACTGTTCATGATTCAGCAGATTCGCAAGTATCCCGGCGAAGTCACGCTCTGGGTCGGCGGGCCGTTCACCACGGTGGCACTTGCGCTCGGGCTCGATCCCGAAATCGCCTCCCTCGCCAAGGAACTGGTGCTCATGGGTGCCGGATTCAACGTCGACGGCGGCGGCAACCACCGCATCAACGGGCGCCGTGAGTTCAACTGGTGGTGGGATCCCGAGGCGACCCGCATCGCCATGAGTGCCCCGTGGCGACGCATCGTGATTACCCCCGTGGACATTTCCGTCAAGACATCCCTCGGTGACGACGTGAAGCGACGCCTCGCGGCGTCCTCGTCGCCAGCGGCGCAGTTCATCACGCGATTTCATCCCGTCGGCCAGAACGCAGGCTACATGTGGGATGAAATCTCCGTGCTGGCCTTCCTCGATCCCAGTCTCATCACCAGACAGCAACAGCTCTTCGTCAATATCGATATCAACCATGGTGCAGGATACGGCCAGACGATCTTCGTCGAAGACGTGGTGCCGGGCACGCCCGCAAGGCCGCGCACCATGCCGTCGTGGTGGCGCGTGGCCACGGTGCAGTGGGATCTCAACCTGCCGAAGTTCTATGACCAGTTCGTGCAGCTGATGAGCAGAACGCCGGCGCGCCGGTAAGCCGAGGGCACATGACCAGACGACCCAGAATTGCAGTGATTGGCAGTGCAAACGTCGATCTGACGACCTTCTCCGATCGGTTTCCGAGGGCGGGCGAAACGATCTTCGGCCAGCACTTTGATCTCGGATGGGGTGGAAAGGGCGCCAATCAGGCGGTGGCTGCCCGGTTGTGCGGTGCGGACGTCTCCATGATCGCCAGAGTTGGCGACGACCTGTTCGGTCCGGCCACGATTGCAAACTTCAATGCCCAGGGCATCGACGCGTCGCACGTGCATGTGGTGCCTGGTGTCTCCAGCGGCGTCGCACCGATTTTTGTCGAGTCGAACGGACAGAATCGAATCATCGTGGTGAAGGGAGCCAACGACCGGTTGCGGCCGGCCGATGTCGACGCCGCTGCACCCATGCTGGCCGTCGCCGACTGCATCGTGCTGCAGTTCGAAATTCCGCTCGACACGGTCTTTCATGCTGTCCGGTTCGCCCGTCGCCATGGCATCCGCTGCATCGTGAACCCGGCCCCGGCTCAGGCGTTCGAGCTTCGGGAGCTTGAAGGTGTCGACTATTTCGTACCCAATGAGACCGAAGCCGAAGCCATTTCCGGCATGCCTGTGCGGACGATTGAAGACGCGACCGCGTGCGCAGTGCACATGGTCAGCCAGGGACTGACACGTGTCATCATCACGCTCGGTGCCAACGGGGCGCTGCTGGCCACCGCTGATGGCGCGACGCACATTCCCCCGTTCCCGGTGGATGCTAGGGACACCACCGGGGCAGGCGATGCATTTGTCGGCAGCTTCGCCGTCTATCTCGGAGAGGGGCTTTCCGAGCCTGAGGCGATTGCGAGAGCCAACCTCTATGCGGCGCTGTCGACGACAGGCATCGGCTCGCAGAAGTCGTTTGTGACACGACAGCGCGCCGATGAGGAGTGGACCGCGCGCGCGGCCCCGCCGCACGCATAGGCATTGCCCACGCGATCGTCACGCCTTCAGGGCGGGTGATGTGCCTACTTTGGCGCGGTCGTGGCCCCGGTGCGCGTGAGGAACCGCTCGATCGCGTCGGGATTGAACCGCGCCACGCTGAACGGGTGCGGCAGGGCCGCTTCAAAGGTTGTCGACTTGAGCCTGCCCTGCCCATTGGCCAGAATGAGTGTCGTCGGTGACATTCCACGCATCGTGGCAAACGAACTCGTTTCGAAGCCATATTGCCGATCGCGATAGGTCACCCTCGGCCAGGCGGGGCCGGTGCCAACCATGGCGATCGCCCGCACGAAATACTCGCGCTCCGTTGCGGCCTGCTGCAGGACCGCACCCACGGGATAGCGATAGTGAAAGGCAGCGTCATCGGCCCCGGCGGCGCGATAGATGCGCCCGGTCGAGGTCAGGGCAGCGACACCGACCTGCTGTTCGGGTGGCGTAAACAGAGAGACACCGCCAGCCCGGGCGTCGGTTGCTGCGGCCAGCAGGCGCTCCAGATCGGCGTCCGGCAGTCCAATCGCCCCGGGCGTGGCGTCTGCGAAGTGTTCTTCCTCGACGAGGCCGTCTGCCAGTTTCCGGATATGAATCGTTCGGTCCGTTGCCCGGCCGCAGACCAGCATGAGTGCGTTGTACTCGGTGGTCGCCTTGAGATAGTCGCGACAGTCCCCGCACCCTCGGCTGTCACCGCAACTCTGCGAATGGAACGCGATGAACTGCACCTGCCGCGCTGCCGCTGCGCCGAATCTCGCGATCACGTGATTCATGACCGACACTTCGCCATGGACGGCCTGGGGCCAGGGATACTCGGTATTGCCACCGACCACCACTTCCTCGCTGCCGTCGACGGTCACCACAGTAGCTGTCCGTACATGAAACTGCGAAATGGCCGGGTCGGTGCCGGCATTCGCAGCGGCGTCGAGGGCCTTGCCAATACGTCCCAGCAGGGCCTGGTCATCCGTTCGGATGGATGAGTCGACCGCCAGGGTCCAGGTCGGGACAGGCGACTCCCGGCGGCACCCACCGACGGCGAGAGCCGCGACCGCGAGGCCGACGCCGAGCAGTTGACGACGTCCGGGAGGCATCATGCTCATCATACTCCGGGAATGCCCTTGGCGACGGCGTCCTCAATCTTCCGGCCGATGGCCCGCATGCGCGTCCTCACGTCGCGCACATCAATAGTCGTGAGCCGGCGGTCCTGCATGAGCACCCGCCCGTGCACAATCGTTGTGACCACATCCTTCGGGCTCGTGGCATAGACCAGTGACGAATACACGTCATAGCGCGGCACGAGGGTCGTCGCATCCCCGTCCAGCACGATGACATCGGCGAGCTTGCCGGCCTCGAGCGAGCCCAGACGGTTCTCCATGTGGAGGGCCCGTGCGCCCCCACGCGTCGCCATCTCGACGACATCGACGGCCGGCATCGCTCGCCGGTCGCGCTGGTCGAGCTTGTGGATCTTCGCGACGTAACCCATCTGCCCGATGATGTCGAGCGTGTTGCCGCTCATCGCGCCGTCGCTGGCAAGGCCAATGCGCAGGCCGCTCTTGAACATCTTCGTCGCTGGCGCCACAGGCCGTGCAGACTTGGCGTTGGACACCACGGCATGTGCGAGGCCCACATCTCGCGCCTTCAGAAGGGCGATGTCGCTGTCGTTGACATACACACCGTGCGCCGCCAGCAGGCGCGGGCTGAGCAGGCCAATGGCGTCGAGATACTCCACTGGCGTCTGTCCGCGTTCCGTGCGCAGTGTCTCGACTTCATCGGTCATCTCGGCGACGTGCATGAGAATCGGCAGATTCAGGGCGTCGGCTTCCTTCGCGATCTCGCGCAGATGCCCCTCGTCGAGCGAGTACGGGGCGTGGGGAGCAAGTGCAGGTGTCACGAGCGGATGATTGCGGTACTGGGCCGCAAACGAACGGGCATAGCCAAGGCCGCCATACGGCTCGGGTGCATCGGGCGCGGCGAAGTTGACGATGGTCTCGCCCAGCACGCCACGCAAACCCGCCTGTACCGTCGCCCTGGCCACCTCGTCTTCGAAGTAGTACATGTCGACGAACGTCGTCACGCCGCCCTCGATCATTTCGGCCATCCCGTGCAATCCTCCCCAGAACACAAGCTCACGATCGATGAGAGCCTTTTCCAGTGGGAAGATCAGCGTCCGCAGCCGATCGGGTACATCGTCGCCGAGGCCGCGGAAGACCGTCATTGACACATGCGTATGCGTGTTGATCAGACCCGGCATGACAATGCCGCCCCGCGCATCGACCGTGCGGGCTGCCCGGTATTTGGCGGCAATGGAGGCTGGTCCCACCTCAACGATATCGGAACCCCGGATGACGACCGTACCGCCTTCGAGGACATCGCGCTGGTCGTTCATGGTGACGACGGTGCCGTTAGCAATCACGAGATCGGCAGCCGTTGTCGCTGGAGTGCCCGGTGAACTGCAGCCTGCAGACACGATCACGGCTGTCACGGAAAGGGCCGACAGACGCTGGCGCCAGCGTAAGAAGAGTGTTGGCATGGCGCGCGGAGTCTACCACATCACCTCCGAGACACTGGCAGCGCAAACGACCGCTTGCCGCACCGATGTTCTGGCCCGATCGCGACGCCAGGGCTCGCCCTCGCACGGGGTCGCGTTTAAGATGAAGACACAGAGGCACCCGTGCGCATGACCCCCTGCCCGCTTCGTCTGCTCCTGCCAGGGCTGCTGCTGGCCGCGAGCCTCGGCCTCTCGGCCCAGACCCGGGTCGAGCCGCCGAAGAACCGCTACACGATTGAGCAGGACGTGCAGATGGGCCGCGAGGCAGCGGCTGAGGTCAGGCGCGAATATCCCATCATCAATGACCCCGACATCGACGCCTATCTCGACGGCCTCGGCAAGCGGCTGGTCGCCGTGGCCCCCCCTGAGCTCAACCATCCCCAGTTCCAGTATTCCTTCACGCCGGTCAATCTCACCGACATCAATGCCTTCGCGCTGCCCGGTGGTCCGATGTTCGTCAACCGCGGCATGGTCACCGCAGCGACGACGGAGGGCGAAGTCGGCGGCGTCATGGCACCGCGAATGCGACCAAGGCCCAGGGCTTTCAAATCGGCGCGCTTGCCGGCGTCATCGCCGGCGCTGTCGTGGGCGGCGGCTGGGGCGAAGCCATCTCGCAGGGCTCACAGCTCGGGCTGGGCACCTGGCTCCTCAAGTACAGCCGCGACTACGAAAAGCAGGCCGACCTGCTCGGCGCGCAGATCATGGCGCGCGCCGGATACGACCCGCGCGACCTCGCCCGCATGTTCGAAACCATCGGCCGCAAGTCGAAAGGCACGCCGCCGCAGTGGTTGAGCAGCCATCCCAACCCAGGCAATCGCTCGCAGTACATCTCGCAGGAAGCCGCGCTGCTGACCATCGCCGCCGCGGCCGACACCAGCGGGTTTGCCCCGGCGAAGGCACGGTTCGAGGCTCTGCCGGCCCCGCGCGGGACGACGGGCAGCGCACGGGGTTCATCCAGCGGCAATGTCGCCGTCGGCACCGTCGGCCGACCGGTGCCGGCGCCGGCCCGCACCTGACGCACCATGCGGGGTGGACGACTCTTCGAAGTCGATATCCCCTCGAACTGGACCGCCGTCCCATCGAACAACACCATCAAGTATGTGCCGCAGAACGCCTACGGCCCGATGCGCGGTGTGACCGTGCAGACGCACGGCGTCGAACTCGGCACACTGCGCGCCTCGTCTCGCGATCTTGCACGCGCCACGGACGACTTCGTCTCGACGCTGATGCGCGGCAACGCCGACATGCGCATCGCCGGTCGCAGCTCTTCGATGCGGATGTCGGGACATGTGGCCCTGGCCACGCCCCTCGACAACCAGTCACCGCTCGGTGGCATCGAGCACGTGCAGGTGTTCACCACCTTGCTGAGCGACGGCAGCCTGTTCTACGTCCTCACCGTCGTCCCCAACAGCGACGCGCGCGAGTACGGTCCCGTCTTCGACCGCATCGGCCAGTCGCTGCGATTGTTTGATCAGTAATCGTCGCGCGAAGTCAAGCGGCCCGCGGACGCCCGCGGTCCCGTCGCTGTGCTACCCCCCAGCCTGCACCGGGCGCAGGGTGCTCGCCGGCACGCCACCGGGCCAGCCCGCACGCGCCGCCACCTCGACCAGCACCATATGCGGCACCGTCAGCGCAGCGAGCCCGACAAAGATCAACTGCATCACAGCCGCATCAAGTGACTGGGCTCCGAGCAGTCGCCATGCCACCAGCGCCGCCGCTCCAGTCCCCGCCATCGGCCACGCCGCCGCACGGACCAGCGCACGCACTGACATCGCGCCTTCGCCCATAGCCGCGCGAAGCAGATGCCGCAGACTGTGCATTAGACAGAAGAACACGGTGAAGCTCACGAGCGGAGGCGCACACGCCGACAGTACCGCCACCCCGGCAATCTCCGCCCCGGTCATGGGTCGTCGCCGCCCTTCAATCACCGCGCACAGCAGCGCCGCCACGAGCAGCGGCCACGCCGATTGCGACAGCAGCATCGTGACCGGCACGGCTGCATCGGCACCAGCCACCAGCCCCAGCAGACGGTCGGTCTCGGGTCCGTAGCGCAACGCAGGCAGCACGACCACTGTCGCACCGTATACGACGCGAGAGAGCCACGGCACACCCGTGACCAGATCCTCAGAGAAATGCAGCAGGGAGACGAGCAGGAAGCCCGTCAGGAACACCACCGGTGCCAGCAGCCACAGCAGCACCACGCTCAGCGCCAGGCCGGCATAGCATGCGGCGAAGATGGCCCACTCACCCGGGCGCGAAAAACGATAGACACGTGCCGCCAGCAGGGGATCAATCGCGCCGTGTGGAAGTCCCGCCAGGCCAATGAGGCCGGCAGCCACCAGCAGCTCTGTCTGCACCGCAAGGCGCGCCCCAAACATGGCCGCCACACACGCGACCGCGGCGGCACACAGAAACACGACACTCTGCCAACGAGGGACCGGGGCCATGCGATCCTCCTGTGACGGCAAACAACAGGTGCCAGGACGATGCCCGGCACCTGCACCTGAAGCGGGCGCGCCTGCGCCTACTTGTGACCCTCGGTCTCGCTGACCGCGACCGACCAGATGATCACGCCGAACGCGATCTTGTTCACCACGTCGGCAAAGTTGTAGACGATGTTCAGCATGCCCATGCTGTCGGCAGGATTGCCACCAGTGAGATAGCCCACAAAGTAGCCGATCGGATACACCGCCCAGCCGAACGTCACAATCAGACGCATCGTCTTGTAGGCCGCCTGCACCGAGGCCGGCGCATCACCCGCGGCCGCCTTCGACGCTTCACCCGCGAAAATCTCGTAGAGCATCGCGAACCAGAACAGCATGCCCACGATGAAGGCCGGCCACACGCCCACGTAGCCCGCCTCACCGACATAACCGGCTACCAGCATGCCTGTCGTGCTGCCGATCAGGCGCCAGAAGATACCCGACGATGCCCGGCCAATGGCCGAGAGGATCAGGTGGAACTCGGTGATCAGCAGTGGCACCGTGATGAGCCAGTCGATGTAGCGATACACCGTCGGGGTCGACCCGGTCGCAATCCACACTTCCCGCATGTAGAAGTAGTGGGTGGCGGCCACCAGCGTCACAAGGCCCGACACGGTGAGCGAGGTCTTCCACTTGCCCGCGACGCGCTGCGTCTCGAGGAAGAAGAACGCGGTCGCGGCCACGAGGGCCATCGAGATCAGCCAGAACGAAATGCCGACAAAGTCGCTGGACTCCAGCGTCTTGGCCGACTGTGCAGATGCGAGGGAGGGCACCAGTGCGAGCAGGGCCCATGCCGATGCAACGCGGAAACGAATCATATCTGAACCTCCATGAGAGAAACCCGACAGAGCGAAGCGAAGCCGTGCAGCGATTGCCCGTGCGCGCCAGTGTAGGCACACTTGCACCATTATAACGTCGGGGGGGTCAGGAGGGATTCGTCGGCCCGGAAAACACGTGCGGCCGTCACCATAATCATGACTTATGGGGTGGCCGCCTACATACTAGTGGTGAGGCGTTTGGCCCCTCCCCGTGACCATTCACTGACAGATCAGGGCTTCGTCGCCGTCCAGGTCG
>Ga0194112_10008467_pt1 | contig 13223 bp, 11 predicted proteins | sample TA2MahC400mmetaG_FD_146191 | JGI IMG/M metagenome (GOLD analysis project Ga0194112, IMG submission 146191) | Freshwater microbial communities from Lake Tanganyika, Tanzania - TA2015016 Mahale Deep Cast 400m | ecosystem: Environmental > Aquatic > Freshwater > Lake | place: Tanzania: Lake...
CTCAGGTCCTCAAGGCCGTGGGCCTTCCGACCCTCCCCACCGTCCTCGAGGGCCCCAATCGACCCCGTCCCGATAGCGACATACCCGCTCCGTGATGTAAAACGACCGACCCCAACCCCCATTCCTGGGGATCCGTCGGCCCAAACTCTCAAACTCGCGCTAGCCCTGCCGTCCTGGGCACCTTCCCGCCCGGCAAGTACTGCGTGACGGCCTGGGTGAAGGGTCCGGCGGGCGCAGTAACGTGGACGCTCACACCGGTGGCAGTCCCGGACGAGTAGGTCGGAAGGTCTGGCCCCGGAACTCGCCGGCTTCCGCGGGGCCATCGAAGACCTGTAAGCTGAGAAGGAGTACGCTAGACGGCTGTCGCCGAACGAGGGAGGGAACCCGCATGTCCGATGATGTAATGGTCGCCTTGGTCCTCGGGAGCGTCTTCACTCTGTCGGGCATCGTGTCGTGCATGGTGGGAGTCTACCAGATCCTGCGCAGCCAGCGCCTCCGCCGCGAGGGGCTCACGGCCACCGCCACCGTGGTGAATCGCCGGGTGGACGAACAGCACAGCCGCAGCTCCAGCGGAGGGAGAAGCACCACCCGGTGGTTCCACGTGACCCTACGCTGGACCGGCGCGGACGGCCAGCCGGTGCATGGCGAGAACGTACTGCCCAATGCCAAACGCTACGAGGCCTTGCCTGAGGGCACCGAGGTCCAGGTCCGGTACCTCCCCCGCCGCCGGGGAGCGACACGCGCCAGTGTGAGTACTTCGAGTTCCTCGACGAGGGCGCGAGCCAACGCTATGGCGTCGGGTGTTTCGTCTGGGCGGTCATCGGCCTGGGCGCCGGCGGCGCTATGCTCGCCTGGGGGCTGTCGCAGATGGCGAAGTGAAGGGCTGTGCGGCCAGGCGCACAGCACGTTGGATGACTGACAGCCGCCGGCGGGTGGCCCAGCCCTGTCACCCCGCCCCGGCGGCCCATGCGTGACGTGGAACAGAGGAACTGGGATGGACCGGCCGACCGCTCTAGGGATGATCCTGATGGGAGGGATCTTCTTCCTCTCAGGGCTCGTCTCGTGCATCCTCGGCATCGCCGCCGTGAGCCGCTCGCTCCGCTTGCGGCGCCACGGGCTGTCCGCCACAGCAACGGTGGTAGACAGGCGCTCGGAGGCGGCTCGGGGGTCGAAGGGCGAGCGTTGGTTCACCTACTACGTTACCGTGTGCTGGCAGGGAGCCGACGAGGCCGAGTTCAAGGCCGACCGCCAAGTTGAGGGTAGGCCGCGCTGGGATGCGCTCCGGATCGGTAGCCAGCACCCGATCCTCTACCTGTCGCCCACCTCCGGCTCACCATCAGGCGCCGTGGAGTTCGAGTTTGCCGATGAGACGCCCAGCGAGCGATACGAGGTCGGGTGCTGGATTTGGGCGGTCATCGGGCTGGGCGCGGGCGGCGCCGCGGTCGTCTGGGGGCTGTCGCAGATGCCGAGATAGGCCGTCAGGAGAGGGAGCCTGGCCGGAACACAACAGCCGGGACAGGAGGACACCGGGATGACCCCACGCATGCCACGACTGCTGCTGGCCGCTCTGCTGTACTACTCGGTGTCCGGTTGCTCCTTGGGAGGGAGTCCGTACGCCCTCTCGCGGGCGAGCAAGGATGGTCTCCTCGAGTGGCAGGGCGACACGACGCTGAAGTACACGAAGCGCAAGGGCTTCCGCGCCTCGGGGATCCTCCTGAGCATCGAGTGCCCCGACGGTGGATCGATTCGCCGGACGGTCGACACCCCAGGCACGACGGGGGAGCTGGAACTCGCGGGGCTTCTCCTGGAGTACGTGGAGGGCCGGTTCTCGCACCGTCCGGCCCAGCTGCCTGCCAGCGGCACGCTCCGGGTGTCGCTGATTCGGGCACCCAAGAAGGGCGGCTCATACGACACGGAGGCGGCCAAGGCGGTCAGCAATGTGGTGCTGATCCCCTACAGCAGCCGAGACTGGAAGCCCGGCCAGCCGACGGGCCTCAAGGACCCCGACTACGTTCACGAAGCGGGCCGGCGACTGCCCCCGGACCTGGGGCAACTGGCGAACGTCCGCGTCGGTCCGTTGGGCGACAGGGCGGGGTCTGAGGACTACGCGCGAGGGCTACGGCTGAAGAAGCAGGGCCGACTCGATGAAGCGCTCACTGCGCTCCTGGACGCGCGGGCCCGAACACTGAACCACGTCAAGGTCTGGTCCGCGATCGCTTGGGTGCTGCTGGTGGAGGAGGACACAGAGGCTGCGGCCGCGTGGTTCACGTGGGTGGCCCGGCTCGCGCCGGAGACACCGGAGGGCCAGGAAGCGGCCAAAGCTCTGCAGCGGCTCGGGAAGACGCTGCCAGACCCCAGGCCGAAGCCCGTGTCGGGCTGAGGAACCGATCGAGGACGTACGGGCGGCATGGATACCGAGATCATGGCCGCAATGGTCATTGCTGGGGGCTGCCTGCTCGCAGGGCTGATCGCCTTCGCGGCAGGCGGTCGAGTTCGAGTTCGCGGAGACGGTGGCTTCCTGGCGACCCTGGGGGTGGTGGGCGTGTGCGCTGGCCTTCGGCGGATCGGGGATGCTCCTTCTGCGGTTGGTTGATTGGCCTTGGCGCAGGTGATTGGGCTTGGCCGGTGCTGTCACTGCACCGGGGAACACGACGACGATCGGGACAAGGAGGACAGTCAGGTGAAGCGACAACCGGCAGCAAGGCGACGGGCCGGTGCAAACGTAGTCGTTCGCGTGGGGGTCATCGGGGGAGCCATCGGCGCGCTGATCGCCGGGGCTGGATGGGCACAGGACCCCGCGACGGAACTCGCCACGTACATCCAGGGCCTACGGGCCGCGGGGAAGCCACTGACGGGCCAGGAACTGGCGCCGCCCTGGCCCGCCGAGGGCCAGAACCCGGCGCCCCTGTACCTGCAGGCAGCGCAGATGCTCAGGCCACACGACCTCGCGGCCGGTGGCTATGGCAAAGCGGACTGGACCAAACCGGAGGACTTGGCGGTCTTGGCGCAGCTCCTGGAGCAAGACCAACAGGCCTTCGCCCTCATCGCCCAGGCCGCCAGCCTGCCGAAGTGCCGCTTCAACACTCCGTACGACAACCTCGTTGGCGGCCTGTACCCGCATCTACCGCAGATGCGGACTGTAGCGCGGTGTGAGGCTGCCGCGGCCGTCGTTGGTTGCTCCCAGGGGCGCCAGGCCGAGGCCCTGGAACACCTCGGGCGCTGCCTGGTGATCAGCCGACATCTCGCAGATGAGCCGACATGGTTGGGCCTGCTGGTGGTCGAGTCTCTCGACGCGATCTGCTGGAACGCCGCCGAGTACGTCGTACCGCGAGGAGCCCTGCCGGAGGATGCAGCGCGGCGGCTCGCCCAGGAACTGACGGCTGTGGATTACCGGCAGCTGTGCGCAGGCGTGGTGCGGGCTCGCAGAGTCGAAGGGCTGCAGCTGCGCGAACTCGCGAAGCAGGGCCGGCCGGGCGTGTTAAACGCCGAGATGGCGGGTCCGTTGGCGCCCCCGAATGCCGACGCGCTTCTGGCAGCGTACGCGCAACCAACGCTGCACCCTCAGCTCTACCAGGACGTTCTGATGTTCCTCCGGATCATCGACCAGGCCGAGGCCGCAATCGGCGGGAACGGCTACCAGGCAACGCTGACTGCGCTGGACCAGACCCGTGCCGCGACCGAGCAGCTCCCGGACGCCGCCGTGATCGCGCGCGTGATGGCGCAGGGGGTCGTGCTGGACAGGTATTGGAGAAGGGCGGCCGTTGCTGCCACCCAGCGCCAGGTCATCGGAGTCGTGTTGGGGCTGGAGATCTACCGGGGCCAGAAGGGCTCCTACCCCGAGAAGCTGGACGACCTGCAGGAGGCCAACTGGCCCGTCCCGCCGGACTACTTCAGCGACCAACCGTTCACGTACCGCAGGGAAGGGAGTTCCTTCCTGCTCTATAGCGTGGGCCCGGACCTCAAGGATGACGGCGGGCAGCCGATCTACTACCTCCACCACAGTCCGGAGGAGCGCAAGGCCCCGGAGGGGGCAGCGGGGGCGGTCGAGGAGGGCGACCTGGTCTGGTTGCCGTGGTAGACGGGCGCTGACCCGGGCCGCCGCTTACGCCAGACACGGGCCGGAGACACTGGGGTGACCCGCTCGATGGGCGCATCTCACGCAAGGAGCGCGCCACAATGGGCCGGGTAACCTGCCCGCACTGCGGCGCCGAGAACCGACCGTCGCCGATTCTGACGACCTGCACTGCCTGCGGTCGGCCTCTCGACGAGGCGCGCCTGGAGTCTCGGGAGCCGCGGCAGGAGTCCGTGCCGGAGGAACCGCGCACGCGGACGCCGCTCGCGCTGTCGTCGTCCCTTGGCCCAGGCATGCCACCTATGCGGGCGTGTTGCGCCGGGATGATCACATGGGCCGTGTGCCTCCTGGCACTGCCTGTCGCGATCTGGCTCGAGGCGCGCCATGGGATCGTCCTCGGGCCTATCCTCATGGTGGGAGGCGGCCTCCTGGCCCTGGTGGTCGTCCTTGTCTACACACTCATCCACGGTGCGGGCGAGTCCGCGTACGAGGTCTTCATCGATGCTCCCGCCTCATACCACCTCGGGCAGACGTTCACGTGGGGCCTCACGCTGCGCGCGAAGAAGCCGCTAGTGGTGGGCGAGGTCACGTACACGCTCCACCACTGGGAGTATGGCGAGACATCGACCACTGAGGGAGGCGGTCGGACGAGGCCGCAAGAGCCCCTCTTCGAGCCCCTCAGCGTGACCGTGTCCGGACGGACGATCCCCGAGGGCGAGGAAGCCTTGCTCGCGGCTACCTTCACGTACCCAGCGACCAGCGTTCCGGCGTACGACTCCCCAGGCGGGGGCACCAAGTGGGTGATTGCGGCGAAGATGCCTATCGAGGGACCTCTGCCGGACATCGAGCAGAACATCGGCCTGGATGTCCGGCCGTGGGTCGAGGCGGAACTGACGAGCGGCCTGCTGGAGGACGAGAGCGTCCCGGCCGAGCGGCTGGCAGCGGCTCACCTGGAGCGGCCGAGGCTCAAGGGTCTCGCCGGGGTGATCGAGGACTGGAATGCCGCTCGTGGGGGAGCCCTGGCCGGCATCACGCAGTCCGTCCTGGAGGACTGCGGCGTGCGCGCCACGGTGGAGGCCGCCGACGGCGCGTCACGGGATGGTGCTCCCGTGATGGCCGTAGGGGCCTCACGACGCTTGATGCTGCACGTGACAGCCGACGAGGCACTCGAATGCAGGCGGATCGAGTGCACGGTGGGCTCGCCAGGACGGGGGTGGATGGGCCCTCAGGACGTGGTGCCGCCGCAGACGCTGCATGAGGGGCCCCTGGAGGCGGGCTGGAGCACTGAGCACGAACTGGAGGTGACCATCCCGGAGGCAGGCCCGGTCACCTTCTGGGGGACGCGTGTGACCCTCGCCTGGGGTGTGAAGGTGCGGTTCGACATGCCGCTCGCAATCGACAAGTATCTGTGGCTCCCCATCATCGTGACGCCGCGGCGCCAGCCTCGCTGCGAGGCGGTGGACGGGCAGCGGGAACACAGCCAAGGAGAGCCGGCATGAGCTGGACCTAGTGGGCCGTCGGTGTCGGGTCTGTCGTAGTTGGCGGTGTCGTGTTCATTGCATGTGCTCGGTGGGTATTCGCCGTGCGGAGGTTGAGGCGGCACGGAGTGCGCGGCGAGGCCACCGTCGTCAAGACCGACGACGATTGCCTAATACTCACTTGCGCAAGCTCGCACAATATGGGATACGCCGAATCGGGGCGGGTACGGCGCTCCAGGAGCACTGTGATAATGACGCGAACTTCGGCAAGCGAGTACTAGCGGTCGCCGTGTGAAGGTCGAGACAGACCCTGAGTGGCGCACAGAGCAGTTCAGGCGTCTGCTGGCGGAGGTGGCGTCTGAGCGCAAGGTCGTGCTGCTGGTGGATGGCCTGAGCGAAACCGCAGAGGCTGAGCCCCGTTTCGTAGACCCGGTTTTCGAGTGCCAGTACCCAGGGGTCGTGTGGGTGTGCGCGGGGCAGGACTCGGATGACCTGATGCAGCGCTTCGGTCGAGGTCGATGCTTCCAGCTGTTTGAGCGCGGCAGTCGACGCCCTGCTCTCCGGGTCGAGCGCGACGAGGACGAGGGCCTACTCCCGCCGCTTGGCGCCGACAACGTCCGGGAGTTCCTCGTAACGGAGCTGGGGCACCACTTGGCAGAGCTGTTCGGGCGCGACAGACAGCAGGCGACCGGCGAATGGTCAAACGAGTACCTCGAGGAGGTCATCCGCAAGAGCGATGGACTCCCGTTGTACTTGGCGTTGCTGGCTGAGGACCTCCGAAGGGACCCAGACGCCTTCGCGCGAGGAACCGAGACGAAGCTCCCCCGTGGGCTGGAGGGGTACTTCGAGAAACTCGCCGAGCGCATGGACGATGACGTGAGGGTCCTGACCGCCCTGCTCGCCTCAGCCCCGGAGCCCTTGACCCTCGACACGCTCCGCGTGTTGCTGAGCGACCACTACCCGTGTGGTTCGAGCCAGGGCGAAGCGTCATTGCGGGAGGCACTGGGCCGGGGCAATGTCGTGTTCCGGCGCGCCCCAACATCGACGATGGCTCTGGGGTACGGGGTGTTCCACGGGTCCTTCCGGGAGTACGTGCTCAACACAGACAAGCTCCGGTTCAGTCGCGCCACTGCCAAGGCCCGGCTGTGTGCGCTCGCGGGAGGGTGGAGCCAACAGGAAGCCGGCGGATCGGCGAGACACCACGCACTGCAGTTCGGCCCGCGGACACTGACCGGGGCGGAGGAGTGGGGCGCGCTGGCCGCCCTCCTCACGGACTTGGGGTTCATCGAGGCTCGGTGTCGCGAAGTGCCGGGCGGTGCTCGTGGACTGGTCAGGGACTATAACCTCTGCGCCAAGAACGCAGCTCTGCCTCAGCCGGTTCGAGATCGTCTTGCGCCATGGGCCCGGTTTGCACGGGCATACGCCGGCTTCCTGGCCAGGCAACCGAGGGAGGTGCTCCCGACCACGCCCTGCCCTGAGGGTCCCGTTCAGGCCATCGCCGTCAGTGGGCGCGTCATGGTAACAGGGCATGCGAACGGCGCGGCGCAGGTCTGGGATCTCGACACGGGAGAGCCGGGGCGCATCCTGGAGGGGCACCGTCAGCCCATCAACGGGGTCGCCCTCACGGCGGATGGTCGGCGGGCCGTGACGGTCAGTGCGGACTGGACGGCCCGCGTGTGGGAGACCGGCAGTGGCCGGTGCATTCACCGGCTCACCGGGCACAGAGACAGGGTCTCCGCCGTGTGCCTGGCCAGCGACTGGCGGATACTCACTGCCAGCGAGGACCGGTCGGTCAGGACGTGGGACCTGCGGACCGGCCGGTCGGTCGGCGCTCCGCTATGGCACGGCAGCAGTGCGCATGGGATCGCCGTCCTCCCGGGCGACACACACCTCATCACAGCTGGAAGCAGCGGCGTCCTGGTGGTATTCGACTCTGTGGGTTCCAGGGCCCTTGCGCGGCACGTACCGATGCGCACCGGGACGATCGTCAACGCCATCTCCGTCGCTCCCGGCGGCAAGTGGACCGCCATTGGGCGTACGGAGGAGGACGTGCCTGTCTGGGCGGTCGGAACGCGAGGTGTCCGTCCGGCACGGGTCCTGGGTAAGGTCGGCGGCGACCACGGGAGAGGCCTCCGCTTTGTCACCGGGGTGGCGGTGACGCCGGGCGGCCGGCACGTTGTGACAGGCAGCTCCGACCATTCTGTGAGGCTCTGGGATGCTCGGCGCGGCGGGGGCCGGGTCCTCGGCTCGCACCGAGCCTGGGTCCGTCAGATCGCCGTCACGCGAGACGGTCGCCGAGTCCCGAGTGCGAGCGACGACGGAACGGTCCGCGTGTGGCATCCTGGATCCAGGCGCTGCATCCGAATCCTCCGGGGGCACGCCAGTTGGGTATGGGGGGTGGCCGTCACGCCTGACGGTACGCGGGCGGTCAGCGCGAGCGATGACGGGACCGCGCGCGTGTGGGACCTCGTACACGGTGGCTGCATACGTACATTCCGCAAGCACCGCGCGCAGGTGCGCAGCATGGCGCTACTGCCGGGCTCCCGGCTGGCCGTCACAGGTGACCATGACGGCGTAGTCATGGTCTGGAACCCCCAGAACGGTCGCGTGCGCGGCGAACTGAGAGGGCATACGGCCAGTGTCGGTACAATCCCTGCGTTGCCGGACGGGCGGGTCGTCACGGGTAGCGAGGACAGGACCATACGCGTCTGGGACGTGGAGCGCAAGGGCGACGAGGAGGTCGCTTGCTTCGCGGCCGACTCCCATGTCGTCTGCCTCGACGTGTTGGGTGCAGGCTCGGTTGTGGCGGGCGACAACCTGGGCCACATCTACCTCCTCGATCTGGTGGGCTGAGCGTCGTTGCAGGCGTGAAGGCGGATCGTTGCCGCCGGAGGGGGGTACGGCGAACGTCTTGCCTACAGTTCAGGATGGCGGAGCCGCCATGCGGCGAGAGCCACTCGCGCTTGCTGCCTCCGCTGCTGGAAGAGCGCGCCGGTGCCCCCACCGTCTGGGTCCTCTGGGTTGTAGACCATCCACTCCCACACCGGGTCAACTGTCTGTTCGGGGCGCTTGAACTTCACGTGCCCGTCCAGGTAGGCCCAGTTCGCGTCACCGTAGCATCCGGACGGCACCCCACGACCGGGCCCCGCCACCTGCAGTGTTGCGGACCGCGGGGCGGCTTGGACTCCTCGCGTTCCGTATGGGCAGCGGGCCGACGGCGGGCGAACTCCCGGAGTCTGGGGCTTCTCGAACCCTCGCTAGCGCAAACGTCCTACCGGCCGGTCAGCAAGCTAACGAGCCCGGCAGGGCGGGCCCCTTGCGCGATATGCTGAGGCCTGGAAGAAGGACACCGTCGGCCCCCAGCGAAGAACCTGCTGTGGAGGTGGATGGTGTGACACGCGCGCGGGCTGGGAGTCTTGCGGCCGCCGTGGCGCTACTGGCCGGGTCCGCGGGCTGTGAGCGCGAGCCCGCGACCCCGACCCTCTTCCATGCTGCCAAGGCCGGCAACCTCGCCGATGTGAAGCACTACGTGCGCCGCGGCACCGACGTTAACGCCAAGCACGCCACCCTCGGCATGACGCCTCTCCACTGGTCGGTCTTCGAACGGCACCAGGCGGTGACGGCCTTCCTCCTCGCCCACGGGGCAGACGTCAACGCAAAGACCAAGGACGGCGTCACCCCTCTACAATGGGCTGCCCTGAGAGGCGACCTCACGGTCGCGAACCTGCTACTGGCGGCAGGCGCCGACGTCAATGCCCACGATGGGCGAGGCGTCACGCCGCTTGAGTGGGCCGTGCTCGAAGCGCACCAGGACATGGCCCAGGCCCTGCTGGCGCGCGGAGCCAGCGTGAACGGCGCCGAAGTTGGCTTCCGCCACGCCACACCCCTCCAGGTTGCCGCGGAGAACGGGGACCGTGAGTTAGCGAAGCTCCTGTTGGCCCGCGGTGCGGAGGCGCGTGCCGAGGACGCCAACGGCGACACGCCACTTCACGCCGCCGCCGGCAACGGCGACCTGGGAATGGTGGACACCCTCCTCGCAGCCGGGGCCGACGCGAATGCGCGCAATGCCGGCGCGACGGGGTGGACGCCGTTGCACGAGGCCGCGGCGCGCGGACACGCCGACGTGGCGGAGCGCCTCCTGGCCATGGGGGCCAAAGCCTCAGCCCCGGACAACGAGGGCCGGACTGCGCTCCATCTTGCTGTGGTCGCCGACCATCTCGAGGTTGTCCGCCTCCTGCAACATCAGAGCCCGGGCCTGGCCGCGCGAGACTCGCATGGTCGCGGGCCGCTGCACGACGCCGCGGCGTTCGGTTTGATGGACATGGCGCGCTTCCTTGTTGGCCAGGGAGCCTCTGTCACGGACCGCGACCTGGAGGGGCGCACCCCCCTGCATGAAGCCGCGCGCTGCGGCCAGTGCCCAATGGCGCATTTCCTGGTGTCCCAGGGCGCTGACGTCAGGGCCGCCACGAAGGATCGCCGCCAACCGATCCACGACGCCGCCGCGGGCGGGTACGAGGGTATGCTGGAACTCCTGCTTGGGTGCGGCGTCAGTGTGGATGCCCCCGGCAAGGGAGGCGCCACTCCGCTGCACGAGGCTATCAAGCACGAGCAGGTTCACACCGTGTCGTTCCTGCTCGACAGGGGAACCAACGTGGCGGCCAAGGACGCGCAGGGCCACACACCTCTGGACCTCGCGGATGCGGCTGGAAGCTACGAAACGACCCAACTCCTGAAGGAGCACGGAGCCCAGGAGCGCCCCCAGGGCGAAGCATCGGACAACTAGCCGAAGCTCGCGCTACCACCAGGCTGCAGGAGATCGTGCCTCGAAAACGACTTTGGGGTCGTAAGGGAGTTCAGCGGCGTGCGCAAGATCTTCGAACGAGCGGGCTCGGTACTGAGAGCCAACCTCAAGACCATCCTCGGGAGGTCGCGGGAGCCCTCGCAGACCGCGGCGCAGATGGTCCGTGAGATCGAGGAGGCCCTGCACAGGACAAAGGCCAAAGCGGCTCAAACGGCAGCAGACACCAAACGGCTCGAACGAGCGCACGGGCGGACCCTCCGGCAGGCCGGCGAATGGTCCAGGCGCGCCGTCCAGGCGCTCAGGCAAGGGCGTGAGGAGGTTGCGGCGGAGGCCGTGAGGCGGGAGAAGAGCCTACAGGGCTCGGCCGCAGCCCTCGCCGACAAGCTCCTGGCGCTCGAGGCGCGGGACGTCGATATCCGCAGCGAAGCGCTGGCTCTCCAGGCGCGCCTCGATGAGGCGAAACTCCGCCTCCGACATCTGCGGGCGCGAGAAGGAGCCTTGGAGTCCGAGTCGGACCTGCGGGCGCTGGGAGGCAGCCTGACCGATCCCACGCGGCCGGGAGACGTCGAGCGGCTGGAGGCCCAGCTGGACACCTGGGAGGCCGAACTCCAAGGACGGGAGGCCGCCGAGGGCGCCTCGCTTCGGAGGCAACTCCGCGAGATCGACGGCCAGCTCCCGGAGGTCCAGGCCCGGCTCGAAGAGCTGCGCCGCAGTCTCGCCGAGCAAGAGGAGTAAGGGCAGACGGCGCAGCCCGCCGGATGTAAGGAGGCACACGGCAGATGCTGGCCAGCAGAGGCTTCCACGTCGTCCTGGCCGCCGCAGTCGGGATCGTTACCCTTTACGGCGGCTCGCAGCTTAGCGGGTGGCTCTACGTTCCGGGCACAGTGCTGTTCCTGCTGCTGGTGATCGCCGCCTCCGACCTCATCGAGCACATGGCGATCCAGCGAGCGCTGCGCAAGCTGCGGAGCGACGAGCGCTTCGCCCAACTGGCTGCCGAAGCCGACCAACTGCTGGACCGGGACATGCCCGAGGAGGCTGAGGAGGCGTACCTCGAAGCGCTTGAGCACCGAGACGACAGGGCCGTAGTGATCGGTCGCTACATGCACATGGCTAGACGGTCGCGCGAAATGGGCGACTACAAGGAGGCCCGCAGATGGCTGACACGGGCCAAGGCCATGACGAGAACCTAGCCCCCTCTGTGGATCTGCGGGAGGACCCGTCCGCCGTCCTCCGGCGCCTCGGCCCGGTCGTGCTCCGTGTCGCCGAGAGGTGCGGTCTCCTCGACTTCCCCGTCGATCCCGTCCGCAGTCGCCGCACTCTTGCTTGGGCGGCCCTGGCCTACTCCGTAGTTGTCGGCGGTTGCCTGGTAGTCTGGGCCTACCTCCTCCACGAGGTGCGCACCGAGAGGAAGACGTCTCCGCAGGAGATCGCCTTGGAGAAGGCCATGCATCCGGACCCCATGATGTGGATGGAGGCGGCTCTCCCCGAGCGATACGTCGCGCTTGCGGAGGAGGACCGCGGCCGGCGGCGGCCCGTCTACGCCATGGTTGCCATCCCGGCCGGCTCCGTCTACCTGGGGAGCCCCGAGGGCGAGTTTCCAACAGAGGTCGAGGAGACGCCGCTCCACCAAGTCAGCGTCGGCGCGTTTCGCATCGACCGGTACGAGGTCACCAACGAGCAGTACCACCGGTTGGTGGTGGCGACGGGTGCCCGGCCGCCTCAGTTGTGGGAGAGCGGCCGGCCGCCCGAGGCGATGAAGTGGCTGCCCGTGACCGGCGTCACCTGGGATGACGCCATGGCCTACGCGAAGTGGGCCGGCAAGCGCTTGCCCACGGAGGCCGAGTGGGTGCGTGCGGCGCGGGGCGACACGCTGCGCGAGCATCCTCGCCACGGCCCCGAGTGCGGCGGTCGCATCGGATTCACTGATGCGCCCTGCGTCGTCGGGACGATGAAGGATGACCGTAGCTTCTTTGGCGTCATGGACATGGCCGGGAATGCGCGGGAATGGACCCAGGACACATGGGCCACCTTCCCGGGCTGCCCAAAGCCCGCCGGCGGCGACCCCTCCCAGAAGACCGTCAAGGGCGGCGACTACGTGCGTTCCGAGCTGGACGCCCGCTGTGCGGCGCGGCGGCCCAGCAGCACCCAAGGCGACGGCACGACCGGCTTTCGCTGCGTTCAGGACGTCGGGAAGTAGCGTCGGAGGTCACGCCGGTGCGCAAATCGATCCGGACAGCCATCGCACTGGTAGCCATCGCCTGGCTGATCGGCGTGGCGGTGTGCACCACGCGCGCCAAGCTCCCACGCACCATTCGTGCCACACAGGTGCCCGAGACCCGCTGGGAACGGGCCATGCATGGCACCGCCCACCTGCCGATCTCCTGGACTCCGCAACAGGGCCCACCGCCTCTCCTCCCGGCCCGCGGCGAACTCCTCCTTCGGCCGGAGGAGGCGGTCCTGAATGGCCTCGCAGTGATCCCCGGCACGAATCAGACGCCACGGCTCGCGGTAACGGTGCGCTTCCGGGTGGAGGACTACCAGCGACACCGCCGCCTCACGGGCCCGCTCGTCCCGTTCCTCAAAGACGACCGCCCCGAGTGGCTCCCGCCGGCCACGGGCGTTGATCTCTGCTGGGGCCTCGACGATCCCCAGGCTGCGGACCATCGCGGCCTACGCCTGCGCTGGGACAAGCTGCTTGCGGTCTACTGGGCCGACATGGAGGATCCGCTCTTCCCCGGGCGCGCGGACAGCCTGACCGCGGGCTTTGGCCAGGGCCCGTCCGCAATCGCCCTCGTCCTGGATGGAAACCACGTCCTCGCATCCGCCGATGGGAAGCTCGTCTTCGATTTCCACACGACCCGGCAGCCCGAGG
>Ga0194112_10008470_pt1 | contig 13222 bp, 6 predicted proteins | sample TA2MahC400mmetaG_FD_146191 | JGI IMG/M metagenome (GOLD analysis project Ga0194112, IMG submission 146191) | Freshwater microbial communities from Lake Tanganyika, Tanzania - TA2015016 Mahale Deep Cast 400m | ecosystem: Environmental > Aquatic > Freshwater > Lake | place: Tanzania: Lake...
GGGCTCTACGCTGGCGGGGCCTTTTCCCAGGGCTCCCTTCGGTCGCCCTGGGCTACGGCTCAAACGCCCCCATTCGGGGGCTAAACCCCAGCCCCCAGAAGATGTGGGCAAAGATCAGGGCGAAGCCCTGGGAAGGGAGCGATGGGTAGCCTAGCCCTGAAGGAGCGTACTACGTCGCCTGGGCACCGCATCCTGCCTATGGCGCTAGTACGCCCCTACAGGGCTGGATCTGGGCGCCCGCCCTTCCCAGGGCTTCGCCCTGGGCTGCTATAGTACGCTCCGTTCGGAGCTTCGGAGCCGAAGGACATCACCAGAATCGTGGGCCATGCTCTGAGGGAATCTCCACACAGGCCCGGCGGGAAACCCGACATGGCTGTGTGAGCCTTCCGGCCGGCTGCGGCCAGCCCTGCGCGGGACGCCCGCGTAAGCCGCGGCGCAGCGGCCACTTGCGGCGCGGCCGAAAATCCGTGCTTGACGGCGGGGCGCGGCATGCTATGATTGGCACGCCGCTTGCTCCTGGCCCCGTCAGTGAGGGAGGCCGAGGAACTGGGGCCTTGAAAGGAGGCATGTGATGAACCTCGGAAAGTCGTTCGCTGTGGCGCTCGCGGCGCTCCTGGCGATCTTGCTGTGCCGCGTGGCGTGGTGCCAGGAGGGCGAGGCGGACCCCGCGGCGGCCAAGGGGCGGCCCTTCCGCCCAGGCGCCGAAGGCAGGCCCGGCCCGGGACTGGGCGGCCCGCGCGAGGGGATGATGCCGGGGATGGACATCCCGGCCGCCCGCGAGGAGATGCAGCGCCACATGGCCGCCATGCGCGAGCTCATCACGGGCCAGCGCGACCTCGCACAACAGGTCGCCGCCGAGGCCAAGGCCCTGCGCGACAAGCAGACCCCCCAGGCCGAGATTGACCAGGCCCTCGCCGCCAAGTTCGGCGCACAGGCCGACGCCCTCGCCGCCACGCTCGCCGACGAGTTGGCGAAGCACCACGAAGCCCTCGCCAAGCTCTTCAAGGAGAACCGCGAGCAGACGCTGAAACAGCTCGCCCAGAGCATCCTGCGGCGCATGGCCAACCGCGAGGCCGGCCCGCGCCCGCCCTTCGAGAAGGGCGAACGCCCGTTCCCCAAGGACAAGGGCTTCCCCCCGAAGGGCAAGGACTTCCCGCCAAAGGGCAAGGATGCCCCGCCGGAGAACTTCTGACCCCGTCGTGCCTCGGAACTCGCCCCCCTTCCGAGGCGGTCCAACCATTGGGCGCCTGGCCTCGAAAGGAGGACTGACTTGAGGAAGCACCTCAGAGCGCTCAGCTTGTGCCTGCTGGCCGTGATGGCCGTCTCGGCCTCGGGCTGTTGGCGGCGTGCCAGGTGGTGGAGGCGGCACCATGCCGGCCACGGGCCGGGACCCGTGGTCGTCACGCCCCCTGCGCCTGGCCCGGTCGTGGTCACGCCACCGACGCCTGGCCCGGTGGTCGTCACCCCGCCGGCCGATGTGATCGTGGTCGCGACCCCGCCCCCGCCGCCGCGCGTCGAGGTCAGGCCCCCGCGTCCACACCCTGACCACATCTGGTGTGATGGCCACTGGGTCTGGCGCGGCGGCCGGCACGTGTGGGTGTCCGGCGTCTGGAACGCTCCCCCGCGCCACGGCGCCGCGTGGGTCCAGCCCAGGTGGGAGAGAGGCCCGCGCGGCTGGCACCTCGCCCCCGGCCACTGGCGCTGAGCGCCTCGTCGCCAGACCATCTCTGTGTCCGAGAAGCCTCCCGCAGGCCCCAATGCCTGCGGGAGGTTTCTTTTGGGGCCGGCTGGGTCAGTGCGCGGGCGAGAATCGGCGGGGGAAGGACCGGTAGCCCTCCAGGCTGAATGGCTGCGTGCGAGCGGCCCAGGCGGGAGCATCGGGCAGATCGCTGAAGAGGCAACGGGCGGCAGCCGCGCGCGGGAGAAGGCCATCTAGGCCGACGACCACGGTGCGAGCGTCCGCGCCCTCCCCCACACGCCGCACTTCCGCCGCGGGGATGCGGCGAACGCAGCCGCTGCTCTCGTGCGCGCCATCGAGCGCCAGGACGAACTTCCGCGTCTCCGGCAGCGGGCAGCGGAGCACTGACGGGTCGTTGAGCCGGATTGCCTCGACAAGGTTGGCGACCATCTCTGGGCGGCCGTCGTCGGCCGGGCACGATTCTGTCGAGCCATCGGCATAGGCCACCTTGGCCCCCTCCCGCATGCTCCAGACCACGTGCCCGCGCTCGGCCTCGAGCTCGATGATGGGGCCGAAGTTGGCCTCGGAGCAGTGGCTGGCGAGGAACCAGGCGGTCGGCCCCTCGGCGGTGCGGATTTCGATTGCCGCGGTGTCGTGCGACTCCACGGGGCCGGCGGCGTAGAGCTCGGCTCGGACGGCGGTTGGCGTGGCAAGGCGGCCAGGCTCGGCTGAGGCCAGAAAGAGCATGTTAGTCACCTGGTGCGCAAGGGCGTTCATCGCGGGTCCATCGAGGACCCAGGTGTCCTTGAGGCTGAGCTTCCCCGCCCAGTCGGTCCGCGTGTAGTAGGCGCGGGTCCGCGGCCAGCCGGCGTGGCAGACGAGGGTCTTCACGCGGCCGAGGCGGCCGGAGGCCACGCGGTCCTTGATGAGGCGAATGTCGGCACAGTGGAGGGCCTGGAAGCCCACGGTGCAGAAGCGTCCCGCGGCGTCGAGGGCGGAGAGCATCGCGTCAATCTCCTGCACCGTTGCGGCGGGGGGCTTCTCGACGTGGACGTGGCAGCCGGCCCGCGCCGCGGCGATGGTGAGCGGGGCGTGGGACGGGATGCCCGTGGCGACGTAGACCGCCTCGCACCGCCCGCGGAGGGCATCAAACATAGCCAGAGGGTCATCGAAGAGCTCCACGCCGTCCGACGACAGCTCCTGGGCTTTGTCTGTGAGTACCGACAGGCGGGTGTCGGCGGCGGCGACCAGCCGACAGCCCGCCGTTTCCCCGACCTGGCGAATGAGCTGCACGAAGCCCCAGCCGTAGCCTCCGAAGCCGACAAGGCCCAGGCGAATCATGAAGTGTCTCTCCTGTGTTCGGTTAACCTCCCGAAGGTATTGGAACCTTCGGGGGGGTCGGGCTTCACTCTCCAATGGCCTTGATGACGAGGGCGAGGACGATTGGGGGGCATTATGGCATTCATGGGCCAAACTCGCAAGGCACTTGACCTGCCGCGCCGATAGTTCTATATTCATGGTGTGCCCCGTACGTAGTTCCTGTTGCGGAAACTGGAAGGGGCTGCTGCCCCAATCACAGGCCAGAGGCCTGTGCCACCAAGCCCCTTGTCTTAGCGGTGGCACAGGCGTCCCGCCTGTGATGGGACGTTCCGCAACAGAAACTACGTAGTTTCTGTTGCGGAAAGTGGTGAGAGAACATCGTGCGGAAGTGGCCCGCCTCTCCGAGGCGGAATCTTGCCGCCCCGGAGGGGCGGGCCACTTCGGGCACCGCCTTGCGCGACTTTCCCCAACAGGAACTACGTATGGGGCGAGGATGACTGGATGGGTGGATGGGTGCCGGACACTCATCCATCCCTCCACCCATCCATTCATCCTCCTTGGTTGCGGCCCCAAGCTGCCTTGGGTGGAATCGCATGTGGCGTTCGGTGGTGAGCTGGCTGCTGGGGATCGAGCGCGGCGAGATCGCGCAGGGAACCGGGGTGCGCCTGAAGTTCGCTAGCCTCTGGCCAACGTGGGTGATTCTCCTCTTCGCGGTCGGGGCGGTGTGGCTGGTCGCGTTCCTCTACAGCCGGGAGAAGGGGACGGCGACGCAGCGGCGCAAGGTGGCACTGGCGGTGCTGCGGTGCCTGCTCATCGCGCTCGTGGCGGCGGTGCTGTTCAAGCCCATCCTGGCGGTGGAGAAGAGCGAGCTGAAGGAGGCATACGTCCTGGTGCTGCTCGACGACTCGCTCTCGATGCGGCTGAAGGACCGCTATTCCGATGCGAAGGTGCGCGGGGCGCTGGCGCGCGTGGCGGAGCTTGACGACGCGCGGCTGGACGAGCAGTCGCGCGCCGACCTCGTGAACAGGTTCCTCGCCAACCGCTCGATTGACCTCTTCGGACAGGTCTCGCGCCAGTGCAAGCTGCGGGTGGCGACGTTTGCGAACGACGTGCGCGGGGTTGATCCAGAGCTCGTAGTGCGGCCTTCAGGCCGTCTCGGAGAAGAACGGGCTAAAGCCCGCACTACGAACGAGGAGGAACGGGCTAAAGCCCGCACTACGAACGGTCCTGTGAACGAGTTGGTGGTTCCTCACGGGGACCGGACGCTGCTTGGTGCGGCGCTGCGGGAGATGGCGGAGGCGCTGAGGGGCCACCGCGTGGCCGCGGCGGTGGTGTTCACCGATGGGCGGAGCCACGACGTCGAGCCGACGGCGGTGGAGGTCGCCCGGCGCCTCGCCGCAATCCACGGCGAATCCTTCCCAGTCTTCGCCGTCGGTGTCGGGGCGAGCGAGGAGGGGAAGGACATCGAGGTGGTGCGGATACTCGCGCCGACCGCAGCCCGGAAGGACGACCAGGTGACTTTCAGCGCCGTGGTGTCGTCCAAAGGCTTCGAGGGGGAGGTGGACGTGTTGCTGAAGGCGGACGACAAGCTGGTGAGAAAGGTGAGGGCGCGCCTTGAGGGCGACGGCCCGCAGACCATCCCCATCCGCTACACGCCCGAGACGGCTGGCACCTTCCGCTTCAGCGTGGAGGTGCCCCCCGAGCCGGGCGAGCTGAGCACCGAGAACAACTCGGCCCGCCACATCCTCACGGTGAAGGACGCGCGGACGAAGGTGCTCTTCGTGGCCGGCCAGCCGAGCTACTTCTACCGCTTCCTCAAGAACGCCCTCGTGGTGGACAAGAGCATCCTGCTCAGTTGCTGGCTCCAGTCGGCCGACGCCGATTTCATCCAGGAGGGGAGCCGCCGCATCACCCACTACCCCGAGACGCGGCAGGAGCTCTTCGACTTCGACGTGGTGCTGTTCAGCGACGCAGACCCCGCGATGTTCCGCCCCGAGCAGTTGGCGGACTTGCGGGCGTTCGTGGGGCAGTTCGGGGGCGGGTTCATCTTCGTCGCCGGGCCGTTCCACCCCCCCGAGGCCTGGAAGGGCACGCCGGTGGAGGAGCTGCTGCCCGTGGGGACGGGCGGCCCGGCGCCCACGCGCGACCTGCTGGCGAGCCGCGCCCTCAAAGATGCCTTCCGCCCGCGCCTGACCGAGCAGGGGCGCACCCACGGCATCACCCAACTGGCCGACACGCCGGAGGAGAGCGCGAGGCTCTGGGAGGGCTTCCCAGGCACATACTGGTATCATCCCGTGGCAAGGGCCAAGCCGGGCGCGGTCGTCCTCGCCGAGCACCCCTACGACAGGGACGAGCGCGGCCCGATGCCGCTCATCGCGGTCGGCCGCTACGACCCCGGCCGCACGCTCTTCTGCGGCATTGATGGCACCTGGCGCTGGCGCTTCTGGGTGGGCGACGTCTACTTCAATCGCTTCTGGGTGCAGGCGATCAACTACGTCGGCTCCTATCGCATCCTGGGCGGGAGCCGCCGCATCCAACTCGCCACGGACAAGCGGGCCTACGCACTCGGCGAGCGGGTCGTCGTCCAGGCCCAGTGCCTCGACGACACGTTCCGCCCCCTCCAGGCGGAGGGCCTCGACGCGAAGCTCGAGAGCCAGGGCGCCGCCCCTCAGCCGCTGCACCTCTTGCCGAGCCGCCAGGGGCCGGGCATCTTCGAGGGCTCCTTCATCGCCGCCAGGCCGGGCAGCAGCATCTTCTCCGTCGCACTCGGCACCGAGCAGGAGTCCGTCAGCTTCGAGGTCCATCTGCCCGAGACCGAGTTCCAGCACCTCACGATGGACGCGCGGACGCTGCGCGAGGTAGCCGAGGCGACGCGGGGCGGCTTCCTGCGGCTCCACGAGGCCGACAAGCTCCCCAGCCTCCTTCAGACGGCGGGACAGGAGATCACCACGGAAGTGCAGGACCCTATCTTTGACGCCCCTCTGGTTGTTATACTATTCATGGGGCTGGTGTGCGCGGAGTGGTGGTTTCGGAAACGAGGGATGTTGGCGTGAGCAGAGCCATTTCGGATTTCGGATTTCGGATTGCGGATTTCAGAACCGCCATGCTGTACCTCTGGCTGTGGGCAGCTCTCGCGGCGGGAGGGACGGGGGGGGTGCCGAAGATGGAGATAAGCGAGAGGACGAAGGGGGTCGTGCTGTCGGGGCTGCGGTATCTGGCAAGGACGCAGAACCGTGACGGCTCGTGGTCGGGGAGCGGGGGCTACAGCCGCAACGTGGGGGTGAGCGCGCTCGCCTGCATGGCGTTCATGGCCAACGGCAGCCAGCCGGGCCAGGGCGAGTTCGGCGAGAACATAGACCGCGGCCTCGACTTCGTGCTGTCGAACGTGCGCCGCGACGGCTACATCGCGGCGGGCGGCGACTCGCGGATGTACGAGCACGGCTTCGCCGCGCTCTTCCTCGGCGAGGCCTACGGCATGACCCAGCGGCAGGACGTCGGCGACAAGCTCCGCCTCGCCATCGCACTCATCCAGCGCGCGCAGAAGCAGATTGACGGCGGCTGGCGCTACGACCCCAGCCCCGTGGCCGAATCCGACATCTCGGTCACGGTCTGCCAGATCATGGCCCTCCGCTCGGCCCGCAACGCCGGCATCAAGGTGCCCAAGGAGTGCATAGACCGCGCGATAGCCTACGTGAAGCAGAGCTGCCTGGCCGACGGCTCGTTCTGCTACATGGTGCGGAGCCGCACGCGGGGCTCCTACGCGCTCCTCTCGGCCGGCGTCAGCTCGCTCTACGGCGCCGGCGAATACGACTGCCCCGAGCTGAGGCGCGCCCTCGCCCTCTTCGAGCAGGACACCCCCCGCAACATCCCGCGCCGCGGCCAGATAAGCCACTACTACTCCTACGCCCACTACTACGCATCCCAGGCCGCCTACCACGCCGGGGGCCACTACTGGGACAGCTACTACCCCGCCGTGTGCAAGGAGATGGCCGACACGCAGGAGACGAACGGCAGTTGGCAGGACACGTTCGGCGAGGCCTACGGCACCGCGATGGCGTGCCTGGTGCTCCAGTTGCCCTACCAGTATCTGCCGATCTTCCAGCGGCTGGGTGCCGAGGAGGCGGCCCTGAAGAAAGGTAACGCTTCAGCCGAATGAAGTGGAGAGACGAGCATGCGCGTCAGAGAGAGCGAGAAGTTTGTGGTGCGGGCTTCAGCCCGTTCCCGGCGCGGGAGACGGCCTGAAGGCCGCACTACGAGCTTCCGCTTCATTCGGCTGAAGCATTACGAAGAAAGGAGAGGCCCGTGCCCCTGAATGAACTCACGCGGAAGCTCCGGGGCCTCAGGGGGCGCCTGCGCGGGCTGATCGTGCTCGCGGGCGCCAGCCGCTTCGCGCTCGCCGTCGTCGCCGCTCTGGCCGCGGCGTTCGTGCTCGATTGGACGGCGAAGCTGGAGACGCCTGGGCGCTTCGTCCTCCTCTTCGCCGCGATAGGGGCGTGGGCCTACGCGCTCATCCGCTTCCTCATCATCCCGCTGCGCGTGCGGCTGGGGGACGACGAGCTGGCGCTCCTCGTGGAGGAGCGCCACCCCGAGCTGCGCGACCGCCTCATCTCCACCGTGCAGTTCGCCAGGGCGCGCAGCGTCGAGCCCCTCTCGCAGGCGATGGTGGACCGGCTCGCGCACGACGCGCGCGACATGGCGGCGCCGCTGGACTTCCGGGACGTCGCCTCGGCACGCCAGCCGGCCTACTGGGCGCTCGCCGCCGCCTTCGCCCTCGCCGCCGCCTCCGCCTACACGATCCTGTTCCCCGCCAACGCGGCGATCTTCGCCTACAGGTTCTTCGACCCCCTCAGTTCCGTGGAGTGGCCGCAGCGCACCCAGCTCGCGCTCCTGGCCTACGACAAGGACGGCCATTCGCTGCCCATCGAGGAAAACGTGGTCCACGTGCCGAAGGGCGAGGACCTGAACGTGCTGGTGCGTGCGGCGCGGTCGTCGGGCGCGCTCTGGCGCCCGCCACGCAGAGTCACCGCCCACTACCGCTACGAGGGCGGGAGCAGCGGCAGCCGCTCCGTGCCGATGGGCGACGAGGCGAGCTACCCGACCTGCTTCGCCACCGTCGCCGAGCCGTTCTCGTTTTACGTCACAGGCGACGATGCGACGACGCCGACGGTGCGGGTGGACGTTCGGAACCGCCCAAGGGTGGAGGACCTGCGCCTGACCATCCGCGCCCCAGCCTACACGGGCGAGCCCGAGCGCGTGCAGGCAGACGGCCGCGGGGCCATCGCCGCTCTCGCGGGCTCGGTGGTCCGCATCGAGCTCAAGTCGAGCAAGCCCATCGCGCAGGCCCCAGGCAGCGCCGCCATCGCCATCGAGGGGCAGCCGCCCATTCCCCTGAGCTTCGCCGAGACCGCGCCAGGGACGCCGCCCAACACCCGACTCGAAGGCTCCTTCACCCTCCGCGCGAACCAGAAGGAATACGCGATCACGCTGGTGGATACCGACGGGCTGAACAACTCGCCCCCCGCGACGTATCGGCTCGACGTGCGCCCCGACCGCGAGCCTGCCGTCAAGCTCCCCAAGCCCGGCGCGAGCAAGAAGGTCACGCCACGGGCCGTCGTTCCCATCCGCCTCGAGGCGGAGGACGAGTACGGCGTGACGCGCTCCCGCTTCGTCTATCGGCGCGGCGACGAGAAAGCCAAGCCGACCTCTCACCCCTTCCCCGACGAGAAGGCGCCGGCGAGGAAGGTCGAGCGCGCCCACGAGTGGGACCTCACGGCCCTCGCCCTCAAGGAGCACGAGCAGCTCCGCGTCCACGGCGAGGCTGAGGACGCCTACGCGGAAACGGTCGAGGGCAAGGCGGTCGGGCCAAACGTCGGCCGCTCGCCGACCTATGTCCTCACCGTCGTCAGCGCGGCCGAGATGGCCGCGGCCCTCCAGCGCCAGCAGCAGGAGATCAAGGAGCGGATAAAGAAGCTCATCGGGCGCCAGGAGGCCGAGAAGGGCACCGTCGAGCAGCTCCGCTCCGCCGAGAAGCTCGACCGCCGCAACGCGGCCGTGGCCGAGCGCGAGCAGATGAAGATCGCCGCCGCAGCCGAGGCCATCGCCGCCGAGCTCGAGGGCGTCGTGGCCGACATGAAGCACAACAAGGTCGGCACACCCGTGGACCAGCGCCGCGCCGAGGAGCTCGGCCAGGCAGTCAACCAGGCCGCGAAGAAGGACATGCCCGACGCCGCCCGCCAGATCGCCAGGGCGGGACAGGCCAACGAACGACCCGAACAGCTCCTCCACCTCGCAGCCGCGGCCACCAGGCAGCAACAGGTGGTGGACGACCTCCGCGCCGCACTCGCCAAGTTCGACCAGTGGAGCGACGTGGACGAGCTGGTCCGCGACGCCAGCGAGCTCCTTCTCACCCAGAAGAAGCTCAACGAGTCCACCGCCGACATGGCCCGCAAGCTCCTCGGCAAGCCCGAGGAACAGCTCACCCCCGCCGAGAAGGGCGCCGCCCGCTCCCTCGCACGCTCCCAGCAGGGCGCGCGCGACACCATGGCCGCCCTCGAAACCAAGATGGCAGAGGTCGCCGCGAAAATCCGCGACAAGGACCCCGCCGCATCCAAAACCGTCGAACAGGCCCTCTCGCAGGCCAGCTCCGACCAGATTCGCAAGAAGATGGACGACGCCGGCACCCGCATCGAGCAGGCCCGCCCCGCCTCCGCACTCCCCTCACAGGCCGAGGCAACGCAGGCCCTTGAGCGGCTCGTCGAAACCCTCACCAGGGCACGAAGCCCCCACCTCGCCAAGGAGCTCCGCCGACTCCAGCAGGAAATCCGCGAGAAGATGGAGGCCCTCGACAAGCTCCTCAAGGACGAGCAGCGCCAGCTCAGCGAGACCGAGGTGGCCAACCTCCGCCGCCAGCTCCAGCGCCTCCGCGAACAGCAGGAGGCCGCTCAGGGCGCCGCAAGCAAGGCTGATTCTCAGGCCGACCTCCAGAAGCAGGCCGCGCCCCAAGGCGAGCTCGCCAAGCAGGCCGAGGAGCTAGGCCGCCAACTCGAACGCCTCACGGAACGCTCCCCCGAGCACAAGGACCCCCTCGGCAAGGCCCAGGAGGCGGTCAAGAACGCCTTCGAGCAGATGAGCCAGGCCAGCAAGTCCCTCGAGAAGGCGAGCAAGGACGACGCGACGAAGGCCCAGGCCGAAGCCGGCCGCCAGCTCAAGAAGGCCGAGGAGCAGTTGGCAGGCCTCCAGGACAAGTTGGCCGAAGGCAAGCGGCAGCTCGAACGCCTCGGCGAGCGCTCATCCCAGCAAGACAAGACCGCGAAGGCCACAAGCGAGGCTTCGCAGGGCATCCAGAAAATGTCCGAGGAGGCCCAGAAGACCCTCCCCACCACCGCCAAGTCGGTCGAGCAGGCCAGCCAGAACGCCAACGACGCGGCCAAGGCCATGCAGGAAGCCTCGAAACAACTCGAAGAGGCATCCAAGCAGCCCGACGCCGGACCCTCCCAGCAGGAGTCCGCGCAGAAGCAGCAGCAGGAGTCCGCCGACCAGCTCAAGAAGGCGCGCGACGAGCTCGCCAAGGCCCACGACCAACTCGACCTCCAGCGCCGCGCTCAGGAGCTCTTCGAGCTTCAGAAGGTCCTCACCGAAATGCTCCCGCGCCAGGTCACTATCCGCGAGGGCACCGCCAAGCTCGACGCCGCCTCGGAGGGCGGCCAGAAGCCCCTCGGCCACGCACAGTCCCTCGCGCTCCGCGAGCTTGCCGACGCACAGGGCAAGCTCCACGAGGAGGCAGGCCAGGTCGCCGAACGCCTCGAACGCGAGCAGGTGCCCATCTTCCACTACGTCATGAAGGACGCCGCACGCCTCATGGGCGAAGTCCACAAACGCCTGGGCGACAAACAGGTTGACTGGCTCACCCAGGAGGCCCAGCGCGAGATCGAGCGCGACATCATGCAGCTCCTCGACGCCATGAAGTCGGAGACCGAGCGCCTCGCCCAGCAGCAGCAACAGCCGCCCCCGCCCGGCGGCGGCCCACAGGGCGGAAAGCCTCAGCCCCTCGTCCCCCCCGCCCAGCAGCTCAAGCAGCTCAAGACACTACAGCTCCAGGTCAACACCGAGACGAAGTCGGTCGAGATCGAGCGCGCCACGGGCGGCGCCCGCGAGCGCCTCCTCAAGCACCGCGCCGCCCGCCTCGCCGCGAAACAGGCCGAGCTCGGCAAGCTCAGCCGCGACTTTGGTGATATAATGGAGAAGGCGAAGGAGGGCGAATCCCTCGCGCCGCCGTGACCCCTTCTCCGGGGTCCTTGGCCGCGAGCAAAGGGGATGATTGGATGGATGGATGATTGGATGATTGGCAGACATTCATCCACCCATCCATTCATCCCCTCCTGGAACGGAGTGACCAATGATGAGAACCCGACACTTCGTTGTGGCCCTTACCCTTCTCGCTATCGCGGGCATCGTCTTCCCCAAGGAGGAAATCCTCCCCAGCAAGAAGGGCAAGAAGCGCGACCCCCGCGCCGCCGAGAACCCCATGTACGACGTGGCCGACGACATGGACACCGCCGCCCGCCGCCTCAACGAGGCCAAGACCGACGACACCACTCAGACGGTCCAGGAAACCATCGTCGAGAAGCTCGACAAGCTCATCGAGGCGGCCGAGCAGCAGAGCTCCAAGCAGCCCCAGGGCGGCGGGGGCGAGAAGCCTAAGCCCAAGCCCCAACCCAAGCCCACCCCCGACGAAGAACAGAAGCGCAAAGAACAAGAGGCCAAGGAGAAGGAGAAGAAGCCCGCCTCCGCCCAGGAACAGAAGAAGACCGACCGCCCCGGCCTGGGGCGTCCCGGCCAGGGCGAGCCTACCGGCCCCCTCCACACCGACGCCGAGGAGTGGGGCAACCTCCCCCCAGCCGTCCGCGACCAGCTCCTCCAAACCCAGGGCGAAGGCTTCCCCCTCAAGTACCGCGAGCTCCTCCGCCGCTACTACCTCGAGCTCTCCAAGCCCAGGGACTGAGCCCCCACCTCATCCCCACGCTGACAGGTTGGACCAACATGTTCAAGATGCTCACTTGTGCGCAAAAGGAGGTGAGCATCTTGAGACCACAGGCGCCGGGACGCCCGCCAAGCCATAAGGCATTGCTAGCGCAGCAGATATGGACTCGGTTCGGCCCCCTGACAGCTTTCCTCTCTCCGGCAAGATGCTCACCTGCCCCGCGAAGGCACTCCCAAGGTCGGCCGCTCCGGCCTCACCACCCCTGATTGGCGGAGCCCGGCATCGAGACACGGACGGTGGCGGACGGGTAGACGGCCAGGGGATACGGCTCGCTTCTCTGCGGGGAGGCGTGCCGAGCGATGAAGGCGGCAGCAGGAACCGGACCGGCCAATAGCCTCAGCCAGCTTCACCTCGCCGCAAGGCCCCGCCATCGCTGCACCCACGCACCCACCTTGCGCAGGAGCCTGTCCAGGAATCCCCGTGGGCTGCGATGCCCCTGCTGCGTTGCGTCTCCTCAGCGATCGGTGCCACCGTCAGGTGGCGCGTAGCATCGCCTGCGTCGCCGCGCCCTGCATCCGCCCCGCTGACGCCGGCAACGCAACCGGCCGGGATTCCTGGACAGGCTCCTGGCACCACAACGCCACTTCATGGAGAGCCGACCCGAACAGTGGTCATTCTGAGCGTTGGTCGCCTCTGGGCGACCGAAAGCGAAGAACCTCTACCAACCCAGCTGTGGGCGCGAGTCTGGGCGTTTGGGACCGACTCACGGCTGGTAGAGATTCTTCGCTCCGCCCGCCCGCCGTACGGCGGGTGCGTGTCTAGCGTCGCGTCGTAAGGCTGCCCACCTCTCCCTTGGGGAGAGGTCGCCCGCCAGAGGCGGGCGGGTGAGGGTGCTTCCTGCCTGGTCCGCGGCAAGCCAAGCACCCTCACCCCAGCCCTCTCCCCGAGGGAGAGGGGGGATGGTCGCACCCTCGCTAAACAGGTACTTACGGCGGGCGGCTACGCTCAGAATGACACCTTGCGGAAACATCTGCTATGAGGCCGTTTGTCAAGCGCAAACTTCAGGATGAGGAACCAGGGGGCGCGGATCCGTCTGCTATACGCTCGCCGGCGTAGGGGCGATGTCCCGAACTCCGTTGAAATAGAGACGGCGGCCCGGGTATCCTGTGGTTGTATGAGATCACCGGACACCCTTGGTAAGGAGAGCCGCCGTGCAGGAAGTGTACACCAAAGAGCCGTCGCGG
>Ga0194112_10008472_pt1 | contig 13221 bp, 11 predicted proteins | sample TA2MahC400mmetaG_FD_146191 | JGI IMG/M metagenome (GOLD analysis project Ga0194112, IMG submission 146191) | Freshwater microbial communities from Lake Tanganyika, Tanzania - TA2015016 Mahale Deep Cast 400m | ecosystem: Environmental > Aquatic > Freshwater > Lake | place: Tanzania: Lake...
CGATGTGTTGAACCCCGTCCAGCCGGGCTGCATGGATCCGGCGGCGCTCAAGCGCGAGTACGGCGACCGGCTCTCCTTCTGGGGCGCCATCGATGAGCAGCACACCCTCCCGTTCGGGACGCCCGCGGATGTGGCGCGCGAGGCGCGCGAGCGGATCGAGACGCTCGGGGCGGGAGGCGGCTACATCATCGGACCCACTCACAATGTCCAGCTCGACACGCCGATCGAGAACTTCTTCGCCCTCGTCCATGCTGTGATGGGCGCGCGCGGATGACGTCCATCGAGGCGCGGCGCATCTGGGCGATCGGAGACTTGCACCTCTCGGCCGCCAAGCCGAAACCGATGGATGTCTTCGGACCCGCGTGGCGCGACCATGCGGCGAAGATCGCCGCCGCATGGCGCGATCGCGTCGCGGCCGAGGACCTGGTCATCGTGCCCGGCGACATCTCCTGGGCGATGACCCTCGATGAGGCGAGGCCGAATCTCGAGTGGGTCGCCGCTCTGCCGGGGACGAAGATCCTCCTTCGCGGCAATCACGACTACTGGTGGTCGGGGCTCTCGAAGGTCCGGCGGGCGGCGCCCGGCCTCCGCTTCCTCCAGAACGACGCGATCGCCGCGCCGCCCTTCGTGATCGCAGGGACGCGCGGCTGGGAGATCCCGCCCGAGGAGGGTGCGCCGGAGTTGCCGCGGGATCCCGAGGAGGCGGCGGCGGAGGCCGAGGACGACGCGGGACCCTTTCATCCCGCGAACAGCCTGGCCGATCGCGAGAGGATCTACCGGCGCGAGTGCGAGAGGCTCCGGCTTTCGCTCGCGGCCGCGGCGCGGATCCGAAAGGACGGGGTCGACCGGCTGATCGTGGCGCTCCACTATCCGCCGCTCTATGCGGGTATGGAGTCGTCCAGCTTCACGGAGATCTTCGACGCCCATGCGCCCGAGGCGGTCGTCTTCGGACATCTGCACGGCGAGGCGGCGGCGCTCGGCTTCGTAGGAGAGCGGCGCGGCGCGCGATACATCAACGCGACCGCGGACGCGATCGGCTTCGCGCCGGTCCTCATCGCGGGGCCGGCGGAGCGGCGGTGATCAGTTCCTGGCGGCATCGAGTGCCGAAGCGCCCTTGACGCGGAAGAAGCCGTGGCGCCGGATCGCGTCGAGGAGCGTGTCCTCCGCCTTCCAGAGGGCGTACTGCGCGCAGGCCTTGAGGTCACGGTACGAGTAGTCCTCGCGGATCGGCGGAAGCTCCGCTTCGACCTTGTTCGTCTTCTCGTCGACGACGCGGACGGTCGCTCTGGCCTCGCAGCGGCTCGAGAGCGAGAGTCCCATGAAGGTCACATCCCCCGCGGAGACCGACGTGACATCGACCTCGATCCGCCATCGGCAGGGCGAGTTGTCATCCGGGGGTCGCACGCGGAATGACGGCTGCGAGCCGTGCCGGAGGAGGTTGACGACCCGGGCCCGCAGGTTGGAGGCCTCGGGCTTCTCGCTGAGGACGCGCTCCGTCACGATGAGCCGGACCCAGTCGGCCGTTGCGGCGGCTTCAGGGCCGGCGGCCTCGGGCGGCTCGGGCTCGATCGGTTCCGAGGCGGGCCGCCGTGGGGTCGGACCGGAGGAGGGCGAAGGGATGGGTGACGGGATCGGCGACGGCGCGGCGACGGTCTCTTCGGGAATCTCGGCGATCGGCGCCGGCCCCGCGGCGGGCTCTCTCTTCGGCGGCTTCTCCCCGAGGAGGGGGTTGTACCAGGCCCCGGGTCCCCCCTTGTAGCCGAGGAGGCGACGCGCGTCCGCATGGTCCGGGGAGATGCGGATCGTCTTCAGGAACTCGTCGCGGGCTTCGAGGGGAAGGCCCACCTCGGCGCACCAGAGGCCGAGCCGGAAGTGCGCTTCCGCGTCGGCGGGATCGATCTCCGCGAGCTTCCTGCGATAGCGGACCCCGGTGGGGTCCTGGCGCTCGACTCGCTCCACGTCGGCCTTCTGGATGATCCGGACCCCGTAGGCTTCCTTGATGACATAGAAGGAGTCCTGCTCGTCGAGAATCGTCCCCTCGAGGGTCTCCCCCGTCCTGAGGACGATCCGGTCGCCGACGGCGGAGGGGAAAGCGATGGTGATGGCGAGGCAGGCGCTCCACAGGCTCATTCTATGTTCTCCCGATTTACTTGTTTCAGCAGCATTGTATGCAAGCAAAGCGCGTTCCTCCAGACCCCACCTGGGAGGCATCATCGCAAGACATTCTGGCTCTTTGTCTTGCGGAGATCGGAGCCGAAGGGCCCGATCGCGACGCCGCGCGGACCGGTGTCTTTTCAGACACGGTTTCGGCCCCGATTGTGCGGATCGGACACACGCGCGAAACGAAAGGGGGCGGCCGCTCGTCGCGGTCCGCCCCCGCAGCCCGTCTCTCCGATCAGTCCGCCGTGTGGGACTCGCTGACCGCGAAGTCCCTCCCCTCGCCGTGGCAGGTGCCGCACGCCTCACCCCAGTTGTCCACGTTCCGGATGATCGAGTTGAGCTGGGTGTGGACGAAGGCATCCCGGTTGTCATGGCAGCCCGTGCACGCGGCCGCCGCCGGCCCGCGGATCGCATCATCCTGAGGCACCGGCGTGCCCTTGATGTTCAGGACGACCGGCGAGGCCGTCGATGCGACGGGCAGGAGCTGCGTCCCGGCCTTGTGGCACGTCTCGCAGTCCTCGATGTTGCCCGGGAAGTGGACGCCGTTGTAGGTGTGCGCCGTCCCGCCGAAGCCGTAGACCGTGAAGGGATTCTGAAGCCCGGAGCCCCGGTGGATCCTGTGGACCATGAACCTGAAGTCGATGCTCTGCGGCGGATTCGTCGCGGGGTCGAGGCCCGGGCGCTGCATCTCATCGGTCGCCCACGGATTGTGGCACATCGCGCAGTAGGCCACCTCGGTCCGCAGGTTCCCGTGGATCCGGAGGTCGCCGTGGCAGCGATCGCATTTCGCCTCGTCCACGATCGTCCGGCGCTCGACGGGCGCGCCGCCGCCCAGCGTCCCGCTCTGGAGGTCGACGTTCGCGATGGGGTTGTTCGCGCCGAAGCGGATGCTCTGGGGGCCGGCCTGGATCGCCTTCGTCCGGGCCTCCAAGGCGACGCTCCAGGTCCCCACCGATCCGGCGGGGATCGTGTACCCATCGGGCGCGTACGTGTAGTCGCCGACCGCGTTGGTCGTCAGCGTCCCCTTCGCTCCGCTCCCCTGGATGTTGAAGCGGTGGCTCACGCTGATGAGCTGGGTATAGTCGCCCGTCGGCCCCGCGAAGAGGATCGCCACGCGGTCCAGATCCGCGATGGCGACCGGGCCCGCCTTGTCGGCGATCGTGAAGCGGACCTTCGGCTGGCCGCCCGCCGTCATCCCCTGGACACCGGCGATCGTCAGTCGGAGCTGAGGGTTCTTCGAGCTCTCGTACGGGACGACGTGCGCGCCCGGCACGCTCTTGTCGAACTCCGGATTCAAGGGGAGGGTGATCGAACCGCGGTGGCACGTCGAGCAGAAGGTATCGTCGGGGAGGGCGAGTCCGTCGAAGTGGTTCTCGCCGGTCTCGAAGTCGACGTCATCGTGGCATCCGATGCACGCGGCGCGCGAGGGCGCATCCATCCAGTTCAGCCCGTCGTCCGCGTCCTTGTGGCACTTCGAGCAGTGGCGGGCGTCCTGGGGGAAGACCACCTCGGAGTAGTCGTGGACGCTCTGCCGGTTGCCGACGATGTAGTAGGGCTTCTTCGAGAGGTGCTCGCCGTAGTGGATCCTATGGATCATCGTCGACATCTCGATCGACTGGCCGGTCTCCGGATCGAGGCCCTGGCCCGTGTGGCAGAGGATGCAGAGGCCGACCTCCCGCCGAGAGCCGCCGTGCGCCTCGAGCGGATCGTGGCACTCGTTGCAGTTCGCCGCCAGGACGACCTCGCGGGTCGCCGGCGCCGCGCCGCCCGAAGGGACGAGGTGGAAGATCGGGTTCGAGACGAAGGCCCGCGACTCGCGAGTGGCGTAGGCCCCCACCGTGTGGCGCGCGTTCCGATCGTAGTCGGCCGGCAGCGCCGTCTTGAAGGTGTATCGGTATTCACCGGTGTCGATCGTCGCGAGCGTCCCCCCGGAGTCCGCCGTCGGCTGGACCGCCGAGGCCAGGGCCGGCGCCGTGCTGACGCCGCCGAGCACATAGTTCGCGCCGTTCACCGTCCGGGTCGTGTACGCGCGGTAGCGGGAATGCCCGCTCGCAGGATCGACCTCGACGACCGCCAGGATGAATCGCGGGTCGCCGTCGAGATCGGAGGGTGCGACGGGATTGCCGGCGCCGTCCTCGAGGGTGAAGTCGACCACGGCCTTGCGATCCGCGCCGATCGTCACGGAGGTGATCGTCATGACGAGGCCATCCTCCAGGGCGCCGGCCGGCGGCGGGGCACCCGCGCCGGGTGCGCCGGGCGGACCCTGCGGCCCTGCCGGACCCGCCGCACCTGCGGACCCGCGCGAGCCCTTGCATCCCGCAAGGAGCGCCGCGAGCGCGATCACCGCGACAGAGGCCAGCCGGGCGTACCCGCGAAGCGCGTCGCACCGAAACCCGACGACCGACCGCGGACATGACTCGATTCCTGCAGTCCGGCCCATACCGTCCTTTCCTTTCGTTCCACTGAACCCTTCGGTGACAGGGGAAACCGACTGGCGCCCGTCATGCCATCCAGGTGGATGGCTACACCTCTACAATTATAGGACCTATAGGAATTCTAATATCGTACCGCCAATTCAAGCCGGATGGAAGCGGCTGCCATCCCGGGCTGCAAGTGCTTGGAAACGAAGAGGGGAACGTGTGTCGCAGGGTACAGGATCCGCGCGCAACGGCGGCAGGTCGCACAGCCGCCGCGAGGCATGATTCTGTTACTCATTCAATGTCAATCACTTGCAGTCCTCGAGGCACGTGGGCCGCCCCGGTTTCCCTGCCTGGACAAATGCGCTATCCTGGGATTCGGCCATGCCTGCCGAGCGGCCCTGACCGCCGAACCGCGCCGCGAAGTGTGTCCGCATCGGGCCCGCGGCGGCGCGGGTCTCGCCCGGCGGTCTGCCAGAGGCCCCTGACGGAGGTCGGCATGGAAGAGAAGATCCGCCTCGGCATCAGTACCTGCCTCCTCGGCGAGAGGGTCCGCTACGACGGCGGCCACAAGCTCGACCGCTTCCTCCGCGACGAGCTGGGGCGCCACGTCGAGTATGTCCCCGTCTGCCCCGAGTACGAGTGCGGGTTCGGCGTCCCGCGGGACCCCTTCCGCCTCATCGGCGATCCTGAGAATCCGCGTCTCATCACGTCGCGGACGAAGAAGGACGAGACCGACCGGATGGTCGCCTGGGCTCGCGAACGGGTCGAGGAGCTCGCCTCCGAGAACCTCTGCGGCTTCATCTTCAAGAAGGACTCGCCATCGAGCGGTTACAGGAACGTCAAGGTCTATGGCAAGAAGGACGGTCCCCCCCTCCGCAAGGGTGTCGGGATCTTCGCACGCATCTTCATGGAGCGATTCCCGCACCTCCCTATCACGGATGAGGGACGACTCCACGACGAGAGGATCCGCGAGAACTTCATCGAGAGGATCTTCGCCCTCAAGCGCTGGCGCGAGGCCGGAGACAGCGCGAAGAAGCGCGGGGCCCTGGTCGCCTTCCACACGCGGCACAAGCTCCTCCTCCTCGCCCACAGCCCGGCGCACTACGCCGCCCTGGGACGCCTCGTCGCCCGGGCGAAGGACATCGACCCGGAGGATCTTCACGAGCGCTACGAGCGACTCCTCCTCGAGGCGCTCGAGGTCCTCGCGAGGCCGAAGAAGCACGCGAACGTGCTCCAGCACATCCTCGGCCATTTCAAGGACCGGCTCTCCGCGGACGAAAAGGCGGAGGCGATCGAGGTCATCGATCTCCACCGAAGGGGGTTCGTCCCTCTCATCGTCCCGATCACGCTGCTCCGTCACTACGTCCGGAAGTTCGATGCGCCCTACCTGAAGGAGCAGGTCTACCTGGACCCACACCCCATCGAACTCCGCCTCCGAAACCACGCCTGAACCGGCGTTCGCGGATCGGGCCTGGCGTCCGCGATCTGGACACCCTGTCGAATCCGTGGACGGATCCGCGTCGCGCCGCGCCGAGCGCCGCCGCCCCGAGGCCCTTCCCGCCGAAGGACATGCCGCGGGTCTTCCCCGGCGGGCACGCTCCTTGATCCCTCCTCCGTTGCGATGCGAACCATCACCCGCTGGACCCGTGCCGCACGACCGGCCCCGCGTCCCGCCCGCGGGCAGCCCGTCAGGGCTGCCCGCGGCGCCGGCGCGTTCGAACCGGTCGTCCTCTCGGTCGTCGTCCTCGTCTGCGCGCTCGCCGACGCCGCGACGGCGTCGATCGCCATCACCGCGGGCGGTTCCGGGACGCAGTCCATCGCATCCGATCCTGGTTGGATCGGATTCCTCGTCCTGAAGCTGGGGACGGCGATCCTCGCGTGCATCATCCTCTCGACCTACCGGCACCTCGCCCTCTTCCGCTGGAGCTTCCGCTTCCTCGCCGGCACCTATCTGGGCCTGATGGTCATCCAGGCGGCGGGGCTCCTCCGGTGAACGCGGGCTACTCCCATCCGAACGTCGCCGGCGGCTTGTGCGTGACGTCGTAACAGACGGCGCCGATGCCGGGCAGGGCGCGGATCCTGTCCGCGATCTCGCCCACGAGATCCCACGGCAGGCGCGCGAAGCGGGCGGTCATCACATCCTCGGACCAGACCGGCCGCAGGACGATCCCCTCGCATCCACCCTCCGAGGCGAGCGGGAGCAGGATCGTCAAGTGCTGGAAGATCGAGCGGTGGAGCCCGGCGCCATCGATCGCCGCGACGGCGATCGCATCCGCCTCGCGCAGGAGATCGAGCCGGTCCTTCGTGATCTGGGCCTCCCGGATGGCGAACGCGGGGATCCTGTCGGGCCGGAGCAGGTAGACGACCCGATTGACGGCGCGGAAGCGGTTCGTCACCGCCGTCGAGAGCGCCTCCAGTCGATCCCAGTCCGCCGGTCCCCGAAGGAGGACCGGCGGGGCGTACGACCGCTGGTCTCCCTGGACCCCGACGCTCCGCACCGGCAGGATCTCCGCCTCGTACCCGGCCGCTGCGCACGCGGCGCGGATCCCATCTCGGGCGGTCGAGGGGATGGCGGGCGCGTCGCCCCCCCCGTGGCAGAGGACGTTGATCGAGAGCCCCGGTCCGGGGAACGGGTGGCGCCAAACGATCGCGGCCGGGAGACCGAGCGCCTCGCCGACGCGGCGCACCTCGTCCTTGTAGAGGTCGCGGAGGGGCTCGACGACCATGCCCGACGCGATGAGGTCCTCGATGCCGCGGATCCTGTTGTGGTGGGTCTTGATGGTATCCGCGTGGCGCGTCCCTCCGCTCTCGATGATGTCCGGGTAAAGGGTCCCCTGGCCGAGGAGCCACTCCTGCGGGTCGAGATCCAGCTCGTCCAGGATCCGCGCGCGGGTCCGGATGAACTGTTCGCCCACGGCGGCGCGCTTTCGCTGCGGATCGACGAGGCCCGCCGTCGCGCGCAGGAACTCGTCCTCCGCTTCGATGTAGCGGACGTTGCGCCAGCCCATCGCATCGTACGCGCGGCGCACCGCCTCGGTCTCTCCCTTCCGCATGAATCCATTGTCGATGTACAGGCCGAGCACCCGGTCCTCGCCGAGGGCGCGGGCGAGGAGTGCGTACGCCACCGTGGAGTCGACGCCGCCCGACAGGAAGAGGAGGACCTTCCGCATGCCGACGCGGCGGCGGATCTCATCCATCTCCTCCGCGATGAAGCGCTCGATCGACCATGTCCGTTCCGCTCCGCAGAGGCGGACGAAGTTCTCGAAGATGCGCTCTCCGCACGGCGTGTCCGTGACCTCGGGGTGGAACTGGAGCCCGAAGATCGGGCGCCCGGCGGCTTCGATCGCGGCTGCCGGGCAGTCGAGCGTCCGGGCGATCGCCCGGAACTCCGGCGGCAGAACCGTCACCAGGTCGCCGTGGCTCATCCAGACGGTCTCGCGCCGACCGAGACCTGCGAGGATGGGGGACTCCGCGATGACCTCCAGGTCCGCTCGTCCGAACTCGCCGCCGCCCGATGGTTCGACCCTCCCGCCCAGCTCGTGTGCGATGAGCTGGATCCCGTAGCAGAGCCCGAGGATCGGGATGGGGAGATCGAGGATCTCGCGCCGGAAGGGGGGGCGGCGCGCGTCGTACACGCTCGACGGCCCGCCGGACAAGATGATCCCCTTGCGGTTCGAGAGTTCATCCGGCCCCGCATCGGAGGCGGAGATCGTAGCATACACGCCGAGGCGGCGGAGCCGCTTGGCGATCAGGTGGGCATACTGCCCGCCGAAGTCGAGGACGGCGATCTCGGCCTCGCGCACTCCTACCTCCCGCCCGGCCCGGGCGATCGCTCGAAGCGGAATCCCTCGGTCGCGAGAAACCTCAGGCCACCCTCCGGCCCCTCGGCGATGACGAGCGCCTCGGCGCCGGCGGCCCGCGCCGCGCGCAGGCCCTCGTCGGGCCCGAGGACGAAGACCGCCGTCGCGAGGGCGTCGGCGATGGCGCCCTCCGGCGCCAGGATCGACGCGCTGAGCGGGCCCGCGGTCGGGCGCCCTGAACGCGGATCGATGATGTGGCCGTACCGGACCCCACCGATCTCGATGAACCGCTCGTACGCGCCCGATGTCGAGATCGCACCGGCGGCGAGCGGGACCGTGCCGATCACATCCCTCGGGCGGCCGCGCGGATCCCGGATCCCGATGGTGAAGGGCGGATCCCCGCCGAAGCCGGCGATGTCCCCGGCGATGGCGACGAGCGCCCTCCGCACTCCGCGGGCGCGCAGGATCTCGAGCACGCGATCGGCCATGTAGCCCTTCGCGATCCCGCCCAGGTCGAGGGCCGCATCCGCCGCATCCTTCACGACCGTCCGCCGGTCCTCGTCGATCCGGAAGTGTGTGAGCCCGCACGCGGCGCGGATCCGCGCCAGATCCGGTCCTTCCGGGACGCGCTCCGCCCTCTTCCAGAGACGGAAGAGGGCGCCCGAGGCGGCATCGAAGGCGCCGCCCGTCTCGTCGTGGATCCGGCGGGCCAGCTTCAGGATCCGCGTCACGTCGTCGCCGATCGGGATCTCCTCGCCGGCGGCGGCGCGGTTGATCCTGGAGATCTCGCTCTCGGGGCGATAGTCGCTCAGGAGGGACTCGAGTCTCTCGACGAGAGCGATCGCGGCGGCGACGTCGGCCGCGAATTCCTCCTCGCCCCTTCCCCAGATCGAAACCGTGATCGGGATGCCGCCCATCGCGATGAAGGTATGGTCGCGGCGCGGAAGGTCGCGGCAGCCGCGCCGCCACATCGCGATGGCGATGAGGGTGAGGACGAAGAGGGCGGCGAGGATCCGGCGGCGGCGAGGCGTGCGGCGGAGGACCTCCAGCCGCATCAGCTCCCCTGCCGCGGGGAAAGAGCCTCCTCGACGGCTGCGACCGCCTGCTGGACGGCGGCGAGGACGGCCTTCGAGGTGATCGTCGCCCCGCTGATCGCCTGGATCTTGCCTCCATCGCGCGCGAGCCTCAGATCATCCTTCGAGAGGCCATCGAACTGGACCTGGAAGAGCGCGCGGTCGGGCTCGGACGAGGCCTGGGCGGCCTGCGCGCGGCGGCCGAAGATGCCCGCGAGTCTGTCAGTCCATGTCTCCCGCACGGGAGCCTCCTCGATCCGCGTGCCCAGGCCCGGGGTCTCCTTCTCCGAGAGGACCTGGATCGATGCGATGCGGAGGTCCGGGCGGATGCCGACGAGGACGGCGATCTCGCTCGAGTAGCCGTACGCCGCGCCGCGGGCGAGGTACCCGACGAGCTTCCCTTCGGCGTCCCGGCCTTCCTTGTATGCGCCCTTCGCCTCGGTCGAGACCGCATCGGGGAGGGCGATCTTCTCGGCGAGGGCGTCCTTCTCTTTCTGGCGTTTGTCGATCTCAGGTTTGGTGACGCCGTACAGGTAGGCGAGGACCGCCGCGGCAATGACCGAGACGATGCCGAGGACGAGGGGGAACCTGACCGCGTCGCTCACGCCGACCTCCTTGCGCCCGCGCCGAACTTCCGCGGCCGCGTCCACCCATCGATCGCCGGGACCAGGGTGTTCATGATCAGGATCGAATAGCAGACCCCCTCGGGGAAGCCTCCGAGGAGCCGGATCACGGCGGTCAGGACCCCGCAGCCCGCGCCGAAGATGATCTGCCCGCGCCCGGTGATCGGCGAGGTCACCATGTCGGTCGCCATGAAGAAGGCGCCGAGGAAGAGCCCGCCCGAGAAGAGATGGGCGGGGACGATCGGAAGGCCGGCGAACCAGCCCGAGTGGCCCGCGCCGGCGCCTTCGCCCAAGGGATGCGGGAGGATCGCGACGAGGACGGCGACGGTTGCGATGAAGCTCGCCGGCATCCGCCAGTCGATGATCCCGCGCGCGATGAGGTACGCGCCGCCGGCGAGGAGCGCGAGTGCGCTCGTCTCGCCGAGCGAGCCCGGTATGACGCCGAGGACGAGGTCGAGGATCCCGTACTGGCTCGCGAAGGTCTCCGGCGCGGCCTTCAGGAGCTCGAGCGGCGTCGCCCGTGTGATCGCATCGAAAGGCGCCGCGCCGCCTCCGCCCTCCACGAAGGAGTCGAGGATCGATCCGATGAAGGGCTTCGACTGGAGGATCGCCCACTTCGGCATCACGATGGCGGTCGAGAAGGACGCGAGCAGGAACGCGCGCGCCGCGAGCGCCGGGTTCCAGATGTTCATGCCCAGCCCGCCGAAAGTGTGCTTCGCGATCGCGATGGCGAAGATCGATCCGAGCGCGGCGACGTAGAGGGGCACGGTCGGAGGCAGGCAGTACGCGACGAGGATCCCCGCGACGGCCGCCGATCCATCGCCGATGGTGATCGGCACGCGCCGGAGCCTCTGGATCAGCCACTCCGTGCCGACCGCGAACGCGGTCGAGACCAGGACGACGAGGAGCGCCCGGTACCCGAAGGCGTACGCCGCCACGAGACCGGCCGGCGCGAGCGCCGCCGCCACGGTCCACATGATCCGCGGGACATCCTCGGGGGCGCGGATGTGGGGCGACGATCCGACCAGGAGAGTCCGTTCCGGGGCCTCGGTCTCCGTCTCCGCCATGGTCTCAGCCCTTCGACTTCGCCCGCTGCGCGGCCACGTGGGCCTTCGCGAGTCGGATCCAGTGGACGATCGGGCGCCGCGCGGGGCACACGTACGTGCAGACGCCGCACTCGATGCAGTCCATCGCGTCGAGTCCCTCGTAGAGGTCCTTCGCCCCGCGCTCGACGGCGACGCTCAGATCGCTCGGCATGATCCGCGCGGGACAGCCGCGGACGCAGCCGCCGCAGCGGATGCACGGCCCGATCGCGTAGCTCCGGCCGGCCCCGAGGAGGAGGATCCCGCTCGTCCCCTTGGTCACGGGGATGTCGAGATCCACCTGGGCGAGCCCCATCATCGGTCCGCCCAGGATCACACGCTCCGCGCCCGGGCGCAGCCCGCAGGCCTCCGCGAGGGATCGGATCGGCGTCCCGATCCGCACGAGGAAGTTGCCCGGCCGACCGACGCCCTCCCCCGTCACCGTCACCGAGCGCTCGATCAGCGGGATCCCGCGCATGCAGGCCTCGGCGATCGCCGATGCGGTCCCGACGTTCTGGACGACGACGCCGACATCCATCGGGAGCCCGCCGGTTGGGACCTCGCGGCCGAGGATCGCCTTGATGAGCTGCTTCTCCGCCCCCTGCGGGTAGCGGACGGGGAGCGAGACGACCTCGACGCCGGGGACGGACGCGAGCGCGTCGCGCATCGCCCGGAAGGCCTCGGGTTTGTTCTCCTCGATGCCCGCGAAGCCGCGCGAGACCCCGAGGATCTTCATGATGATCCGGAAGCCGGCGGCGATCGCATCGGGGCGCTCCCGCATCAGGCGGTCGTCGCAGGTGAGGTACGGCTCGCACTCGACGCCGTTCAGGATCGCGGCATCGATCGTCTTGCCCGGCGGCGGCGAGAGCTTGACGTGGGTCGGGAAGGCCGCGCCGCCCATGCCTACGATGCCGGCCGCGCGGATCGCCTCCAGGAGAGCCTCGCGGGGCATCGCATCCGGATCGCGCGCCGCACCGCACCCATCGGCCCACGCCTCCTGGCCGTCGTTCTCGATGACGACGTGCGCGATCGGGCGCCCGGCGAAGGACGGCCGGTCCTCGATCGCCTTGACGCTCCCCGAGACCGGGGCGTGGACCGCCGTCGAGACGAATCCGCCCGGCTCGCCGATGACCTGTCCCTTGAGGATCCGCGCCCCCTTCTCGACGACGGGCCTCGCCGGCGCGCCGATGTGCTGGAGGAGAGGCACCGCGAGGACCGGCGGGACGGGGAAGGCCTCGAGCGGTCTCTCGGCGGAGAGCGACTTCCGCTCCGGCGGATGGACTCCGCCGTCGAACCGGCGTCTCTTCGTCGCGATCATGCCCGCTCCTCCACGGAGGCGACGGGCTCGCGGACCGCACGCAGGTCCTCGATCGTCTTCATCGGACACACCTTCACGCACTCCCCGCAGGATGTGCATTTCGCCGGATCGATCTCCGCGAGGTTGTCCTTCACATGGATCGCATCGTAGGGGCAGGCCTTCTCGCACTTCTTGCAGGCGATGCAGCCGACGGCGCAGACCTTCCGGACGAAGGCGCCCTTGTCGCGCGACCGGCAGCGGACGTGGACGCGGATCCGCACATCCCGGAGGTCGAAGAGCTTCTTCGGGCAGGCGGCCACGCAGATGCCGCAGCTCGTGCACGTGTCCTCGTCGACGACCGGAAGGCCATCGACCATCTCGATGGCGCCGAAGGGGCAGGCGCTCGCGCACGTCCCGTATCCGATGCAGCCGTACGAGCAGGCCTTCGGCCCCCCCTGGATGAGGCTCGCGGCGACGCAATCGCGAGGTCCTTCGTAGCGGAAGCGGTCCTTCACCTCCCTGCCGGCGCAGTGGAGGACGGCGACCTTGCGGGCCGTCTCCCCCACATCCTTGCCGAGGATCGCACCGATCCGCTTCGCGACCTCGCACCCGCCGACCGCGCACCCCGCGAGGTCGGCCGAGCCGTGGACGACCGCGCGCGCGAAGCCGCCGCACCCCGGCTGCCCGCACGCCCCGCAGTTCGCGCCCGGCAGGCTGCCGAGGACCTGCTCGACCCGCGGGTCCACCTCGACGTGGAAGATGCGCG
>Ga0194112_10008473_pt1 | contig 13219 bp, 9 predicted proteins | sample TA2MahC400mmetaG_FD_146191 | JGI IMG/M metagenome (GOLD analysis project Ga0194112, IMG submission 146191) | Freshwater microbial communities from Lake Tanganyika, Tanzania - TA2015016 Mahale Deep Cast 400m | ecosystem: Environmental > Aquatic > Freshwater > Lake | place: Tanzania: Lake...
CGATCCTTCGACAAGCTCAGGACAGGCTCTTCGTCGGCTGAATTCAGTCGCCGCAGGGCGACTTCGCAGGGGTGGCAGCGACCTCGGTCGCCCGTGACGGACTACTTGACCGGTGCTCTAGGGGCACTGCACGAAGCCCTGCGCCCACAGGCAACCGCCGCACGTGGGGAAGGTGTTTTCAGTGCAGTCCATGGAGTTGCCGGCAAAGCGTTCGCAGCCGCCGCAGGTGGTACAAGGCGAAAACGGGAACCGGCGCAGTTGGCCGCGATGAGCGGCGAACGCGGCAGACTCCCACAGAGCGCGAAACGAACTCTGACCGATGTTGCCGAAAGAGTGATGCGCGACCTCCTTGCGCCGGCCGCGCACGAAGACCGGGTGAGCGTGCAAGAGCTCCAGGCAAGGGCTCAGCTCGCCATCCCAACGCACGGCCGCGTAGCTTTCCTGAGCAAAGCGACAGTAGTCATTGCGCGCACTCAAGCTGCCATCCAGCAGGCTGATGCTGGCGGTTGAGGTGAACACCTGGCGCAAAGGCTCCAACGTTGCTCCATCCAGGTCGAGCTTCGGCAGGCTCATGGTCGGCACCCAGACCGAGGAACGATAGGCGCACGCCGTCAGAGCATGTCCGTAGAGGATTTGCCCTTCCATTTCGGCCGTGTGCGGGATGACGTTGGAGACCTGGATGCTCGACGCGCCGACTGCCGCGGCCAGGGCCGGCAGGTGAGGCAAGTCTGCGACATTCTGCCGCATGGCCACAAAAGCCAACCCGACTTGCGGGTTGCTGTGACGCGTGGCCTTGCGCAGTTTGATCCGATACAGATCGCGCAGGTTCTCCACCACCTGAGCGAAGACGCCCTCGGGCCGGATGGCTGCGTAGCTGGCCGGGGTCAAGCCGTCCACCGAAACGACCAACCGATCGAGACCTAGCTCCACCAATGCGATCGCCATCGGCCGATCAAGCAGCATGGCGTTGGTAGTGACTTCGACGCGCAGGTTCGCAGCCTTCGCCAGCCGCACCAGCTCCAAAAAGTCGGGGTGATAGGTTGGTTCGCCGTAGCCGCCCAGGTGGATGATCGGCGCTGGCGAGAAATCGCGCAACTCCTCGATCAGGGCGCGGAAAGCGGCCGCCGGCATACTGCCTGGCAGCTCGCGCCATGCGCCGCGCACACACATCGTGCAGTGCAAGTTACAGGTCGAGGTGAGCTCGACGTAGAGTTTGGTGCAGTGATCCATGTCGGAGATCGCTCAGAAGCAGTCTTGCGCAGGAGCATTCGCGGCCGCGTTCAAGGAGTCGCCCTGGCTTGCGACGTATCGGCGCCCAAAATCACCGCCAGATCGGCATCTGGCGAAGGCGCTTCAGAGCGGATGTGGTCGGGGGGAATGCCGAAGCGCCGGATGAGCGCCTCGCGCGTGAGCGGCTTGGCGTTGCCATAGGTGATCAGCCAACTCTTGGTATAGTTTGTGCGATCGGCGTTGCCCACAGCCGACACGGTGAACCCTTCGGCGCTCAGCGAGGTTGCGGTCTTGGCCGCCAACCCCTCTTCACGCGTGCCGTTGAGCAGCACCACGCGCGCCGCCTCAGCCTGGAGGCGCTGGCGAGCCAGCTCGGCCGCCGAAGGGCCGGCCGGCGCATCTGCGAAGACGGCCGCGGCTGCCGCGCGCAATCTGACCATATCTGGCAGCAATACGAAACCCCATTCGGGATCGGTGGTTTCCGTGCCCATATTCCGGTCAATGACCAGCCGCGCCGGGTTCTGCAGGTTCATCTGACCCGCGGCTCGCGCCAGGGTGATAGCCCGCTCCACCGGCATGTCGGTTTGGATCGAGTTCGCCAGGGCAATCGCCAGGCCGGGCAAGCGCGGCAAGAGAGCGGCCAACTGGCCGGACTGCATGACCTTGTTCTTGATCGCGATGATCACCCGCTGCTGCCGGTCGGCCCGGCCGTAGTCATCATCCACATGCCGCGTGCGCGCGTACTTCAGGGCCAGGGCGCCATTCATGTGTTGGCGTCCAGCCGGAATGTAGAGCGGGTCGTAGCCATAGGCTTCGTCTGGAAACAGATCGTCGCGAATTTCCTTTGGCACGTCAATGTCAATCCCGCCGATCTGATCTACGATCTGCCGGAAACCATCGAAATTGAGTCGCACGTAGTAGTCAATCGGATAGCCGATCAACTCCGCCACAGTCGCGCGCAGCAAGGCCGGGCCGCCGCCGGGGTATTTGTTCGCCTCGCCCCAGAAGTGCACCGTATTGATCTTGGCGCTCTTGTTCCAGCCAGGAACCGGCGCCACCAGGTCTCGCGGCAAAGAAAGCATGCCGGCTGCTCCGGTGCTCGGATTGATCGTGAGCACCATGATGGTATCGGTGCGCGCGACCTTCTCGTCCGGCCGGTTGTCCACGCCCATCACCAACACCGTCACGCGGCCGGTCACAGCCGGCGCAGCCTCCTGCGGCCGGCCGGCGGCCGGCTGAAAGAGCCCTGGCAGCGAACCGCTCTGTTGTCCGCTTGCAGAAGGCGCGGCGCGCACCAACGCAGGGAGATTGAGCGGCGGCAACTGCGGGATGGCCGCCAGGGCCGTCTGTCCCCACGCCAAAAACAGATAGGCAACGTAGACGAACGCAGCCAGGAAAAGAGTCAGGAGAAACCCGAGCAGCAGGCCTGACCAGATGGCTGAGCGCGGGCCAGGATGACGCACCCGCCGATTATCGTATGTCTTCATAGTTCGTGTTCAAGCCACATCCACGGCCCACCCATGAGCAAGCCGTATATGACGTTATCCTCGTAAAGTCGCCATGCACCAGTTGGCCGCTGCGGCCTCACCTGGTTGGCGCAGGCGCGGCCGCAGGCTTGGGCAGATCTGCCTTGTAGAGCGCGTCGGCCGTGAGTATGTAGAGCTTGTCGCCTGCTTCATCCAGAAAGACGTCACGCATCTCGCGCAGTTCCCCCTGGCTCGGCCGAAGCTGCCGCAAGAACTTGCCTTCCTTGTCGAATTCGACGATGCGGCCGTTGCCGGCGTCAGCGATGTAGACCTGGTTGCCGTCCACCGGCGCGACGACGGCTGTGGGCGCGCTCATGGCGTCGGGCAGGCCCCGCAGTTCAAAAGGCTTCGACTCGCCCACGAAGAACTTCAGCAACCGGCTGTCGGCCATCAATAGCCAGATGTTGCCATCAATGGCGATGGACTGGATGGATGCCATATCCACCGCGGTATTGGCCGTGAAGTACTTCTCGGGCGGGTTCTCGAAACCCTTATCGCTCGGCCGGTAGCGCCAAACCATATTGATCTTGGTATCCACGATGTAGAAGTTGCCGCCATAAGTGGCTACCAACTGCGGCAACCCCCATTGGTCGCGACCTGCCAGCGGCACGCGACTGGTCTTGTACGTTACGTCGAAGCTGACCAGGCCGCCGTTGGTGTCCAGGGCCAACAACCGGCTGCGCTGATTGCCCACGGCGTCCATCCAGGCGATGTCGAGCAGGTCGCTCACCACCAGATCCCCGACCTGATCGCCTTTGCGGAGGATGACCGGCTTTTCGGCCGGCGTCACGCTCTCTTTGAGCTGCCCGAAGACGAAGCGATAGATTTCGCTGCGGCCGCGGTCGAGCACGAAGAGCGAGTCGCCGCCCGCCACCACCCGCTCCAGGCGACGATTGCTCTCTTTGAACTCCCACAAGAGGATGACGCTGTAAAGCGGTGTGACGTGATCGACGCGGTTCAAGCTGTCGGAATAGCGGGTTTGCAGCCTGGCCAGCTCCGCATCGGCGGGCCGCACTGTGCGAGCCTTGTCCAGGAACTCCCTGGCGGCTTTCAGGCGGGCCCGCGCCAGCGTCTCGTCGGTCAGTTTTTCGGCATCTGCGATCGCCGCAGCCGCGCCGGCCAGCGTCTGCTGGAACTGCTCCTCGGCGGCGCGTGTGCGCAGCCACAGCATGCTCAGCACAATCACGGCGACGATCAGCGGAATGACGATCACCGCCAGGATCAACGGCAGCAGGCTGCGCTTCGGCGGCCGATCCGTCTCACGACTCACAGCTCGAGGCTCGGCCGCCGCGCGTGACGCCTCCCCATCTCGCAGAGAGGCCGCAGGTTCGGCGGCCGGCTCGAGTGGCGTTTCCGGGGCCGGCATCGCGACCCGGCCGCCGAAAACGCGCAGACCCTCGACCAGCCAGGTCGCGCCCGCCGCCAGCCCCCGGCCGGCGTCGCCAGCCGGCTGACCATCCGCCGTTGCACCAGGAAGGCGGATCGCCGCGGGCGCATCCTCGCGCACCTCGGGGATTACTGCGCCGAAACCCACCATCAAGGCGCTCAATTCGACTGTGCCTGCCAACTGCCCCAGGTAGTCGCCCGCCAGCGTCACGCTCTCGGCTGCGGCCGCCACAGCCAACGCCTCTGGCGCAACCCGGTCCAGCCAATCGCTCTGCGCCAACAGCAGGATGCTGCCCGGCTCGACGGTCGTCTCGAAGAGCTGCACCTCTGGCCGCTCCCTGCCGCCGAGCGCCGGTCCGCTTGGGCCTGGGACCGCAGGAAACTGATCCACCGTTTTGGGATGGCTGACCAGCGCCAGCGTGGGGCCCGCCTGCGCGATCATCAGCTCGCGGCCTTGCAGCGCAGCGCAGGTGATCCCGGCGCGCCAGTCAGCCTCTGGCAGAGCCTCGTTGGCGCGCACCAGGGCGCTGTGCGCGCCGCTCACCGCGCGCGCCAGCGCGGCCGGCAACGCGCCGCGCGCCTCGTAGAACGCAGTTTGCGCGGCGTTGAGAACCTGCCGGTACAGCGCGGCATGACCGCCGCCGCTGCCAGTCACCTCCACCAGCATATACAGGTTCCCGTGCTCTGCGCCGGGCAGATCGGCTGCTGGCTCGACGGCCCGCACGTTGATCGCCCGTGCTTGCGCGCGGCCGCCGGCGCTACCGAACTGACCGATGGTGGTACGTAGGGAATCAGGCATCAGAGGCTCCTTGTAAGGCCATCCGTTGTCGGTACCAAATGGCTGATGGCTGACCGTTGATCGGTGGAGACCTGTCAGGTCTCAGTAGATCACAATTGCTCAGGCCGGATCCGTGATCCGACGGGTCATGAACCCGCTTGGAACATGAATCTGTGATCTACTGGGTCTCCATGACGCACACTCAGCGGCCATATCCCATACGCCAGATTGTAAGCCAGTGCGCGCGTTTTGTCAACCGTTTGGCTCACGCGTAGCTTTCGGCTATAATGGCTGCGAAGATCCGTTCGGGGTATCCTCTCAATAATCCGGGGAAACGGCGGTCACAGACCGCCTACGAGCCTGCTTTCAGGGGGTCTGCGACCCCCGTCGGCCCCCACTTATTGAAAAGATACCGTTCGGGGGTTGGCTGTGTCGCTAGAACTGAGCAAATTGACCGCCCAGGTTGAGGTGATGGGCGCGGCCCTGGCCCAGCGCCGTCAGGATGATGCCGCGCTGCTGGCGCAGGCTCGCTCCATGTTGCTCGCTCATGGGCAGGTCACAGATGAGCTGCGGCGCAAAGTCGCCACAGCTCACGAGGCCGACATCTCCTGGCGCGGGGCCGACCCACTCGGCGCTCGGCTGGATGAGCGGCATGCGCCAGCCGTGGAGCCGCGGCCCGCGACCCTGATCGCCGCGGACGGCAGCCAGATCTACCCAGATCGGCACGGCATCGCGCTCTACTATCTGTTGAATACCGGCAGCATCGTCCTGCGCCAGGGCGGCAGCCAGGCGCCCGCGGTCAGCACGAATCCCGAGGTCTTCTACGAAGACGCCGACCTGTACGACGAAACCGGCCGGCCGCGCGATCCCGAATACATCAACAGCCAGCGCGATCGCCGCGAGCTCGAGGCGTTGGCGGATTTGGCCGAGGCCGAGCGGATCGCGCTTGGCGGGGACCTGGCGCGGCCCATCGTCGTCCTGACAGATGGCCCGCTGTTGCGCTGGACCCCGCAGCGGATCACCGACCGCGAGGTCGTGCGCGAGGTACACCACTTCACGGCGCAGTTGGAGCGGTTGCGACGCAGCCAGGCTGTTCCGTTCGGCTATGTGGATCGGCCCAGCAGCGCCAATGTGCTGCGCACCGTGGAGCTGACCACCCTCGCGGCTGAGGAGATCACGCGCGAGACGGTGCGCCACGGCCGCTTCCGGCCGTTGGCCGATCGTGCGCTGTTCGACGACCTGGCGCCAAACCAACGCACCGGCTTCTTTGCGTCCACATCGGATTTGAACGATCGCTATCGCCGCGCCGGCCACCGCATCGTCTTCTTCTATCTCAATGTCGCGCAGCGGCCCGGCCCCGAGAACGCCCTCATCGTGCGCATCGAACTGCCGGAATGGGCTGCGCACGAGAGCGCCGGCCTCGACGTGGCGCAAGCCGCGGTGTACGCCGACTGCGCGCTCAGCGGCTTCCCCTATGTCCTGGCGCGCGCCCACGAGTTAGCGGTGGTGGGCTATGTGGAGCGACATAGCCTGGAGGCGATGCTGGGCCAGGCGATGCTGCGCTGTGGCCTGCAGCCGGTCGCTTCGACCAAGGCTGAGGCGAAGCGATTGACAGGCAGCCGATCGCGACGATAGCCGAAGAACGGAGCCAGTTTTATGAGCAACGAAACGAGCATCGGTCGTGTGCTGCGCGCCAGCACGACGAGCTTCGCCATCGGCTGCCAGCAGCCGATGGCCGAGCAGGAGCGCACGACTCCTGAGTTGGGCGCGCTGGTCAAGGCGCCGAACGGCGCTGGCCGCGTGACCTATGGGCTGGTGTACAACGTCGTAGTCGAAGATGATCCGTTCGTCCGGCAGCTTGTGGCGGCCGGGATCGAAGATGAGGTCTACATCGCGGATCAGCGCCAGCGCCGCCAGGTTCCTGTGGTGGTGGATGTGCTGATCGTCGGCTGCGGCCAGGGGCTCGAGGTGTATCATCGTCTGCCGCCGACGCCGCCGGGCACGCTCGATCGCATCTTCGCCTGCAACCACGCCGAGATCGTGCGCTTCACGCAGCGCCACGATTGGCTGCGCACGGTCGTCGCGGCTGCGCAAATCCCGGCCGACGCGCTGCTGATCGCGGCGTTGCGCAACGCCGCTGCGGCGCGGCCGCCAGACCAGCGAGGGGCGTACCTGGTGAGCGCGGGCCGCGAGATGGCAAAGCTGCTGGCGCTGGACTTGGCAAGACTCGACGGGGTTCTGAGGCAACTGAGATAGGCAAAGGAGAGACGCAGTGAGCGACGCCCGCAGCAAACTGCAAGACCTCAAGACGCGGCTGATCGAAGTCAGCGATGTCGAATACGCGAACGCGATCTTGGGGTGGGACCAGTCCACCTACATGCCGGCCGGCGGCGCGGCCGCGCGTGCGCGGCAATCGGCCACGTTGAGCCAGATCGCGCACGAGAAGTTCACCGACCCGGCCATCGGCCGGCTGCTCGATGACCTGCGGCCCTACGAGGAGAGCCTGCCCTATGATGCCGATGACGCCGCGCTGATCCGCGTCGCACGCCGCGAATACGAGCGCGCCTTGAAGGTGCCGCCCGACTTCATGGCCCGGCTCTCCAGCCACATGGCCGCGTCCTATCAGCTCTGGACCGCGGCGCGGCCGGCTAACGACTTCGCCAGGATGCAACCGAACCTCGAGAAAACGCTCGAGCTCAGCCGGCAGCTCGCCGAGTTCTTCGCGCCCTATGAGCACATCGCCGATCCGTTGATTGACTGGGCGGACTACGGCATGAAAGCCTCGACGATCAGCGCCATCTTCGCACAGTTGCGCAGCGAGCTCATCCCCATCGTCGAGGTGATCGCCAGCCAGCCAATCGCTGACGACTCATGTCTGCGCCAGCAGTATCCAGAAGCCGAGCAATGGGCGTTCGCAGTGGAGGTTATCAAGCGCTTCGGGTACGATTTCGACCGCGGACGGATGGACAAGACGCACCATCCATTCATGACCAAGTTCTCGCTGGGCGATGTGCGCATCACGACGCGTGTGGATGAAGGCTATCTCGGTGAGATGATCTTCAGCGCCATGCACGAAGCCGGCCATGCCATGTACGAGTTGGGCATCTGCGCGGACTACGAGGGGCTGCCGCTGGCGCACGGTGCGTCCGCGGGCGCGCACGAAAGCCAGTCGCGCTTGTGGGAGAACCTGGTCGGCCGCAGCCGACCGTTCTGGAACTTCTTCTATCCCAGGTTGCAGGCCTTCTTTCCGCAACAGCTTGGCGGGGTGTCGCTCGACGCGTTCTACCGGGCGGTGAACAAGGTGCACCGATCACTGATCCGCACCGACGCCGACGAAGTGACGTACAATCTCCACGTCATGTTGCGCTTCGACTTCGAGCTGGCGCTGTTGGAGGGCAGGTTGGCTGTGGCTGATCTGCCAGAGGCGTGGCGAGCGCGCTACCAGACCGACCTGGGCATCGCCTCGCCGGATGACCGGGATGGCGTGCTGCAGGATGTCCATTGGTACGGCGGCATCATCGGCGGCTCGTTCCAGGGCTACACCTTGGGCAACATCATGGCCGCGCAATTCCAGCAGGCCGCGCTCGCGGCGCATCCCGACATCCCCGCCCAGATCGCGCGCGGCGAGTTCGGCGTGTTGCACGACTGGCTGCGCGAAAACATCTATCGGCCCGGCATGAAATTCACCCCCTCCGAGTTGGTCGAACGCGTTTCCGGCCAGCCGCTGAGCATCGAGCCGTACATCGCGTATTTACGGACGAAGTATGGGGAGTTGTATGGGGTTTGGGGCAGTTTCCTCCACTGATTCGTCTCAACCTGGCGCTGCTGGTTTCGACATCGAAGGAATCGCTCTATGTCTGACATCTCTTTCTCATCCGACGCCGAATTCGACGCCATCCCCTCTGCCGCCGAGGAGCGTGCGGCCCTGGCCGCGAAGCGCGAGCACAGCGACCGCCTCGGTGTGGTCATCGGCGGGTCCCTATCGGCCGGGCTGGATGTCAAGCTCGACCGCGACATCTCGCTGGAAGAGCTGGCCGTGGGCTGCTACGTGGTAGCGCGGGGGCAGCGCGCGCGCTTCTTCTGCATGATAACCGATGTGGCGCTCGACAGCACCAACCCGCTGATCGCCAAGCAGCCGCCCGATATGTCCGACCCCTTCCTGGCGGCGATCCACCAGGGAACGACCGCCTTCGGCACGGTGCACCTCAGCCCGCTGCTCATCATGGAGGAGGGCAAGGAAGAGGTCAAGCCGGTTAAGACCGTGCCGGCACACTTCACGCCGGTCGCCACCGCCAGCCAGGCCGAGGTGGACCAGGTCTTCGGGCCGGAGGGGGAGCGCAAGGTCGGCGGAAGGGCTGCGCATTTCTTCCACATCGGCCAGCCGCTCGACATGGAGAGCGTCAAGATCACGCTGAACCTGGAGCGGCTGGTCGAGCGGTCGAGCGGCGTTTTCGGCAAGTCGGGCACGGGCAAGACGTTCCTGTCACGGCTGTTGCTGGCCGGCATCATCCAGCAGCGCGTGGCGGTCAACCTGATCTTCGACATGCACAACGAATACGGGTGGGAAGCCAGCTCCGAGCAGGAAAACCGCGTCAAGGGTCTGAAGCAGATCTTCCCCGGCGGAGTCAGCATCTTCACGCTGGACGACGAATCGTCGCGACGACGCGGCTCCAACCCCGATTACACCATCAACATCGGCTACGACCAGATCGAGCCGGAGGATTTGGAGATGCTGGCGGGCATCCTGAACCTGTCCGAGCCGCAGATCGGCGCCGTGTACGCGCTATTCCGCAAGTTCGGCCGCGCCTGGCTCAGCAACTTCCTGGACGATGATTGGGTGGACGGCTACACGGCCTACGTTGTGGAGGACGAAAAGCCGGTCTCCGGCCTGAAGGCGCTGGCCGACGACACGGGCCAGGGGCTGCAAACGCTGGCCGCGCTGCGCCGGCGCTTCGAGCGGATGCGCAACTATGGCTTCCTCAAGCCCAAGGCGCTCGACGACTCGGTGGGGCGGATCATGAAGTACCTGGAAGCGGGCACGAACGTCGTGCTGGAGTTCGGCCGCTACGGCTCAGACCTCGGCGCGTACATCCTGGTGGCGAACTTCCTGACGCGGCGCATCCACCGCCAGTACGTCGAACGCAAGGAGAAGTCATTCGGCGACCAGAAGACCGAGCCGACCCCGCTGGTCATCACCATCGAGGAGGCGCACAAGTTCCTCGACCCGACCATCGCGAGCAATACGATCTTCGGCACCATCGCCCGCGAGCTGCGCAAGTACAACGTGACGTTGTTCATCGTGGATCAGCGCCCTTCCGGGATTGATGGCGAGGTGATGTCGCAGATCGGCACGCGGGTGACGATGCTGCTGGATAACCCGGAGGACATCAAGGCGGTGCTGAGCGGCGTGAGCGGCGGCGACGCGTTACGCGAGGTGCTGGCTCGCCTCGACACGCGCGAGCAGGCCCTCATCCTGGGCCATGCGGTCCCCATGCCCGTCGTCGTCCAGACGCGGCGCTACGACACCGAGTTCTACAAAGCGATGGGCTTCGCCGACGCGCACGAGCTGAATCAACGCCTGAACGACAACGTCGCCACCATGCGTCCGCCGAAGGAATTCGCGGGGTTCGATTGAGCCGGCCGGAATAGGACGCGGACGAGCGCGGATGAACGCGGATAGAACCTTTTTCTGAATGGTCTTTTGCGCATAACTTTCTCGGAGGGTCACTGTGAACGAAACTCTCAAGCACGCCGATGTGACGGACAAGATCCTTCATGCGTTCTACAAGAAGGTGTACCCAAAACTGGGTTATGGATTCCTGGAGAAGGTTTACGAGAACGCGATGGCCCTGGAACTGCGCCGCATGGGCCTCAAAGTCGAGCAGCAGGCAGGGATCGAAGTCTACTATGATGGCGTGATCGTCGGCGAGTATTTCGCTGATTTGCTCGTTGAGGGTGTCGTGATCGTGGAGTTGAAAGCCATTCAGCGCCTGACCGCGACAGATGAAGCCCAACTCCTCAACTACCTGCGCGCGACGCCTTACGAGGTCGGCTTGCTCCTCAACTTTGGCCCGCGCCCAGACTTTTGCCGCAAAGCGTACGACAACACCAACAAGCCCTCCATAACATGGATTCCTTAACTGGACGCGGACGAGCGCGGACAAGCGCTGACAAAATAAGAGGTGTCCGCGTTCATCCGCGCTCGTCCGCGTCCTATCAACTTCCGCCAAAAGGCGAGCAATATGCCATCTATCAAACTCCTCCACACCGCCGACATCCACATTGGCATGGAAAACTACGGCCGGGTTGACCCGGCAACCGGGATCAACGCCCGCGTCATGGACTTCCTGCGCCGGCTGAGCGACATCGGCGAGTACGCGATCGAACAGGGGGTGGACGTCTTCATCTTCGCCGGCGACGCGTATCGGACGCGCGACCCCAACCCCACCTATCAGCGCGAGGTCGCGCGGCGCATCAAAAAGATCGCGGACGCGGGCATCCCGGTGATCCTGCTCGTCGGCAATCACGACCTGCCCGCGGTCGCGCGCCGCGCCACCAGCATTGACATCTTCGGCACGCTGGAGGTGCCCAACGTGATCGTGGGCAACCGCGAGGAGCTGCATCAGATCGCCTGCCGCCGCGGGCAGCCGCTCCTGGTCGCCGCCGCGCCCTACCCGCTGCGCTCCGCGCTGGTGAGCAGAGAGGACGCCCAGGGCAAGAGCCTGGCCGAGCTGGATGCGCTGCTGCAAAACGCCATGATCGCCAACCTCCAGGCGCTGGCAGCCCAGGCGCGTGAACGCCCCGACATCCCCGCGATCCTGGTCGGTCACTTCAGCGTCAACGAGGCCAGCCACGGCTCCGAGCAGAACATCATGATCGGCCGCGACGCCGCGCTGCCGCGCTCCATCCTCACCGATCCAACCTGGCGGTACGTAGCCTTGGGCCACATCCACAAGCACCAGAGCCTCAACGGCGACCACCAGCCGCCCGTGCTCTACGCCGGCAGCATCGAGCGGATTGACTTCGGCGAGGAACGGGAGCCGAAGGGCTTCGTAGTGGCCGAAATCTCCGATGGGCCGACGACGTGGGAATTCGTGCGCGGCTATCAGCGCCAGGCGCGGCCATTCATCACGGTGCGCGCCGACGTGCGCGACACGGCCGACCCGACCGCCGCGGTCGTCGCCGCGATCAAATCGAAGCCCGACCTCTCCGAAGCGGTCGTGCGCGTGATCGTCACGCTGCGCCAGGAGCAGGAGCCGCTGCTCGTCGAGCGCGAGATCACGCGAGCGCTGGAGGGCGCGTACTTCGTGGCCGCGCTGCAAAAGGATGTCGAGCGGGCCGAGCGCCAACGCCTCGGCGCGGTCTCGGTGGAGGCGCTGACGCCCACCGAGCTGCTGGAACGGTATCTCCAGGTGAAGGATGTGCCGGCCGAGCGAATGAAGCTGCTGTTGGAGCATGGGGAGACGTTGATGCGGGCGGTGGATGGGGGATGATCCGTGAATTCGTGGATTTGACCCGGCTCTCTTAGCGGCTATAATGAGGATAGGAACCCACAGGGCGGGTGCAAGTAGACAAGGAAACAGGTAGGCAGGTAGACAAGGTCGCCCGCCATTCGCCGATTCGCCGATTCGCTGATTCGCTGATTCCGAGGTTCCCATGCCCAACCCACCCCAACTCACCGTCGAAATCCGCCGCATCGGCGACGGGCAGTATCTCGCCATCACCCAGCGCGCGGGCGGCGCGGAGGTGTGCCAGAGCACTTTCGCCTACAGCGATAGCCTGCTCGTGGACATCGAGCCGCAATGGCTGTTGGAACGTGCGGTGCCGCGCCATGCGGGCGAGGAGCTACGCCGTGGCCCGGCCGATGCGGGCATCCTGGCCGACGAAGAGCGCAAGCTGGCCGACTACGGCCGGCGGCTTTATAACTTCCTCTTCGGCGACGGCGACCGCTTCCGGCAGTTCCTCGAATTCAACGACGACTACCGCCGCGGCGCGCGGCTGACCCTGGCGCTGCACCGCGACGCGGCCGCGTTGTGGCGATTGCCGTGGGAGTATCTGTGCGACGACGCGGGCTTCCTGGCGCTGAGCGGCCGCCTCCTGCTGAGCCGCACCCCGCTGGGGCTGGGCGAGCTGTCGCCCGCGCCGGTCGAGCCGCCGCTGCGCATCCTCGTCGTGATCGCCGCGCCCGACGACCAGCGGCCGCTCGACACCGAGGAGGAGATCGGTGTCATCCAGGCCGCGCTGGACGATGCGGTGGCCGCGGGTCGTGTGCAGGTGGATTACCTGGACGACGCGACCT
>Ga0194112_10008476_pt1 | contig 13214 bp, 13 predicted proteins | sample TA2MahC400mmetaG_FD_146191 | JGI IMG/M metagenome (GOLD analysis project Ga0194112, IMG submission 146191) | Freshwater microbial communities from Lake Tanganyika, Tanzania - TA2015016 Mahale Deep Cast 400m | ecosystem: Environmental > Aquatic > Freshwater > Lake | place: Tanzania: Lake...
CGTCCCGTTTTCTTATAAAGCAAGAATGCCAGCACCGCAAGCAACATAACTACCAATGTAAAGACTAACCCAGAAATACAAATCACCAAATCTCGAAACCACTCAATACTCATCTTCTAACCCTCCATTTACACCATAATCTCATTGACTAAACCAAGGACATTCCCTGTCCGCTTTCCGCCTCAACTAATCAAAATCATAGCTCGACTATCTCCCCTCGCATGCTATCCAGATGGAGTAGTACCACAGTCTTGCGACCCGAGAGATAGCCGCAAACCTCGCCAGGATTGATTAACAGCGCCTTGCCCTCACTTATCTCAGCCCTATGGGTATGACCACGTACAACAAGGTCGTATAACCCCGAGTCAACAAGAGAATTTACCACAGCCTCGTGCCTGCCATGAAGCAAAGCAATCCTCAACCCATGAAGCTCCAGGGCCGCAAAATCACCGTGTGGTACGATTCCTATCTCCCTAAACCTAGCAGTAATATATTCGCGGTCACCTTCGTTGTTTCCCCACACATAATGCAACTTCGCGTTTAGCCTGGCAAGTTTCGGGACTACAAAAGGAGACACCAAATCGCCAGCATGCAATACATCAGATACATCCCTGCTGTTGAAGAAGTCTACAGCCGCTTCAACAGCATCCAGTCTGTCATGTGTATCCGCCATCAGGCCGATTTGCATTCCAGTACTCTACAATCATGGCACCAAACCACACAAACTAGGAACGCCTGCACAACACAGCAAACCACCAGGTTCAGATGGTGCCATCATAAAACGAGGGCTCTCTCAATAGCCTAGCTCCTTCCAGACAAAAAGACTCACCAACCTTGCTGCCAATCTGGTTATCAGACGCTGGGTGGGGAACAAGCATTGAAGACGGTGCCCTTTGCGAGGATAGCATATCAAGAACCCAGATTGCTATCCCAGCGATGACTACTAGAATTATCAAGGCAACACAACCCATAAGCCAGGGGTCTCTCTTCTTCTGTTGCTTTGGGTGCTCTTCATCAAGCTCGCCAGGCTCCTCGTAAGTATGCACCCTCCTTTGTTTCGGAAAAGCCTTCACTCTCTGAGGAGTCGGCCAGTTGAGTGGCCCACGACAGCTAGCGCAATTCACTAGCGTTGGATCGACGACATGGCCACAGTAAGGACAATTATATTGGAATCTTTGCTGACAAGACTGGCATGCCACCTGACCAACAACATTCTGCGCGCCACATCTAGGACACTGGAAAATATGCTGTGCTTCACTGACGTCCATAAATTACACCAAAACTACTCCACAATACGCCAACTCCACATCATAACCTCTTTATCTGTGCCATTTTAGCCCCTCGCACTCCATACTTCAAGCCATGCTTTACACTACGGCAAGGTGATAGTATACTCTAATCCCACATCAACTAGCCCTCAAATCTCAACGGAGGACCTAGCTTATGACAGCCAGGATTATCACTGATAGCTGCTCAGATATAACTCAAGACGAAGCCAAACGACTAGGCATCATAGTTGTGCCTGCCTATGTTCATTTTGGTGACAAATCATTTCGCGATGGGGTTGATATGAGCTGCGACGAGTTCTACGACAAACTGCTGACCAGCCCGGTTCATCCGTCTACAGCAGCACCGTCACCCGGAGAGTTCGCCAAGGTATATGAGCAAGCAGCCCAAGAAACCCATGAGATAGTCTCTATCCACGTCACCAGTAAGCACAGTGCCATGTACGATTCAGCATTAGCCGGAAAGGAGATGGTGGAAAAGAAAGGATGCCAAATCGAGGTTATCGACTCTAAAGGAGTGACCATGTGGCAAGGGCTTGTCGTTATGGCTGCGGCTCAAGCAGCCCACAATGGATACACTCTCCGCCAGATAGTCAAAAAAACATATGATACCATTGATCGACTGCATGCATTAGCACTTCTGGACACTTTCAAATACGCAGTTAAAGGCGGGCGGTTAGGCAAAGCAGTGTCAGCCGTAGAATCGTTCCTAAACGTAAAACCTTTGATTGCCTTACGTGACGGCGAGGTTGTTCCTGTTGGCATGGCCCGCAGCCGCTGTAAAGGGCTCTCCCGCCTCCGCGAGTTCCTGCAATCCAAACGTCAAGCAGAAAACATAGCAATAGTACACAGCACTACAGCCGATGAAGCACGGTCCTTGGCCGATTTCGCTCGCTCTGTTTTCCCCAACATAATGCCACTCATATCCAGGCTCGGCCCTGCCTTAGGTGTGCACGGTGGCCCAGGTGCTATAGCTGCTATTGTACAAGAGGCAACGTAACCTCCCCCACCACAAACCCCACCAAAATAATGGGCCGAGGGAATAAATGACCACAGTTCTATCAAAGGAAGATATAATCAGACTCCTTAGACAAACACCTCCTCTCATAGAAGGTCTGCAAAGCCAAGAACAGCAAATCCAGCCTAATGGGGTAGACCTAACCGTCAGAGATATAGCCTTGCTTGCCTCGCCTGGAACCATAGGACAGCAAAATCAAACACGCGTCCTGTCAGCTACCTCACCACTTGTTTTCGATGGTATGGGTGGCACAGACCTCCTCGCAGGTTGTTATCTCATTACGTACAATGAAATAGTCAATCTACCCAAAGACATAATGGCACTTGCTTTCCCAAGGTCTAGCTTGCTTCGCTGCGGGGTGAATGTACATACCGCAGTATGGGATGCAGGTTATTCCGGCAGAGCACAATCTCTCATGGTGGTTTACAATCCACGTGGATTTCGCCTATTCAAGAATGCGCGGGTAGTGCAGCTTGTCTTTTTCCGCCTGAGCAGCGAGGTGTCTGAAGGCTACAAAGGCATATTCCAAAAAGAGAACATGTGATGGGGCAGATACTCACCGGTACCTGTTCGTGGACCGACCCAACGCTGCTAGCCACAGATTTCTACCCCACTGAGGCCAGTACCGCAGAGAAACGCCTGCGATACTACGCAAAGCATTTTCCTTTAGTAGAAATCGATAGCACCTATTACGCAATACCATCTGAGCAGATAGCCACGTCCTGGGCTAAACACACGCCACTCCGCTTCACTTTCAATATCAAAGCTTTTAGCTTATTCACTCAACATCCCACCAAACTTACATCACTACCAAAAGAGCTGCGCCCGCTTTTACCACCCAACACAAATAATTTGTACTACCGTGATTTATCAATAGAAATGAGAGGCCTGCTATGGGAGAAATTTCGCGATGCGCTGCTGCCCTTAGACAGCACCGGCAAGCTAGGTGTTGTGCTTTTTCAACTCCCACCATGGCTCACCCCAGGAAATACCATTAAAGAACACCTATTGGAATGCAAGAGCAACTTGCCGCACTACAGACTGGCTGTCGAGTTCCGTAATAACGCCTGGCTCAACGAAAAAAACAGGCAGCAAACATTTCAATTTCTGAGACGCAATGACTTAATCTACGTTTGCGTTGACGAGCCGCAGGGTTTCAGTTCCTCTGTGCCACCCATCGCTGAAGTCACATCAGATATCAGTGTCCTCCGGCTCCATGGCAGAAACAAGGAGACCTGGGACAAGAAGGGTATCACAGTAGCCGAACGCTTCAAATATCTCTACAGCGATGAAGAACTGATGGAATGGTTGCCCAGACTATCCAGAATTGCAACGGAGGTCAAGCAACTCCACATCCTATTTAACAACTGCTATGCCAACTTCGGGGTCAGGAATGCCCAGGACATGGACAGGCTCATCAGGGCACAGCCACGGCTCTTCCCGGACTACTTATGAAGGCGACAATAACGGAAGTAAGCAACCGCCGAGTTTGAAACCGCGTTCGTGGCAAATTTGACAAATCGATGTAGCCGTGATAGAGTTTAATTGAAGCGTCCCAAGTAGTCGAGCTAAAACCGGGGAGGTAGGGACAGAAAGCCCCTGAGGTGAAAGTTTACAGGGGATATGGGGATAGTTACCGGGAAAGGTAAGGTTACTCGGGGCGCTTCAACGTTTTATATACCAAAGCCCAGGACGAGGAGGTGAGAAAATGGTTGGGCAAGAGGAGAAGTACTACCACAGCCTCTACGAGATCGCCGCTGCACTAAATTCCGCAGGCACGCCCGATGACGTTCTCAACAGCATAGTAGAACACGTGGCCAAAACTATGGATGCCAAAGGCTGCTCCCTGATGCTCACTACCCCAGATAGAAAACTGCTGCTGCATACTGCCGCATATGGCCTAAGCAACCGATACATCCGCAAAGGCCCGGTATCAACAGACCGGAGCATCGCCGAAGCACTATGGGGCCACCCTGTCTCAGTCGTCAATGCAACAGAAGACGACAGGATCCAATACAGAAAGCAAGCCAAAGAGGAAGGAATCGCCTCTATACTTAGCGTTCCAGTTATGCTAAGAGGAGAAATTATAGGGGTCATACGAGTATATACGGCAGAGCCACGGCACTTTGCTGATTCCGATATTTACTTCGTGGGGGCAGTAGCCAACCTCGGTGCTATTGCCCTGGAGAATGCCAGACTCTACGCCGCAGCCAAGAAAGATTATGAGGAACTACGGCAAGATGTTGCGGAATGGCGAGCTGCTATGGGCTCCGAATGGATGATGGAAGAACCCGTATTGCCCGTACCTGAATAGCCAGACAGAAAAACATGCCGCGTAAGAGGCAAGGAGGTAGACAAAATGATAAGAGTCATCATCGAAAGACGTTGCTACCCAGATAGATGCACAGAAATGGAACAGTTGCTGATGGAACTCAGAACAAAGGCTACCCAGCATCATGGATATATCTCAGGTGAAACATTGCACTCTATAGACGACCCCTCGTTATGGCTAGTCATCAGCACCTGGGTTGACATCGACTCTTGGAAGGCATGGGAGAACTCGCCAGAGCGACACGAGATATCGCAGAGAATTGCACCTTTTCTAACCTCTCCTGAGAAAGCGGCGGTCTTCGGCTTTTCCAGGCGTGGAGTCACCATGTCAGCACACGTGGTCGACAAATAAGGTTGGCAAGAACCAGAGGGCAATGGGCAGGCTATAGCCTGCTCGCTGCTCTCTTATAAAGATTCGCACCGGAATCACACTATTCCCATTATTATCGCATCTCCAAGCACTCTGACCTTGACAAAACTTTCCAAGCAGATTAAATTGTCAACTGTTGACGTTGGCCAAAGTGTCACCTTAACAGAAGGTAGCCAAAACAAGGCTGTACCTTAATTTTGCTCAACAAAATAAAAAACAGGAGGATTTATATGGATTTTGAGTTCAACGATGAGCAAACGATGTTCCGCAACATGGCTCGAGAGTTTGCTGAAAGGGAAATCATACCCACAGCAGCGGAAGATGACCAAAATGAGAGATATCGCCCCGATATCACAGAGAAGCTCAGTGCACTCGGCCTGCTAGGCGCGCCAATACCACAAGAGTATGGCGGACTTGGTGCGGATTTTATCTCCTACTGTCTAATCTGCGAGGAGATAGCTCGAGGTTCAGCCTCCGTATTCACAACCATGGCGGTCCAAGTCTCACTCTTTCAGTTTCCACTCCTTAACTATGCCAGCGAAGAACAAAAAAGAAAATTCTTGCCTCTAACCACTAAAGGTGAACTATTAGGCTGCTTTGGCCTAACAGAGCCCAATGTTGGAAGCGATGCCAGCAGCATGGAGACATCAGCCGTTTCCAAAGATGGTAAATGGGTGCTCAATGGCAACAAAATGTGGATCTCCAACGGAGGCTTAGCACATTGGGCACTAATTTTTGCTCAAACTGACAAATCGAAGCGCCACCGCGGAACCGCCGCCTTTCTGGTAGAGCGAGGAACCAAAGGCTTTTCCAGCAAGGATATACATGGCAAAATGGGGCTGAAGGCTTCTAACACAGCCGAGCTCATTCTTCATGACTGCGAGGTGCCCGCAGAAAACATGGTGGGGCAGGTTGGTGACGGTTTCAGAATAGCTATGAGCACATTAGACAGCGGCAGACTCAGCACTGGCGCTGCTGCAGTCGGTGTGGCTCAGGCTTGCATCGATGCCGCTGCCAAATATGCTCAAGAGCGCATCCAGTTTGGTAAGCCCATAGCCAGTTTCCAACTAATACAAGAAATGATAGCAGACATGGTTGCAGAAACTGAGGCCGCCAGGTCTATTGTATACCGCGCAGCATATCTCAAGAACAGCGGCCTTCCCTTCATTAGAGAAGCATCTATTGCCAAATACTTCGCAGCCGACGTAGCAGTTAGGGCAGCACAAAAAGCCATCAAAATACACGGCGGCTATGGCTACTCCAACGAATACCCTGTCGAACGCTACTACCGTGACGCTACAGGTGTATCGCTATATGAGGGAACAGCCGAAATACAAAAGCTTATCATAGGACGCGAGACCCTGGGCACAGGAGCTTTCGTATAATTTAATACCCTAGATTAATTTAATACCCTAGATACATGGCAACGTACAGGGTGCCTGGTACATTTCATCACAACGAGACCGCACTGGGTACCCTGTGTAGCTGCTTGACGAAATGACTCCAACTAAAAAGCGACCAACAGGTCGCTTTCTCACTTCCAATACGACCCCGATGGGATTCGAACCCACGATCTCCACCGTGACAGGGTGGCATGTTAGACCGCTACACCACGGGGCCCCGCCTTTGATGTCCCTACCTCCCCACTCCACTTCAAGAGTCTATCAACATCACCTTTGCGATGTCAAGCTAACTGTCAAAGATAACGGCGGAGAAAAATAGTCCACGCCTGGCCTCAAAGCTATATACCTCACCAACCCCATATCAGCCAATGCATTCTGATTGATTTTTTGGCTCAGGTAATATAAGCTACATATCTTGTCTCATTTTCATTAATCAGTCAAGACATAATGCTGAAGAAACAGATAAACTATCCAGCAAAGAGGTACAGCACAATGCGTATCAAAGTTTGGTGCATACTTGCACTTTCATTGTTGTCCACTTCCCTAATCGCAACATCAATAAACGCCACTCCTGCATATGCTGCTAGCATCACGCTCAATCCAACCTCCGGCACAGTGGGAACACGAGTGATAGTAACAGGCGATGGCTTTACAGGCCGCCTGGCCACAATCAAATGGGATGGCAAAGTTGCCGCCGAGCGCATCCCACTCAGCGAAAAAGGCAGACTCGAGTACACTTTGTCGATTCCACAAGCAGCCAAAGGTTCATATACCATCGAAGTCACAGACGATAGCCACTGGTCTGGCAGTTCAGCATCAGCCACCTTCAAAATACTTCCAAAGATTGAAGTCTTCCCTAGAGTGGCACGACCAACATCAGAAATAGTAATTATGGGCACTGGTTTCCCAGCCGGCGAAACAGGCATAACCGTTACCTGGGATGGCGCAACTCTCAAAGGCACCCCCGCCAGTGCCAATCTAAAGGGCACCTGGAGTATCAGCCTCGCTGTACCATTAACAACCAAGGGCAATCATTACATAGGTGCCTCTGGCAGTATAACTTCAGCCGCTGAGATTGGTCAGATCGACTTTATCGTAGGGCCAGCAGCCAGGATAGAGCCACTGACCGGTCCTGTAGGAACAGAGATCAAAGCTGAGGGATTTGGCTTTCGCACCGGAGAAGACGGCATCACGATTGCCTTCGACGGCGAGATTATCATGTGCAACATTGTCGGCTCTGGGGACGGAAGCTGGAAAGCAACGGCACAAATACCCCCTAGCACGCGGGGAATCCACACCATCACCGTCTATGGTAGCAGCTTCACGCCAATAGGCACTGTCCCCGATGTCCAGTTCGAAGTCACACCAGGACTAAAGTTGGAACCAAACTCCGGAAATCAAGGCAATAAGGTAACTGCCACAGGAACCGGTTTCGACAAAAACGAGATTATAGCGATGACTTTCGGTGCCACAAACTTGGACGTATCCCCTGCCGCAGACGATAAAGGCAGCTTCGTTGCCACCTTCGTGGTTCCACCCTTCAAGGGTAAGAACCATACAGTTACAGCGGTGGGCAAGAATGGCAACTCGGCCAAGGCTACGTTCACTGCAAACAAACCACCACCGGGAACACCGCAATTAAAATCCCCCCAGCCAGACGTTGTGATAAAGATCTATGATTCGGTGGGAGATGTATTCGTAGCAACGCTAAAATATGCAGCCAGGTTATTTACCCGCACACGCAACCAGCAAGGTAGCTATTCGCAAGCCCCTAAAATTATTTTCATTTGGACGCAACCAGCACATGCTGAAGATGCACAATACTCCCTGCAAGTGGCTTCAGAGAGCGATTTTGCTACGCCAGCTATGACCAAGAATAACCTGCAAACCCCTCGATACATTGTTTCGCAGCAAGACTCCTTGCCTCCTGGCACCTACTACTGGCGAACAAGGGCCATAGACAGTATCGGCAACGAAAGTCCTTGGTCAGAAGCCTGGAAATTCGAGGTCATACTCATGCCGTCTGAAGTTCTCATTTTATCAATAGCCATACCAGCGCTATTCACCATGCTTATACTAGCACCAATAGTAATCGCCTGGCGCTCAAGGCGACAAAATTGGTAACGAAAGCACAACCACGGTGCACAAAACTTGTTTGCTGGTGCTAATATGTGATATATTTGACTATAGATTAGGAACGTTAAGTCTGACAGACACCCGGATTTACCGCTAGGGGTGCTCAGAGCTAGGTCCTGGGCTGAGACTTCGTGGATGCGAAGAACTCTTGGAACCTGAACTTGGTAATGCAAGTGTAGGGAAGCGGAATTGAGCCAAGGGTTTAGTAATTCCCAGCTAAAGCTCTTGGTTTTTTATTTTGGAGACAGTAATGACACAAATTGAACTGGCAAAGCGAGACATCCTCTCACCCCAGATGAGACATGTAGCCCAGCAAGAAGGCCTGAACCAAGAAACTCTTATGCAGTATGTAGCTGAGGGCAAAGTCGTCATACCTGTCAATCCAAACCATGCCAATCTTACACCACGCGGCATAGGCAAAGGATTGAGAGTCAAGATCAATGCAAACATCGGCACTTCATCCGACTACGGCACTGTCGATGGCGAACTCGAAAAATTACACACAGCAATCGAATTCGGCGCCGATGCAGTTATGGACCTAAGCACAGGAGGCAACATATCAGCGATACGCCGGGCTATTTTAGCTGAAAGTACTCTACCGATAGGAACCGTACCCATATATCAGGCAGGCATCGAGGCCATCGAGCGACATGGTGCTATAGTAAACATGTCAGTGGACGAATTCTTCGCCGTCATCGAACAGCAAGCAAAAGAGGGGATCGATTTCATAACCGTACACTGCGGCATCACGCAATCAACTATTCAGCGACTCAAGAATCAACACAGAATAACCGACGTAGTCTCCAGGGGAGGCGCTTTTCTTCTTGGTTGGATGTTACACAATGACCGTGAGAACCCTTTATACGAGTATTACGACCGCCTGCTTGAGTTGGCACATGAGTATGACGTCACATTAAGCCTCGGTGATGGTATGCGCCCGGGAAGCCTGGCAGATGCAACCGATCGCGCCCAGATAGAAGAACTCATTATTCTCGGGGAACTAATAGACAGAGCTAGGGAAGCCAATGTACAGGCGATGGTAGAAGGGCCAGGCCACGTTCCTTTGAACCAAATTGCTACCAATGTTCAACTGGAAAAAACCTTGTGCCACGAAGCTCCTTTTTACGTCCTCGGTCCCTTAGTAACCGACATAGCAGCCGGTTATGACCACATCACAGCTGCCATCGGTGGCGCCATAGCCGCTACCGCAGGGGCTGACTTTTTATGCTATGTAACCCCGGCAGAACATCTCGCCCTGCCAGACAACGAAGATGTCAAGGCAGGAGTGATCGCCTCACGCATTGCTGCTCACGCTGCCGATGTTGCCAGAGGAACAAACAATGCAAGCGATTGGGATAGAAAAATGTCGCTCGCCAGAATCAATCTGGATTGGGAATCCCAAGCCAACCTGGCCCTCGACCCAGAAAGAGTGAGGCAAGTACACAACAAATATTCAAGTTCAGGGCCGGCGTGCAGCATGTGTGGCAACTACTGTGCAATGGCACTCGTCAAAAAATATCTGGGAATATCCTCTGTCAAATGTTGAATCCCAAGTTATGAGACAGAATGAAAACAGAGATAATCTCTATCGGTACCGAACTGCTGCTGGGAGAAATAGTCGATACAAACTCGGCTTATCTTGCCAGCCAATTGCCGCTACTCGGACTCGACCTTCACTTCATATCCACCGTCGGTGACAACCAACAGAGGCTCATCAACATCCTGCAACAAGCCTGGCAAAGGTCGGATATCATCTTCACCACCGGTGGACTAGGTCCTACACAAGACGATATTACCCGTGAGGCAATTGCTGAATTCCTGGACGAAGAGATTAGCACCGACCCTCAGCTAGTCAAGGAATTCGAGCGGCTATTCAAGCGCTTCAAAATGGAAATGCCCAAAAGTAACCTCAAGCAAGCAGGGATTATCCCTTCAGCTCAAATCATAGCCAATCCACGCGGTACCGCACCAGGCTGGTGGATAGAGCGAGATAATCACACCATCATAACCATGCCTGGACCACCCAACGAGATGCAATTGATGTGGACGAAGGTCATAATGCCACGTTTGCAGCAGAAACTGGGGAGAGCCATCATTGTTTCCAAGACACTGAAGGTTTTCGGTCTGAGTGAAGCCAAAGTTGATGAACTGGTGAGTTCCTTTCTAGCTTCCAGTAACCCAACAGTGGGCACTTACGCTAAGCCAGATGGAATCCACCTTCGCATCACCGCCAAATCCTGTACCACGAACGATGCCCAAACACTGATCACAGAAAAGGAAAAGGATATCCGTGCAATTCTTGGTGACAATATCTGGGGCACCGATGCTGATAGTCTCGAGGCCACCGTCGGTACTCTGCTTACGTCCAAAGGACTAACCCTGGCCTCCATGGAATCCAGCACCGGCGGCCTCTTGGCCAACTGCATCACCAACATCCCTGGCAGCTCAAAATATTTCAAAGGCGGGATAATTGCATATACTGGCAAGACGAATACATCTTATGGGATCGATGAGCAGTTGATTTCGAAACATGGGCTAGTTAGTACTGAAGTGACCGAGGCGATGGCATCAGCAGTTCGTCACCACCTGCACGCGGACATCGGCATCGCACTAACAGCAATTACCGGCCCCGCAGAAATCGAAGGCAAACCAATTGGTACTATTTGCATCGGCATCGACAACGGACAACATACGTCGAGTTTCACCAGGAACTATCCTGGAAACCGACCACAAGTAAAACAAAGGGCAGTCATCTCAGCCCTTTTCGAACTCAGGAGAGTCTTGCTTTAGGAGGAAACATGCACCTGATCATAGATGGATACGGCACCAACCCGGAGATTATGCAGGATGAACGATTTATTCACGACCTGTTGGATTCCTATCCTGCCAGAATCGGTATGACTAAAATTGCTGGGCCAACCGTTTTCAGATACGTCGGCACTAACCCCAAAGATTGGGGGATTTCCGGGATAGTTTTCATCGCCGAGAGCCACATAAGCCTCCACACTTTTGTTGAACGTTGCTACATCAATATCGACGTCTTCTCATGCAAGGATTTTGATGCCGACAGAGTCGTCAAGGACATCGCGGATAAATTCCAGTTAACTACATTCACCAGCCGCTTGGTCAACCGAGAGTGGACTATTGACGAATTGAAAAATGCCAACCAACTCCCACAACTACACCCAGTATGAAACACTCAGAAGACCTATTTCTCCCCCCCCAAACCTTCGCAGGGCTGTACTCTCCTCACTCTGACTTTGGAACGGCACGGGTGGTAATATTGCCAGTCCCCTATGATAGCACTACAGAATGGCATAGCGGAACAAGGAAAGGACCAAAGGCTATCATCGAAGCCTCCCAGTATCTCGAGCTCTATGACCTAGAACTCGACCGAGAGATATACAAAGTAGGAATTCATACACTTCCTGAGCTACGCCCGGTGCTCAGCAACCCTGAGGATATGATAAAACAAGTTTACAAAGTGTCAAAATCTCTCCTTCTAGACAATAAGTTCGTGGTTATGCTGGGCGGAGAGCATTCACTCAGCCTGGGGATGGTTCAGGCCTTCAAAGAAATACACCAAGATCTGTGCGTACTGCAATTAGATGCCCATGCTGACCTCCGCGATGAGTATACCGCTACAAAGTACAGTCATGCCTGTGTAATACGACGCATTGTCGAACTGTGCCCTATCACACAGGTAGGAATCAGAAGCCTAAGCGCAGAGGAAAATACTTTCCTGAAACAAAACAAGATGAACCCCTTTTACCTGACGACTTCCAGACCCCACTCGCACCCCATACAACAAATAATCAACTCTCTAGGAGAAAAGGTCTACGTAACTATAGACCTGGATGTTTTCGACCCCTCCATCATGTCTGCTGTAGGAACTCCTGAACCCAATGGGATGTTCTGGCACGAAGTCATTGGTTTATTAAAAGCAATAACACAACATAGATACGTAGTTGGGTTCGACATTGTGGAATTATGCCCTGACCAGGGGCCTGATTCCTGCGCTTTTCTTGCTGCCAAGTTAGCCTATACCCTTATCGGCTACGCCACATCCTGATTCACACCGAGCATACAGCTTCGGCACGCTACCTCAAACCAAAACGCAACATGCCCGTTCCGTTTGACACTGCTCACCTCACTGTTCTATCATTGCTCTAACAAACACAGTATGGCCACGCAGAATCTACCCACCCCAAACGCAACAAGTTCTACCCTCGGACAGTCAGCTACACAATTCCTTCTTACATTATCCCCCGATGAAAGGCTCAAGTGCCAACAGGAGATATACAGGTTTGTCCGCTGGTACGGCGAGGGGCGACGCATTGGAGAATTGTCCATCCCCGAAGTGGCCAATTATGCTGAGCAAATCACATCTTCAACTACCGAAATTACGGAGAAGCTAGCAAGCATCAAGGCGTTTCTTGTCTATAATTACAAACAAGGACTGACTAAGACAAACCTATCAATACACCTGAAAACCAAGAAAACGCCACTCAAATTGCACGCTCGACCAGCCCGGCTCAGGCGCAAAGAGGCCATCCTAACCGCAAAAGGCCGCGCCAGCCTGGAAGCAGAATTAGCCGCGCTCAAGAATGAACGACCCCTGATAGCTGAAGAGTTACAGAAGGCGGCTGCTGATAAGGATTTTCGCGAAA
>Ga0194112_10008479_pt1 | contig 13212 bp, 6 predicted proteins | sample TA2MahC400mmetaG_FD_146191 | JGI IMG/M metagenome (GOLD analysis project Ga0194112, IMG submission 146191) | Freshwater microbial communities from Lake Tanganyika, Tanzania - TA2015016 Mahale Deep Cast 400m | ecosystem: Environmental > Aquatic > Freshwater > Lake | place: Tanzania: Lake...
CGAGGGCGACGGTTGGCTCTCCACTTCATTCGGCTGAAGTGTTACGGATAATCTTCAATCTGTCTGAGACACTACACTAGAAGGCCCCGGCACGGCGACGGAGGAGGCACCGCCCACGCCGCAGCCGACCGCCGGCTGGCTTGGCAGCGGTCTGACGCATCTTTGTCCTCCGTTCCCTCGCGTTTGCCTTCCTGCAAAGCTGTTGTTATGATCGCGGTCGGGAGGCTCTCGCCGTTCTTCCCTGGACGTGTGTGTGCGGAGAGGTCGCGCGGGATGCATTGCCTGGTGGGGCGGTTGCTCGCCGTGTGCGCCATCGTGGGGGCCGGCGCCTGCGCCGGCGAGGCCCTTGGGCTGGCGGGGACCAGGCCCTACGACGGCCACGGCCAGGACTCCGCCGGCGCCATCGAGTGGAAGGAGAGCTGGGAGGCGACGTACAAGGCCAACGTGGAGCGCTGGAGCTCCGAGGTGCGCAAGCTGGCCTCGAACGACGAGGAGCGTGGCCTCCTGCTCCGCACGCGCGTGGCGGCGCTGCTGGACGCCCTGCTCGCCCGCTACCCGAACGAGGGGGGGAAGCGGCTCGACGCGCTGAAGGAGATCGCGGGGAACTACTATGCCTGCAGCCTGGCGGGGCGCGGCAACCACGCCCTTCAGCGCCTGGCCGCCGAGGTGCCTGGCCAGGCAGAACTGGTGGCCGCCGCGCTCCACCGCATCCTGGCCGAGACGGGCGAGGAGCTGGGCAGGATCGAGGACTGGGCGGCCTGGGTCGAGTACGCCGCACCGCGCCTCGTGGCCCTGAACCGGTCGGGGAGCCTTGCCGACGGCCATCCCGCCCTCGTCGCCGCCTGGCGCGCGCTCGTGGTCCTGCGCCGCGCGCAGGAGCGCTTCCTCGAGGCCGCCGAGGCCCTCGACGCGCTGGAGGCCCACACCGGGCGCGACGACTGGTGGCAGCACGAAGAGGGCGAGCTGCTCTTCGCCGTGGGACGCGAGCAGCAGGCTCTGGCACGCTTCCAGGACCTCTGGGGGCGCTCGGAGCAGAACTGGCGGGCGCGCGACCGCATCTACCACATCAGCCTCCAGCCGCCCACCAGCCCGCCCAGCTTCGCCGGCCACTTCGCACTCGAGGCCCGCTGGGACGCCATTCGCTCCAGCCCGCCCGGGGACGTTGCGGACCGCATCGGCGACGTCCTCCGCGAGGACGCGGAGGGCAAGGCCATTCTGCCCTGGAAGGACGCGCGCCACGCCTCGCTCTGGGTGCAGCTCGACCGCCACCTGCTCTCCCTGTCCCCCGAGGCCCTGGCTCCACTCCGCCAGGCCCAGGAGGCCGAGGCGCAGAAACTGCGGATTCCGGATTCCAGATTCGGGGTCTCCCAATCTGCAATCGGCAATCTGCAATCGGCAATGTGGTTGGCCGCTTACCGCCGGTGCCCGTGGGCGGCGGCCGGCCAACGCAGCCTGCTGGCCTACGGCGAGGAGATGCTGCGCCGCGGCCACGCGGGCCTGGCGCTCCGCTCGTTCCGCGACGCCGCCGCGCACGCCGCCGACACCGCACTCCGCTCCCAGGCGGCGGCGGGCGAGAAGCTGGCCCTGGCCCAGACGGAAAAGGGGACATTCAGCTTTTCGGCCTCCGAAAAGCTGAATGTCCCCTTTTCCGCGCTGGCCCGTCGCACGCTGCGCCTGCCGCCGGTGGCTCCCTGGCCCCCCGAGCTGTTCGCCGAGCCGTTCCCCCGCGAGCTGGCCGAGGCGGTCTGGCCCCGCCTCGTGCGGCCCCAGGCCTGCCCCGAGGGCGTGCTCGTCGCTGGGCCGGAGCTGCTCGCCTTCTACGGCGACGACCCGCAGCGGCCCCTCTGGACCCGCACCCGCACCGGCCCCAAGGGCAAGCACGGGCGGCTGGACGTGTCGGACTGGGGCGTCCTCGTCATCCCCGGCCTCTTCCAGCCCGCCCTCGCCGATGGGCGGGTCTACACCCGCTGGGGGCTGGACGCGACGCGGCGGCTGCTGACCGACGTGGCGGCCTTCGACCTCCGCACGGGCGAACTCCTCTGGTCCACCGCCGACAGCCCGGCCTGGGACGGCCTTTGGCCCGTGGGCGACCCGACGCCGGCCGAGGGGCGGCTCTACGTGCTCGCCGCCCGCGAGGGCTACGCAGGCATCCTGCCCGTGACGACCGTGAGCCTGGCCTGCCTCGACGCGGCGACGGGCGAGGTCCTCTGGCGCCGTGCCCTCGGCTCACAGAACGTCGCGCTCATCCCCGGCCAGCAATCGTCCCACTACGGCCTCCAGTTCGACCTGGCGCACTACGGCAACGCCGTGACCGTGGCCGAGGGAGCGGTCTACTGCCAGACGAATCTCGGCTTCGTCGCCCGCTGCGACGCGCGCGACGGCCAGGTGGAGTGGACGGCGGCCTACGAGCAGGCGCCGCTGCGCTGGAACATCGCGCGCACGGTCCGCCGCCAGGGCGCCGCCCCGGCCGCGTGCGGCGGCCGCGTGGTCTTCCTGCCGCGCGATGCCGCCGGCGCCTTCGCACTCGACGCCGCGACGGGCAAGCTCCTGTGGGACAACCCCTACGCGCCGACCGACGAGGCGCTCGGCCTGGCCGACGGCGCGCTCGTGGTGGCCAACGGCCAGGCCCTGGCCGCCCTCGACATGGGGGCACCCGGAGCTGGCGACGGGTCGGGGCGCGCCCGCTGGCACCGCCACTTCCCCGACCGCATCGAGGGCGCGCCCCTGCTTCAGGGCAATCGCCTGCTCGCCTGCTCAGGCGGACGCCTTCACTGGCTCGACGCCGCGACAGGGCGCCTGGCCGAATCGAGCGATTGGGGGCCTGGCGGGCCGATGCCCGCCTTCGCCTTGCGCGGCGCCTCGCTTGTCGGCGTCAGCCCCGAAGCCCTCGGCTCCGACGCCCAACCCGTCGGCAAACCCCTCAACCCCCAGGCCAAGGCCGCGTCAGGCCCTCTCCGCCTCCCGCTCGAACGCGTCTGGAAGCTCGAACGCCCCAACCCCACCCTCCTGTCGCCCCCGCCCGAGGCGAAGCTGGACGGCAAGCTCCTCGTCCTCTCCCAGGGCGTGCTCGAGTGCGTGCGGGCGACGGCTCAGGGCGGGGTCGAGTGGCAGCGAGCGCTCCGCCCCGGCCTCCAGGGCACGGCCTGGGCCGACGGCACGATGCTCCTCATCTACCCCCAGTCCGTCGCCGCGCTCGACACCGCCAGCGGGCGCCTCCGCTGGGAGACCGCCGTGCCCTTCCCCATCCGCCAGTGGCAGGAGGCACACCCGTACCTCGTCCTCGGACGGTTCACCGAGACCGAGCGGAGCAGGACCGCGTGCGCCCTCGACGCCGCCTCGGGCAAGCTCCTCTGGCACCGCGAGTTCCGCGAGCTGGGCGCCGGCCACGAGGACCACTTCCACGGCATCGGCTGGGACGGCAAGGCCATCCACTTCCTGGCCACGCTCGAGCGCCGGCAGGGGGGCGGGCACTTCCACGTGCTGTGCGACCCCGCGGACGGGCGGGTGGCGGCCATTCGCCGATTCCTGCCCAAGGGGCGGCAATGGCCGTTCCTCTTCGACGTGGCCGAGGGCTACGGCTTCTACGTGGACCAGGACAAGGTGGCGTGGGACTTCGCACTCGACGGCTCGCCACACGTCCGCCACGGAGCGAACCTGGCCGACCTGACCGCCGAGGCCGAGCGCATGCTCCGCCGCACACGCCGCCGCCGCACGCTCCAAAAGTCAGAGCAGTGGACCGAAATCTACCAGCAGGAGGGCTGCCCCGGCTTCCGACACATCCACTGGGTGCTCAAGCGCGGCGACCCCGCCTACGAACTCCGCCGCCCGCGCCCAGGCGTCGTCCGCGGCGACACGCTGTACGAGGCCGAGGCCGACGGCCTCCGCATCGTGGACCTGCCCAGCCGCAAGGAGGTTGCACGCCTCCCACTCGTCCTCCCGTCCCACCGCTGGGGACGCATCCTCGACTGGCGCGAGGAGGGGAACGCCATCCTCCTCGTCACCGGCATCGAGCGCGGCCCCTACGAGTCCGCCAAGGCGCCTTACCGCGTGCAACTCGATGCCTTCGACAGGGCAACGGGCCGCCACCTGGCCCGCCAGCTCCTCGACGACGTGCCCTACTGGCGCTTCGGCCTCTACCACGACTGGCGGCTCGACACCCAGCACCACACCCAGGTGGCCTGGGCCGACGGCTTGCTCTTCCTCACGGACGCCGAAGGGCTGTTCGCCCTTGCCAGTGTGGCACAGCCGCCCTCGGCTGTGCCGGCGGACAAACCCGTCCACGTCGCCCACCTGGCCCCGCGCCCCCCCGCCGTGGACGGCTGGCTCGACGACTGGCTCCCCCGCCAGGCCATCCCGCTGCAAGGGCAGGGCGGCCGCACCGGCTCGCTCTACATCGGCCACGACGGCCAGACCCTCTACCTCGCCCTCGCCCACGCCGCCGCCTCCGCCGCCCCGCGGCGCGGCGGAGCCGACCACGCCGACGGCGATTGGCTCGAACTCGCCCTCACCGCCGGCGACCACACGCTCCGCCTCACACTCGCGGAAAAGGGGACATTCCACTTCTCCGCCCGGGAAAAGTCGAATGTCCCCTTTTCCGCGCCCCGCGGCGCCGTCCGACACGACCTGCTCGCCCAACAGACCATCTACGAGCTGGCCCTCCCCCTCAAGCCCCTCGTCCGCCTCGACAGCAGCGACCGCTGGCGCCGCCTCCGCCTCTCTGTCGCCGCATGGCAGGGGGCACAACGCGTCCTCTCCTGGGGCGAGCCCTGGTGGGCCGACGCCATTCTCCCCGAGTTCCACGAGTCCGTCTACCTCCACCCCCTCACCTTCGAGGGCGAGGAGGCCGGCTTCGCCCTCGCCCACGCCCTGCCCGAGCTGGACGAGTCGTGGGACTTCTTCGAGGACTCGTGCGAGCTGCGTGCGCGGCGGCGCCCCTCCCGCGTGCTGGCGGACCTCTACCGCGGCTACCTGAAACGCCATCCCACCGGCCTGCCCGCCGAGCGCGCCATCCTGGCCCTCGACCGCGCGCTCCGCGGCGTAGAGACAGGCGGCTCGCCTGTCGGTGTGGATGGGACACGCGAGCCGCGTGTCCCCACGCCGCTCGGCGGCGACCCAACGGCCGAGGTCCTGCGCATCGCCCAGGAGGCCGGCGTCGCCGAGCCGGTCCGCGCCCGCTACGCGCGGCTCGCCAAGGCCAACGTCTCCCTCTGGCTCCACACCGACCCCGGCAGGAAGCTGCCCGCCGGCCTGATGCTCCAGTTCCACGACGGCCGCGAGCGCGGCGGCTGGGGCCATCGCGTCGCCTGGGGCATCAACCCCTGGCGCGGCGACTGGGGCGAGCCCGGCAACCCCGCCCACCAGCACGCCGGGCCAGTGCCCCACGCCGAGGGCTGGCAGGAACTCCGCATCCCACTCGTCTGGATCGGCCTCCAGGACAGCCCCCTCTGCGGCATCTCCTTCGGCCAGTACGGCAGCGGACAAGTGGTGTGGGACCGCGCCGCCGTGGTCCACGAGGGCGGCGAGAAGGTGTTCCTAGACGACGAGCCGCCCAAGGCCAAGGAAAACCCCGGCCAGTGGGCCTGGGTCGCCGAACCCCGCAAGAGCGGCTCCCGCGCCCACACCGAGGCCAACCCCGTCGGCGAGAGCGAGACGCGCCACCGCAACATCGAGGGCCTCCAGCCCCCCATCACCGACCACCTCATCCCCCCCGCCACGGGCGCCGTCCTCTCCCAGTGGGTCTACCTCGACCCCGCCCGGCCCCCCCGCGCCATCGGCCTCAACCTCCAGGCGCGCGGCGACCCCTGGCGCGTCTTCTGGGGCCAGGCCCCAGGCCTCGAAGGACGCTACATGGGCCCGCTCCCCAAGCCCGGCGAATGGCACGAGCTGCGAGTCCCCCTCGCGTGGACCCCCTATGCCGCGTGGCCCCTCCGCGGCATCCTGTTCGAGGACGCTGGCGGCCAGGCCATCTGGGACCGCACGGCCATCGTCAGGGACGGCCAGGAGCACGTCCTCATTGAGGATGCAATGCCGGAGGGCTCCCCCCGCAACGACTGGAAGTGGGTCGAGTCTCCCGTCAAGAGCGGCAAGCGGGCGCACACCCACCCGCCCGAGCAGGGCTACGAGGAGCACGGCGTCCTCTACCTCCGCCAGCCCGTCACCGCCCACCTGGCCTTCGACCCGGCCCGCGCCGCCCTCGCGCTCCAGGACCAGATACCCAAGCTGGGGCCGACCGAGGCCGCGTGGCGTTTCTCCCAGGTGCTGCGCGACATGCCCCCCTTCGCCGAGCGCCGCCTCGCCGACCGCATCCGCTGGTTCTTCTCCGTCCTCCCCGACCACCCGCGCAACGCCGCTCTCCTGAAGAACCTCTTCGACTACCTCGAGGACGCGAAGGACCCCGCGCCGCTGGCTTCGGTCGAGAAGGTGATGGAGGAGAGCAAGCTGCCGAAGGAGACCCGCATCGCCTTCCGCCGCCAGTGCGGCACCGCCGAGCCATCCTTCGTCCGCGCCTGGCGTCTCCTCGGCCCCTTCCCCAACCCCAAGGGCGCAGGCCACGCCAAGCCCTACCCGCCCGAAACCGACCCCGTGGCCCTCGACAAGGACTACGAGGTCGCCCCCGGCGGCACCGCCCGCTGGCGCTTCCATAGCTCCGAGGCCGACTACATTGACCTGACGAAGCTGTTCAAGCCAAGCGAACACGTCGTCGCCTACGCCGTCTCCTGGGTCCAGAGCCCCGCCGCACAGCCCGTGTCTATCGAGGTCGGCAGCGACGATGGGGTCAAGCTCTGGCTCAACCGCAAGCCCCTCCTCGACCACCGCGAAGTCCGCCTCTCCGCGCCCCGCCAGCACACCATCCCCGCCGAGCTAAGGGCCGGCTGGAACGAGATCCTCCTCAAGATCGAGCAGGGCATACGCGAGTGGGGCTTCCACCTCGAGCTCCTCGACCCTGAGGCCCGCGGCCTCCTCCCCCGCCTCACCATCTCCTCCACCCCGCCCCCAAGCCGCCCGTGAGCGGGGTCGCCGGCTCTCCCATCGTTCTCGTCCCTCGTCCTCGTCCTTCGTCCTCGGTCGCTCTGGTCACCGGGGAGAAGAGTCGAGAACGAGGACGACCGACGAGGACGAGGACGATTGGCGAAGGCTCTTGACTGGCCGAAACGAAACGCCTATCATCCGGGCGTGGGGGTGACAAGAGGGCACGGACCTATGGGCAACAGGGTCTCCGCGCTAATCGTGCTTGGGCTGGGCGGGGCGGCGCTACTGGCGGCAGCCTTCCTGGCAGGCCCCGTTCTGTCAGCCCTCGGCACCAGCTCGCCCGCAGCCCCACGGCTTGGCAGACTTGGCTGTCCCCCGGCCTGCTGCCGGCCTCCAGGCGGAAGGCCCTCCCCTCCTCCCGAAGCATCCCTGACGCAATTCACGATTCATTCTACACCCTTCTCTCTGGGAGTCAAGCCCTGGCCGTAGGGTCAACGCTGCGCGGCACCGCCCCCAGACTCGCGCAGTGTCGCCCAGAGTCGCGCATCGGCGAATCGCCGATCCGCCGCATTCCGGCTCAGAGTCGCTCAGTGTTTGCCAGAGTCGCTCAACATGCCGCCGCACCCCGCGTCCGCGCGGGGGGGGCGCCCCTGCCCCCGCCCGACTCCCCCCCGGGTCCCACGTCGGTGAGGCAGGGGTTCGACAGCCATGAGCGGGCCGCCAGCGGGTGTCTTTTCCCCTGCGGGCGCCAGCTCACCAGAACTGGGGGCCATGCTCGGTGGGGACCACACCCCCTCCCACCCATTGACGCGAGTCGACGAGCGAATGGCTCCCCTCGGGAGATGGAATGACGCATGGCTATACCCAGCTTAGAGTTATGGCGATGAAGGAATCCGCGCACAAACTGCCTGGCGTCCGGCAGAAGCGAAGGCTCATCTCTCCCCCCAGTACAACGAGTTTTCCCGTCCCGGATGGGCGGGCGCACGGCGGGGAAAAAAACAGGAGGCCCGTCAGTCAACCACCCGCCGATGGACGCAGGGGGGGCAGCGGTCCTCGGGGTCGAAGACGACGACGCCGCGGACGCAGGTGAGGCGCACCGTGAGGCGCTCGTCGAAGGCGACGAGATTGGCCTCCTTGCCCACCTCGAGGCTGCCCATGCGGCTCGACATGCCGGTGACACGCGCGGGGTTGATCGTCGCCATCTGCACCGCCTGCCGCAGCTCCACGCCCATCAGCCGCACGGCGTTCCGCACCGCACGGTCCATCGTGAGGTTCGAGCCGAGCACCCGGTTGTCCTTCACGCTCCGGCACACGTCGTCGGGCCGGGCATAGACTTCCTCGCCGTCGTCGCGCGCGTAACGTCCCTCCGGCAGGCCTGCCGTGAACGTGGCATCAGTAATGAGCGAGATGCGGGTCAGCCCCTTCGCCTTGAGAGCCAGGCGGAGCATGATGGGGTGGACATGAGCGCCGTCGCAGATGACCTCGCTCGTCAGGTCGTCGGTGAGCATCACCATCTCGTCGAGGCGGGCGCGGCTCAGGCCCCGCTCTGGCGGCGGGTAGCCGTAGCGCGTGGCGTTGAACAGATGGGTCGCGTGCGACAGCCCGGCGCTCACCGCTGCCTGGAACTCCTCCCATGTGACGCACGAGTGGCCCACCGAGGCCACCACGTCGTTGGCCACCAGCGTGCGGATAAGCTCCGGGCCACCGGGTATCTCCGGCGACAGTGTCATCAGGGCAATCGTGTCGCGGAACCGCGCCAGCACGTCGTCCAGCTCGCCCTCCTTGTAGGCACTCCGCGAGCGCTCGAGGCTCAAGCCCCCGATGCACACTGGGTTCACGTAGACCCCCTCGACGTGGGCGCCGAGGACGAGCGCGCCGTGGGGCGGCTCCTGGCGGAAGTGCTCGACGAGGCCCAGCCACTCGGGCTCGACCGATTGCCGCGTGGGCACGAAGGCGGTGCCGCCGCGGCGGGCTTTGAACCGGGCCATCGTGGCGATGCCCTGCTCGTCCGACGCCTTTCCGCCGCCCGCCCCGTGGCAATGGATGTCCACGAACCCTGGGGCGAGGATCAGCCCGTCGAGGTCCACCACCGTCTCGCCGGGATGGGTGTCGGGCGCCTGGAAGTGGCCGAGGGCCGCGATCTCGTCGCCGTGGATGCGCAGCCAGCCGTTCGCACGGTCCTCCCACGGCGTGATCAGGCGGCAATTGCGGAACAGCACAAGCCGACTCCTCGGTCCACCGGGGATGGCGAGGGGGCGGTCGAGGCGGCCCCTCTGCCACCAATATTAGCGTGCCCCATTCATTGAGTCAACCGGGCCGTGGCCCCAGATATGGAGTCCTTTGGAGGAATGGGGCGCGGGGGAGGGGACCTTTCCTGGCAGGAATTGTCCCCTCCCCTGCTCTCTTCTATCTTCCATATCCAAACGATCGGTTGCGATTGCGGCGGCGGTTGGGCGCTTGGGTGCGGGGCAGGCGGCGTTCGCCTGGGCCGCCGTGGGGGTGCTCGTTGTCCTCCTCTTCGCCGTGACGTGCCTTGCGCCAGGCCTCGTAGAGCCGCTTATCCACGTCAACCAGCACCACGTGGCGAAGCGTCGTCGTCTTCACGGAGGCGATGGCATCGAGCATCGCGCGGGCTGCCTCGGAGGGCGACACCTTGCCCATGCGCACCCCGAGGTCGGGGATAGCCAGGCTTTCGCAGCCCAGGCGGTCCGCGCACTCGACGGCCGCCTTCGTCGCCTCGGCGATGTTCTCGGGCGGGATACGCTGGCGGGGCCGCTTCATCGAGACCGCGTGGATGACGTAACGGAATGGCAGCGAGCCGGCCGTCGTCGCCACGGCCATGCCGACTGGGATGGGCGCCTCCGCGATGACTGCATCCTCGATAGCCTGTCCGCCCGCCCTGCGGATAGCCAGCGACACCCCCTCCACCATCGCCCCCGTCGTATTCCCTGGGTTCACAATCGCCGCTGCCTTCACCCGCGTGATGTCGCCCTTGCGAATGTCAATCGTTATCCGGCTCACGCCCCGCTCCTATTCATCCGATAGCAGGCGCTCCAACCAGGCGCCGGGCGCTCGATGCAGATGCCTTACCGCGCCAACGACGACCTCTGCTCGGAACACACGATAGAGCACCCCGTAGGGGAACCCATGTATGGGGCAGCGCCGGTTCTTCCTTGCGAATGGCGCTCCCACATTCGGGTACCTGACTATCATCTGAAGCGTGTCGGCGAACTGGTTGGCGAACTTCACGCCGAGGCCAGGCTCCTCCCGCTCGTAGCGGGCAACTACCTCGTCAAGGTCCGACTTGGCTCCAGGCAGAAGCCGAACGGTCATCCTCTGGCCTTCTTGATAGCGTCTGCGATAGCTTCATCAGCCGGGATGGCCTCCACCTCCCCACGCTCGTACGCATCGAACCGGGCCTCCACCTCCGCCGCCCACAGCTCGTCAATCCGGCGTTGCCAATCCGCGTCGAGACTACAGATGAGGCGCTCCGCCAGATCCGCCCGTTCCTCGGGTGAGAGTGCCAGCGCCTCCTCCAAGACACGCGCGCCACGTTCCGACATTCCCATGCCTCCGAAGTAGGGTGCACCCTTTGACGTATCGCGGGTACTGTCCTTCTACTCCTATCTTGCCATGCCCGTGCCGTCTTGTCAAGCAGTCGTCATGCCTCTGGTGGCTGTCCCTGGCCCAGGTGGTGGCCCGCGTTCACCCCCGGGATGCTGCACCCATCGATGCCAACGGTGCCTTGCCCATCGTGTCCCTCCTGCCAGCGCGTTACGACGCGGAACTCCACGGCATCCTCGCCCCGGGCCGGCCATAGGGCGTAGACATAGAGCGATACGAGCAAAATGCCGAGCGCGATGTTGACAACTGTGCCCAATGACTCACCCGGCAACTCAAACGCCATTGACACGAACAGGATTTCGAACATCGTGAGCAGCAGGGCGAGGCGTGCGGCCCATGCGCCGTCAAGCCGCCCTCGGCTCCGCCGGATGCGCCCCATGGCGAGCGCCGCGCAAGCCAAAGCCACCAAGGGGCACGACACCGCCAGAGGGAACGGGACATGAGCTATCGGGAACGAGAGGCAGGCAAGCACCAAGGCCACGATGGCCAGGCGGCTGGTTCCAATAGAGAAGAACGGCGGTGTGACTGGGGGCTCGACGGCAGGCGGGAGAGCCTTCATGCCAGCATGCTGCCATCCTGCCAAGCGGTTGTCAAGCGCAACCAAGGGCGACATTGACTCGGAGGCGGGCGGTCGTGTAAGCTCAAGGGCAGCGGAGGCATGCTCGGTGGGCTTGAGGACAGGCTGAGGCCATGGCGACGAGCATCGCAACGGGCGGCGAACTGGTGCTTGCCACGCGGGCGTTGAGGGAAGAGGTGCGGCGGGATGCCGCGCCGTTCAGCGAGCGGCTGCTGCTTGTGGCCGAAGCGTTCCGCGAGAGCGAGGGCGAGGTCTATCGCGGCATGCGGACGGCGCGGGCGACCCGCCGCGTGTTCGAGAAGATGCCCGTCAGGATTCGCCGCGGCGAAATCCTCGTGGGCTGGCACCCGAACAGCCATCCCGACGAGGCGGCGAAGAAGGCCATCCAGGACGCCGCCGCCTACCTCCGCACGCAGACCTACTGGGTCTGGGCGTCCGAGGGGCATATGGCGCCCGACTACCCGACGCTGCTCCGCGACGGCATTGGCGGCACGCTTGGTCGCATCGAGGAGCTTCGCGCTCGGCTCGACCCCCTTGATCCCGCGACGCCGCAAAAGCAGGCATTCTACGATTCGGCCCGCCTGTCGCTCGAAGCCTTCCAGCACCTCATCCGCCGCTACGCCGGGCTTGCCCGCCAGATGGCCGAGGCATCGCCTGTGGATGGCGTGTCCTCAACTGTGGGCGGCGTGCCCCCAGTTGTGGGCGGCGTGTCCACACGCCGCGGGACGCGGGATGGGGACATCCCGCCCACAATGACGCGGGACACGGAGGTCCCGCCCACAATGTCCTCGCGGGATGGGGACATCCCGCCCACAATGACGCGGGACACGGAGGTCCCGCCCACAATGTCCTCGCGGGACGGGGACGTCCCGCCCACAATGCCTCCGGCCAATGGGACATGGTGGGCGGAGGAGTTGCGTACCATCGCCGCCATCTGCGACCACATTGCCACGGAGCCGGCCCGCACGTTCCGCGAGGCGATTCAACTGATGTGGTTCCTCTACCTCGCCGTCTGCCTGGAGGCGAGCGAGAGCCACCACTGCTTCGGCCCAGGCCGCCCCGACCAGTATCTCCTGCCCTACTACCTCCGCGACCGCGAGGCGGGCATCCTGGACGACGCGGCGCTCGAGGCCCTCCTCGACCAGCTCTTCATCAAGTGCAACGAATTCGAGGGGCGGGGGATGTCCGCCGTCATCCTCGTCCTCGGCGGCCGCAAGCCCGACGGCACCGACGCGACAAACGAGCTCTCCTACAAGTTCCTCGAAGCCTGTGGCCGCGTGAGGATGTACTTCCCCGGCTGCGACATCTCGTGGCACCGCGGGATTGACGCCGAGTTCATGCGCTGCTGCGTCGCCCTGCTCCGCAACGGCAACGGCCAGCCGGCGTTCTTCAACGACGAGGTGATCGTCCGCGGCCTGGTCCGCAAGGGCATCCCGTTCGAGCACGCTGTGGACCACCTTCCGAGCACATGCACCGAGACCTCGATTGCCGGCCGCACTAACCCGTGGGTCGCCCATCCCTACGTCAACATCGCCCTGTCGCTCCTCCACGCCCTGTTTGATGGTCAGGCTCCTGGCGACAACAACCCCAATCGTCCCCGCACAGGGCTGCCACGGACCTACTCGGAGCTTAGGGACGCCTTCCTCCGCCAGCTCGAATACGACGCCCGCCAGGCTGTCGCCCGCGTGCTCCGCGACCAGTGGCACGCCTCGATGTATCGCCTGTTCCCGCTCCTCTCGTGCTTTATCCAGGACTGCCTGGAACGCGGGCGCGACATCGCTCAGGGCGGCTGCCTCTACACCTTCCTTCAGCCCGAGGCCGTCGGCACCTCGAATGTCGTGGATGGCTTGGCGGCGGTCAAGGTGCTGGTGGAAGACCAGAAGCGGTTCACCCTCGACGACTTCCGCGCGGCGATTGGAGCCAACTTCGATGGGCACGAGGAGCTTCGCCGCGCTATCCTCCGCGACTGCCCGAAGCACGGCAACGACGTCCCCTGGGTCAACCAGCTCTTCGCCGACGTTGCGGGCGCCTGGTGCGCCTAT
>Ga0194112_10008482_pt1 | contig 13209 bp, 11 predicted proteins | sample TA2MahC400mmetaG_FD_146191 | JGI IMG/M metagenome (GOLD analysis project Ga0194112, IMG submission 146191) | Freshwater microbial communities from Lake Tanganyika, Tanzania - TA2015016 Mahale Deep Cast 400m | ecosystem: Environmental > Aquatic > Freshwater > Lake | place: Tanzania: Lake...
TCCCGCAGAAAATCAGCCCAAACCCTTTGATTCAACGATTGAGAAATGACTTCAATGCATCAATGCAAAATTCGATGATATGCACGATGATTGATTCGATGAATGCTGTTATGTCTTTTACTTGATCTAAAGAAAACGGTTTCAATAAGTCTTTCCATCCGAATCCTTCGCCATTAGAAAGAAGTGTATGAAATATGGAGCCGTATAAAAATAGAATAATCGCCGCCATCATAGATGATGCGAATATAAAAAGATTCTTATTAAATGAATTCTTGAACTTCATTGTTTTTGCTCAACTGGCATAGGCAAAGTTACAAGTTTTTTATTTCAGCAATCAAATCTTGCAATACTTTTTTTGAATCACCGAATAACATGGATGTTTTGGGTCTGAAGAAAAGTTCATTTTCAATCCCTGCATATCCTGGCTTCATGCTTCGTTTATTTACGATGACATGTTTGGCCAATTCAACATCTAGAATGGGCATGCCATAGATCGGGGAGCTTGGATCAGTCTTGGCTGCAGGATTCACGACATCATTGGCACCAAGTACAAGCACTGCATCAACGGAAGGAAATTCATCATTTATTTCTTCCATCTCCTTAAGTTTTTCATAGGGTACATCGGCTTCTGCGAGCAATACATTCATGTGACCCGGCATGCGTCCTGCAACTGGATGAATGGCATATGTGACTTCGACGCCTTTATCGGCAAGCAATTTTTCCAATTCGTGACAAGCATGCTGGGCTTGTGCAACGGCAAGTCCATAACCCGGAACGATGACCACTTTTGAGGAATAGGACATCAATACCGCGGCATCCGAAATTGACATTTCTTTATATGTTCCTTGAGCTCCTGCGGATTGGCCCGATTGCGCGCTTGCACCAAATGATCCGATGAGTACATTTAGCAATGATCTGTTCATTGCATTGCACATGAGCACGGTCAATAATGTTCCTGCTGCACCAACAAGTATACCACCGGTAAGCATTGCAGTATTGTCGTAGAGAAAGCCACCGCATGCTGCTGCAATTCCCGTAAAGGAATTCAAAAGTGAAATCACAACGGGCATGTCTGCTCCGCCAATGGGAAGTACGAAGAGTATTCCATATAAGGCTGACAATGCGAGGATGGCATAGAAAAATGTGATTGTTTCTTCAGGACGCAGGAATAAGATCATGCATGATAAACCGATCGTAAAGATCAACATGAGAATATTGACGATGTGTTGACCATTGAAAGCATAATCATTCAATCTGCCATCCAACTTTGCCCATGCAATCATTGATCCTGTAAAGGAAACCGATCCAATAATCAATCCGGCAAGAATGACGAGTAGTACACCACCATCAAGAGTGGAAAAGTAGGTATATCCACCACCTGCATATAATTCCGGTTTGAAGTCATGAACCAAGTGTTTGAACTCGATGATTGAGATCAGTGCTGCACATGCACCGCCCATGCCATTGAATAAACTGACCATTTGTGGCATTGCAGTCATTTTGACATTCTTTGCGGACAATGTTCCAATGACTCCACCAATGGCGAGGCCGCCAATAATCCAAACATGATTACCAAGATGATCACCGGCAACATTGGTGTATAACACTATCGTGCCAATGATTGCAATACCCATTCCGAGCGCTGCAACGGTGTTTCCCTTGCGAGCGGTTTTTGGATTGGAGAGCATCTTCAAACCAAGAATGAATGTGATTGATGCAATGAGATATATGAAAAGAAGAAGAGATTCCATGCGATTTATTTTTTCTTGTTAAACATTTCCAGCATTCTATCAGTGACAACAAATCCACCAACAACATTCAATGTACCAAGTATCACGGCCAAGAACCCAAGAATCAAAGCAGTGATATCATCCGGATCAGCATTACCCATCACGATGATGGCACCGATTATCACAACTCCGTGTATGGCATTGGCTCCGCTCATGAGAGGTGTGTGTAATACGCTTGGCACACGGCCAATCACTTCGATGCCTACAAAAACCATGAGGATCACGATATATATCATGTCTTGATGTTCGGCAAACCATTGTAGTATCTGTTCCATATTCCTATTTGCTCAATCGTTCATGAATGATTGTTCCGGCCTGCATGATGCATGTTCCTTTCACAAGATCATCTTCAAGATTAAGAGAAAGCTGATTGTCTCCATTTGTGATCAAGGGTAAAAAGTTGATGATGTTCTTACCATACACCTTGCTTGCATCCGAAGGCATCAATGCCGGAAGATTGCTATTTCCGATGATTGTGATACCATTATGCATCACTGTTTGATTGTTTTGCGTAAGTGGGGTATTCCCACCTGTCGAGGCAGCCAAATCAATGATCACGCTTCCTTTTCTCATAGCATGAATCATGTCTTGAGTGATCAAGATTGGTGCTTTCTTTCCGGGAATTTGTGCGGTTGTGATGATGATGTCGGACTTTGCGGCACTCTCCGCAATCCGTGCTTGTTGTCTTGCTTTGAATTCTTCGGATTGTTCCACTGCATAACCTCCTGCTTTACTCGCATCGGCAGCACCTTCCACCTCGATGAATTTTGCACCAAGACTTTGTACTTCTTCTTTTACTGCGGGTCTTGTATCGAATACTTCAACCACAGCTCCCAAGCGTCTTGCAGTTGCGATGGCTTGAAGTCCGGCCACACCCGCTCCCAAAATCAATACTTTGGCCGGTGCAATGCTGCCTGCGGCTGTCATGAACATGGGGAAATATCGAGAATATGTAGTTGCAGCAAGTAATACAGCTTTATATCCGGCAATATTTGCTTGAGAACTCAACACATCCATGCTTTGTGCACGCGTGGTTCTCGGGAGCATATCAAGTGAGAATACAGTATTACCATTCGAGGCAAGAGTTTCCGTAGACATTGCATTGAAAAGCGGATAATAAACGCCGATCAGCGTTTTTGACTGTACATGAAGGACTGGTTCCGGATGAATGGAGAGTAGGACTTCGCAGGATTGAATCACGGTCTCGCTGTTAGAAACAGTTGCTCCTGCATTTCTATATTCATCATCTGAGGCAAATGCAGATTCCCCGGCTTTTGTTTCAACGAATATTGTGTGGCCTTTTGATCGAAGTGATGCCACTGCTTCGGGAAGAAGCGAGACTCGAGTTTCGTGCGATGACTCTTTTATCACACCAATATTCATGTATCAATTCCTTGGATGGTGAGTGTACCATAACTTATGGAAAACAAGGAAATTGAACAACAGATCATATAAAAAATGCCCCACTTTTTAAGAAAGCAGGGCATTGTAAAAAACTACATATCATCGGTTTAGTCATCTTTACGACTCAACATGTAAATAACGAGACCAAAACCGATTTTATTCACGGCATCACCGATATTATACACGATGTCCATGGAATATTGTGCGGCTTTTGGATCAGCAACCATTTGATTGCCGAACAATCCACCGGTTGTACCAAGGATATAGCCCAATGGGTAAATCGCCCAACCTACAAGCACGAACCAACCGAGATAACGATTTGCTGCTGCAACTGCAGGTGAAGAAGATTTTGCCAATTTGGCTACATCGCCTGCCCATACCAACCAAACGATATAAGCATATCCGATGGATGAGATTGTACCCCAAACCCAGCTGGAGGCATCTTGTCCATGCATCGCTTCACCGATATAACCTGTTACCAACATGAAAATTGACGCAATGATCAATTTCCATAAAAGACCAATCGTCGCGCCTGCTTTCTTTGTGATGAGATAAAACTCAACGCACATCAGGGGGACTGTCAATAACCAATCCACATAACGGAAGAAAGTCGGTGATTCACCGGTTTCCAAGTTATAGCTACGCATATAGTAATAATGCACAGCCGCGATGAATGTGATTATTCCGGAAACGAGAACGGATGTTCTCCAACGAGTGGGCGTGGTATTTAACTCCAAAAAGAAAAATACCGAAGCAGCCATCATTGCCATCGTACCGATAAAAAATGTGAAGGCCACATAATTACCGGGAGCAATCGTAGCTAATTCATGTCCCATACCATACCTCTAGACAATTTGTATAAAAATCCTCCCAAATGAGGAGCGATATATCAACAGTATGAATGGATACCTGGTGGTGAGCCGTGGTGAGGCGGTATCAAAGACCAATTCGTATTTCCCTAACTTAACGAGAAATATTGATTTCCACAAAGCAAATTAAATTGTATTTCTTCTCTAATGTTCCCGATGAGTATTTATAAATAAACATGGCAATATTAATCCTAAATCTCCAAATAATAGAAATAAGAGAATACAAAAATTCTACTTATATCTACTTGCTCTTAGTTTTTCTATTTTCAAGCTCATAAAGGAGAATTAGCATTGGGTATTCCACACCTTCAATTATTGATATCATAGCCACAGAATTACGCACTTTTATTCCATTGGAAAGATATGAGTTTGTGATGGGGAGGTGAGAGAATCGAAAACAATGCAAGTTATATCAGACTTTCTACATTGATCAGAATCTTGCATGATGGACTCGGTGCTCACTTGCGTTTGAATATAGACCCATAGAATGAATGCATTTCAAGCACATGGGGAAAGCTGAGGCAGGAGAGAAATATAAAGAAAAGCGGGGCAAATCCGGTTATAGTATAACCCGTAATGAAGAAGAAGAGTAAGAGAATTCCAATGGCAGTGATTGAGAATGGTGCGGATAATTGCCATAATTGCATATGAGTTTTTTGAAGTCCTTTTTTCAAATGATTCCAACCGAGAACACTATGATGAAACACAAAATACACTCCGAATGCCTGCAAGAGAGGTAAGAATATTCCTAATAATAATGATGCTGTTGACAATATCATGCTCTTTCGTGGTTGTATGAATACAGTCATTAATAGCAATAAAACTGATGATTCCGATAGCAATGATGATGTCAATAATCCTGCTGAATCGGGTATTGAGGGAATGGACAAAGCATTGATGATTGCATTTGTTTCGGGAATATGTGTTGCAAGAATGAAAGATAATACTGCAACACCTCGCATAAATATTAACCCCTTATTATGAACACTCTCTTGCTCATACTCAGCTTGACCAAAATGCCACATGGAATAAAGAAGAAAAATGATGAGTCCGATTAGAGGTGACATAATCCATATCGCGAACATGATCATACCTTTCGCCACATAGCCGAGTATGAACAATGCAAATGATGTTCTTGATCTCTCAGGGATGTTCAATACATGATCTATCGCGCCATGCGGAATGCCTATCACTATCATACCAATCGCGAGAATAATCCAACTCAGTAAATCTAATCCAAGATACTCGGAGAGAAGAAAGATGAGAGATATGGAAAGTGGTAGCAATCCAATTGCATTGCGAGTGAGGTTCGCACATATATCCTTCATGGCATACTTCATGAACAATACTTTTGGCAAAGCCATAAATATTGCGATATCCTCAATGAATGAAGTTTTTTCTTCGAGAAATTGAAGTACTCTTGTTCCTCGAACATGATGAAACAAATCCTCGAATATCTCTTTACCTCGGTGAGGATGCAATTCCAATATCTTCAACAAAATTCTATCATAGAATGCAAATCTTCCGGTACGCTGAATAATTCGTTTTGGAGGATTTTCATTGTTGAGTGACTTGACTATGTGAATCGCATCTCTTGCCAATTCCTTGAATGCATATCCGGTACTCGGCTTGATTCTACCTGCTCCCGAACCCGTTCTGAAAAAATTATCGCATTGCTGATCTTGCTTAATTGCACAAGTGGACATAGGAATGATACCTTGCTCTTCACTTTCAATTGTATGGTTACCGAATTGTTTTAGCTTAAAATATGCATTCAATTGTTCTTGGGCATACTCATAATTTATGGGACTTGCACCAAAGCGTGTCAATTCGATGAGTGCATGTGTTGAAGAAAAAGGTAATACATACACAAATTGTGTTGCGATCGACTGATCAACCGAAAAGTCCATCATGGTGAATGTGTTACTATCAAATTGAGGTTCTTCAGTACGTATTCTCCGGCCAAAGAACGATTGCAATAGCAAAGTTTCATGAGTACTCGGAGGATTCCACCGGGGAGGACGTGAATCAAATACATGTTTTGCATTGATTGTATGATTCGGCGTTCTGATAGTTAGGATACAAGCATCAGGATTCTTTTCAATGCTCTCTGCTCGTTCGCGAATGAAAACCACATTGCATGTAAAGAGGATTGATCGAATTTCATCATATAAAGTCAAGCTGGAAATGTGATGATAGGTATATGGCCAAACAGGCTGTGGAGCATCTTCATTAATGCCAAGTCTTTCCCAAGAATGATTGATGAGTGATGCAAAACCCAATTCTGTGATTTCTTCATCTTGTGCCCAGAAGCAGAATGTTTTATCATTTAATAATTTTTCGTCCGGCTCAATAATCACCAATGAAGCAGTACTCAACATATCATGAGCATGCATCTGCTTGATGATGAGGGAATTCGCGGCTCCCAAACCTATGAAGACATAATCTGCAATGTAATTGGATTCGTGCATGCTGAAATTACATAGAAAAATGATAGGAAATATTTGATTTACCTATTTTTACGGACTGAATATGAGGATATACCCACATGAATATGCAAAAACATCAACTCCGCTTCTTCGATATCACGATGATGGTCATCTCACTGGTGATTGGCATGGGCATATTTCGTGCTCCAGCTACTGTTGCACAAAGAGCCGGAAGTGAACAGATCTACTATGCCGCATGGATTGTGGGTGGAGTGATAGCATTATGCGGAGCCATCGGTTATGCGGAGATTGGAAAACGAATGCCCGTGAGCGGAGCATATTATTCAATCTTTGCAAAAGCATATTCTCCCACACTTTCATTTGCAATCAATATCATCATCCTTGTTTCGAATGCGGCCTCCATTGCAGGTGTAGCAATCATCGGTGCGGAATATGTGATGCCCTATGCGATGGGTTTGCCAAGTACAATCATTGCATCCATATTCATCATCGTGCTCTATGGACTCAATCTACTTGGACTCCGCACAAGTGCGACCGTACAGAATATCTTGATGGTTATCAAATTACTCATGCTTGGCGCAATTATTTCAGCATTGGGAATATTGCCGCCGACAGAAACCATGACAGCCATACAGTCGCATTCTGGAGGTATTTGGGAATCATTTGGTCTTGCCCTGATTGCAGTTTCATTCACCTATGGTGGCTATCAACAAACCATCAATTTTGGTGGTGAAGTGAGAAACAATGATACGATGTTGCCAAGGGCAATAATACTCGGTGTGATTATCATCATTGGGATCTATCTTCTGGCAAATCTGGCTTATGTGCAAGTGATTGGTTTCACTGAATTGGCACAATCCAAATTCATTGCTGCGATTATGATGGAACGCTTATTTGGAAGTACGGCCGCACTCATAGTCAGCATGATCATCATGATCTCGGTATTCGGTTATGTAAATATTTCGATGTTGTCTAATCCCAGAGTGATTTCCGCTATGGGTAGAGATGGCGTATTGCCAAAGCTCTTTGCACAATCAGATGAAACTAAAGGAGTGAGTGTATCAGCACTGACCGTGTTTACTGCCATCAGTTTGATCAGTGTCTATGCTGGTGAATCATTCGAGAGGATTCTGAATTATACCATCTTCATTGATAGTATAGGACTAGGTGTAGGTATGGCCACATTGTATAGACTCAAAGGGGAACCATTGTCCATCATGACTCATGTTGTTGCTTTGATATTCATTTCGGCATGTGTATTCACCGGACTGAATATCTTCATGTTTGATACCAATGCGGGGATTTATGGGTCATTGCTGTTTTTTATGGTTTTAGGAATCGGATTTATTATATCCAAAAAAATCCATCAATAAATATGACTCATGATGATACCGATGAGTAATCCTGAATAGGAAATAGCAACGATATAAAAAGAGAGTTTATCAATCAATCGTGACAGCTTCAGAGACTTGGTGGATCCCTTCTCATACAGATGCAAGGAAATCACTGAGATTGTGATGATGAGGAAAATAAATACAAGTGTGACATTATGAATATCATCAAGCATGGCTACTTCATTGGTTGATGGAACCATACCTTCGATGATGTATTTATTACCGATTGTTGCGAATAAACCACCTACGCATAATCCAAAGCGGGGATCGATATTGAAGGGTTTGATAAAAAAGACGCAACAAGAAATCACGAAGGCAACCAATACACCTGTGATCAATTTGAAGAGGACGAGAAACGATTCTTTTCTTTCTAATTCAATCACCATATTGAATGATGAATTATAGGAAGTATTTCCAAGATTTTCAGATCCGAAGTTTGTTGAATATTTTGAAGAAGTCACTGTGAACTTGGTGTTCTTGATATTCCATTCAGGTAGTTGATTTTCAAGAGAGTCTTGATATCGCGAATTTTTTCGATCGCAAACAAAAACCATCTTTGTTGTATCGTTTTTTGAAGATTCAACCGAAATGACCAATGTCTGCTTGTCAAAAGGATAATCCTTCGTCTTCCAGAGTTGTCTGACAGTTGCTTTTGTTTTTGTGGAAAATAGAAAATCTTTTCCTACTGTTTCAATATAGGGTGATTCCAGTGTGACATCATTTGAATTCATCACTTCAAATTCATTCGCGAAGTCAAATGATGGATTGCTATATCTACACCAATAATATGCATCATATTTGAATGAATGTGCCGAGAGGTCCAAATCATGAAGAGAAGTCAGGTACATTCCAATATGAACTGTATCAGGTTTGGCAATAAGTTGAAATGAACATATTGAAAGTAAAAGGAGAAAAGCCGAGTAGAATGTATTCATGACCTTGTCAACGAAGTTCAATAATCCACTGCAATTATACGATGAAAAGAAATCCTATATCTTTCAAGTTTTCCCCAGAATGCATTATCTTCTATTAATCACTAATTCCTGTTTAAAGCTTCTATTTCCGGAAATTATGCGAACTACATATACGCCGTCATATAGCAAGGAGCAGTCTATGTGGGAAATCGTACTTCCTTGCTCGAGAAAACCTTTTGCAACCTCATTACCCGTAAGATCATGAATCGAGATTATAACTTGTTCTCTTATCACATCATTGGCCTGAATGATCAGCAAGTCATTTGAAGAAAAGAATATGGTGAATGCACTTGGAGTCAACTCTTGTACGGAAGTTGTGGCAGTATATGTCTCAACGGGTTCACCAACATTCTGAACTTTTGCGGCCACAATAGATCCATTAAATGTGGGTCCGACAGCATAGGGATATGCTGAATTCCATTGTTCATCCACCGTGCAGAAATAGGCATAGGTACCATTCGGATATTCCGGAGTGATGCAGAAACGTCCATTGTGAACATCCAAATAGTCTTCTTCGCCGGGATGAGAAACGAATTCACATAGCCTGCATTCCAGGTCCAAAACATTCCATGAATCGGATCAAGCGCACCTTCGAAGGAAGTTTGAACATTATCAATGCTATCAAGTCCGAATGATAAGGTCTCAACATCATTAGGAATTGAACAAGTGAGTGTTTCCTCCATATTCAAAAGCATGCATAGATTTGATTATGGTTGATGAGATGAAATATAGAATTTGAAAGATGTGATGGACAAGGTATCATCGTCAATGACAATCATCTTGCCTATTTCTACATGATGATTATCAAGATAGGGAATGAATGATAGCTCTCGAGCTGTTGCTATCTCGAAAGACAGCATCAATATTATCATGAAAAGGGGGATCAAGTGCTATGGAATCAAGTAATCAATGATAGCTAATGACAATTAGTTCTTCATAAAAGTTACTGCTTGTGGATGATTCAATCCGATATGCAGAATGTAAAAACCTCTTGGCAATATTGAAACTTCAATCATTCCATCAATTGGGACGATGCCTCGAAGTATCTCTTTCCCAAGCACATTCATAATTCGATATTCATTGACATCGATAATGCCAAGAATCTGCAGTTTATCACTAACGGGATTGGGATATATTGAGCAGCGGGATATATGTTCTTCCGAAACACTATTCAGTTGATCAGCGTTGACTCGCAATGTTGCTATTTTACTGGTATCCATACATCCATGTGAATTTGCCAAGCATCGGAATACGGAACCGCTATCTGCTCGTGATGTATTCAGAATGAAAAGTGTATCATTCCGCACTCCAATTAATTGTTGATTATCCAAGAGATTCATGAATGCATTCCCGGATAATACTTGCCATTGAAATGTTGCATCAGGGTCTTCGTGGCGAATTGCGAATAGTGTTTTCTCACCTTCCTTGATTGTTTGATCTTTTGGACTTGACAATAGCGTTCCACAAACAGTCAATGAAATCTCATCGGTAGTATCACTGCAACCACCCGTCTTGATGATGCATCGATATCTTCGATTATGAGCACTCAATGGCATATTGGTGAACGTAAGCATATCGGTTTTGCCACCTGTAACTCCCATGCCATCTGTGAGATTCGAAAATTCGGATCCCTGTGAAGATTGCCATTGATATTGAGCATTGATATCGCTATGCTGCAACGACATTGTTCCTGATCCACCTGTACGCATTGACAATGCCCTCGGTTGCTCTGTGATATTTCCACAAATCGTCAATGAGACTTCACGTGAAGTATCAATACAAATCACGCTATTCGTGATGCAACGATATCGTGATTGATGATCCTTTGTCGTGATATCAGAAAGGAACAATGCAGCAGACTTTGAACCGAGAACATTGCTTCCATCTTTCATGTTCACCCAAACATTGGCATCATACTTTTGCCATTGGAAACGTGCATCAACATCATTATGGGTAATATTCAATTGAATAGTTGTGCCGGGTCTTGCAATTGCAGGTGCATTTGGTTGCCCAATGATGCTACCACATAAAAACAATATACCCTCTGCAGAAGTATCGGTGCAAATACCTGATGTGACGATGCATCGAAAGGCCCATCTATTCATGGAATATCGAGCGGTGTCGATTGATATGCTTGAAGTTTTCGAACCTGTTATGCCATTTCCATCATTGAGAATTTCATAATTCTGTTTTCTGCGAACAATCCACTGAAAAGTAGCTTGTGGATCAGAATGATTGATTCTGAATGTACGAGGAATATTTGGCAAGCCCTGTACATTGTCCGGTTGATTGACTATTGTTCCACAAACAAATAATAAAGCGGTTCTCGAAGTATCGGTACATATGCCAGATTGTACAATGCATCGATAAATGTGCGGTCCCTTGCCAAGACCACGTTTGTCAATGAGCAATGTTTTCTTATTCACTCCTGAATAATTTGTTCCGGGTACCAACTGAACAAAGGAAGCACCATTGGAATATTGCCATTGAAATACAGCATTTGGATCGGAGTGAGTCAGAGTAAAAGAACCTGTGTCTAATGAGATAGCATTCACATTTGAAGGGTGCTGTGTGATCTTTCCGCAAACAAACACACGTACTTGTGATGAAGTATCTGAACACAAACCTCTTTGCACAATACAACGATACCAATATGAATTAAACTGTGATTTCGCTTGCTTGATTGTTAATTGAGTGGTTTGTGTACCTTCATATTCCGCATTGTCGGAAAGAAGTTGAAAACCTCCGCCCATATTCACATACCACTGACTTGTGACTTGTCCGCCTGCAGTGAGTGAAAATGTTGCCTGAGCATCAAAGTCTGGATATTGATTGACCGGCTCTTGCGTAATGATTCCCGTTCCACCCGGATGGGGAACATCCTGTGACAATTGAGCTCCATTATGGAGTGTCAGATCATTGTCATTTTGAGAAAGATCTTGTATCACAGAACCATTTACGGCATTGAAATCATATAATACTCTAGTTCGAGAGTTTGCCGTGATCTGTGTAGGAGGAGTGAAGTTCTGAGTATAAAGTACAGAATCAGATACATGAAAATCATCAATCAAACCATGATAATAATAGGTGTCCTGCAGACCAATGACATCAAGTATCGCCCCAATACGAGAACTATTGTCAATGAATTCCCAATCGGGTGTTCCATGTACTCTCTCACCTATTTTCACCCCATTTTTAAACATCGACATTGTCCCTGATTGCTCATTACCCGTGATTGCAATATGCTCCCATTCACCAATTGTATTGATGGTTGAATCAGATGAAAATGTTTGGCCATTGTTCAGATATAAAAAACGTATTCCACTAATATTGAAAATGGCGATATAACTGGCATTTCCATATTGACCCCAAATACCGGGAATGGGATCTGTATTTCCCAAACTCTTTACATAGAATTCAATTGTGAATGTTCTTTGTGCAGCATTGGGAAAAAATGATTGAGAAATCGAACCATAATCATCGATTCCATCAAGTGAGAGTGAAGCATTGCAGAATTGTTGCGCATGGACTTCACATAGTGTCGAACATGCAAGGAGAAAAGCGAAGAGAAATTTCATGTCAGAAAGGGTATGTGCTTTTTCATGACATAGATGACTGCGGCAGCAACCACGATATGCATGATATTGAGTGAAATGGCAAATCCGACGGGTACATCGGGTATGAACAAAAATGGATTCAAAAATGAAATCAAGAGTAAGAGCCAAGCAATGCGCTGAAACATGCGGAATGCTTCATGTGCAAATATGGAAATGATGAAATACACAAATCCGGCAACAAGCGAAAAGACAATTGATGAAAATATCACTTGAGATACTCCAAGAGGACCACCTTGTATCATGACAATATCATTGATCGCTCCAAGATTTTTAAATGCAAAAAACAACATGCTATTGATGATCGCGGATGGAATTCCTGCAATTAAACCTTTTATGAGCGATGACTTCAATGTAATCGATGACATGCTATATCCCTGAAATGTCCCAAAAATTCACGAACTTCGTACTTCTGTTAAAATAAACCCATTATTTGAACCTGACAACCAAAAAATCAGATTTTTATGATACACAATCAAGACGGAACATATACCATTGGCGGATTGCCTGTGCTTGAACTCGCTGAGAGCTTTGGCACTCCCCTCTATGTTTATGACGCAATGATCATGGAGCGTCAATTCAACCGTTTGAGTAAGGCATTCTCGTCTTGCAAAACTCGCATAAACTTTGCTTGCAAAGCGCTGAATACAATTAAGGTGATGAGACATCTTCACGATTTGGGAGCTTGTCTTGATACAGTGTCCATCCAAGAAG
>Ga0194112_10008485_pt1 | contig 13204 bp, 6 predicted proteins | sample TA2MahC400mmetaG_FD_146191 | JGI IMG/M metagenome (GOLD analysis project Ga0194112, IMG submission 146191) | Freshwater microbial communities from Lake Tanganyika, Tanzania - TA2015016 Mahale Deep Cast 400m | ecosystem: Environmental > Aquatic > Freshwater > Lake | place: Tanzania: Lake...
AACCCGTAACCTCCGGCTTGCAAAGCCGGCGCTCTCCCAATTGAGCTATATCCCCTTTTCTGCTTCAATTGTAGCCGCCTTGCGCCGCGAAGTCAAGCAACGGCAGGGCAAGCCGATGAACCGCACTGATCGGACCAATCGGACAGATCGGTCCGATCCGTCCGATTTGTCTGACCTGTTCGACCAGGAGACACCCCCGTGTGGCGCAGCTCGCAGGCCCTCGCGTTCGCCTGGCTCTCCCTCGCCTCGTTTGTCCTCGGAGCCGACGGCGTGACCATCAAGCGTGGCGACCGCGCCGACACGGAATTGGGCGAGCACGATGTCGCCGCCTACTCAGTGCAGGCTAGGACCTACGCCGCCGAGGTGTTCTCGAACGGTCGCGTGAGGCTGCTGGCCGGGAAGACCGTGCTCGTGAGCAACCTGGTCCTCGAACTCGGCCGCAAGGCGAAGACCCTGGGCAACATCGTCCTCGATGAGAAGGAGGGGCGCATCACCCTCCGCGAAGGCGAGCCGCCAAAGAAGGGGCCGCCCGCCAAGGGCGGCACGCTCGACATGATGTCGAAGGCTCTCAGCGAGGGCATGGACCTGCCCGACCTGCCAGGCTTCACGCTCCGATTCCTGGCCGACAAGGTTGAGATCATCCCCGCCTCGCTCCGCGCGCCGAGGGGTAAGGGAAAGGAGCAGCCGCCAGTCTTCGACATCTCGGGCGTCTTTGGCGACGATGCCCTCGCCGTGAAGAACCTCCGCAGCGGCGACGAGGATGCCTTGCCCGCCAACTACATCTGCTCACGCCACATCTTCTCCTTCTACCAGATGTACGGCCGCTACTGGCCCGACGTCGAGATCACCTACGCCGATGGCACGCGGATGGAGCTTCGCGGCATCACGGGCGTGTCCCACTACGCCATCGGCAGGCGCGACCCGTACACCAACGATGCCCTCAACTCCAAGCGCGGCTACTTCGGCCTCCGCGAGGCCAAGGCGGAGAATGTCATCACGCTTGCGATCACCCCCGGCAAGGGCGCTATCGAGCCGGCACCATACTTCACCGTTCGCCCCGACAAGCCCCGCAGCCTCTTCTACGAAGACGAGCGGATGCTCTACCATCTGGACTTCGCCAAGGACTACCTCGTCCCCGGCAAGTGGCTCCTCAAGTGGCGCATCGAGGACCACGTCCAGCGCCAGGTGGCAACGGGCGAGCAGTCCGTAGCCATCGAGGCGGGCGCGCCGCCGCAGGTCGCCGCCGACCTCACGCCAAAGGAGATGGGCTATTTCCGCGCCCGGCTCACCCTCTCACTGCCCGATGCGAAAGCTGCCCAGCGAATCTGGGACGTTTCGTTTTCCCGCATCCGGCCCGAGGCGCCCAAGCTCCGCGACCTTGACGCCAAGGGCGGGGTGGACAGCGAGATGCTGTGGGCGAATATCCTGGGCATGCGCGGCATCCGGCTCAACCCCTCCTTCGCCAACACCTGGCGGCAACACCACAAGCCTGACGGGTCGATTGATTGGGAGGCGTGGGCCAAGAGGTTCGCCGCCTACCTCGAGCCCGCGAAGCAGGGCACGCTCAAGGGCTTCTTCTCGTTCCTCGGCCTCGACTGGTCGGGCGACCTCGACAAGTGGTTCGCCGAGAAGTACCCCGACGCCGAGCAGCGGAAAAAGGCCATTGCCGAGGCCAAGCAGCGCTACCTCACCGAGTACGCCCGCGAAGCCGCGAAGTTCGGTGTCGCCATCTGGGAACCGATCAACGAGCCCGACCTCTCCATGCCGCCCGAGAAGTACATTGAAGATGTCCTCAAGTTCCAGTATCCCGCGGTCAAGGCGGGGAACCCGAAGGCCAACTTCCTCGGCGGGTCGCTGTGCGGGCTCGACAAGCATCGCTGGCTGCGGCGGCTCTACGAGCTTGGCGGCGACAAGTTCTTCGACGGCGTCTCCTTCCACCCCTACACCGGCGTCGGCTTCCAGGAAGTGTATCGCTCCGAGCTGGACGAATGGTGGCAGGTGCTGCGCGACTTCAAGGACACCTCGCATGGCATCTGGATGACCGAGAGCGCGTGGCATCGCGGCTGGATGTTCAACGACTACGTGTACGATCGCTTCGGGGCCTACCGCCAGAGCCAGGCCCGCCACGCCGTGCTGATGCACCTCCACGCCGAGGCGATGGGCATCCCGCGCGAGCGAATCTACGACTTCTACCTCGTCGAGCACGGCTACAACGAGTTCTTCCTCGTCACCTACAACTACCCCACCCCCGCCGCCATCGCGATCCAGGTGATGAACGAGTGTGTGGGCGGGAAGTTCATGGGGGAGATTCCGTTGCCTGGCAAAGGCCACTATTTCCAGGTCTACCAACATAGGGGCGGCTCCCAGGCCGTGGCCTTTACGGGCGACGAGCCCGCGGAGCTGGCCCTCGCGACCGATGCCCCCAAGGTCGTCGCCACGGATATGATGGGTAACCGCAGAACGCTCACTCCCGAAGGCGGCAAGTTCCGAATCATGATCTCCGGCGACCCGACCTACCTGAGCGTCGGCGAGCTGTACGGCGTCGTGCCAGTATACGATGGCCTTCGGGTCCAGCCGAATCTGGCGCTCACCACGCTCGGTGCGACAGCCATGGCTTCCTCTGTCGCCACGCCGAAGAAGGGCGAGCCGCTGCCACCGGCCACCGCCATCGCGGGCGACCCGACCTGCTGGTCGAGCGCCGGCGCCCTTACCGGCGCACGCCGCGGTTGGGATGAAGATGAAAGCGGCAAGGACCAGTGGCCCGACTGGTTCGAGGTCAAGCTCCCCAAGCCAGTCCCCGTCGCGCGCGTCCGCGTATGGCACGACTACGGCGCGTGGGAGCGCGTGCTGCGCGACTGGGACATCCAGGCTTTCGTAGATGGGCAGTGGAAGACCGTTGATTCGGTCCGCGGCAACCACTATCGCTTCGTCACCGACCACCGCTTCGAGCCTGTGACGACTGACCGCGTGAGGGTGCTCATCACTAACGTCAACTCGTGCCTCTTCGAGAGCATCGAGTGGATCCCGAAGCTCTCCACGCTTCGGGCGGTGGAGGTCCTCGGGCCGCCGGGCGACGCGGCCAAAGCCTTCTTCGTCAATGAGCTGCCCAAGAAGCGCATCATCCCACCGGGCGGGGAGGCGAAGCTTCTCTTTCGGGTCCAGAATGCCACGAAGGACCCAGTCCGTGGTGAGGTAAGGCTCAGACTCCCTGAGGGTGTCACTGCCGACAAGATGGTGCAGACGGTCTCGATGGGAGGCAATGCTGAGTGCGTTTTCACGGTGAAGCTCAGCGGCCAGGCTGCTGAGGGCCTCTACACCGTGCTGGCGGGCCTGTATGAGGGGGATGCCCTCATCAGCACGGATTACGCGGCACGCGTGCTGTGCTGCAAACGAGAGAAGAAATAGGAGCGTGGCAACTATGCGGCGAAGCATTGTGGCGTTGTCGATCGCTCTGGCCTACGAGGCCCTGGCTGCCCAGAAGCCCATCCAGGTGCTGATGACCACGGGCGACTGGAAGGACCAGCCGTGGTACCAGAACCTCTGGATGCGCGACAAGGCGGGCAAGCCGCAAATCTACCGTGGGCGGTACATCGAGCAGAAGGTCGAGGCCGCCGCCCCAGGCCGCTTCGCCTTCACCCACATCCCCAACTACATCGCCCAGCAGTACCTGGACGCCGACTATCTGAGCCAGTTCGATGTCCTGCTCATCGGCGACATCATGGTCCACCTGTCCGACCAGTTCCAAACGGCGGTGCGCGACTTCGTGAAGAACGGCGGCGGGCTGGTCTACTGTGCGAACCACAAGTGGGGCATCGGCATGAAGGTGAAGGGCCAGCCCTTCGAGGAGGCCCTGCCCACCGTGTGGCCCGAGGCCAACGAGTGGGGCGAGTTTGAGAATTGGGTGGACGTTGAGAACTTCATGCCCGACCTCGTCAGCCGCCGCCACCCGATCGTGAAGGGACTGGACTGGGCGACCGCGCCGCCCCTGGGCCGCGCCGTGAACATGCCCGCCAAGAAGGGCGCCACAGTGCTTCTGGCCACACCCCGTGTCGCCGTCCTGCCCTGGCAGGTCATCGGCCCCTGGCCGAATCCTGACGGCACGGGCGGCTGGGACGTTGCCTATGAGCCTGAGAAGAAGGTTGACCTCGCGGCGTCCTACAAGGTGGAAGGCCAAAAGGAGCCGCTCAAGTGGCAGCGGGCGAAGGCCAGGGGCACGGGCGTGCTCGACCTCAACAAACTCCTCACGCCAAACGACAACGCGTGCGCCTACGCCGTCCTCTACGTCAGAAGCCCAAATGCCCGCAAGGTGCTGTGCTCCGGTTGGGCCGATGATGGGCTGAAAGCCTGGCTCAATGGGAAGCAACTGCCCGGCGATCCGAAGAAGAACGGCGCCTGGCCAGGCAAGGCCGAGGCCGAGCTGACCCGCGGCTGGAACGAGGTGCTGGTCAAGGTTATCGAGAAGACCGGCTGGTGGGGCTTCAAGTTCGAGCTTCTCACGCCCGACGGCAAGCCGATGAGCGACCTAGCCTGCTCGTACAAGCCATCGGCGATGAGGGCGAGCGAGCAGGAATACGTGGAGCCCGCCCCCGTGCTCACGGCCTGGGACTTTGGCAAGGGCCGAGCCGTCTTCTCCGCCTCAATCTTCGCCAACGACGAGCAGTCGGAGAAGTTCGGACAGACCTGGCAGGACTTCGGCAAGTACTACGCCCAGCTCTTGGAATGGGTGGGAGCCAACTCAACGAACAAGAAGGCGACGCTCAAGGACGCCCAGGCCGAGGTCACGGCGACGGTGGACTTCACGAGGCCGCTCAACGCCATCGCGCCCGGCATCTTCAGCATCCACGGCAACGAGGACATCAAGGACGTGGCCCTCCAGCACTACATGGCTCTCCACCCCAAGGGCGCCATCTCGCGCGGCTACCCCGACGCCACGGCCATCGAGGGCACGCCCAAGGGCGACAAGTGGGAGCCCGAGAGCGACAACGACGACCCGAACGTGACCGACTGGTCGCGGATCAACAAGAAGGGCATTGACGCCTACATCGCCGAGTGCAAGGCATACGGCACCGAGCCAATCCTCTGCTGCCACGGCATTCAGTATGGCTCGCCCAAGTGGATGTGGAAAGACGGCCACGGCCTGAGCGACGCCACGGACCGCGATGCGGCCGAGGTGGCCGAGATGGTCGCCGCCTTCCTCGAACACGCCAACCGCGGCCGCAAGGGCAGCCCCACCTATGAACTGAATGTCAAGTACGTGGACCTCGGGAACGAGCCGGAGCTGGACCACAAATCCCTCCCCGGCTGGGTGCGAATCGTGAAAGCGGTCGGCCAGCGGGTCCACCGCGACTTCCCAGGCGTCCTCGTCGGCTCCTACGCCCCCTACCAGATGCGCTACATTCGCCAACTGCTCGACGAGGCGGGCGGCGAGATTGACTGGCTGTCGTTCCACCCCTACGGCTGGACGGCGAGCGAGTTCTACCGCTTCACGGACGAGATTCAGGCCTACGCCCGCTCGAAGGGGCTGAAGAACCTCAAACTGATGATCACGGAATGGGACTTCTGGATTCAGGGCCGCGAGAAGTTCGACTACATGATGACCCGCTGGTACGCCTCTGTGCCGCGCGAGGACCTCCTCGGCACGCTCCACTATCGCCTGTGGCAATACGTCGAGCCCATCTACATGTTCGGCATTCTCTGGGCCGGCTGGGGGCCGAAGGACGTGGTGGGGCCGAAGGGCACGCCGATCCACGACGCCTATGATGCGTACTGGATTTGGCGCGATTTCCGCGGCCGCCGCGTCGCCACGGCCAAGGCCCTCGCCACGGCCGACGCCAGCCCCCGCCTCCTCGACCACCTGCACCTGGACGCCAGCCAGAGCGACGGCAAGCTCAACGCCCTGCTTTACTACGACTGGGCCTACGGCGGCACGGGCTACAAGGACTATGCGAAGGGCGTCGCCTACCCAAAGGTCAAGGTGAACGTGAAGCTCGCGCTGCCGCCCTCGACCGCGGCGAGAAAGCTCACGGTCTCGAAGGCCACCGGCGAGGGCTTCGAGGTCGTTGCCAAGGATGTGGCGATCCCGGCGGGGGCGAAGGAGCACGTGCAGGCGATTGAGGCGGAGCCGCTGACGGGGTACTCGGTGGTGATTGAATAGGCTGCGGGAGTGTTGGCCCGATCGGTCGGATCCGTCCGATCCGTCCGATCAGTCCCGTTCCGTCCGCCACAGCCTTGTTCGGAAGGCAGGCAAGCTCAGGCGAATGGCATCGGTCGGCTCGGGCGAGCGTTCGCCGGTCCACAGGTCGGTCACGATGGCGGGCTGGGGCAGGCGAATGAGCTTCTCGCCCGCCGAGGCGGTGTGGAGGCAGACGAGCGAGCGGTTGGCATAGACCACGTCGTCGCTCTCGCACCACACGTGGGCGCCGGCGAAGCGGGCAAGGTTGCGGAGGAGTTGGGGGCCGAAGTTGAGCATCGCCAGGTAGACGCTCCTCCAGCCGTCGTGATGCTGCAGCGCGAAGGCGGCTTCGCCGCCATCCCGCAATCGTCCGAAGACGCACGCCTCGGGGTCGTCGGCGAAGAAGACAGGGCCGACCGAGCCTTCGGTGCCGAAGCTGAGTTTTTCCCCACCCTGGGTGATGCCGTAGCCGCTTTCATCCACGAGGACGCGAATCTGCCGCCTCTCGCGCTTCCAGCCCAGACGCATGCCAACCAAGTCAGCGCCGATGGCGGGGTCGAGCCGCCATTGCCCTCCCGAAGGTTCCAATACCTTCGGGAGGGTAGACGGACAGGGCTCATGCCCCAGTCCCTGCTTACCCTCCCGAAGGTATTGGAACCTTCGGGAGGGAGTGCAGTCCGAGGACGAGGACGATCGCCCTATGACAGCGGCAGCATAGGTCCAGCAGAACACGCGATCGCCGCTCTGCCAGCGGCGGATGCCCTCGGCGGCGCGGGGCGGAACGTAGGCGCAGTTGACGAAGATGAGGAGGCGATACTGGGCGCCGGGGAAGTCGGGGTGAGCGAGGTCGTGAAGCTCATAGACATCGTAGGGCACGCCTGCGAGGCCCCACTGGCGGGCGGCAAGGTCGAGGAGGAGCGGGTGGTGGCACTCCAGCTCGAAGCGAATCAGGTCGCCGCTCATCGCGGCCTGGAACATCGGCGTGTCCTCGGAGCAGACGAAGGCCACCTGGCTGATCGAGCGGCGGTCCCACTCGACCGCCTGCTTGCCGATGTCGGAGAGCTTGCGCAGCGCGGCCACGATGGGCGGCGGGGTGTAGTTGCGGCAGCGGATGTCGAACCACCAATAGGGCGTGCCCGTGATCAGGTTGTGCGCGTGCTCGCGTTGGAGGAGCGCCACCTGCTCCTCCATATCGCGGCCACAGAAGTTCAGGTCCCATTTCCAGAGCTTGTCAGGGAGGTGAGCCGATTGCCGATTGCAGATTGCAGATTGCAGATTGGAATCTGGAATCTGGAATCTGGAATCTGGGATGGCCGCCACGGTCACGAGGTCCACCTCGGTGTAGTGGAGCTTGCCGCTGAGGTTGAGGCTGTGAGGGAGGCCGAGATAGCCCGAGGGGCCGCCGGGATAGCGGCCATCGTAGCTCGTGATGTCGGAAACGAAGTCCACCCACTGGCTTTCCTTGAGCCGCTGGATGAGGCCGTGACCGTATTCCTGGATGTAGCTGTAGACACCCGTCTCCCACCAGAGGTAGCTGTGGAAGCCGCCGCAGAGGATGGGCGTGGCCGCCCCCTCCTTGGCGGCGCGGCAGACGGCGATGAGGTGGTCGGCGAGGGTGGTGTTGAGAAAGCGATAGTAGTCAATCGCCGGCCGCTCGGCGGCGGGGTCGCGGAGGCTGAACGGCCCCCAGATGTGGGAGCCTTTGCGCATGTGGCCCGTGGGGCACGCCGCGGTGTGGAAGCTGGCTTTCGGGTCGCTCCACGCGGCGCGGAGTGCCGACTCGTCCTCGTAGGTGGAGCGGAGCCAGCGGCGGAACTCGCGGGTGTAGACGCCGTGGTAGCGGCCGCGGGTCGTCTCGTCGGTGTCGAAGACCAGCCACTCCTCGGTGCTCCCCGCGTTGAGCATGAAGCCGATAATGCGCGGCGCCCAGCGGGTGGTCTTGAGCCAGGCCGCGAAGTCGCGCACCAGCCCGCACACCTTCTCGTTCCACACGGGCGAGGCGATGTTGGCGACAGCGAGCGAGTGCGGAGTGCGGAGTGCGGAATGCGGAGTGTGGACCTCGGAGGGATAGGCTTGGGCAAACCAGGGGGCGAGGAGGCCAAGGCGGACGCGGATGAGCCACCGCGTGCCGCCGCCGTGTTGCTCGAAGAAGGCCAGCTTCTTCTCGGCGTAGCTCCAGTCGTAGCTCCCTTCCCCTTTCCAGCAGTGGATGCCGGCCTCGATCCAGATCATCAGGATTTCGGCGCCGCCCTCGACGAAGCCGCGGACAACCGCGGGGTCGTCGAAGGCGCAGCTTGTTGCCGTCATGCCGTGCAGCGGCTGGCCGTCCACGAAGATGGTCGGCACGCCGTTGTGCTGCCGCACTTCGGAGCGGGCGAAGGCCAAGGCAAGACCTCCTGAAGACTGGCTGAAGCCAGGACTCCGAACCCGAACCGAACGGGGCTGGGTTTGGAGTCCTGCCTTCAGGCAGTCTTCTCCTTCGGCCAGACTCAAGACTGGCTGAAGCCAGGACTCCGAACCCGAACCGAACGGGGCTGGGTTTGGAGTCCTGCCTTCAGGCAGTCTTCTCCTTCGCCTAGACTCAAGACTGGCTGAAGCCAGGACTCCGAACCCGAACCGAACGGGGCTGGGTTTGGAGTCCTGCCTTCAGGCAGTCTTCTCTTCTCCTCCCGTTCCATGCCAGCTCACATTTCAGGGTCATCCCACCCCTTGCCGTAGTCAAGGAGAGGGTGCTCACGCCATGTCCTCCTGGCCTTGTCCCGGCCCACCTCAGCCAGGTAGGCCGTGGCGCTGGAGAAGGGCCACTCCTCCCACCGAGCGACGTATCCGTGGTGCACGGGATTGTGGTGCACGTAGTTCATCGTGGCCCAGAAGTGGCGCTCGGAACGCATTGTGCGCTCCTCGGAGCCATGCCAGACCTTCCGCCCCCGTGCGCCGTCCTCGCCGTTCCACTGGTGGGACGTCCGCCCATGCAACCGGCCAAGTTCTCCGAGGAGGCCCTTGAGCGCGCCTGTCTGGACAAGTCCGTGGTAGTGGTTAGGCAGAACGCACCAGGCGTGGACTTCCTCGCAGTGCGCGTCGAGCGTGACGAGGAGCGCCGACTCAAATGCCGCCATTCGGTCTGGGGTCGCGCCGATGAACGGAGCATGCTCGTAGCAGGCGGCGGTGATATGGTACGCTCCGGGGCCGAGGTCCTCGTGCTGTGGCCAGTGCCATGGCCTGCCTGCGGCTCTGCGCTCGGCCAGGATGGAGCGGCGCTCAGCGGGGGTCATCCTGCGCCACTCATACATAGCAGGCTCCGAAGCAAGGACTGGCTGAAGCCAGGACTCCGAACCCAGAGAGAAGACTGGCTAAAGCCAGGACTCCGAACCCAGACCAAGACTGGCTGAAGCCAGGACTCCGAACCCAGAGAGAAGACTGGCTGAAGCCAGGACTCCGAACGGGGTTGGGTTTGGAGTCCTGCCTTCAGGCAGTCTTGGGCTTTCTCCTCACGCCAGGGTGTCGTCGGTCACGACGCTGTCGTAGAAGGCCAGGATGTCGTCGCGGCGGTCGGATTCCATCCACGCCATGGCGGAGCGGGGGTGTTCGTTCATCACGCCGCCGATGAGGTAGGGGATGTGGTAGCCCCAGGCGATCTGCTTGCTGAGGGGGATGAGCTTGTCCTGGATGGCCTTGACGAGGGGGCGGACGCGGAACTTCGGGTTCTTGAGGAAGGACATGAGGCATTCGAGAGGGCAGTTGCCCGCGCCGCGGCCTACGCCGAGGAGCGAGCCGTCGAGCATGTTGCAGTTGTGGATGATGGCCTCGATGGTGTTGGCGAAGGCGAGCTGGCGGTTGTTGTGGCCGTGGAAGCCGATGGTGCGGCCGGGCAGGGCCGCGTGGTACTTCTTCGCCAGGGCCTCCACCTGCTCGCAGTACATGGCGCCGAAGCTGTCCACGATGTAAAGGGTCGGCACGCGGCTCTTCGCCACGTCGTCGAGGGCCTCATCGAGGTCGCGCTCCATGACCTTCGAGACGGCCATGAGGTTGATAGTCACCTCGTAGCCCTTGTCCAGGCAGTGCTCGGCGGTGGCGACCGCCTTGTCCATCTGATGCACGTAGCAAGCGACGCGAACCATGTCGAAGACGCTCTCGCTGGCGGGCAGGAAGTCCTCGTAGTCCACCCGCCCGATGTCGGCCATCACGGAGAGCTTGAGGGGCGTGTTGTTGTCGCCCACGATGCGGCGCACGTCCTCCTCGAAGCAGAACTTCCACGGGCCGTTCTCCTTCCGCGAGAAGTACTTCTCCGAGGTGCGGTAGCCCACCTCCATGTAATCCACGCCCGCCTCCACGCAGGCGTTGTAGACTGCGCGCACGAAGTCGTCGTCGAACTGCCATTCGTTCATCAGCCCGCCGTCGCGCACCGTGCAATCGAGCACCCTGATCTGAGGACGGAACACTAGCGTCTCCTGAATCCTGGTGAGGGGATGACTGGATGGTTGGATGGGTGGATGGATGCCAGAGGAGGCACGTGCTTCTTCATTCATCCAACCATCCAATCATCCATTCATCCTCGCCTATCGCAAGTCGCCAAGCGCAGACAGGAGCATATTCTCCGGGACCGCGATGGCATACTGGCCGCCTGGGCAGTGGACGCGGCCGATGGCTTCGAGGAGCACGAAGCGGGGCGTGCCGCCCCGCGCCTTCTTGTCGCGGGTCATCAGGTCGAGCAGTTGCTCGTCCGAGACGCCGGGCGGCAGGCTCACCGGCACCCCAAGCCGCCGCAACAAAGCCACGACACGGAGCCGGACCTCCACGCGTGCCAGCCCCAGGCGCTCGGCGATGAGGCAGGCGCCCACGATGCCGATGGCCACCGCCTCGCCGTGGTGGAGGGCGTAGCCGCTGGCCGACTCTACGGCGTGGCCGATGGTGTGCCCGAAGTTCAATACCCGCCGCAAGTTAGATTCCTCGGGGTCGCGGAACACCACGTCCCCCTTGATCGCCACGTTCCGCTCGGCGAGGCGGAGCAGTGCCGCCTCGTCGCGGGCTAGGATCATGTCGAGATGGGCGTCGAGATAGTCGAAATAACCGGCGTCCGCGATCAGGGCGTGTTTGACCGACTCGATGAGGCCGGCGCGGTAGTGCCGCTCGTCCAGCGTCGCCAGCGTCGCCACATCTATATACACACGAAGGGGATGCGAAAACGCGCCGTAGGCGTTCTTCGAGAGGTCGCTATCCACCCCCACCTTGCCGCCGATGGCCGAATCGGCCTGGGCCACGGTGGTCGTGGGTACCTGGATGCACGGGATGCCGCGCTTGAAGATAGCGGCGGCGAAGCCCGCCACGTCGCCCACCACTCCCCCGCCGAGGGCGACGAGCAGCGTGTCGCGGCCATAACGCTCGCGCTCCAGGTGACTTACGATGGCCTCGACTGTGCGCAGCGTCTTCGACCCCTCGCCCGGCGGGTCAATCACGAACGTGCCGGCCGGCTCATGGCCGAGCAGCGTCGCCAAGTGGCCGTGCCGCCGCACGTTGCCGTCGGAAACAACGAAAAGCCGGCTGCCCACCCAGCCCTGCCGCAGTTCAGCCAGGATGCCGCCGAGCAGCCCCACGCCGATGCGGACCTCGTAGGCAGTCTCGGGCCGGGAGGGAACCCTGACCGTTAGGGTGTGGACGCCCGCTGACACTTCCGCCACTCCGCGCGCATGCTCTCGGGGGAACAGGGCGGGACCGCAATGGGCCAGATCTTAGCGTCAAGGCCTCCGGAAAGCAAGTGGGCGGGTGGCCCCGGCCCCCGTGTGCTTCCATAGTGGGTCAACCCTGGCCGGCCCGCGAGTTGACCCACAATGGCCGGAAGGCCGAGAAACGCCGATTCACGCACTTCTGCCCATTCTGGGTCATTCCGCCCCCCTCTACGTGACCCACAATGCCGTGCCAGGGTCGAATGGCGTGAAGACAAGGCAGGCGCATACCGGGTAGCAGACGAAGAACGCCGCCTAAAGGCGGGACTCCCAACAGGTTACGGACTCGTTCGGAGTCCCGCCTTCAGGCGGCGGAGCCATATCTTCACGCCATTCGTGCCAGGGTGCCGTCACGAAGCGCGTGTGTTTGGCATGTATAGACATGTGGAGTTGCTCAGACTGGCGGCCCGTCGTCGCTCGCCCAGGCAGCGGGCGAGGGACATGAGGGCGAAGGCGGTGCCGTAGGGCTGGTGGTAGTCGTAGAACGGGTAGTCCCACCACGAGCCATCCTTCTCCTGGAGCGGCAGCAGGGTGTGGGCCATGTAGGCGCGGAAAGGGGACCGCTCGCGCCGCGGAAGCTGCTCGATGCAGAGGGCGGCGTAGTAGTGGCCGTAGTAGTAGAAGTAGCCGGCGACCTGGAACCACGATTCGTGGGGGACGGGCCGCTTGCGGCCGATGCCGAGCCACTCGTTGCGGGCGAACAGGCGGTTGAGCCAGGCGCGAAGCACGCCGTCGGTCACTGCGGCATCGCCCCAGAGCCGACAGGCGAGGTTGGCGGCCTGGGAGCGGCCCAGGCTGCCGCCGGGCAGGTTGATGCTCGCCCGCGGCCACCACTTCAGCCGCTCGCTGTAGGCGTAGGTGAAGTCGGGGCCTCGCTGGCGCTGCATGGTCGCCATCGCCCGCTTGATCAGGCGCTCCGGCACAGCGACCCCGCTCTCTCTTGCCTCGTGGAGGGCGATCAGGCAGGTCGCCGTGGTGAAGCTGGTGGGGTGGCTGTCCGGCCGCTGCGTGTGGGCGCCGAAGTCGTAGTAGCCCCAGCCCCCGTGGACAGATTCAAAGCGTTCGAGGAAGCCGACCTGCTCCTTCGCCAGCGCGAGCAGCCGGTCGCGGCGAGCTGGGTCGGCGGCGTGCCGTTTCGCCAGCCGCACGAGGGCCTGGAGGCCATAGGCGTGGGTCCAGCAATTGTAGAGGGCGGAGGGCTCGGCGCGGCGCACCAGTGGCAGGTTGGCCACGAGCCATGCCTCGCCGTACTCAATGGCCCACGCGACCTCGGGCCGTTGGTCCCCCACCTCGATGAGCGCCGAGACGCAGA
>Ga0194112_10008486_pt1 | contig 13201 bp, 8 predicted proteins | sample TA2MahC400mmetaG_FD_146191 | JGI IMG/M metagenome (GOLD analysis project Ga0194112, IMG submission 146191) | Freshwater microbial communities from Lake Tanganyika, Tanzania - TA2015016 Mahale Deep Cast 400m | ecosystem: Environmental > Aquatic > Freshwater > Lake | place: Tanzania: Lake...
TCCGCTCGAAGAGCCGTACGCAGACCGAGTCCGAACTCGTCATCCTCATTACCCCGACCGTCCTCACCCCGGAGGGGCGCCTGCCGAACGAAGAGCAGGAGAAGGCGACGCGCGAGCGGTTCCTGGGGGAGGAGGAGGCCGGGACGCCGGTGCAGGGGTATTGACGGTGGGGGAGGGGTCTCAGCCTCGAGGGGCTACTTGCGGAACTCCAGCCACCATCCGACATCCGGCTCCTTGACCAGCCGGTAGTGCTTGAGGTGGGCCTTCTTCGCCAAGTCCGGGAAGCGGTCGCCCGGGCCGTTCCAGCCCTCGGGCTTGCTGGTCTCGAAGCTGTTCAGGCGCCACTTCACGAGTTCCGCGCGCGTGTCCGGGTCGAGCAGCCTCCCGAACCCGCCGTGGCCGACGTACCCGACGCCTCCCGGGCGCAGCACCCGCTTGCACTCGCGCAGGAACGCCACCTGGTCGGGAACGAAAGGGATGCAGCCCCGGCTGAAGATGAAGTCGACGAGGTTGTTCCGCAAGGGCATGTTCTGCGCATCACCCTCGATCGGGAGGACGCGGCCCGCCAGGCCGGCCTCGTCCGCGAAGTACCCGCACAACCGGCAGGCCTGCGGGTCGATGTCGAGCGCGTAGACCGTCATGTTCGTCTTCTTCGCGAGCGCAATCGCGAACGTCCCGATGCCGCCGCCGATCTCCAGGGCGACGCCGTCCTTCAGGGAGTAGTCCTCCACCATCTGCTGCGCGAGCGGCTCGTAGATCGGCGCGAACCGGCCGGTCATCTGTTGGTAGCTGCGGCACTCTGCCTTCAGGCCCTCGATGTAGTCGTCAGCGAGGGCGCTCGCACCCAACGCCAGCGCCAAGGCGCACAGGAGTGTGCGGCCAGTGATGCTCATCGCAGACCTCCCAACGTCTCACCGACGGGGGATCATCGGAAGACGGCTTGCGCCTCTCCGCCCTGGAACTTCACGTGCCCATCGAGGTAGCAGATGTTGATCGAGCCGGCGTGGGACTGGTGGATGTTGACGCCGTACGTGTCCCGGGTCAGCTTGCACCAGCCGTCGGTCCATAGCCAGTAGTTGGTGTCCCACATCTCCGACATCACCCGCGGCCCGGTGACCCCTCGCCCGGGCAGGAAGCCCCAACAGATCCACGTGCTCCAGCTCGGGCGGGGCGGAGTCACCGTGCTGAGCACCTGATCGAAGCTGTAGTAGTAGTAGCTGATGTTGCCGGCCGCCTGGTTGGCGGGTGTGTTGTCGAAGTCGGGCAGCCACTGGCTGATCCGCGTCACCGAGGGGCAGTACATGATCTGCATGTTCTTGACGTACGGGGTGATCTGCCTCACCAGGCGCATGTGCGTGAGGCTGCTGTTGCACGGGTAGTAGTCACACGGGAACCATTCGTCGTAGTCCTGCGCGTACATGTGTGCCGCGATGCCGAGCTGCCGCAGATTCGAGTTGCACACGGACACGCGCGCCGACTCCCGTGTCCGCGCGAACACGGGGAACAGGATCGCCGCCAGGATGGCGATAATCGCGATGACCACCAACAGCTCGATCAGCGTAAAGGCCCGCCTACACGTAAGCATCCCACGCAGTCCTCATTCCCCTTGGTCTGCCAGCATCCACGAGATGTCCGCTCGCAGGTCCCGCAGGCGCTGCTCCTGGTCCTCGCTGAACGAACCGCGCACCTGCGCGTAGGTGTCCATCCAGGTGACCAGCCGATCAGTGTCATCAACGGCGAGCGTCACGTCACGGTGCCCCGCCCGCAGGAGCTTGAGCAGCGCGCTCGTCGCGGCTGCGCCCTCGCCCACCACCGACCGGCCGCCGCCGTAGCGCGCCCGCACGTGATCCCGCAGGCTCGGCGCGCCGTACGAGACCAGGCTCTCGTAGGCCTGCCCGGGCGTGAGGTCCAGCGGCGACTTTGCCGCCTCCGTGCTGTCCGGCCGGTGACAGCGCACACACTGCCGGTCCAGCACGGGTTGCACGAGCTGGTCGAAGCGCAGGGGCCAGGAGCCCTCGGGGCCGGGCGTGATCCTCGACGGTTCGCGGTGCAGCGCCGCCTGGATTGCGTTGCTGGGAGCGGTCTCGCGCGGCTCGTGGCAGCCGACGCAGGAGAGCGTCTGGCCCGGTTGCGCGTAGGTGATCGTCCGCATCGTCTGGATGGCGAGGCCGTCCTTGTCCAGCGCCTGGAAGAAGACGTTGACCCCCGCGGGCAGGTGGAAGTACGCCGAACCGTCCGCCTCAACGGGCACCGTGCCCAGCACCACCTTCCCCGGATCGTCGCTCGTCACGCCCAGGTTGGGTGTGTTCATGTTCGGCTGCGTCTTCGCCGGCACCCCCACGATCCGCAGCGCCTTCACCGCGTCCCGCGCGATCCCCGGCAGGCCGTCGTACACGTTCAGCAGCAGCATCCGCCCCTCGTCCGGTTCGTGCACCGAACTCGCGGGCATCGGCGGGCGCGCTCGTGGCTTCAGCGGCAGCGGGTACATGCTGGAGATGTCGGGGTCCCGGTAGAGTAGCTCCAGGTTCCCGCCCGCGTCGAACAGGTAGATCCCCATCGCGTTGATCGGGTTCGGCTGGCCCTGGGGTGCCAGCTTTTCGTTGCTCCAGGCGCACAGGTAGGTGCTCTCCGACAGCGGCCAGGGGTTCGCGTAGTAGCTCGCCGGCCAGCCCTCCGCCTCGGGGAAGCAGACCTCGGGTGTCAGGCGCGTGATCGGGTCGTTCCCGTCGAGACCCTTGTTCGGATCGAGCAGCACCAGGCTGCCCGCAGTGATCGAGTGGTGCGCCGAGGCGGTGAACACCAGCCGGTCCGAGCCGGGGATCGACCGCGCCTCGAAGGCGCAGTGCGGGTTCCAGGTGAAGTTGCCGTACACCGCGCTCGGGTGCGTGCCATCGGGGAAGGTGGACCACAGCTTCATGAACGGCATGTTGCTGCGGTCCACGTAATCCCAGCGCGCGTACAGGATGCGCCCGTCGCTCGATACCGACGGCGTCCACTCGAAGCTCTCGAACGCCGAGATCGGCCGCAGATGCTCGCCCGTCGGGTCCATCACGTGCAGCGTGTACACCGCAACCGGCCGGCTCGCGTCACCCCCGCAGCGCACATAGCAGTCCGGTAGCGCCGCCGTGAGCGTGCTCATCGCGGTCTGGGTGGTGCAGCGGAGCGACTGCCCCCGCCGCGTCGAGAGGAACAGGATGTCGTCGTTCGGCAGGTAGCGCGGGTCGAAGTCGTCGTACTTCCCGTGCGTGATCTGCCGCACGCCGCTGCCGTCCACGTTCATCTCGAACACGTGGTAGAAGGCGTCCTCCGGCACGGTCCCCTTATCGACCTTGTTCGGGTTGCCGGCGCTTTCGGGGTAGTACTTGCAGTACGCAAAGAGGACTTTCGTGCCGTCATACGAGAGGTCCGGCCCGTTGAAGTTGCCCACGGGCCAGCCCTCGGTCAGGCACGTCACCTGCGGCTCGCCGGTCCTGAAGCCCGACAGAACGTAGATGCCGCCGCCCGGCCGCGACCACCATCCGTAGTTCTGATCCGACATGTGGCTGTAGCTCGTCGGCGCGCGTTTCACGAAGAGGATGCGGTCGAAGTCGAGCAGCGGGTCGCGCAACGCCACCTCGCGCATCACTCGCCGCGCTTGCAGGTACAGCGCCCGGCGCGTCTCGATGGCGCCCTTCTCGGGCAGCTTCGCCTCCTCGGCACCGATCTGCCGCAGGGCCTCCTCGGCGGCCTTTGTATCCACTCCTCGCCCCGCAACCTCCCCCGCCAGCGCCAGCCCACGCGCCACGGCGTCCTTCACGGGATACAGATCGGGAATCGGCTCCCCCGGCCGGTCGTGCTTCACCGACCACGGGCTGATGCTACTCTGATCGGCGGGCTTCCACAGGGCGATGTTCGTCTGGTCGTCGCCCTGCGCGTAGATTTCGACCTCATCCAGGTGGAAGTAGCCCTCATGCGGGAGCTGCATTCGCACGTAGCGCGCGGGCTTCCCGTCCAGCTTAACGACGAGCGGGTTGTTGTTCGGCACGCCGCCGAACGCCGCGCCGTTGCAGTCGTGAACCTGCGTCCAGGTCTGTGCATCATCCGAGACCACGACCACCATCCGCGTCGTGCGCCCCTCGCAGCCGCCGTCGCACCGTGCATACACCACGATCCGGCCTAGCGGCGTGCTCTGGCCGAGGTCCACCTGCCACCACGGCTGGTTCTCGAGGGCAGTGTGAAAGCCCCACTTGCCGTCCTTCACGCCGTCCACGGCGCCGAGGGCGTCCTCCTTGGTCGTCGCGTTGCCCACGGTCGGCGACATGCGCCGCCGCTCCTCCTGCTTCAGCCAGTCGGCCTCCAGCCGCGCCTGCCAGTCGCCCTGCGCACCGGCCGGGCGCGGAAGCACCGCGATTCCCCAGACAACCATCGCAAGCCACGGGGTGTTCCTCATCAGGTGCGCCTCCGCTCACTCCACGAAGGGTGCCTGCCTGCTCTCCGGCGTGTAGCCGTGCAGCTCGATCCGGTTGCCGTCCGGGTCGGCCAGCCACACCTGCCAACTGCCATCGGCGCCCAGGTACGGGTCCGTCACCTCCACGCCCTTCGCCCGCAAGGCCTCGGCTGTGGCCGGTATGTCATCGACTTCGATGCAGAAGTGCTGCCACGAGCCGGGCTTCGGCGGCTCACCCGGCTGAGCCTTGAACAGCTCGACGAAGTTCCGTCCACCCACGTGCAAGTACACCCCGAACCGCTCGCCCTGATCGTTGATGAAGTCGAACGCGTGCCGCAGGCCGAGCTTGTCCACGTAGAACTCGATTGAGGCGTCGAGGTCCTGCACGCGGAAGCACACATGCGCCAAGGCTTTCAGCATCGACAGGTCCTTTCTACCAGCAACAACGGGTCAGGCCGACGGGTTCGCCCTCTCAGGGCGTGTATGAAAAGGGTGGGCGCCATGAATGGCGCCCCTACACAATTGGGCGCGATGAATCGCGCCCCTACGCCACAAACGACCATACATCGCCGTCATGTAGGGGCACGATTCATCGTGCCCGACTGTAGGGGCGTGATTTTGGTCATGTACGAAATAACCTGACATCATCGGGTCGTTGTAGGGGCAGAGCGTGCTCTGCCCACGCCGTCGGTTCGGGCAACACCTGGGCAGAGCACGCTCTGCCCCTACAACGACACCCGCCAAGTTATTATGTGCATGGCCATCATCACGCCCGATGCCGTGCTTCTCATACACGCTCTCAGACGAGATGGAACTCCGTCTGGCGTCCCTGGATCGGCCGGCAGCCGTCCTGGGTGAACAACACGTCCTCCTCAATCGACAGCGTGACCTCCTGCCCGTCCCACTCCGGCACGGGCGCTCGCACGCACAGCTCCATGGTGAAGGCATAGTTCGGCTGCAGGACCACATCCCCTCGCCCCACGCAGCGCTCCTGCTCCCACGGCAGCCCGATGAGCGGCCCGGGCTCGTGTAGGTAGTACCCAAGGGAGTGCGAGTAGACCTTCGGGTTTGGCACTCCCTCGGCGCGCGCTCGAGCAAGGGTGTTTGCCAGCAGCTCGTTGCCCGTGAGCCCCGTCCGGAACTCCGCCATGAAGATGTCTTGCAGGCGGTTGGCCTTCGCCATCAGGTGCCGCAGCCCCTCCGGCGCCTTGCTCTCGCCCGGCCGCAAGATGTACGCCCACTGCTGGTGGTCGCTGTTTAGCCGCAGGTACTTCAGGCCCACATCGCAGTGTACGCAATCTCCCGGGCGGATCGTGCGGTCCTCGGTTCCGTAGCGCTCGCGCGCGGCCTGGCTACGCACCACCGAGAAGTATGGCTTGAAGGCCACCTCCAGACCCATGTCCGCCGCGCGCTGCCAGTAGTGCCACTCCAGGTCGGTCGAGGTGGTAATGCCCGGCGTCAGCGCGCGCGGGCTGTAGCACTGCGCGATCACCGCTTTCGCGACGGCCACCACGTGCTCGTGCAGCGCGATGTCCTCCTCGGTCAACGTCGCCAGCCAACGCGCGGCCGCCGCCTCGGCCGAGACGAGGCGCTCAACGTAAGGCGGGGGGAGGCGATCCACAAGCTGCGTGTAGAGGTTGTGCGTCAATCCTCCGCCCGCCCACTGGACCGAGCCGATGTTGATGCCGATACGTTGAGGGTCGCAGGCCTCGATGATCTCGACGAGCTTCGGCCACTGCTGTTCGGGGAGCTGCGTGGAGATCGGGCGCTCGTAGAGGTCATGCGTGTTGGTGCCGGAGATGTTGAACCGCTCGACCGCATCGCCTGTGTCGAAGAACGCGAGCATCTGCAGGATCGGGCACCACGTATCGGGCGGCACCATCGTGGTGAATACCGGGTCCAGGTCGTCCTCCTGGCAGAGGATCAGCCACATGTCGATCCCGGCCTCACGCATGGCGAGGGGGAGAACCGTTTGGAGTCGCCCCCGAAGGAGACGATTGATGGCTACAGCGCGTTCGCGCATCGACAGGACGCGCGGGAACTCGGTTGGACGCAGACCCCGCATGGCACGGTCTCCGCTGGCTTCAGGGCTCCGCCAGTAGCCGTTTCACCTGCCACGGCCTCGGCACCTTCCGGGCACCCGGTGCCGAGCCGCGAACGTTGGAGGAGACGTAGCGCCGGTCACACGGGCACCGCGTTTCGCGGGTCAGAGAGGGACGAACATGGCTGACTTGCTGGACCGAGACGACATCTCCGAGGACGCGAAGACCGCCCTGCGCCGGGAGCGCCAGACACACGCGGAGGTCGAGGCCCGGCTACGCCTCGAGCGCGATGCCGCCGAGGACCTCATCGCCCTGGCGCCGGTGATCTTCCTGGTCCTCGACCGCGCCGGCCGGATCGTGCGGTTCAACAAGCACCTCGAGGAGCTGACCGGGCGCACGCTTGCGGGGGTGCGTGGCGAGGACTGGTTCTCGACCTTCCTCCCCGAGCGGGATCACACGCAGATCCGTCGCGTCTTCCTGCAGACCATCGACGACCTGCCCACGAGCGGCACCGTCAACAGCATCGTGACCACGGACGGCCGCGAGATCCCCATCCAGTGGCTCAACCGTCCGCTCAAGGACGGACAGGGCAACACCGTCGGCGTGCTCTCCATCGGTCTCGAACTGCCCCCTGCGCATACCGGTCCCTAGCGCCCGACCAGCACCCGTACGTCGTCCACGTAGAGCCTCCCCAGCCGCGCACCCTCATCGCGGAAGCCGACGATTCCGAACTTGAGGGCGAAGCGCCTGGTGTCGAGAGCGGTCGTGAAGCTCGCCGCATACTCTCGCCACTCATCGGTCGCGCTCAGCTCGGGGCACCTCGCGAACAGCGTCTGTCGGTTGCTCGCCTCGGCCTTGTCCGAGTTCCAGCCCACGGCGGTGAACTCCACCTTGGCCGCATCGCCTCTCAGCTTGAACGCCACCCGGTACTTGGTCAGCGGCTGCGCCGGGTAGGCATTCGGCCCGGTGAAGCCGTTCGAGTCGCCGAACATCAGCGCCACGTTGATCCACTCGCGCCCGTTCAGGTTGTACCACTCCGGCGCCTCGATGGTCGCGCAGCGCTCCCCGGAGGCCGGGTTCTCCGTGCTCGTGGCGAGGGTCGCTCTGCCCGCTCCCTGGTACACAGCCCACCCCACCGGCTTGCCGCCCGCGTCCACCTCCTCCGCGCTTCCGTTCACCGCGACATCGGTCGGTTCGCCGCCCGCCGCCTGGTGCTCCCGTAGCCAAGCCAGCATCTCCGCGTACTTCTCGTGCCGCCGCGCGTACTCGCCCAACTCCTGCGTGAGCGCCGCGTTGCGGCAGGTCGCCTGAACCTGTGCGTAGGCGTCCGTGACTGCCTTCAGGTCCGCACCGATGGCGGCCAGGTCATCCGCGTCGAAGGGTCGGTACGGGAAGTCGGCCTCCCTCTTCAGCTTCAGCAGCGAATCGAGCACCGGTTTGTACGTGTCGTAGATCCGGTAGTACGCATCCCGAAAGGCCAGGCACGCCTCGACCGCCTCCTCGCTTCCGGTCGCCTGGTGCAGCGCTCGTCGGAGGCACCGCTCGGGGTCATACTGCTCCGGGTTCCAGAGGTAGTCGGCTGTGGTCATCAGCCCGACCTTGTAGACCTCCCCGCCGCCCGCGTTGTAGTGCACGCCCGTATCGTCCAGCTCCCAGAACCGCGCCGGGTACTTCGTCACGAACGCATCGAGCAGATACGACGGAGGGTTGTGGTGCATGTACAGCGTGTTGTCCCACAGGAAGGGCTGCCGCCCGATGAGGTCCGCATACGTCTTCACGTGCTCCTCGGTGATCTGCGCGGAGCGCACCACCGGCCCGGTCCACACGAGGTGCACGTCCTTCGGCACGCTCGCCCCGATGGTGCGCAGGTCCGCCTCGCCCGGCTCCCTGTAGCTCCCCTGGGGAATCCAGTAGTACGGCGGCACCACGAGCAATTCGCAGTCCGGGTAGCGGGCCTTCAGGCGCTTGTGCAGCTCGGTGATGAGGTGCGCATTCGCCTCGCCCAGCGTTCTGAACCGCGCCCGGTCGGCCTCGCTGCGGATGGTGTAGGGGATTCCCTCCGAGGCAAAGTCATCCAGGCACAGCATGACCTTCTTCGCGCCCTGTTCCAGCGCAATCGAGCACGTGTCCGCGAGCTGGTCGATCTGCGCGTCGTCGCTGATGACGATGTGCTCCTTCCAGAGGTAGTACGGGTTGACGAACGGCATCACATCCAGCCCGCGCGGGATGCGGTACGCGCAGATGTCGCTGAGCAGCTTCCGGTAGTCCTCCGACGGGTTCTTCCACTGATCCGCGCCGACCGTGGTGTAGCACACGTTGAAGCAGTTGTACTTGTAGTGCCCGCACCAGCGGGCCATCTCGGCGATCAGCGCCCCCTGCGCATCGCCCGCTGCGCCGCCGGGCTTGAAGCTCCGCAGCGCGAAGCGCGGCCAATCCACGATCTGCGCCGGCTGCAGGTACGCCATTCCCTCGCGCTCGTAGGTGAGCTGCATTAACGACTGGACTGCGAAGTACGTTCCCGCGTCCGACTCCCCCCAGCAGAGCACCTTCCTTGGCTGCTGGAACACGTAGTACGTCTCCCGAGACCGGGGCACGGGCATCCCGGGCGGCAGACCTTGGTCCTCGATCTTCAGGCAGTCGATGCAGACGGCAGCCCCATACCCCTTGGCCTCGTCTGCGGAGTGAACGACCGGCAGCTTCGGCGCCTCCGGCCCGAGCAGCCAGGCGATGCGCGCCTGCAACTCGTCGGCAGCGAGGCGTGCCGCCGAGTTCGGCTGCTCGCTCACTCGGATGCACGCTTCCGCCTTCGCCGCGCCGCGCCGCGCGAGCGGAACGGCCTCCTCCGACTTCACCATGTACTGCGGCGTGGGGATGACCTCGCCCGTGTAGTAGCCCGTGTAGACAGAGCCCGGAAGGTCCTGAGCGAGGGCGACAGCTGCGCACAGCAGCGGTGCGGCGACCACGAGGCACGTCAATGGAACCACCCCTCTCTTGGGCCAGGCCGCCCATGCCACGGTGAGGCTACTCGAGTTCGATGACCGGGCGGACGCCGTACAGGTAGTATCCGCTGTCGGGGTACTCGTAGTGGCGCGACGCGCCGCGGCAGTCGAGGGCTTCGGACTCCCAGCTTCCGCCGCGCACTACGCGCCCCTCGCCGAGCGTCGTGTCGTTGCCGAACCAGTCCCGGCACCACTCACTGACATTGCCCGCCATGTCGAGCGCGCCGCACCAACTCACATCGTCCTTCATGTGGCCGGCCGGCGCGGAATACTCGTACTCGTGGCCGCCGACGTAGCACTGGCACTTGCCGGCGTCCCAGTCGTTTCCCCACGGGTACTGGAGGCCCTCGGCGCCGCGCGCGGCGTACTCCCACTGCGCCTCGGTGGGCAGGGCGAAACCGAGCTTCTCGCAGAACGCCTCGCAGTCCCGGTAGGTGATGCTGGTCACCGGGTGCTCGGCCTTGCTCACGTACTCCTGGCGGGGGACGGAGCCCATGACCTTGCGCCACTGCCCGATGGTCACCTCGGTCCGCGCGATCCAGAAGCCATCCAGTTCCACCTCGTGCTCCGGCGCCTCGGTGTTCGCGGTCTCGCGCCAGAAGGACTGCAGGTCCTCCTCGGGGCCCTCGTGGGGCATCGAGTTGTACGCGGGCCCCCACTCCTTCCAGAGCGCGGTCAGCTCCTCTTTGCTCGTGCCCATTGTGAACGAGCCGCCGGGCGCCCAGACGAACTCAATCCCGCTTCCGTCGTGCACCATGCGGTAGCCCGCCTCGCCGGGCTGCGCTTCGTTGTCCGGCGACGTCGAGCACCCCTCGGGGAGTTCGACGGACGCGGTGGTCTCCTCGGTGGGCTTGGGTATCACCCGACCCTTCGCCGCTGCGCCGCCGCCGGTGGCGGTCGGGGCTTGCGGCCTCGGGCAGCCGGTCAGCACAAGCCCCGCAACCGCGGTGGCAATGAGCCATGCCCCGTTCGTACGCATGAGGCGGGACCTCCCTGCGTTCTGGTTGCGCCTCGATTCGCCAGTGCCGCCGACCTCACCTGTGCCTGCTGCGTTCCCTGCCCGGTCCTCTGCGGCAGTGCAGCTTGTGGAAGGTGGAGGTCATGGGCGAGGCCGACCCGAATCCTGAACTGCGGGCTCAGGACTGCCTTGCACCGGGAGGTGCGGATGATGGGCGGGCTTAGACTGCTGTGCGGCGCCATGCTGGTTGCCGTCGAGTCGGTGGCTGTGGGCGCGGACTTCGCAGTGGACGTGGGTGACTCCGGGGCAGTGAACATCGATGTGGGAGGCGTGCGGTGCCTGGATACGTTCCAGGTCATCCTCCCCGCGCCGGACTGGAAGGGCGGCGCCACGCCACGGGACTGCCGGAAGGAGACGGTCGCCCCCGGTCACGTTCGGGTCACGGGCGTGATGGCCGACCCGCAGCCGTGTGCCACCTTCACCCTCGATTCGCAGGAGACCGGCGGCGGTCTCGATCTGGCCTGGGAGATCGCGTTCACGCGCGACTTCGAGGCCGAGACCGTACGCCTCAACGGCTACCTGCCGTGCAGCCTGGCCGCCGGGAAGGCGGCCTGGTTCATCGCGCGGTCGAAGGGGCTGGAGTGGGCGCTCTTCCCGGGGAAGTACGGCGATCCGGGCGGGAGCCTTAGCGCGTGGGGCTTCGACTGGTTCGGCTGGCTTCTCCCGGGGGACTGCGGGGTGCGCTTTCGACCGCAGTCCGGCCTGACCGACATGTACCTGCAAGACGGGCGGCAGTGGAACGCCGAGCACTTCCAGACCTGTTGGACGCTCGCCGGGAAGGGCACCCTCCGTGAGGGGACCGTGTTGCGGTGCGCGATTCGCCTGGAGCCACTTTCGGGGCGCGACGCGGCGGCGGCGGCCGCTAGCTCAGGCAAGTCGTTGGTCGGCCTGACCGCCGGGCTGACGCCCGCGGCGAAGGGAGCAGAGGGCACAGTTGATGTGCGCAACGTCGGGCCGGAGCCCAAGTCCCTGGAAGTGCAGTGGCAAATCCGGGACGACCTCGCGCGAGTGCTCGCGGAAGGGAAGCAGGCGGTCACCGCGCCGGCGCTGGGGACGGCGCAGGTCGCGGTCGCGGCGCCGCTCTCGCTGTCCGGCGAGTACCGGCTCCACGCCGAGGCGCGACCATCGGGCGTTCCGACGATGCAGCCACAGGTGGCCGATCAGCGGCTGGTTGTCCCGCCGCCGGGCCCCCGAGTCTCGGTGAGCCTGGACGGCGCCTGGGAGCTGTCGGCGACGGAGGCCTCCCTAGACGCTCCGCCGGAAGGCGAGTGGAAGCCGACCACGGTGCCCGGTCGCATCAGCGACGCGACTCACCAGTTCTTCTGGTACCGGCGGCAGTTCGAGATCCCGGCGTCGATGGCCGGCAAGCGGCTGAACCTCCGGTTCGGCGCGGTCAACCACGAGGCGCGGGTGTACGTGAACGGCAAGCTCGCCGGCAGCCACTTCGGGGGCAACCTGCCCTTCGAGGTCGATGTCACCGGCTTCGTGCGTCCCGGCGCGAATGACCTGTGGGTCGCGGTGACGAGCTGGATCGCCGCGTGCACGAAGCCCCCGACGAGCTACGAGGTCAAGCAGTTCGAGCACCCCGGCTGGTCCCTGCTTCCGCCGGGCACGATCATCGCGCCAATCGGCGGCGACTTCCGCCTGACCGGCATCTGGCAGAGCGTGCAGCTCGTCGCGGTCGATCCCGTGCACCTCGAGGATGTCTTCGTACAGACCTCGGTGCGGCAGCACACTATCCAGGCGACGGTGACCCTCCGCAACGAGAGCGACCAGCCCCGCACAGTGGACCTGGCAGCCGACATCGCGGATCGCGGCGGCCCGGCGAAGACGCTGCCCTCGGCGCGCGTGTCGCTGGCGGCGGGGGAGACGAAGGAGGTCGTGCTCAAGGCAAGCTGGCCCGAGGCGCATCTGTGGTCGCTGGATGATCCCCACCTGTACCGTCTCACCACCTCGGTCACCGAGGGCGGCAAGACGCTGGACCGGCAGGGGACGCGCTTCGGCTTCCGCGAGATCTGGACCGACGGCCCGCGCTTCGTACTGAACGGCGTGCCGATGAAGCTGTTCGCGACCTCGGGCTGGGGCATGGAGACGTGGGACGCGGCGTACGCGCACATCGCCCGCATGAAGCGCGCCGGCACGCGCTGCATGAGACTGCACACGCAGCCCTGGCAGCCGCACATCCTCGACGTGGCCGATGAACTCGGGATGCTCATCGTCGATGAGGCGGCGGTCTACTGCTATCAGCAGGCGTATGCGGTGAAGGACAAGCGCTTCTGGATGAACTATGCGGACCACGTGCGCGCCCTCGCGCGACGCGACCGCAATCACCCGTCCCTGGCAATGTATAGCCTCGAGAACGAGATCCTGCTGTGCGGCGGCGACGCAGGTGCGTGGGAGACGCAACTGGGGCGGCTGGCCGACATCGTGCGGGAGACCGATCCGACGCGGCTCATCACCTGCGAGGCGGACCTCGATCCGGCGGGCAAGATGGACGTCATCGGGATGCACTACCCGCGCGAGTACTGGAGCGGCTTCACGCTCTACCCCGGCAAGTGCTGGTGGATGAACGAGCCGATTCCGTACCTGGGCCGCGAGTGGAAGTGGAAGCGCGACAAGCCGCTGTACATCGGCGAGTTCGACGGCGGGTTCATGGCCTGGTACCCGCAGTACCAGGCCTTCTGGCTGGGCGACGAGGCCTACACGAGTCGGGGAC
>Ga0194112_10008487_pt1 | contig 13201 bp, 8 predicted proteins | sample TA2MahC400mmetaG_FD_146191 | JGI IMG/M metagenome (GOLD analysis project Ga0194112, IMG submission 146191) | Freshwater microbial communities from Lake Tanganyika, Tanzania - TA2015016 Mahale Deep Cast 400m | ecosystem: Environmental > Aquatic > Freshwater > Lake | place: Tanzania: Lake...
TATCAGTAGTAGTATTAAGGGGTTCATGAGTTATCCACATTCTGCCGGAGTTATGAGTCTCCCCCCAGACCCCCCTCATTACTACTACGACGGCGAATAATTTACTTGACAAAAATAAACCAGGGTTGGGGAGGGGGTGAATGCTTTGCTATGCGAATTTGGGATTTTGCAGGAATAATGGGGATGAATCTCCGGGAGATCGGCGAGTTCGGACTCATCAATCGCATTAGAGAATGGATGGCTATCTCCCATTCTGATTTAGTTCAGGGCATTGGTGATGATGTAGCTGTTATCGAGATGGGGGAAAAGGCTCTTTTGGTCACAACGGATATACTTATCGAAGGTATCCACTTCGAAAGGTCTTGGATCAATCCCTACCAGTTGGGCGGAAAAGCCCTGGCTGTCAATCTCAGCGATATCGCTGCAATGGGTGGAACCCCAAAATACTTCCTCATCTCCATCGGCCTTCCTAAAAACCTCCTCTATTCCTTTATCTCCTCGCTCTATCGTGGTTTAAAAGAAGAGGCGAAAAGGTTTTGTGTGGGTTTGATCGGAGGGGATACCTCTCTTTCCAATAAAATCGTCATCAACATCTGCCTTCTCGGTGAGGGGAAGAAGGAAAATCTCCTCTTCAGAAATGGAGCAAGGGTTGGGGATGACCTCTATGTTTCTGGAACATTAGGCGATTCAGCATTGGGATTAAAAATTCTCAAAAAAAGGGGGCCCAAGGGAGAACCGAAAGGGTTGGTCGAAAAACATCTCTCCCCTTTCCCAAGAATCAAACTGGGCCAGGCCATTGCCAAACACCATTTGGCAACATCAATGATCGATATCAGTGATGGCCTCCTGATCGATACCTTCCATATATTAGAAGAGAGTAAAGTAGGGGCTCGGGTCTGGGAGGGTCGAATCCCTCTTTCGAAACTTTACAAGAAATGGATCCTTTCCTACACGAAAGACCCTTATCAGATTGCCCTTTGTGGAGGAGAGGATTATGAACTTCTTTTTACTGCACCACGTGTAATTAGGAAAAGGATTTCTTCTCTGAGTCTTTCATTAAAAATCCCAATCACCTGTATCGGAGAGATCCTGCCTAAAAAGGAGGGCTTTCATATTATCAGGAGGGACGGGAAAGAATATTCCCCTCTCCATTTGGGGTTTGACCATTTCAAATGAAAACATAAAATAGAAATACAGTTATTCAGTCATTAAGTCATTTAATGACTCAATGACTGAATAACTTAATGACTAAATTTGGATTTTGAAATTTGGCATTCTTTGAAATGGTGCCAGCAAGCAAGGTAATCTATGAAAACATTTATCAACGAATTCAAAGAGAATGAGAATGTGGACTCCTTCTTCTTAGTTAAAGAGAAATCTTCTGGTATTACCAGGGCCGCAAGTGCCTATCTGAAATTAAAATTAGGGGACTGCACAGGTGAAATCGAGGGTAGGATTTGGACAAATGTGGAGACAGTTACAGAGTCTTTTGAAAAGGATGACTTCGTCCATGTGAGAGGAAAGGCGATCTCTTTCCAAGAACATCTCCAACTCAACATCACTCATATTGAAAAGGTAAGAGAAGAAGAAATCACCCTCTCCGATTTCTTTCCCATAGCGGAAAAGGATATTGAGGATATGTTTCAATCCCTTATAGAAATTAGCCAGCATGTTAAAAATCAACATCTCATTCAACTTCTTCAACTTTTTTGGGAAGACAAATCTCTTGTTGAACGATTCAAAATGGCCCCTGCCTCCAAATGGCTTCACCATTCTTACTTAGGAGGCCTTTTAGAACACACCCTCTCCTTAACACAGTTGGTGATGAAAAACTCCAACCAATACAATGGGTTGAACTTGGATCTCTTGATTACGGCCTCGATCCTACACGACATCGGAAAGATTGATGAGCTTTCTTATCACCGATCTTTCGATTATTCCGATGAAGGCAAACTCCTGGGTCACATCGTCCTTGGTATTGAAAGAGTTGACGAAAAAATCCGAAAACTGCCTAATTTTCCAATAGATCTTTCCATGCTCTTGAAGCACCTCCTTCTCAGTCACCATGGTCAATATATTTGGGGCTCTCCAAAGAGACCAATGACCTTAGAAGCTGTGATGCTCCATTATTTGGATGACATGGATGCAAAGATCAATGGGATCCAGCAATTTCTAAGAAAAAAGGGCCCAGATGGATCCAAATGGACCTCCTATCACCGCCTATTTGAACAGTATTTTTATTTATCCAGCCTCTGGGAAGAAGAGAAACTCTCTGATAAAACAAGAGAATTTGAAGAGGAGCAGTAAGCCGCTTCTTCTTGATAAACCTTTTCTTGACAAACCTTGCTTCCATTATTATCTTTTTAACAGGAAAAATGATTTATTTTTAAAGCACTTAATCAATTTTAGCAACTTAAGGAATTTAGGAGACAAAAAGGATGGTTCCTTTTTTAACTGAAAGGATGAAGGAGGTTCTTAGGATTGTCATTGAAGACTACATCCTTTCTGTAGAACCTGTGTCCTCGAAGACAATTTCAAAGAAATCGAATCTCAATCTTAGCCCTGCCACCATCCGAAATATTATGTCGGATTTGGAAGATCTGGGGTTACTCTTTCAGCCTTACACTTCAGCAGGAAGGGTTCCTACGGAGAGGGGGTTTCGATTTTATGTAGATTTTATTCTCGACGTCCATGAATTGAGCAGTGAAGAACGTAAAGAGATCCGATCCAGATATTTGCCTTCTCAGCTTGAAGGAGCAGGCCTGTTTCAGGAAACCTGCCGAATCCTCTCATCCTCCTCTCACTACCTGGCTGTGGTTTGGGCACCCCGTATGAGCATGCTCGTCCTTCAACATATCGAGTTTGTTAAATTGAGGAAAAACGTTATCTTGGCCATTTTGGTGAGTACGACAGGATTGATTCAGAATCGGGTCATTGAGATGGAGGAAGATCTTCCGCAATCTGAATTGGATTATCTCTCTAATTATATGAATAACCTTTTAACAGGCCTCACCCTTTATCAAGTAAGGGAAAAACTCCTCGAACAGATGAGGGTGGAGAAAAATACTTACGGTCGCCTGCTTGAGCAAGCGATCAAATTGGGAGAGAAAACATTTTCTTCCTTTGAGCAAACTGATGTCTTTATCGAGGGGAGGACGAATATTCTCCATGAGCCGGAATTCAGTAATATTTTAATCATGACAGACCTCCTTCGGACCTTTGAGGAAAAAGCCACCATGGTAAAACTCCTGGATAAATGCATGGCACCGAAAGGGGTTCAAATTGCGATTGGCTCAGAGAGTCAGATACATGAAATGGAATCCTGCAGTTTAGTAACATCGACCTATGGGTGCGAAGGAGAGATCTGGGGTGCATTGGGCGTTATCGGGCCCAGGAGGATGAACTATTCCAGAATTATCCCCTTGGTGGACTATTCTGCGAAGCTTCTGACAGAGATTTTAGAGACACATTACCATTAGATTGGGAGCAGAAAAAATGGAAGAGTTGAATAAGAAAAATAATTCGACGAGGTCAAAACCGAATATGGCAGGGAATGCAGAAAAATTATCAGAAACACCCATAGAAATGAAGAATCAAAAAAATAAGGAAAAGAAAGAGGAGAAAGAATCCGAGATAGAGGAACTAAAAAAGAGGTTGGAGGAAAAAGAGAAAGAGGCAAAAGAGCATTACGACCGCCTCTTAAGAACAGCTGCCGATTTTGAAAATTATAAAAAGAGGGCTGCAAAAGAAAAGGAGGATTGGACCAAATTTGCAAATGAGGATTTGATCAAGTCCATCCTCCCTTTCATTGATAATCTTGAGAGGGCAGTCAATCATGCTGAAAAGGTGATAGATACAGGAGTATTGATTGAAGGGATCAAATTAACCCTTCAGCAGCTCCTCCAAACGCTAAATAAATTTGGGCTTTCTCCTTTTGAATCTGTTGGGAAGCCCTTTGATCCGGCCCGACATGAGGCCATGTTGGTCATTGAAACAGATCAACACGAACCAAATCAGGTTGTGGAGGAATTCCAAAAGGGCTATCTTTTGAATGATCGTCTTTTAAGACCGGCAACAGTTTCCGTGTCGAAGCCTCCGGAGGAAGAGGTTCAGGCATCGGAATGATCTTTAATAATATAAAAAGGGGGAATTGCAATGGCTAAGACAATAGGAATCGATTTAGGAACAACATTTTCAGTGGTAGCAGTCATGGAAGGAGGGGATCCGGTCGTCATTTCAAACCCGGAAGGAAGTCGAATCACTCCTTCTGTTGTCGCTTTTACAGATAAAGGTGAAAGGGTGGTTGGACAGATCGCAAAACGTCAGGCGATCACCAACTCTGAAAATACAATCTTTTCGATCAAAAGACTGATGGGAAGGAAATATGTGGATCGCGAAGTTCAGAGGGATCTGAAGATTCTTCCCTATAAAATCATTGAGAACAAAAACGGCGATGCATGGGTCAGGGTGAGGGAAAAGGATTACAGTCCTCCTGAGATATCCGCGTTCGTCCTCCAGAAGATGAAGGAAACGGCTGAGGCCTATCTCGGAGAGAAGGTGACCGATGCGGTGATCACTGTACCAGCCTATTTCAACGACAGTCAACGTCAGGCAACTAAGGATGCAGGAAGGATTGCAGGCCTTAATGTCATTCGAATCATCAATGAGCCTACAGCCGCCTCCTTGGCCTATGGCTTAGATAAGAAGAAGGACGAAAAGATTGCTGTCTTCGACTTAGGCGGTGGGACATTCGATATCTCCATTCTCGAGTTGGGTGAAGGGGTCTTCGAAGTTAAATCGACCAATGGGAATACCCATCTGGGTGGAGACGACTTCGATCAGCGGGTGATTGACTATTTAGCCGATGAATTTAAGAAAGACCAGGGCATTGATCTGAGAAAGGATCGAATGGCCCTTCAAAGGCTTAAAGAGGCTGCAGAAAAGGCAAAGATTGAACTCTCAAGTATGATGGAGACAGATATCAATCTGCCCTTCATCACTGCTGACGCCTCAGGACCAAAGCATCTGAATATGAAATTAACCCGGGCAAAATTGGAAAATTTGACAGAGGATCTCATAGAGATGACAGAAGGGCCCTGCCGTCAGGCTCTTGCCGATGCAGGACTTTCACCAAGAGATATCAATGAGGTGATCCTTGTTGGTGGGATGACGCGGATGCCAAAGGTTCAGGAGAAGGTAAAACAGATTTTTGGAAGAGAGCCTAATAAAAGCGTCAATCCGGATGAGGCTGTAGCCATTGGTGCCGCAATTCAAGCTGGCGTTCTGAAAGGTGAGGTGAAAGATGTGCTTTTGCTTGACGTCACACCGCTTTCCCTTGGGATTGAAACGCTTGGCGGTGTCTCCACCAAACTAATTGAACGAAATACCACCATTCCAACAAAAAAGAGCCAGATCTTCTCCACGGCCTCCGATAATCAACCGGCTGTGACGATCCATGTGCTCCAAGGTGAAAGGGAGATGGCGGCTGATAACAAAACACTCGGCCAGTTTGAACTCGTAGGTATTCCACCTGCTCCAAGGGGCATCCCTCAGATTGAGGTGACTTTTGATATCGATGCAAATGGGATCGTCCATGTCTCAGCAAAAGACCTTGGAACGGGAAAAGAACAGTCGATAAGGATCACTGCATCCAGCGGCTTAAACGAGGAAGAGATCAAAAAGATGGTCAAAGATGCCGAGGCTCATGCAGCGGAAGATAAAAAGAGACGAGAATTAGCAGAAGCGAGAAACCAGCTCGATACGCTCATCTATACCACGGAAAAATCTCTGAAAGAGTACGGGGATAAGATTGATTCCAGTGATAAACAGGCGATCGAAGATGCCGTCACAAAAGCAAAAAAGGCAATGGAATCGAACGATCTCAGCACGATAAAATCTGCCCAGGAAGAACTCACTCGTTCCTCTCATAAATTGGCAGAGGCGATGTATGCAAAAGCTTCTCAAAAAGGTGCCGAAGGAGCCGGCGCTGAAGCAGGTACTCATGAAGGTCCACGACAAAAGGCCCAGGAAGATGTGGTCGATGCAGATTTTGAAGATGTAGGTAAAAAATAATTCAATCTTATGAGTCTCTGAAAAGGGCGAGGGGTTCACATCTCGCCCTTTTTTGTAGAAGATAAATTTTATACATTTTACCTCTGATCTTGAACGCCAAAAAGGTATCCCATAGTTCCTGTTTTAATATTTGCTGCATTAGCCTCATCTGTGTCGATATGCATGTTCAATAGAAAATCAGGGGATACCCGTACCAAGACATCACCGAAGACCAATTTGCGTTTCCCAATTACCTCTACCATGACAATATCGCGATCCTTTATGCCAAAAGAAAGGGCGTCCTCCGGGGACATGTGAATATGGCGATGGGCACAGATGACACCTTGGAGGAAATGGCAGGTCCCTTTTGATCCTTCCAAGATAATTTCCGGGCTACCCGAAAGATCACCAGAAGATCGAATCGGAGCCTTAATTCCCAATTTAAATTCTTCTGTCATTGAAATCTCAACCTGGGTTTGATTCCGCAATGGGCCAAGAACCCTCACCTTCTCAACCTTTCCTCTGGGCCCTATAAGATTCACCGTCTCTTCGCAAGCGAATTGTCCAGGTTGGGAAAGATCTGATCTATGAGTTAGTTCATAACCCTTTCCAAAAAGCGCATCAACCGCCTCTCTGGACAGATGGACGTGGTGAGCTGAGACCTCAATGGGAATCATATTTACCTTTTTACTCTTAATGATCTGGGCCACATCATGGAAACCCAGAGCGCGGATCGTTTCCCGGGCGATCATCCTCCCTTCATCGGTGGGAATAACCAGGACTTTAACTCGTGAACTTTCATCCGAGATGTCGGCTACCTCTCCAGGACATGGGGAGGCCTTTCTATTAAGTATCTCATCCACCCGGATACCCATATAGGAAAGACCTTGACAAGCTAAACCCCGGACCCATCCACTGCCCTCACCGATACCACCGGTAAATACCAGGGCATCCAATCCACCCAGGGCAGCCGTGTAGCCGCCAATGTATTTCCGGATCCGGTAGCAGAAGATGTGTATGGCGAGTAGAGCCCTTGCCTCGCCTTTATTAGCTGCGTCAGCCAATGAACGGAAGTCACTTGATATTCCGGAAAGGCCCTTCAGTCCACTTTGGCGATTCAGAATCTCATCTATTTCTTCAATAGAAAACCCTCTCTCCTTGCAAAGATATATAAGGATGGATGGGTCAAGGTCACCAGCCCGAGTACCCATGACCAATCCTTCCATCGGCGTTAATCCCATGGTGGTATCCACTGAGCGGCCATGGTCAATGGCACAGAGCGAAGCACCGCTGCCCAAGTGGCATGTGATCATCTTCAGTTCCCGAAAATCTCGTTTTAAATAGGCAGCGGCTTGAAGGGCAACATAATTGTGGGAAATGCCATGGAATCCATACCTACGGATCCCCAGTTTTTCGTAGAAGTCATAAGGAAGGCCATAAAGGTAGGCGTGTGCTGGCATTTTCTGATGAAAACTCGTATCAAAAACAGCTACCTGTGGCACCTTCGGCATGAACTTCATACTTTCCTTGATGACCATGAGGTTCAGGGGATTATGGAGTGGTGCGAAACAGACATTCTTATCTATCTCTTTAATCACTTCACCATCAATGATCACTGCACTGCCATACTTATCTCCTCCATGGACAACACGATGGCCAACAGCAGTGATCTCATTTGGATCTCCAATGACCCCCTGATCGTGATCGGTAAGCAGGGCAAGAACGTTTTGAAATGCCTCCGTATAGCCAACGGAACCTAATTCTTTGTTGATCTTACCCTTCTTCGATGAGGAGATGAGGAGAGAATTCCCCAGACCGATCCTTTCAACCATCCCTTCAAGGTTATTTCCCTCATGGCCGGTGTCGAAATAACTGAACTTCAACGATGAGCTACCGCAATTTATAACCAATATTTTTGCAGGTGTCGCTGTAGATAACTTAAGTCCATAGGGATCTGGTGTACTCCGCCAGGCATCTTCAACTCGCGCCTGTGCCTCCTCATCCTGTAACCGACTTTTTAACCTCTCAGTCATAGTTCTCGCCATTACCTTCACGGCTTCCGTATTAACGGCTAAGAAGGCAGAAAAAGTCTCCAGAGGAATAAGAAAAACCTGACATCTCTCAAGGGCAATGACATCGGCAGATCTGGGCTCACCGGTTAGCAACGACATTTCCCCAAAGAAGTCCCCTCGTTTTAGCAGACCAAGCCGCTTCCGTTCTCCTGTCTTCCCGGTAATCGAAGCTTCTGCCTCACCCTCACAGAGTATTCCGAGAAACCTCCCGGGTTGGCCGAAGTGAATGATCGCCTCTTGGGGGATAAAAGTTTTCAGTTGACTCTTTTCTATCAGCCCTTTTATTTCTGTTGAAGAAAAACTTTTGAACAGCGGTAATTCTCTTAAAAACTCCTCCATATACTCCATAGGTAGTAATCTCCTATTTTAATGATTACTTGTTTATATAGGATGATCATAGTTAGTTGTAAATCCCCGAAAAGTGATCTTACTCAAAGCTTAGGAATATCGTCGATTGAAACCCAAGAAAGCTATTTTAAAACGGAAAAATCCCCACCCATCTTTATAATTTTTGTAGAAAATGCTTCGCTTGTCAATATGATTAATAAACCTTCCCACTCCATTTGATTTTATAGCTTTGTAATGTTAGGATGCTGATGAATTTCTTAGGCATAGGAGTAGAGGATGTGGGGATTGTTTGAAAAGTTAAAAAAGGGGCTTTCAAAAACCCATCAGGGTTTTGTAGAAAAGATCGATCTCCTTTTCCTTGGAAAAAAGACAATTGATCAGGACCTCTTGGATGAATTAGAAGCCCTTCTTTTCGAGGCCGATCTGGGATTCAAAACTTCGAACCAACTAATTCAAGGTGTCCAACAGGGACTAAAAAGGGGGGAACTTCAGGAGCCTGATAAGGTAAAAGAGTATATCAAACAAGAGATCCTACGAATCCTCAAATTAGGTGAGAAACCCCTTTCTATCAACTTCTCTCAAACAAAACCATTTGTCTTTATGGTAGTAGGGGTAAATGGCGTAGGGAAGACCACTACCATTGGAAAGATTGCCCACCAATATTCATCTCAGGGGAAAAAAGTTTTGATCGGAGCGGCTGATACCTTCAGAGCCGCTGCGGTTGAACAACTTGAGATCTGGGCAAAGCGAGTGGGGGCAGACTTTGTCAAGCAATCCAAAGGATCGGATCCCTCTGCAGTGGCTTTCGATTCCATTCATGCGGCCAAGGGGAGAAGCATTGACCTTGTTTTCATCGATACGGCAGGAAGACTTCACACCAAAGTGAATCTAATGGAGGAACTAAAGAAGGTAAAACGGATTATCGGAAGAGAATGTCAAGGAGCACCTCATGAGATTCTTCTCGTCCTTGATGCGACCACAGGTCAGAATGCTATTTCTCAAGCTAAACTCTTTAATGAAGCAATTGGTGTGACAGGAATCGCACTGACCAAATTGGATGGAACAGCTAAGGGAGGAATCATAGTAGGAATTACAGAAGAACTTAATATCCCCATCCGATACATTGGTGTTGGCGAAGCAATTGATGATTTGAGAGAGTTCAATGCCACCGAATTCGTCCAAGCCTTATTTTAAAGAATCTTCAAAGTAACCTTTTTCTCCGAGAAATACATTAATGCCCAATTGCGAAGCCTGAATGTAAATTGGCTCTATTGCATCCAAAAACCGCTCTTCACCACGCCAGAAGGGAAAATTTCCGAGCCTTTTAGGTAAAGCTGCAGGTACCAGTGGAATAAGCACTTGCCCAAGCAAATCTTCAGATACACTACCACCAGACCAAAATTTAGACATATCAGAAGTCAGCGGCTCAGACAAAATGGCATTTTCTTCTTCCTCATGGGAGAAGGGAGGTTTATGCTTAGCTCTTCTGGTGGTTGTTTTATCGTCAGTTTTGTCCAGAAGCCCGACCAACTCATCCCTGCTCATTCCGCGCAATTTGAAGATCAGGAATGGATCACGGTCGAATTCTTCGCCCAGCAAATAATAGACTGCCGCAATATGTTTGCATGGATTTGACCAATCAGGGCAGGAGCAGTTCGTCTCCATGTCTTTAAGCTTTTCGGGGAATAGTGACAGCCCCGTATCTTTAAACGCCTTTTCTATATCCTCAGGCATCTGACCGGCCAAGAGTTTTGCCAAAAAAATAGCCTGATGAGATAACGTTTTGGCCACCTTCTGCCAATCAGTCGCTGACAGAGTCTTAATATGGATCTTGATATTATAGGGCTTGGACCGGGATCCCTGAACTTTTGCCTTAACTTTCCCCTTTTCAATCTCGATGTAGAGGACCTGGCCCCTTCGGGCATAAGAACGACCCCTGCCCAATCTCGCTCCGATATGAAAGCTCTCCAATACGGCAATCCAACGTTTGGCCCACCAGCTTTCACCGAAAGTGCCTCGCTTGGACTGTGCCTTAATTCCTCCCTTAACACCACGGGGTATGGAAGGTCTGAAATAATGGTAGTAATCCCATCGGCTCATACTATTCTCCTATCGCTTCCCTTCTTAGGGTAAAGAGGTCTTTGAGTTCCGCGGTCGAAAGCTCGGTCAACCAGCTCTCGCCTGTTCCAATGACTCCCTCGGCGATCTTCTTTTTCCGCTCAATCATCTCGTCTATTTTTTCCTCAAGCGTCCCTGCACAGAGAAATTTGTGAACCTGGACGTTCTTCGTCTGGCCAATCCGAAATGCCCGATCAGTCGCCTGGTTCTCCACTGCTGGATTCCACCAGCGGTCAAAGTGAACGACACGGCTGGCCCTTGTAAGGTTCAAGCCAGTGCCACCTGCTTTAAGCGAAAGAATAAAGACAGGAGGACCATCCTCATTGCTCTGGAATCGTTCAATCATGCGATCTCTTTTTTCTTTCGGGACTGCCCCATGCAGAAAGAGAATCTCCCGTCCAAACGTCTCCTGAAGGTGTCGTCGTAGGATCTCTCCCATCTCAGCAAACTGCGAAAATACCAACGCCCGATCACCTACCTCCACCATTTCTTCTATCATTTCAGTCAAACGAGTTAGTTTTCCTGATCGTCCAGGAATAGGGGAATTGTCACCCAAGAACTGTGCTGGATGGTTGCAGATCTGTTTGAGTTTCATTAATGTAGCCAGGACCATGCCTTTCCGCTGGATCCCTTCAGTGGAATCAATGGTTTCAATGGTCTCTTTCACAACGGCTTCATAGAGAGATGCCTGCTCTTTGGTCAGTGTGCAAAAGACCTTCATCTCCATCTTTTCAGGAAGGTCGGCAATGACGGCCTTGTCGGTTTTGAGCCGCCGCAGGATAAAAGGTCCGGTCAGGTGTTTTAACTGCTCCACAGCTTCCGGGTCTCGGCCTGCCTGGATGGGAACAAAAAATCTCTTTTTGAATTCGGTCTGTGTGCCAAGGAAGTTAGGATTAAGGAACTCCATAATCGACCAGAGATCACCGACATTATTCTCCACAGGTGTGCCAGTGAGGGCGATCCGATAGTCTCCATTAAAAGTTCGGGCAGCTTTCGCTTGTTTAGTCTCTGGATTCTTGATGTTCTGAGCCTCGTCGAGCACCACACCAGCCCAGGGAACCTCCTTTAGGGTCTCGAAATCTCTGTGCACAAGTGCATAGCTTGAGATGACGATGGCCTGTTTCAGGGCATTTTTTCTGAAATCTTCTCCTTTCGTCCTCGCAATGCCGTGGTGTACCATGACAGGGAGTTCAGGCGTGAACCGGGAAGCTTCCTTCTGCCAGTTACTAACAATAGATGTGGGACAGATCAGAAGCACCGGCCGTTTTGTGTCTGACTGCCAGTCCCTTTGAATGAGGGCCAGGGTCTGGATCGTTTTACCCAGCCCCATATCATCCGCCAAACATGCACCTAGGCCCCACTGCCTGAGAAAACTCAGCCAAGAATAGCCACGCACCTGGTATGGCCTCAGTGTCCCCTGAAAACCCTGCGGAGCTGGCAATTCTTCAAATGTGCAACGACCCTCGAGCTGTTTCAAGAGGTCGGCGATCCAGCCCGTTGCTGTGATTCCCTCAAAGTTTATATTGCCCGGTATTTTCTTTGCTCCCAAGGCCATCTGGATGATCTCACGGACGGTGGCCTGGCCTTCAGCCTTCTTCTTCCAGAATTCGAGTGCCGCCTTGATCTCCTCAGCATTTATCTGTACCCACTGGCCACGTACCTTAATCAAGGGGGCTTTAAGATTTACCAGGGCCTGGAGTTCCTCGAAGGAAAGCTTCTCCTTGCCAAGGGCCAATTCCCAGTCGAATTGAACTAACTGATCGAGCGAAAGTCCGCTACTCCCTTGCATCTTTGGGGCCTTCACATTAGCCCGTGCAGTCAGGCGAAGCTTTGTCCCCTTGTGTGTCCACCATGCGGGCAGCATCACGCCAAAGCCTGCTAACTCTAAGGCAAGTGCCTTTTCATTGAGGAATTCATAAGCTCCGATGGCGTCAAGTTCGTAACCTCCCGGTTTAGATGTCTTCAAGCTTGCCTCGATGCGCGGGCAGATACCCGAGGCCTGGCCAAGGGATAATAATAGGTGCTCGCATGCGTTGAACTTGCCAATTGAAGAAAAGACGCTCTTTAGCGCTGCCTGGTCTTTTGCATTCCATACATTTTCGGCCGTTATGAGCAGACTGGGGTCATGAGTGGCCTGCAGTAAGTAGCGAACATACCACAGATTATTTTGTCCCTGTGCAGAGATACCATCTTTCTTCCAATCTTTGTCACCATGTCCATCATCTTTGGGTTCCTCAAGGCGAAAACAGAGTCGAAACGGAGCAGACGTTGAAACGAATATTGGGCGTTGCCACTCTTGAACTTGGGCAGTAAACTGTGCTAATTCAGCAGAGTCGCCTTCCATAACACCATCAGACGAGCGCAGAGCATGAAGCCATTGATCATGAAGGCTGTCAAAGACGCGTGGTTTCTTCTCATGTCGAAGTCCTATTGGAGGGACAGTTTTAAAATCTCCTACTACTGGACTCATTGAGGAGCGGATGAGATAATCAACAATCTTATCAATAAAATGGGAGAGCACAGAAATTGAAGATGGAGCCGGAGGTCCAGTGAGAAAGGGGTCGCATTGCTCCTCTTCACGAGCCAGTGCCCGCAAGACTTCTGGCATGACC
>Ga0194112_10008490_pt1 | contig 13197 bp, 8 predicted proteins | sample TA2MahC400mmetaG_FD_146191 | JGI IMG/M metagenome (GOLD analysis project Ga0194112, IMG submission 146191) | Freshwater microbial communities from Lake Tanganyika, Tanzania - TA2015016 Mahale Deep Cast 400m | ecosystem: Environmental > Aquatic > Freshwater > Lake | place: Tanzania: Lake...
TGATCCGGTGAGAGCATCAATAATATCATTTAATGACATATCCACTTTCATAATTCTTTTGAGTATTCCATCTTTCATATTTCCGCGATAGGCTGTATTGTTGATAACATCGTAGAAAATGAAATCGCGCGAAGTAATTACAGCGTGAGCAAGGTCAATATTAAACGGACCATAAAATGAAATCTTCAATGAGTCCGGTCTTTTAATCGATACTTCAAAATTGCTTCGTGCATTAATACTTGATGAATTAATATTGAGGTTACCAGTAGCAGTAAATTCTTTTACTTTCCTTCTATTCCCTTCCAAACGTTTCACTAATCGGTCAACAGAATAAACCCGCTCATCGGCAATCTGTTTTGTAGGAACACATGCAGAAAATAAAAATTGGAATCCCACTAAAGCCAATATGTAAACGGTAATTATTTTTTTCACAATTCACCTTTTTCAATTTTTTCTTTGAACTTCTTGTTATCGGGTTCATGCTTCAAAGCTTTCTGCCAAAACTCTAATGCTCTCTTTTTATCACCCATTTTAAAGTAAATATCGCCCAAATGGTCAAGCACAGTTCCGCTTTTGCTGTCAAATTCTATCGACTTTTCAACATATTTTTTTGCTTTAGAAAAATCTCCGAGTTTAAAATAGATCCATCCGATTGTGTCTAAATAAGAAGAATTCTCTGGTTCAGCCGTAACAGCTTTACTTGACATTTCAAGAGCATCATCTAATCTTAAATCTCTTTCTGCTAATGAATAAGAAAAATTATTCAAAATTAAAGCGTTGTTAGAGTCAATTTCCATTGCCCGGTTGTAAAGCGAATCTGACATTTTAAAATTTTCTTTGGAATCGTAAATTAATGCAGTTATCCCTAGAAGTTGAATATCGTTTGGATTGAGAGTAAGTGCTTTATTTAAAATTCCAAGTGCTTCCTCATCTTCCTTCAATTGATTAAGTGTAAAACCCAAAGCAGAAAGCGCTGTAATATCTGACGGATTAATTCTTACAGCACGCTGCAGAAAAACTTTAGCATTCTTGTGTTCATTTTCTTGAGATAAAGATAAACCATAAATCAGATTTATTGCAAAATCATTTGGGAATTTTTCAGCAGCTTTGCTCATGAATTTTATCGCCTGAGTATATTTACGCTTATCGAAAAGCAATCCGCCCAATCTTATCCAAAGCTGCGAATTCCATTCTGCAAGGTCTGTTGCTTTTTTGAAATATTGAATTGCAACAGAGTCATTAGATTGTCTTAATTCAATTTCGCCTAAATATGCATTCACTTGCCAATCTGAGGTATCTTTGTTTAGGGATTCAAAAATGTTCTTAGCATACTGAAGGTTAACGGAATCTTTTTCCACGACAGAAAGAAAAATTGTTCCAACTCTCAATTTATTTTCATAATTAATCAGATCGCTGTTCAGCAGTTTTTTATATTGATCGTATGCGTTTTTCCAGTTGCTTTCATCAAGCAACACACTTGCTTTCATTTCAATTAAACCAATGTCATCAGGAAAACTTGCAAGAGCTTCATTAATTAATTTGTCAGCTTTTTCCACTTCATCAATTTTAATGTATGATTCGATCAACATTTTTTGCAGTCGTAAATCAGACGGGTTTAATTTGAGTATCGCTTCAATTGTATTTACTGTTTGTTTTACATTCCCCATCCGTTCGTTTAATTCAGCAAGTTTAACTAATACATTCCACTCGGGACCAATTTTATCAATCACTTTCTTGTATAGTTCCAGTGAATAAGATGGACGTTTTTTTTCATGAAGAAGAGCTAACTGAAATAATGCATTCACTTCAGTTGAATCAAGAGAAATAATTTTTTCATAAACAGTTGCAGATGAATCGTCAAGTCTTGAGGATGAAAAAACAGAAGCAAGTAAATAAAGATATTCTAAATTTTTCGGTTCCATCTGAACTGCTTTTCTTCCATGATCAATTGCAGATGCCAGTTTATTCAGTTTATAATAATTTTTAGCAACTGTGAAATAAATACCGGGCTGGGGATCTAATTTAAGTGCGTCCAAATAAAGAGGGATTGCTTCCTGGATTAAACCTTTAGACTCAAGAATCGAACCGTCAATAAACTTTTGCTGTGCTTGTATTACATTATTTTGTTTTTGATAGGAGGAACTCGCAGTTTCATCAGCCGATTCTTTAACAACCTTTGTGCTGCATCCAGGTAGAAGAGCCAGTAAAATGAATATATATGCCTTTGTTTTCATATTTTCTAATTTATTTGAATGCCAAAATAGTCTTTACAGTTTTTATTAACAAGGCTTGTAATTGAACAAGAGAATTACCTTGCTTATTTTTGCAGAAATTTTTTTCTAATGAAAACTTTTGACCTCGCAATATCTTATACATGGGAATATGACATTGAGTTCATTTCTCTAACCGAAAAATTATTCCAAAAAGATGGGATGACAACTTATATTATTTGGAAGCATAATCTAACAGAAACAGCTCTATTACTAAAAGAGAAAAAAATCCATTTCAAATCTTATCTTGACCGTGCTTCTGATGAAGATTCTGAATTCAATGTGATATCCAAAATTCTAAAGCGAAGAAAGAGTTATTTAATAAATCCTTTATCGAAAATAAAAAAATCGACTGATAAAGCGTTTATGCATAAAAAGTTGCTAAGAAAAAAATTCACTTTACCTTACACAGTTATTTTGCCGCCTTATTCAAAATCTCATCCACTCTCATTAAACGAAAAGGAAATGAGTAAACTTGGCAGCCCATATATAATAAAGCCGTCAACTTTATCAGGCGGTGGACAAGGTGTAAATAAAAATGCAAGAACTTTTTTAGATATTCAGTATGAACGAATGCAAAGTCCATTAGAAAATTATTTAGTTCAAGAAAAAATTTATCCTCTTTATTTTGATAACAAACGTGCATGGTTCCGAGTACTTTGGGCGTTCGGAAAACCAATCCAAGTATGGTGGAACGATCAAACACATTTATATAAAATTGTTACGAAGGAACATTTTGAAAAATACGATCTTCAGAGACTCATTCAAATCTCAACTCAAATTGCCCGGATTACTAATCTGGATTATTTTTCTTGTGAAATTGCAATAGCAAAAAAGCACAAATTTTATTTGATTGATTATGTTAATGATCAATGTGATTTACGGCTTCAATCTAAACATGTTGATGGAGTGCCGGATTCAATTGTAATCGATTTTGTTAATCAAATGAAAAAGAGAATTCAAAAACTCTAAAAATTCATATCTGATTCAATTGATTCAAGTATATTCAAATAACTTTTATATCTTTCAGAATTAATTAATCCTTTTTCAACTGCATTAATTACTGCACAATTCGGTTCGTGGTAATGAGTGCATGTGTTGAATCTGCACTCATTCTGAAATTTTGAAAACTCAACAAAGTAATGACCTAAATCCTCTTTCCTAATTCCATACGGATCAATTTCTCGCATGCCAGGTGTATCGATTATAAATGTATCTTCTTCTACTCTTTTCATTAATGATGTTACTGTAGTGTGTTTCCCTTTCGAAGAAAAATTACTTATTTCGCCGACCTTAAGTTTTAATCTTGGATAGATTTCATTAAGTAAGGAAGATTTTCCAACTCCAGATTGTCCCCAAAACAAATTAACCTTTCCATTTACGCACGAAGCTAAATTATCCAGCCCTTCACTTTTTACAACACTGGATTCAATCACTTTATAATTAATACCTTTATATAAGTCACTCCAATAGGTCACTTCATTCAATTTATCCAAATCAATTTTATTTATCACGATGATAATATTTATGTGAGAGCTTTCACCGGCAACGATAAGCCGGTCAATTAATCGGTTATTAAATTTTGGTTTATTCCAACTTGAAACAATAATTAAGTTATCAATATTGCATGCAATAATTTGTTCTAGTCTTTCACCTCGTGTGCTTGCCCCTTTTATCTTTGGAGCTTTTCTAGAAATATGATTTCTCCGGGGAAGTATTTCTGAAATTACTCCAGTTCCATCCATATTCATTTCATATTCAACATTATCACCAACAGCAGCAATGTCTATGGAATAAAGTTTATCGCCTTTAAGCTCATATTCCTTTTTGATCTTTCCGCGTAGTGAGCAGCGGATTTCCAATCCGGTTGCTGCCAGCAAATAGTAATCTTTGCTTTCGACTTTAAAAATTTTTCCTTGGATTTTATACCTCTCTTTTAAATAAAAAAAGCACCTTATAAAAAATAAGGTGCTTCTCGGGGGTTGTCAATGAAGAGAGTATCGTTGACTAAATTTTATATTTAATTCCAATTAATAAATTACTTTTTGAAATGTCCTGGTAAAATCTTGAAAGGTTTGTGCCGTAATTATCACCATAATCTTTCCACCATCCATATGCATAAGCTAAATCAATTGAAAATCTTCCTTTACCAATAAATCCAAGTCCGGCTGTTAAATACTTTTTATCATATTCTGATGGATCATCTCTATAAGGCGAAGGCATAAGAATAAATCCGCCGCGAATTGCTATACCAGTACCAGGCAAAACATACTCAACACCAGCATTTAAATTCAGCACATCAGTAAATAGAGAAATAATTTCTCGATTCTTTTTTTCTCTATCTGATAAATAGAATCCATCTGTAAATTCCATTCTAGAATAATCAATGAAAGTTGCATCAAGACTAAATGTAATTCCACTCAATGAATAAGATGCAGACCCAGTAAATTCAAATGGTGTTTTGATTTCATATTCTACACGATTTTCAATAGGCGGATCTAAAGAATAAGTTTTTCCAGTTCCGAAACTTGCATGTCCATCAACGAAGTATGTTTCTCTTATATCAAAAGCTTTAGGAAGTTTAATTGTTAAACCGGCAGAAATGGATTCATCAATTTTCCCAATAATTCCAACGACAGTATTCCATCCCGAAATATCCCAACGGATAATATCATTAAGGTAAAATGATTGAAAGTCGGCTGTGTATGGATCTTTTGAATCAAGTAGAACTGAAATTGGATAAATATTTTGAGAATCATTTTCCCAATACTCACGGTTCCTTTTGAAATCTCCATTAATTACATTGACGGAAACACCAACAAAAATATCTTGTTGAATTTCAATTGCACTAGAAAAAACCCAGCTATTCAAAGCTCCGTCTTGAAGAATATTTCCGCTTTGATTTAATTTACCATTTATTTTTGTTTCATCATTTAGATACTTGTTATTACTGTCATACACCGGATAGCTTAAACCCAAATCATAGGCAATATCATCATTGTCAGAAGTAAGATTTTGGATTAATGAATAATTTCCTCCATTAAATCCGCTAAATTTAACTGCTCGATTGAAATCTTTAATTTGATTATACCCAAAGCCAACAACAAAACTTCCTCTTGATGTTGGAAAAGGAAATGAAAAACCAAATTGATTAAATTTTGTTGCAGTGTTCGAATAATTTGTTATTTTATTAAAAAAGTTCGATTCATTTTTGAATGAATTATACTGAAGATTACTTTCAAACTGACTTTTCTTTATCAGTGCGAAACCGGCTGGATTGAAAAGCGATGCGGAAAAATCATTGCTGATTGATGAGAATGCATTTCCCATTCCAAGTGCTCGTGCCGAAGTTAATATCTCAGGTTCACTTAATCTTAGCGCGTCATTAAAATTTTGTGCATTATATTTTGTATTAAATGCGATAATTAAGATTACGGATAAAACTGCTACTAGTTTCATTTTCATTTTACCCCCAGTTAATACTGAGTAATTGTTATTATTGATTATCATCTTCCACCTCTCTCAGATCCTCCACGTGAGCTGCTGCCAGAACTACTAGAGCCGGAAGAGCTGCTACCCGAACTAGATCTTCCTGAACTTGAAGAACTACTGCTTCCAGAACTTGAAGATCCTCTGCTTCCTGAATTTGATGGCGCACTATAACCAGGTGATGATGACCTTGAAGGTGAATCATATGAAGGTCTGGAACTACGTGAAGAATTTGGTGGTGAATATGATGGATTGCTTCTTGAATTATCGCGTGAACCTCTTTCTACATTTGGTGATGATTGGGTTCGTTGACTATTATCATACTTACCACTTGAACTTTTTTCTCTTGAAGATGAACTGGAAGAACGGGAACTGCGTTCTCCTCTCTCCGGTTGTCTTGAGGATTTATCACGCATAGTCGGATTACTTCTACTAGTGTTTGGAGCTTCCTTTGATAATGACCCACTTCTACTAGCTCCACTTCTTGAAACACCAGTTTTGCTTAAATCAACATCTCTGCCTCTTCCTTCTCTATCACGGGTTGTATAGCTGCTAGATCTTTCTCTTCCAGTACCTTCTCCAGATCTATCATCACCATAACCTCTGCCTCCAGTATCTCTCAGTTTTGTATAAGATGATCTATACTTATAGCCAGTTGTTGGAGGATAAATGTTTGGTCCAGTATAAGGATAATACCAGTGATGATAGTACCATGAATTCCCCCAATAATTATTACCCCAATAATAACCATACCTAAACGGATCATACCAAGTATAACGTGGTGAATAATACCACCAATCCCACCAGAATGGATCCCATAACCGATCAACACCATAGTATCCGAATTGAAGATAATTTGGATAGTAACCCCAGTAATATCTTCGGTATCTCATTATTTCATCTCTTTCATCATAAGCATAATAATTATCAGTAGAATCATGATAAATGTAATCATCCTCATATACTGAATCTTCTTCTTCTGGTTTTTCATTATAAACATATTTATCACGCTCATAATCTCTTGAAGGACGTTCTAATATGACTAATTTTGTATAACATCCCTGAAGAATTAATAGAGAGATAAAGACTGTTAAGATTTTTAAAGTTTTCATACAACCACCCGTTTGTAGTTCGGTATTATTTTGACAAAAAATATGCCTTAAAAAGTTCAAAAAAAATCAAAATTCGAAGGGTAATATAATTAAGTGTATAGAAATGGCTACTTAAATACTCTGAATAAAATACATCAAAAAATTGCTTTAATATACTCAACAAATAGTCCTCGATCTGCCTTATTCCCGGAAAACTTTTTGTTATCCAAAATATCTCTAAGATTAACACCTAAAGTTAATCCATCTCCAAAAGACCATCGTAAACCGAGATTGAAATAACCAGTGCCATCTCCAAAAGAATTACCAGAATTATCGTTTATTGCAAAGTCATACTCACCAATAACAGATATCTTAGTTCCTAATGTTTTTTCGAAGCCAACAGCAATATTAAGATCTTTATCATTATCCTCGCTTTCTAAAGAATAGTTAATAATTCCATGGATGGAGAAGTAACCATAAAAATCAAAATTTTTTGAACTGGCTACAAATAAACCTGGTGATTTTATTTGATAACGATTTAATCCTCTATTGTATTCACCCTTACCTTGTGAATCAAATCCAAGTGTTATCGCTGGCAGTACCTCTGTTTCATTAAAAAGTCTCCCTCTTATGTTAACACCTGGCAATTTGTATCCGGAAATTTTACCGCTTCCAATTATATTACTACCGCCATATGATATACCAAGACACAAATTTTCAAAAACGCCAACCTCTATTTTTGAAATTAAAACTCCAAATGGCATTACTTCAAGAGATACTCCAACATAGCCTTTTTCCAATACACCGGCGGTTGGAATATCAATTAAATTTCTGTATTCGTATTTAGCATCGGCTCCGCTAGTACCTTGAGCCATAAAGTTTGTAGTTATCAAATAAATAATTATGACTGAGTAAATGATTTTTTTCATCATTACTAATTAGTTTCTTTTGATTAACAAATTAATAAATAATTTTTCTATTTCCTTTTAAAAGTAGTTCCATCTTTTCCGTCTTTCAACTCAATTCCTAAAATATGTAATTCATTTCTAATCATATCTGCTAATTCGAAGTTTTTTTCAGTTTTCAATTGAGACCGAATATTCAAAAGAATATCAATTAATTTATCATCGATCACATCTTCAATTTTATTTTTCGAAAAATCATCTTTTAATATTCCGAGTACATTTACAGCTGTATTTACTAAATATTCACTAGCATCATTATAAAATGATTTGGGTAGAATTTCATTTTCAGTAATAAATTTATTAGCATCTCTAACAAAATCAAAAATAACTGCAACTGCTTGAGGAGTGCTAAAATCATCATCCATTGCAATAGAAAAACGTTCGTAATACTTAGTAAAATTGAAATCTATTGTTTGAGATTCAATATTATTTAGAGCGGATTTTTGCTGAAGGATTTCATAAAGATTAGAAATCTTTTCAACACCTTTTGCTGATGATTGTAAAAGTTCATCACTGAAATTTAATGGACCGACGTAATGTGTTTGAGCAAAAAACAATCTAATAGATTCCGCAGAATATTTATTCAGTACATCTCTAGCAGTAAAAAAATTACCTAAAGACTTAGACATTTTTTCACTTTGAATATTAAGAAACCCAAAATGAAGCCAATACTTTACAAATGTTTTATCACAAGCTGCTTCACTTTGTGCAATTTCATTTTCATGATGTGGAAAAATTAAATCATTTCCTCCAGCATGAATATCAATTGTCTCCCCAAGGTGTTTAATACTCATAGCAGAGCATTCAATATGCCAGCCTGGTCTCCCTTTTCCCCATGGACTTTCCCAACTTGGTTCCCCTTCTTTTACTTTTTTCCATAATGCAAAGTCGATCGGATTTTTCTTCGATTCATTGACTTCAATTCTAGCACCAACAATCAGCTCATCAATATTTTTTCCGCTCAATTTACCGTATTCTTTAAACTTAGATACATTGAAAAAAACATTTCCCTCAACATTATATGCAAAACCTTTCTTTTCCAGATCGGAAATCATTTCAATCATTTCTGAAATGTGTTGTGTTGCTTTTGGAAATTCTGTTGCCGGTTTTATGTTGAGTTTGGCTATATCTTCAAAAAAACGATCAGAATAAAACTCCGATACTTCTTTTGCTGTTTTATTCTCATTGATAGATTTTTTGATTATTCTATCATCCACATCAGTTAAATTCATCACAAATTTTACCTGGTACCCTTTATATTCCAAATATCTTCGAAAGATATCAGACATTACAAAAGATCTGGCATTTCCAATATGGAAATAATCATAGACAGTGGGACCGCACATGTAAAATGTAACTAATGGAGGATTTTGGGGTTGAAATTCTTCTTTTCTCTTCGAATATGTATTATATATCTGCATTTTTCTGTAAAATTATAGGAAAAAATATACGAAGCCTTAATTGCATTTACAACCTTTATAGAAAAGTGACGTAAAGTTAAAAAGGACAAAGAGATTTTTTTAGAAAAACCTTAAATATGACTTTGACATCTTTAATAATATTTTTATATTACTTATGAATTTGTGGATAATTAAGATAAAAATCTTTTTATCATCATAAGAGATAAAACAATCTAAATATTAATTCATGGAGGAGTAATTATGATTCGTAAAATTACTACAATTATTTTCTTCGCATTCTTAAGCACTTCTATGCTTGCACAAACTGTTACAATTAAAGTTGGTGTGCATGGCGTATCACCAAGAGAAGCTGCAAAATCAACCACTGATATTTATGCTTTTGCTTCAACTGGTCTTCAGAATGTTGGTGTTGGTTCAATGGTTTATTTGAAAGTTTCAATGACGGGGAAAAAATTAGGAACAGTAGCATGGTCTTTTGTAAGAAGAGCATCCGGTTCAACTGCAACAGTTAGTACTGCAGCAGATAAGATGCACAAATTAAATGATTCAACTTGGGTATATACTTTTACACCTGATAAAATTGGACCATATGAACTTAGAGCAACAGATGGTGTATATTCTGCATCAGTTTCCTTTAATGCTGCAAAATACCTTGGTATGAATAACACAATTGTAAATGGTGTTGATACAAAAGTAAAATGCCAATCTTGTCACGCTAGTATAGTTACAAAATGGGAAAAAACTGGTCACGCTACTATGCTCGAAAGAGGTTTAAACGGACAAGTTGCAAGTTACTATCGTGAAAGCTGCATCTCTTGTCATACTACTGGATACGATAACAACCCTACTGCAAAGAATGACGGCTTCGATGATTTTGCATTTACATTCCCAACTGTATTAGGAGCTGGAGTATTTAACGCTGCTAAAACTTCTTTCCCTGATGCTATGCAAAGAGCAAATATTCAATGCGAAGCTTGTCATGGTCCAGCTGGAAATCACGTTGGAGCTGTAACTGAAAATAGAATGGTAGCAACATACGATGAAGCAGTTTGTGCATACTGCCATGATTCTGGTTCATATCACGTATTCCCAGCACAGTGGGATCTTTCACGACATGCAGTTGCTACAAATTATGCTTCTGGACCAGGACGAGAATCTTGCGTAAGATGTCATACTGGTAAAGGATTCGCTCAATTTGCTAAAAATGTTCCAACAACAGATCCATTTTTTGATCCTACATATACTGCCATTACTTGCGCTGGCTGCCACGATCCTCATGACAAAACATTACCCCAACAATTAAGAAAAACAGATGCAACTTTTATTGCAGCTAGTTTTAAACCAACAGATGGCGGTCTTGGAATTCTTTGTATGAATTGTCATCAAAGCCGTTATACAGCAGACGATGCTTATGTTGCACCGAAAACTTCTTATACAAGGTTTGGAGTTCACTATTCAGATCCAGCAAACATTATGAATGGAACAAACGTTTATAATTTTGGAGTTACACTTCAAAGAACAAATCACTTGAAATTAGCTGCGGATGGCTGTGTTACTTGCCATATGGGTGAAACAGATTTTGTAGACGCTGGTGTACCTCTAGCGGGAAAACATACATTCAGTATGAGAACCCCAACTGGTCAAAGCAATATGAAACCTTGCGCAACTTGCCACGGTATGTCCTTAGGTGCTGATTTTACAGAAGTAAAATTCTTCCCTAAAGGAAAAGGCGATATTGACATGGATGGAAAAGTTGAAGGACTTCAAACTGAAATTCATGATTTCATGGGCTTAATTGCTAAGAAACTTCCACTTAAGACCAATGATTGGGCACGTGAAGATCCAACTTCAACCTGGACAAAAGTACAACTTCAGGCATTATTCAATATGAAAGCTCTTTATTATGATGGAAGTTTTGGTATTCATGATCCAAAATTCACAGTTACATTATTACAAGAAACCTACAAACAATTAGGTGGAGTAGTAGCTGTTGAAGGCGAAGAAGAAATTCCAAATGAATATTCGTTATTCCAAAATTATCCGAACCCATTCAACCCAACTACAAACATTAGATTCTCCTTACCACATAGCTCTAATGTTAAGATCACAATTTATGATGCAGTTGGTAAAGAAGTATCTGTATTAGTCAACAACAGTTTAGCTGCTGGTACCCATACAATTGAATGGAATGCAAGAAACTTAGCATCAGGAATTTATTTCTACAGAATAGAAGCTGGCAACTTTGTTAAAGCAAACAAAATGATGCTGTTGAAATAATTTCTGTGTTAGACGAATATATATTATAAAAAAAACCCCAGTACTTGGGGTTTTTTATTTATAAATAAGCAATACTATAACTACCTATTTATTACTTTCCTTTTAGTGTATACAATAGAAATTGTAATTAATACTAATCCAAGCGCCAAGAATGATATAATTTTATATGTAGTATCTGTACTAGTGAATCCTAAAATAGCAACGTAAAAAAGTGTTAATAAGAATGTATAGATCGACATCCATCTGTATTTCTTATTATTCAAAACAAGACTGAGAGAATAATAAACAACAGCAACAACTATCCAGGATATACTTACAAAATTTTCCGGCATAGTAAAATACAAAGTATATGGAATAGCAATGAATGCAGAAATTAAATAAACATTCCTCATTTGCTCAGTAGTTAGTTCTAATCTGTTTTTATTCCAATTTAGAATCCTAGCACTTAATAGAGCAACCAGACCAAAACTCAAAGCAAAAAAATCAATTGATGCAGAAGTAATATAATATCCAGCTAACACCGCAGCATATATAAAAAAGTTTGCAACTACAATAAATTTAGACTTAAACCATACAGCAGTAGCCAATACTAAAAGACTTTGCCAGCATAACCATACTAAATAGTTGGGAATGTTAAGTGAAATTATCGCGAAGCTCAGTGCAAAATAGCTAGACATTGCATAAATAAAAGTTGAATATTTACTTTTTTCTTTTTCCCAATTAATTGTTGCAAAAACCATAAAAAATAATGCGGTTAAAAAATAATTTGGCGAGCTGTTTTCAATTTTAGTGATACTAACAATGACAACTATAATCAAAATGACAAATGAAGCATTAAAAAATGAATATGCACCAATTGAAAGTGTTTCCGGAAATGGTTCTTTTCTTTTAATATTGCCAGCGAAGTAAATCGCACTATATATCAATACGAAAAACGAATTGATAAAAACTGAAGGCATTGTATTTTCAAAATCTGGTCCTGAAGCGTACAAAATGAACCAAACTAAATGCGTAATAAAAGTCAAAGGCATAAAGAAATAGATTATGTTGTTCCAATTGTAATTTTGTTTCAAATAATTACTCAATACAGAAATTGCCGTCAATAGAACGTACAAAAAGAAAACATTGTGACTTAATAAAGAAGTAATTAATCCAAGTATCAACGATATAGAGACTAGATAAATTGACTTTTTCCGAAGTGAAACAAGTAAGTTTATAATGACAACTACCGTTAATAAGATAATCTCAACTTCCAAAGAACTAATAGCTGCTTCTCCAAAAAAATGAAGTCTTACTGTACTGAAGTATAAAAGCAATATTACGCCGCCAAGCATATATTGTGAAATAATAGAATAGCTTTTCCGAATCATAACTGAAAAACCAAAAATTACACCTGACAAAAAGAAGCCAATTAAAGCCGGTGCAATCGGAGGCAGTGACTCATACGAAAGTGATAAAAAGAAACAGAGCCCAGTAACTATCACGATAGTGCCAATTAACGCCATCCAAGATTGCCCTACTATAGATTCGTATCTTTCTTCTCTTTCCTCAATAGTTTCATAAGTATCTGTTGTGCTTTCTTCTTGTTCAACATTACTTTCTTCAAAATCCGCACTGAATTTTTTCTCCAATGAAAGAATTCTTTGTTCAATTTTTTGAAGTCGTTCTTCAATATTTTTTATTG
>Ga0194112_10008494_pt1 | contig 13193 bp, 10 predicted proteins | sample TA2MahC400mmetaG_FD_146191 | JGI IMG/M metagenome (GOLD analysis project Ga0194112, IMG submission 146191) | Freshwater microbial communities from Lake Tanganyika, Tanzania - TA2015016 Mahale Deep Cast 400m | ecosystem: Environmental > Aquatic > Freshwater > Lake | place: Tanzania: Lake...
AAAATATGCCCCCAGGAGGAATCGAACCTCCACAGGCTGCTTAAAAGGCAGCTACTCTACCGTTGAGTTATGGGGGCAAATTATTTAAGAAGTTAAATACCTTCTTTCTGCAATTCTTCCAACAGCTCTTTTTGTTTTTTGGTCAATTTCTTCGGAGTCCTAACAATCAATTCAACATACATATCGCCTGCGCCAAAACCTGAAAAATGCGGAACTCCCTTTCCCGAAATCTTCAATATTTTCCCAGATTCTGTTCCAGATGGTATTGTAAGCAAAATCTTCTTCCCTGGCAAGGTTGACACTTCTACTTCGTCTCCCAAAGCTGCCTGGCTGAAAGAAATCGGAACTTGAATATACAAGTCATCCCCTTTTCTTTTGAAAACAGGGTGCTTCTTAACGAATATCCTAACATATAAATTGCCATCCTTTCCAGAACGCCTGCCAACTTCCCCCTTTCCTTCAATCTTGATTATCTGGTTAGAATCTACGCCAGCTGGAATGAAAACCTTGATTTTCTCCTGCTGCTTTATCCTTCCCTCTCCATGGCAAACATTGCAAGGCTTTTCCGGCTTAAAACCCTCACCTCCGCATTCAGGACAAGTGGTGCTCTGGGTAAAAGAACCCAAAGGAGTCCTTCTTATCTGCTGGACCCAGCCCGTACCGCGGCAAGAAAAGCATTCCTTAACCTTGGTCCCCGGTTCCCCTCCCTTTCCCTGGCATCTGGAACAAACCACGAACTTTTCCAAAATAATCTCTTTTTCTTTGTTAGAAAGCACGTCTTCCAAAGGAATTTCCATTTCCACTTCAATATCTTTGCCTCTTTTTGAATCCTTTTTCCTTCTGCCGCCAAAACCTAAAAAGTCTTCCATCAAATCACCTAAATCTCCAAGATCGAACTCAAAATCAACATTCGGCCTGCCGGAAAAAGAACTGAAATCAAACCCGCCCGGGTCAAAACCAGCCCCTTCTTCAAACACCCTGCCGAATTGATCATATTGGCTTCTTTTATCTCTATTCGACAGAGTCTGGTAAGCTTCGCTTATCTCTTTGAACTTTTTCTCGTCTCCGCCTTTGTCAGGATGATATTTATGAGCCAGCTTGTAATAGGCTTTTTTGATTTCATCCTGGGAAGCATCGCGAGAAAGGCCTAGGATTTGATAGTAGTCTTTCATAAATTATTTTTCTTCCTTGTACTCTCCCTCTTCCGGTTTTTTCTCTTGTTCCGGTTTTTCCTGTTTCTGGGCTTGCTGATAAAGTTCAGCTCCCACTTTCTGAACGCTCTGAGACAAATCAGAAGTTTTCTGCTTAATTTCCTCAATATTATCACCATCTTTCACTTTCTTCAATTCATTAACTTTGTCTTCTATCTCTTTTTTGGCTTCCGCAGATATTTTATCTCCTGATTCCCTTAAGGTTTTTTCAGTCATATAAACAACATTATCAGCTGCGTTCTTAATTTCTATGGCTTCCTGCTTTTTCTTGTCTTCTTGGGCGTGAGATTCAGCTTCCTTTTTCATTTTTTCCACTTCTTCCTTGGAAATGCCGGTAGACCCTTCAATCCTGATTGACTGGGTCTTATTGGTTGCCTTATCCTTGGCAGTGACATTCAATATACCATTGGCATCAATGTCAAAAGTGACTTCTATCTGGGGAACGCCCCTGGGAGCTGGGGGGATACCGTCCAGCATAAAGCGGCCTAAACTTTTATTGTCGTTTGCCATTGGCCTTTCGCCCTGTAAAACATGTATTTCGACAGATGTCTGGCTGTCAGCAGCTGTTGAGAAAACCTGGCTTTTAGAAGTAGGAACAGTTGTATTTTTAGCAATTAAAGGAGTGCTGACGCTTCCTAAAGTTTCAATGCCCAAAGAAAGCGGAGTTACATCCAACAGCAATACGTCTTTTACGTCTCCCTGCATAATGCCAGCCTGAATAGCAGCTCCGACAGCCACCACTTCGTCAGGATTGATTGAACGGTTAGCTTCTTTGCCGAATATCTTCTTTAACTCTTCCTGGATCTTCGGCATTCTTGTCTGGCCTCCGACCAAAACTATCTCCTCGATATCTTTCGGTTCTAACTTAGCTTCTTTCAAAGTCTGTTTCACTAAATCAATGGACTTTGAAATAAAATCGCCGACTAATTCTTCCAACTTAGCTCTGCTCAGTTTAAAATAAAAATGCTTGGGGCCGGAAGAATCAGCTGAAATGAAAGGCAGATTAATCTCGGCTTCCATGACAGAAGATAATTCGATCTTTGCTTTTTCAGCTGCTTCCTTAATCCTCTGCAAAGCCAAAGGGTCTTTTGACAAATCAATCCCATCGCTCTTTTTAAACTCATTTACCAGCCAGTCCATAATCTTCTGGTCAAAATCATCCCCTCCCAAATGAGTGTCTCCGCCTGTGGCTTTGACTTCTATAGTGTCTTCCGACACATCAAGAACTGAGATGTCAAAAGTGCCTCCGCCAAAATCATAAACAATAATCTGCTCACCTTTTTTCTTATTCAAACCGTAAGCTAAAGCAGCAGCTGTCGGCTCGTTAATCACCCTTTTTACGTTGAAACCGGCTATTTCTCCTGCTACCTTGGTTGCTTTTCTCTGACTGTCGTCAAAGTAAGCAGGACAGGTGATAATCGCCTCGTCTATCTTTTCTCCAAGTTTGGCTTCAGCATCAGCTTTCAGTTTCTGCAAAAGCATAGCTGATATTTCAGCTGGCTTTAGCCATTTATCTCCCATTTTCACTTCCACTCCTCCGTCTGAAGCTTCCCTGATTTCATAAGGCATGAGTTTCTTGTCTTTCTGCACTTCTGGATCGGAAAAGCGGCGGCCGATCAGTCTTTTAGCTGAGAAAACAGTGTTTTGAGGATTGGTTACCTGCTGCCTTTTAGCTAAAACACCGACCAATCTCTCTCCTGTTTTGGTTAAGGCAATGACAGAAGGAGTGGTTCTCGCTCCTTCTTTGTTCTCGATTATTTTAGGTTCACCGCCTTCCATTGCTGCCATGGCAGAGAAAGTGGTTCCCAAATCAATACCTAATATTTTGCTCATAGTTTTATTATATAAATTAAAATTTATTTAACGACTTTTACTTTTGCAGGCCTTAACAACCTGCCGTTAATAACATAACCTTTTTGAACTTCTTCTAATATAATTCCTGATTCACCGCCTTCTTGAGTTTCAATCGCCTCGTGCAAATTAGGATCAAACTTCTCACCAACACTCTTTATCTCTTCCACTCCCTGGTTTTTCAAGAAATCCAGAATCTGACTTTTAATCTGTAAAATTCCTTTTACGTTTTCGTCTTTCTTCAATTCTTCCGGCATTTTCTTTTCAATCAGCTCAAAGTTATCAAGAATGGGCAAAATCTTCAGGATAAGCTCCTCGCCAGAATAAACGAGCAAAGCTGAAATCCTTTCCATTTCTTCTTTCTTGTAATTCAAAAAATCAGCTCTGGCTCTCTGCCAGCCAGCCAAATATTCGTCTTTCTGCTTTGAACATTCTTCCAGCTTTTTCTTTAAATTTTCATCTTGTTTTTCAACCATACATTAAACTTTATCCAATAAACGGATTAAAGAATTCAAAGAGCAGATGCTTTTGTCGTAATCCATTCTTTTCGGGCCGAATATGGCCAAAAGGCCCTGTTCGTTCTTCGGAAAATGGCACTTGGTGACTATGGCGCTGAATTCTCTGGCCTTAGGCAAAGGATTTTCTTTGCCGATGTAAACCTTAATATCAGCATCCAAATCAAAATTGGCTATTTCTTCTTCAAAACTCTTAACCATAGAAATAAAATCATCTATCAGCTTTCTTTCTCTAAACTCCGGCTCTTTAATTATTTCTTCCCAGCCCTCTTTCCACAATATTTCTTTGTCCTGCAAATATCCCAAAGACAAACTCGAGGAAACTAAGGCCAGATTCTTGGTTACAGACTGCAAAAACTTTACTGTATTGTTAATCTCTCCATCAAACCAGTCTTCAAGAACAATATTTTTTAAAGAATGCTCTTTTAATAAACTATCAACGAAAAAGCGGTAGCCTTTGTCTGTCGGCACTCGGCCGGCTGAAGTATGCGGCTGGGAAAGAAAGCCTTCATCAGTCAGCTTCTGCATTTCGTTCCTGATAGTGGCAGAGCAAACGCCAAAATCATACTTCTTTTCCAGAAATTCAGAGCTGACCGGTTCAACCGATCTTACGTAGTTTTTGATGATATTGTTCAATATCCTTGTCTGCCTGTCGGTTAACTCCATATACCTCCATAATAACCAAGTTAGCAGTCGCTGTCAAGGAGTGCTAACGGTCTTAAACTTGGGATTGGCAAAATTGCCGAATCTCAGCTCAATATATTCCAAATCCTGCCTCTCTTCAAAAGAAATTCTCTCGTCTAAAAGCGCTTTCAGTTTCATTAATTGCCAGTCTACATCATTCTGAAGATTAAAATATATTTCCCAACCGTCTTTGACAGCTACTGCCAACTTGTCTGTAGAAGAAACGAAAAAGCCCGATGCCCGGATATTCAAACCTTTCTCCAGATCAGAATTAATCTTAAAAATCTTAGCCAAATCCTCTTTGGCAATTGCCAGCTCCCCTGTTTTCTTCTCTCCTGAAAAAACAGAATCATTGATTATTATTTCTCCAACAGAAATCTCTTCAATCTTTTTGAAGGCTATTCCGTTTTCGTCCACTTTAAAACAATTCTGCTCATCTGCACACCAAAGGGCAACCGTCTGCCTCTCTTGTATTTCAATGGACAGTTTATCCGGCAGCCTCATTTTCACATAAGCTGAATCTATCTCGGGATATTCCGTCAGAATTTTCTCCCTTATCCTATTAGCATTGATCCTGAAGAATAAGCTCCCTTTTGCCTCAACCTCTTCTTGAGCCATGCTTTCAATGTCTTTAGCAGATATTTTCTCGTTCCCGCTAACTTTAATTTCTTTGATTTTAAAAGCAGGAGTAAAAAAAATAAAATAGCAAAGACCAAAAGCAATAATAAAAAACAAAAGGGAAAACCAAAAAAAACGACTGCGATAAATCGGCTTTCTCCTCTTGTACCTGTGAGATTTCCTGTAATGCTTCATTTAAAGGCTTCTTTTAATTTTTCTAAGCTTTTCAAAAAGGAAAACCAGCCAGTATCTCCAGGATAAAGGAAAGTCCTGGGTCTTAAGGTATTGATAGCGCTGCCCTGAAAAGCCCATTTTAAAAAGCGTTGGCCCTGCCCAGGGATGATTGGGATTTTCCTTGGGGTCAACAAACCCCCAAAAATCGTACAATCTGCATCCCCTCTTCTTTGCCTCTTTTATCGCTTCCCACTGCAAAAGATAAGCAACAGGGATTTTATGGTATTTCGGAGATAAAGCTGCCTGGTGGTAAAAAGCAATGCCAGACCAGAAAACAACCAGGGCTGAAGCAACAATTTCCCCTTTATACTTGCTGAAAAACAGCAATGCCTCGTTATCCTTCAAAAAAGCATCAAACTCTTTTTTAGCAAAATCAAAAGAAAAAGGAACGAATCTCTGAAATCGGGCAACTTCTTTATTAAGCTTGTCGTAAAGCTGAACGTCTTCTGGATTATTGCTCCTTAATACTTCAATATCAGGATTATTTTGGGCAGAACGGATAAGATAGCGGGTGGTTTTTCTCATGCCAGACAAAAGCTCCTGTTCTGGCTTATCAATATTAAGCTTCCAGGTAGCATCGTAAGCGCTGGCATGCATTTGAGCTTGTTTAAATCCGAGCTTTTTAAAAACATTCTGGTTTTCCTTGCTGTTTTCCCATAAAGGATTCAAACGGATAAAAGCTATACCCTCGTCCTTGCCCAGTTTTTTAAGTTCTGATAAAAGAGCGATTAAAGCCTTAAAATTCTTGCTTCTGTCTTTCACGTTAGGCCCGTGCTGAACCAGCAGGAAAGTCCCTCTTTTAGCAACAACTTTTGAAACTAAAGCCGTACCGACCAGCTCATCCTCTTCGTAAACGCCGAACCGCCAAACTTTATTTCCCATTGCCATATTGAAATCGCCCCAATTCCAGGATTGCAAAAACGTTTTATCATCAAACGGCAAAAGGAAGTTTTCCCAGATTCTTTTATCCTGTATTTCCTTATCCTCGTAAAGCTTGATGAAATCTGAAACTGTCTTAGCCTCTCTTTCGGATATATTAATGTGGGTTGGCAGATTTAAAACAATTTCAGACAATTTCTCAGCTTTTAGGCAAGAACCCGGAACATATCCTACTTTCTTCGGTTTAGTATCATGAGGGGCAATAGGAGTTGTATACCAATCCCCTATTAAAATATTGTTCTTCCAGCAAGATTTAATAATTTCATGAGCCTTCTTATTTTTTATCGCAAACCTTAAATAGGTCTGTTTAATATCGGAAAAATTCAAAGGCAATTCAAAACCAGCATCTTTTAATTCTTTATAATAAAAATCAGCAATTTTGCGGCGATGATTGTTAAACTTATCTAATTTCCCAAATTGATTTAAAGCAAGTTCAGCCAAAGCATTAGGCATTCTTTTGGGAAAATAAGAAGGTTTTTTGCCTCTTTTCTCCTTCCAATGGACAGCTTTTGACAAAATATGAAGCCACTGGAATAAAACCAGCAGATACTTGCCGAAAATCTTGTAGGTTGGCAGAATCAGCCAATTCATCAATACAGGATGCAGTAATTGCTGGAGAACCCAGCAACAACAAGGAAAACCTGATTTCTTCTGAAATTTCTCTAGCTTTTCAGATAATTTCTTATCGTCAGTCAGGGCTATGCCGCCATAGACAGAAGAAATAATTTTATCCCTGGAAAAACTGAAAAAAGCTGCTTTGCCGAAAGTTCCGATCTTCTTCCCTTTATAACTTGCCCCCAAAGCATGGGCGCAATCCTCAATCAGGATCAAATTGTTCTCCCGGCAAATCTTCAAAACCTCATCCATATCCGAAGGCAAGCCAAAAGTATGCTGGACCATCACCGCTTTGCTTTTCAAATTAATTTTTCTCTCCAAATCAGCTGTATCAATATTAAAAGTCTTTTCATCGCAATCCACGTAAACAGGCTTTAGACCGGACCAGATAACGGGATTGGAAGCTGCGTTGCAGGTAAAAGCTTGAAGTAAAACTTCGTCATTCTTTTCCAGCTTCAAAGATTCAAGAAGAGCCATTAAGGCTGACCTGCCGCTGTTAAAAGAAAAAGCGTATTTTACTCCGAAATATTTCTTAAACTCATCCTCCAATTTCTTTATTGAATCGCCGGCATTCCATCGCCAGGGCTGAAAAAGCAATTTAAAAGCCAGGGAAGCGTCATCTTTCTCAACGTTCGGTGATAATGATATGGAAATAGGCTTCATCTAATTAATAATTTCATCAATTCTTTTGGCACTCTGCTTTGCAGAAGGATAACATCTCCTTTATCACAAAAGTTCTGAATCCTCTCAAATATATCTAAGCTTTTCTCTAAAAATAGAGCTTTCTTCCCTGCCCCCTCCTTTATTTCCCTGAATCTGTCTCCGGTAATGATTATAGCCAAATCGCAAACTTCAGCTATTTTCTGGCCGATAGTCAGATGGACTGCTTCTGAAGCTTGGCCCAGTTCAATCAGACAAGGCATAATAATAATTTTCTTGCCGGGAAAACTTTTCAAATACTCAAGGTTGGCTAATACGCCGTCTGGATTGGCAGAATAAGTTGAATCAAGCACAACTAAACCATTTATCCCATTTCTTATTTTAATGCCGGGCATCTTGTCAGATTTTTCCAGAAACCCAGAAATAATATCTCCAGCAACTCCCAGCTCACGAGCCACAGCTGCAGCCCCAAGAATATTTTCTTGCCCTAAAAATTCAGCTTCCTGGCCGTATAAAAACTTCTTAACTTTGGTTTTCTTATACAACCAGACGCAATATGCATTCTTGGCATTGAAAAAAGCCAGACCGTCCGGAGGCAAACTTTCAATCAGCTCATATTTCGCTTTAATGATATTCTCCTGGGAACCGAAAGTAGCCATGTGCTGTTCGTTGATCCCGGTCAGAACTCCGATCTTGGGCAAAGTAATATCGCACAACAGCTTGATACCGCCAACATTATAGGCTCCCATTTCGCAGACAAATACCTCATGATCTTCGGTCAAATCATTCAGAATGCACTGGGAAACACCCACCTCTGAATTCTGATGCTCTTTTGTCTTTAGAACCTTGTATTTAGCGGACAAAATACCAGCTAAAAAATCCTTGGTCGAAGTTTTGCCGTAACTGCCAGTAACGCCAATAACCAACAGATTAGCGAATCTTTTCCTTTTGGCTTTAGCTTTCTGGATAATCCTGTTTCTCAGGAAAACAGCTGCTGGCTGGAAAATCAAAACGACTAAAGAAACAATAACCGGCATCAAAACGTCAAAAAGCAGCAGCCAGAAAGCAAACCAACGGATATTGTCTACATATATCAAAAGCAGAACAAGTATCGAAAATTCAACCAACAAATCAGCAGCTACCAGAAAAGCTGTCTTTTTGGTTAAAATCGGTTTTTTAAGTTTTCGCCTGAAAATATCCCAACCGGTTTTTAAAGCTTCAAAAATATATATGAAAATAGCCAGAAAGAAAACTAAAACAGGATAGGGAATAAAAATCAAAAGCAAAACCACTTTAACAATATTCAAAGTATTAAAGACCAGTTTCTTCCCTTTGTAAGTATTGAAATGGTCAAGAAAACGACCAATATGATATTCTTTCAGTTGCCAAAGGTAAAACCAGAACAAGCTCGCTTTTGTGCTTCTGACCAACCAAAGAATAGCTAAAAAATAAAACATACCTATTTAAAAAACTTTAAGATTATTTCCGATAGCTGCTTTGGGCTTTGCAAATGAGGATTGTGCCCGATACCGGGCATAACTTCCAGCTCTGAACCAGTTATTTTCTCTTTTAAAAGATGGGCAATGCTTATTGGCGTCAATCTGTCTTTTTCTCCCCAGATAATCAGGGTTTTTACCTTAATCATCGGCAGATAATCAGTCAAATCCTCCTCAATAATTTTCTTAAAGGTTTCTTTCATTACCGGACTTTTTATCAAATAATAATCTCTAGTTCCGACAAGAATATAGGCTATTCTCCTAAAAAGAGGATAAAGTTTTTTTAAAACAGGCATGGTAACTATAAAATAGCCCAATCTTCTTGACCAAGTTAACATGATTTTCTGCTTTAAACTTAAATTCTTTTCCCTCTCAACGCCTGCTGAATCCACCAAGACAAGCCTTAAAACTTTTTCAGGGTATAAAGCAGAAAACTTAATAGCTATTCTTCCACCGAAAGAATGTCCTAAAAGAAAAAAGCTGTTTAGCTTTAACTCCTTAACAAATTGGAAAACAAACTCAACATATTCTTTCACCCCCCAAGGATCAAAAGGATCAGCGCTTTTTCCGAATCCAGGGAAATCAGGAACAATTACCTGATATCCCTTTTTTCCCAGAATCTCTTGAATTTTTACCCAGGAGCTAGAGGACCCTCCCCAGCCGTGCAAAAGCAAAATCGCAGGGCCTGAACCTGCAATTTTGTAGTTTGTCTCAAGACCGTTAATTAAAACTCTTTCTTCTTTCATTTAATCTCTTTGAAATTTAGATATTTTTGCAAAACTTCAGGGATTTTAATGCTTCCGTCTTTTTGCTGATAATTCTCCAAAATGGCGATAATCATTCGGCCTACAGCAAAAGCAGTGCCGTTTAAAGTATGGACAAAACAAAGAACACCTTTTTTGTCCCTGTATCTTATATTTAATCGTCTTGCCTGGAAATCAGTGCAATTGGAAGTGGAATGAGTTTCCCTATAGCGATTTTCAGAAGGAATCCAGGTTTCAATGTCATATTTGGCAGCAGCTGGCAGACCTAAGTCCCCGGAAGCGATATTAACGACCTGGTAAGGCAGCTTTAATTCATCCATCAGCTCTTTCTGAATTTCCAATAAGAACTTGTGCTCTTTCTCAGAATCTTCTGGCTTGGCAAAACTGAACATTTCCACCTTGTCGAATTGATGGACTCTAAGAATGCCTTTGGTATCCTTGCCGTAAGAACCAGCTTCTCTCCTGAAGCAGGTTGAAAAGCCAGCATATCTTTTAATCAAATCTTTTTCTTCAAAAACTTCTCCTGAATGCATAGATCCTAAAGCCTGCTCTGAGGTAGCGATCAGAAAAAGATCGTCTTTCGGAAGATAATAAGCTTCTTCGTCATCAGTCTGCTGGATAAATCCCATGCCCCTAGCCATTTCAGACTTTATCATGACAGGAGGTATGACCGGCATAAACCCTTTTTTAACTAAAATATCAAAAGCAAAGTTTACCAAAGCAAGTTCCAGTAAGGCAGCTTTGCCCTTTAAGAAACCGAATCTTGTCCCGGCTATCTTGGCCGCTCTTTTTACGTCGATCACATCCAGTTCCTCGCCTATCTCCATGTAATCTTTCGGCTTGAAATCAAACTTGGGAACTTTGCCAAACTTTTTCAAAACCTTGCTGTCTTTTTCTCCGCCGACAGGAACTCCTTTCAGGCAGATATTGGGAATCTTGCACATTAGCCTATGGAATTTATCCTCTAATTCTTTCAGATTTTTATCCAATCTGTCGCTGCCTTTATCCAACTCCTGCATTTCCAGAATAATTTTACCCCTTTCTCTTCCATCAGCAGCTTCTTTAATAGCCTGATTGGCTTTATTCTTCTTAGCCCTCATGTCTTCTATCCCCTGCAAAGCTTCCCGCCTTCTCCTGTCAATGTCCAAAAGCTCGTCTATATCAGCTTTAACGCGCTTTTGTTCACAGGCTTTTCTCACTTTCTCCGGATTGTCTCTGATAAATTTAATATCTAACATATTATTTTTTAGGTTTCATAGTTGGAAACAATATCACTTCTCTCAAAGAATAAGAGTCAGTAAGCAAAGCAACCAGTCTGTCGATTCCCATGCCGAATCCGGCAGCTGGAGGCATGCCGTATTCCAAAGCCTCAATAAAATCTGTATCCAGTCTCTGAGCCTCCTCCAGCCCTTCTTTGAAAGACTTTTCCTGTTCTCTGAACCGCTGGAGCTGTTCCAAAGGATTGTTTTGCTCAGAATAAGCATTAATCACCTCCCAGCCAGCCATAATTAAATGGAAATTGGCAGATGTTTTAGAATCATCTTCCAGGGCCTTGGCTAAAGGCTTTAAAGACGAAGGGTAATGGATAACAAACACGGGATTCCATATTTTCGGCTGGCAAAACTTCTTGAAAATCTTGTCAGCCACTTGAGGCTTGCCTTCCCCTTTCTCAAGCTTAATTCCCAGCTTCTTAGTTTTCTCTTTAAGAGCTTTTTCGTTTATCTCTTCAAAATTAATCTTAGTATATTTTTTAAACAGGCTGTTGAATTCGACTCTTGGCCAGGGAGCTTTAAAATCAATTTTCTTGCCTTCGTATTCAACCTGCGATTTGCCGAATATGTTTTTAACAACGGTTTCAAGCATTTGTTCTGTCAATTTCATGGCCATTTTATAATCGGCATATGCCCAATAAAACTCAAAAATAGTGTAGTCAGGATTATGGAACCTGTCCATGCCTTCATTCCTAAATACTCTTCCTATCTCGTAAACTTTTTCAAATCCTGCGACCAGAAGACGCTTCAAATAAAGCTCCGGAGCAATTCTCAAAAACAAAGGCAAATCCAAAGCATTCAAGAAAGTCTTAAAAGGCTTGGCAGTCGCTCCTCCGTAAATTGTCTGCAAAATAGGAGTTTCCACTTCCAGAAATCCTTCTTTCTCCATAAACTGCCTGATCTCTCTGATAATCAGAGAACGCAATTCAAATTTCTTTTTAACATCAGGGTTAAAAACCAAATCCAAGTATCTTTTCCTGAATCTTTCTTCCACGTCCTGAAGCCCGTGCCATTTTTCAGGCAAAGGCAACAAGCTCTTAGCCAGCATTTTAAAATCGCTTATCTCAATAGTTTTTTCCCCTTTTTTAGTCTTAAACAAAATCCCCCTTAGTTCAATAAAATCGCCAATATCAAAGCTGTCGGTAAAAAACTTATATCGTTTTTCGCCTACTCCGTCCTTTTTTAAAAAAGCCTGAATTTTGGCAGTTCCGTCCTCAATATCCAAAAATAAAGAACCGCCGTGTCCCCTCAGAGACTTTATTCTGCCCACTAAAATAATTTCTTTTTGAGAACGGGAAAGAGTATTAAACAAAGCTAAAGCTTCAACAATAGCATGGGTTCTCTTGCTTTTTTCAGGATAAGGATTAAATAAAGCTTTTTTAACAGCTTCAAGTTTTTTAAGTCTGGTTTTCCTTATCTCGTTAATAGTGGCCATAGATATTTTAAGTTTAGCTTATTTTCCCTCCTGAGTAAAATACCACTCTAAAACCGCTTTAGCTACCGGCAGAGCAGCAGCCTGAACCCCGATAACATCCTCTATCATCACTGTCAGAACAATCTCCGGATTCTCGTAAGGCGCAAAAACAGTTACCCAGTTATGATAATGGTTTTTTCCCAGCTCAGCTGTCCCGGTTTTGGCAGCTGAGGAAATAGGCAGAGTATTTAAAAAAATAGAAGAAGCCTGGGGACTATTCTCTCCTGTTACTGCCTGCCTCATCCCCTCTCTTACAATTTGAAGGTATTCGGAATTAATAAAATTCTGGCGGATAATTTCCGGAGAAAACTCTTCTTTCAATTGGCCGGAACTATCAACTATTTTTTGTGCGACCTGGGGCTGATATAATACGCCTCCATTAGCAATCGCTCCGAAAGCAGTCACCACTTCCAAAGGCGTAATCTGAATATATCCTTGGCCGATAGCTAAGTTGTAAGTATCGCCATCCCACCAGCTCTCGCCAACAGTTTCTTTTTTCCAGGCCTGGTCAGGAATAAAACCTGCTATCTCGCCCGGTAAATCAATCCCTGTCTTTTGATTCCAACCGAACAATTCAAGGTACTGTTTGATCCTGGTCGGACCCAAACCATCCTGTTTTTCGTATCCTCCGCCAACCGTGTAGAAATAAACGTTGCACGATTCGGCAATCGCTTTTCTCATATCTGTCCAGCTATGAACAGCATTGTCTTTTTTGATTGTCGGGTTATCAGGGGTCCAGGGATTTGGTATTTCTATCTGGCCGTGGCAGCTTAGGTCCTTGTCAGGATCAATAATATCTTCTTTTAAAGCAGCAGAAGCGATTAAGGGTTTGATTGTTGACCCTGTTAGATATTTCCCGGA
>Ga0194112_10008497_pt1 | contig 13191 bp, 10 predicted proteins | sample TA2MahC400mmetaG_FD_146191 | JGI IMG/M metagenome (GOLD analysis project Ga0194112, IMG submission 146191) | Freshwater microbial communities from Lake Tanganyika, Tanzania - TA2015016 Mahale Deep Cast 400m | ecosystem: Environmental > Aquatic > Freshwater > Lake | place: Tanzania: Lake...
CGCCTCAGGCGCGCGACCGGCTGTTGTTGACCGCTGGCCCGCAGGCACCAAGCCGTACACCGATGAGTTTGACGACCGCCAGTGGGCCGACTTCTTCGGTTGGCCTGACGACGAACGATTGTTTGCTGACTCATGACTGGTGTCGGACACAGTTGTTGTCCCGCGCGCCGCCATCGAATTTGGACTTACGATGACTTGGGACACAGTTCGTGTCAAAGTTGGGACACAATACTTGGCCAGCGGGCCGATTTGGGACACAGTTCTTGGCACACAGCAATAGGTACGCCAGTTTGATTTACCGACGTCGCCAAGCTGGGTTTGTCCAACAGGGTTCATGCCTTCGCCGCGATAGTATCGGTTGATACTATCGCTCTATGCGACCACCGTTTGAAATCACGCCGCTTTGCGTCCGGCTGCTGACCGACATCGAGCGACTGTTAGGGCGTTACGAGGGGCTGCATCAGCCACGGCCAGCTCCGCTGCTGCGGAAGTCGCTGCGGGTAAAGACGGTGCAAGGGCCGGTGAATCCAGTACCCGTTGCCTACACCAGCGGGTTTGGAACCTCGAAAAAGCAACTAAAGGTCAGCGCCACGTTTAAGGTGAATGACGGCTGGGGATTCCAAGGTTCAACTCAGGTTCGTGCGATTGTCACGGACGGCTATGATATTCCACAAACGATGTCAACATGGTCTGCTGGCGATTCAAGCAGCGATACGCTGACGATTACAAGCGTTCTTGCTTCGAAGAGTTTCGCGAACGGGGCGCGTTACTATCCGACTTTCCAACTCTCGTGGGAAATCAACACCGGCGGCGCGGTGTGGATCAGCATCGGGGCGACAACGAATCCACTTTACCTCACTTGGAAAAACCCGGCGAACGCACCGTTCTACAGGACCGTCGTGCATATTGGGTCCACCAACATCGAGTCTCAATTGCCTGTAGCGATTCAAACGCCAAATAACGTAGTGGGTGCGGTCTTCAACGAGTTCGCAGATAACCGTGTGTATAAAATCGATACCACAACTGCGCTTCGATACAAGCACGTCACTGCGGACCCGAATATGACAACTGCGGAGTTGTTGCAAGATGAATATGGACAATGCAAAGGTTGGTCAGATTTCTTTAACGACACATTGCTTGCGCAAGGGGCAGCAAGTGGAAACAATAAGTCCGAAATAGTCGCAAAAGGAATTACGGTAACGGGATTTATCGTAAATAACTATGACTTTAAGGCTGCAAAAATCTTTGCCGAACTGTCGGCGAGCGACCAGACATACTGGCAATGGAAACTAGATGACAACGTCCGCACAACGGTCTCGATGGACTGGCAGAGCGGAGATGTCGCGAATGAGCCAACAACTCAATTTCGAAATCATTGGGTCGTAGTTGTCAACGGCCATATTTACGACCCGTCGTACGGTAAAGACTTTAATTCACTTGCTGAATGGGAAGCTGCGGCTGTAGCGGGCGTTTGGAAGGGAGATGAAGGATCTCCATACATCCACAAGCGAGTTTCTGGCGAGACGCTAACGCGATGGGCATTGTTCTAGTCGTGAAAGTCTCGATCATGCGTCTCAAGTTTGAAACGTATTTCAACTGCGGTGCAACCGCCACATTGATCGTGTTACTCGCAGTTTCGCTTGTAGTTGTCATCTGCGCGCGTGACCCGGACCACGCAAAGGTAAATTTGACGTCACTTCATCTGTCTGCAAACGGTGAAGTTGCATTTGAAACAGGATTGATTGAATTGGAGCGGGCCGTTCCCGGAGTAACGACTGTCGTGGTTGAGTCGAGCCTAGTTGAAGTGCGGTCGAAAGTGTTGTTAGATGAATTCCCGAACTATCGCTTTGTGTCGTTTCAGACATTCGAGAAACAGTCGCGGTGGGCTTCATTATGGAAGCCAGTTGGATTTGTAGCCCGCTCTAACGAATGCTGGGCCATCGATGAGTCGAGAGGCCAGTGTTGGCGGATTAGCCTGACGGATGCGTTCAGCGGATTTGGGACGTTTCTGAAAGACGCAGGTGCTTCGATTCAGTCGATTGAAGATGCCGCACGAATCGGGTCGCTTATCGAGGTTCTGTTCCCCGAGAAGTTTTCTCGAGGAGAGATTCAGGAGGTGTCATCGAAGTGTTGGCGACTCGCTCACAATAAAGAAGCAGATTGGGAAACATATTTCGAGGTGACATTGGATGAAAATAAGCAGATCGTTTCAGGGCGAATGCAGAGCAATCAAAAGCGGTAGGCCAATTGTGTCTCAAATGACACGAATTGTGTCCCAAACCATGACCACGCGCTACACGTCTAGGTCTTTGACGTCGAGCGCATGTTTTTCGATGAATTCGCGGCGGGGTTCGACGGCGTCGCCCATGAGGACTCGGAACATTTCATCCGCAGCCGCCGCGTCTTCCATTGTGACTTTCAGCAGCGTACGCGTCTCAATATTCATCGTTGTGGCCCAGAGTTCTTCGGCGTCCATTTCTCCGAGGCCCTTGAAGCGGGTGATCTTCTTGCCCTTCTCGCCGAGCTTGCGGAGCGAGTGGATCAGTTCGCGGATACTCGTGAGCTTGATGCCGCCAGCGGGGTTGTCGATGTGGAAGGGGTAGTATGGCTCGCCGTTGCGGTTGCCAGCGGGAAGCAAGTCCTTCATCGCGAGGTTGAAGGTTTTTAGTTCCTTTAACGTTTCGTTGATGGAGCGGACTTCGTGGAGATCGACGATTTGGAGGTGGCCGTCTTTGATGGCTTTGAGGTTGTGTTGGCTGTCGGTGTCAATTGATGACTGCGCGGGGACGTTGGAGGCCTGCCCCACAGCGGCTTCGGCGGCGGCGATCGTGAACTCTTCGCCGCGGCGGAGTTCTTCGCTGGCGAGAAACTTGTCGAGGTCTTCTTTGAGGAAGAACCAATGCTGGTCTTTGCCAACGAAGACCCGGAACCGCGGCAGGCTGCCATCGGATGATAAGTGGTGTGTGGCGACGTGACGCAGATCGATTCCTCGCCGTTCCATTGTTTCGAGCGGGTCGGCCAGGCGGCGGATCAGCGCGACGAGTTTCTTTAACGACTCCCCTTCAATGCGGATGCCGTCTTCCAGGACAACAACGCTCTCGTTCAGGCCAATCTCGATCAGCTCGCCCATCATCTGTTCGTTGGATTGGACGTAACGGATTTTGTTGCGTTGCTCGACTTTGAACAGCGGCGGCTGAGCGATGTAGATGCAGTTGTTCTCCACGAGCTTGCGGAGGTGCCGGAAGATGAACGTCAGCAGCAGCGTGCGGATGTGGCTGCCGTCGACGTCGGCATCGGTCATCAGAATGAGCTTGCCGTAGCGGCGCTTCTCGACGTCTTCGAGTTCCGCACCGGGAGGGACGCCGACCGCTTTGAAGATATTCGCGATCTCGGCGTTGTCGAGCACTTTAGTGAGCACGGCCTTCTCGACGTTCAAGATTTTTCCGCGCAGCGGGAGGATCGCTTGCGTGTTCGAGTCGCGGCCGGTGTCGGCGGAACCGCCAGCCGAATCACCTTCCACGAGGTACAACTCGCTGAGGTTGAGGTCTCGGCTACGGCAATCACGGAGCTTGTCGGGCAGGCCGCCGGTGGTGAGGCCGCCCTTTTTATTGCGGACCAGTTCGCGAGCTTTGCGTGCGGCCTCGCGAGCTTCGGCGGCGATCATTCCTTTCATCAGGATCGTCTTCGCAGTTTGCGGGTTCTCTTCAAGAAAGCGACTGAGTCCGTCACCGATCATCGATGAAACGGCTCCTTCAACTTCGCTATTGCCGAGTTTGACTTTCGTCTGCGCTTCGAACTGCGGATCGGGCACCAAGACTGCGACAACCGCGGTAAGGCCTTCGCGGAAGTCGTCGCCGGTCGGGGTGAAGTCTTTGAAAATGTTGTTCTTCTTGCCGTAGGTGTTGAGCGCGCGCGTCAGGCCGGTCTTGAAGCCCGTGAGGTGTGTGCCGCCGTCCGGATTGTAGATGTTGTTCGCGTAGCAGCGGACGATGTCAGATGAGCTGTCGTTGTATTGCAGCGCAATCTCGATCCCGAGAATCTGTTTGACGCCGTCCGCTGTCACGTGTTCGTGCTCTCCCTTCACGTGGATGACCTCGGCATGTAGCGAGTTGTCAGTGCGGTTGAGAAACTTGACGAACTCCAGCAGGCCATCCTTGTAACAGAACTCATCGGTCTGATTCGTTCGTTCGTCGAGGATGCGAATCGAGACTCCGGCATTGAGAAATGCCAACTCTTGCAGCCGCTTGTGCAGCACGTCGTAAACGAATTTCGTCTCGGGAAAGATCTGGGGGTCTGGCGAAAACGTCACCTTCGTGCCCGTGGAGTCGCTCTTGCCGATCTTCTGCACGTCGTGAATAACGTCGCCCCGAGCGAACTCCATCGTCCAGACATGTCCCTCGCGTCGGACTTCGACTTCGAGCCATTCGCTGAGCGCATTGACGGCCGTGATGCCTACTCCATGCAGACCACCGGTTCCGGTTTTGTAGCCACCCGCTCGATTAAACTTGCCTCCGGCATGAATCTTTGTGAAGACGATTTCGAGCGCCGACTTTCCCCCTTGCTCAGCCATTCGTCCGACGGGAATTCCTCGGCCATCATCAATAACGGTCACACTTCCGTCGGCGTTGATCTTTACGGAAACCGCCGTCGCGAATTTATTGACCGCTTCGTCGATGCTGTTATCAACGACCTCGTAAACCAAGTGATGCAGGCCGCGGCTCGTTGTGTCGCCGATGTACATTGCTGGTCGATGGCGAATACCTTCGATCCCCTCGAGCGCCTGAATCTGCGTTTCGTCGTAAGTGTCTGGAGTTGGCTGGTTGTCTTGGTCGCTCATGCTTCTTCATTCCGTGGACCGATTTCCAAACCGGCCAAGTTGTGAGTGACGGGTCGGAAACCCGTCGTGCCGATCATTTCAGTTCCGTTTTCAGTCGAAATTTGATGTCTTGAATCTTCAGGTGAGAAAACTGCTGCTGAAGTTGTTCCAACAACGTCTGTCTGTGAAACCCGACCAGCTCGTTGAGTAATCCTGAGTTACTGACACCGACATTCAAGACCCCGCGATTCAATTCCAGAACTCGGGATTTACGTCCGATCTCATCCCCGGCCACGGATCGCCACGCTTGTTGCAACTGTTCCGGACCGTGGACTCGCGCGAGTCCTTTCAAAGCGATCAACTCTGAGAGCACTTTGCGAACGTGCAGCGGCTCAGCCGTTTTTTCGGCGGCTGCAGCAAAGCCTCGGAGAGTCCTGTACGGGTCGTGCGGCATCGTCTCAAACAAACAGTGATCTGGGAGTTTCAAGCCCCCAATGCCTACCGATCTCTGGCAAGCGGCATGATGACGTAGGTGTAGCCGTCATCCGTACGGAGAACAGCCGCGCTCTCTCCGTCGGTGAGTTGCAATTTGACGGACATTGATGCCTCTAGGATGCGAAGAAAGTCGGCGATGTAGCGCGGGTCAAAGGTAATTGTGATTGCCGATCCGTTGTAACTGATCGGGATTTCGATCTTCGATTGGCCTATGTCCGCCGCGACGCTCGTGAGACGCAAAATGCCATTCTCAAATGTGAAATCGACACCACGACTTTCCTCGTTTGTCACGATCTGAGCTTGTCGTACGGCTGAATAAAACGGTGAAACAAGCATGTCGATTATCGTTCCACTGGGAGCCGGAATGACATCGCCGTACCTTGGGAACCGTCCATCAACCAACCGGCTGTAAATTGTGCTGCTGCCGACTTTGACTAAAACGCCGTTGGAGTAAACCGCCAAGTAAACATCTTGATCGTTATCGGTGATGCTGCGTTCGATGAGGCTCAGTGCTTTCGCTGGGACGACTGGTTGTGTGGCTCGCGGCTCGATGCTGCCAATCGTGCTGCTTGCTGTACTGACGACCGCCAAGCGACGACTGTCTGTTGCAGCCATCGTCAGTTTGTCGGCCGTGAATTCCATCAGTACCCCACCCAGGGCATACCGCGTGCTCTCCAGTTCGGTCGCAAACACCGTACGCTTGATCATCTCTTTGAACGACGACGCCGGGACGACGTGGTAACTCGTCGCGTCAAACGGCTGCACTGGTGGAAACTCGGCTGGGTCCTCGGAGCTAAGTCTGAACTCACTGTGCCCCGATCGAATCCACAACGCCTTCTCGGTGACTTCCAAGTCCACACCGTCGTCGGTCAGCTCTCGAAGAATGGCGATCAGACGATCTTTTGGCAGCAGCACTTCACCGTCCGAATCGGTCTCGACCCCCGGGATGTCGTACCGAATGCCGACCTCTTGATCGCTCCCCACGAGCGTCGCCTTGCCGCCGCCGACCTGGAGCTTCACGTTCCGCAAAATCTCTTTTGGAGTTCGTGACGGCACTACGCTGCTGACGATTTGAAATGCGGCGGATAAAGTCGGTCGATGGCAATGTAACTTCATGTTTTGCTCACTTGGTGAGGAAGCTGGAGAGCAGCGTGTTGAGCTTCTTCTAAAAGATCTTTAGAGAGCAGTCGTTGTATCAGTAACGGCAATTTTTGTTACTGAAATTGCCGTTCAAAACGGAGCGGAAGGATAGCGAAAAACTTACGTTCTCACAACGAGCCAAAGTCGCTGTCGACAACGTGTGGAGTGGTGGTATTGCGATGTCAATAAAGGGTGATTTCGAGCTGGCCTATCGACGCTTTTGCAGCTTTCTCCGGAGCCCTGATGAGAAGCCAGCGGTTATCAACAACGGGCCAATGGTTTATCGACAATCGCTTTCCAGTCGAGCGATCCGTTGCCGTAAAGCCGGCTCTTTGCCGAGGCGAATTTCCAGCTTTCGGACAGCATGGATCACGGACGAATGCTGCCGGTCGAAGAAAGTTCCAAGTTCCGGATAGGACAGGTGACACAGCTTTCGACACAGCCACATTGCACATTGCCGGGGCAAGACGAGCGACTGTGAACGTCGGGCAGAACGCAAGGCGGTCAGGGTGACTCCGAATTCCTTGGCGACAGCACGGCTGACCTTCAGGGGGGTCATCGACTGCGTGGGGAGTTCCTGCTGCAAGAACTCCTCAACGTCGGCTCTTTTGAGCGGGCGACGCTTCTGAGCAAGCTGAGTGACGACTCCGAGCAATTCTCGAGGAGTGGCTTCCAGTGACTCGGCCAGCAGTGCGAGAGCGTCGCGTAAAATCGATAGCCGACGGTGTTGGCAGAAGAGTCGGAGAAGTTCGGATCGGCTGTCAGGCCCAGGCGGCTTGATGCCGATCACCGTCCCGCCTCGGAAACGACTGACCAACTTGGCGGGAAAAGTCTCCAACTGCCCCGGCAGTTTGGTGCTTGTCACGACGACATCGCTGCCGTGAGCGAGCAAATCGTCGATCACGACTAACAGCTGTCGCTGGGATTCGGGCCGACGCTCGATGGCTTGCAGGTCTTCGCAAACCAGCACCGATACAGATCGGAAACGCTCCTGGAACTCAGGGATTTGCTGATTGCTCGAAGCTTCAGCCAATTCAGCGGCGAACTCCGCAGCGGTGACTAGCAGCGGTGAGACTTGCGAGGAAAGGAGCTCGCGGAAAAACTCCGCCAGCAACGCGGATTTCCCGCTGCCTGCTGGGCCGACGAGGTACAACAAGCGGCCTTTCCCAGCAGCAGTCGGCTTCAGCAAGCGGCGCAGAGCCGAACGCGCTAATCGTTGCTCGGCCAGCAGAATCAACGGTTGAACAGCGGTTGTTTGCGACATGACGGGAACAGTTTACCGAGGTCGTCAAGTTTTCGAGTACAGATCGAGAAAGGACATTCATGGGATACGACGTTTATGGCGTCGGGAATTCGTTGGTGGATATTCAGGCTCGGGTCGATGACCGGTTCTTGGAGCGGATTGGCTTCACCAAGGGGATCATGACGCTAGTCGATGAGGCGGCTCAACGGCGCGTGCTTGCCCTGCTCGCTGACCAGCGGACGAATCGCTGCGCGGGTGGCTCGGCCGCGAACACGATCATGGGCGTCGTCGATTTCGGAGGGCAGGGGGCCTACGCCGGCAAGACGGGCCGCGACGAGATCGGCGAATTCTTCCTCTCCGACATGCGGCAGCGGGGTGTCCACATCGAAGTCCCGCCAACAACCGGGCAGTCAGGGACGTGCGTGGTGCTGATCACCGAGGATGCGCAGCGGACGATGCTGACGAATCTCGGCGTGTCGGCAACGCTTGGCCCCGACGACATCAGCGAAGCGGACGTTCGACAGGCGAAGTACGTCTACATTGAAGGCTACCTCTTCACGAACGAAGGCCCGCGAGCCGCGGCGCTCAAGGCGATTCAGTTCGCCAGGCAGAACGGCGTGAAGGTTGCGTTCACGGTTTCGGATCCGTTTTTGATCGGCCTGTTTCGCGACCGCTTCTGGCAGCTCATTGAAGAGGACGTCGACCTGCTGTTCTGCAACGAAGAGGAGGCTCGCGCGCTGACCGGCAAGCAGGACTCGATCGAGTGTGCTCGGATCATCCACCAGCATTGCGAGAACGTTGCACTCACGTTGGGCAAGAACGGCAGTCTGGTGATGCACCAGGGGGAGGTCATCCCGATCGAAGGGGTCCCGACGGTCGCGATCGACACAACCGGTGCCGGCGACATGTACGCGGCCGGAATTCTCTATGGAATCACGAACGGCCTGAGCTGGAAACAAGCCGGTCGCCTCGCCTCGCACGCGGCGGCCCGGATCGTCAGCCAGCTCGGAGCACGCTTGCAGCAGCGGTTCACTCGCGATGAGATCGCCGCGTTGTTGAGGTAACCAAAAGGGGATCACGATGAAGATTCGAATTCAATGTGTCGCGTGGTTGGCAGTCTTGTTGAATGCGGTTGCAATTAACGCAGACGAAGAGGGCTTCGCGCTGCTCTTCAACGGCAAAGATCTCTCAGGGTGGGTGCCGGTCAACGTCGCACCGAACACGTTCACGGCGAAAGACGGGATGATTGTCAGCACTGGCAAGCCGACCGGTGTCCTGCGGACCTCAAAGCAGTACGAGAACTTCATTCTCGAACTGGAATGGCGGCACATGCAGCCGAAGGGGAACGCCGGCGTGTTCGTCTGGAGTCACCCACTGACCGCACAGGGGACGCCGTTCGCGAAGAGTATTGAGGTTCAGGTTCTTGATGGGCGTGAGACTGCAAACTACACGAGTCACGGCGATGTCTTCTCGATTCACGGCGCGCGGATGAAACCAGATCGCCCGCATCCTGCTGGTGCCGAGCGTTGCTTGCCGAGCGAGAAGCGCAGCAAGCCGTCCCCCGAATGGAATCAATACCGCGTCGAATGCCGCGACGGAGTCCTGAAATTGGCGGTCAACGGCAAGGTGGTTTCGGGGGGCAGCGAGTGCCGGCCACGAAAGGGCTACATCTGCCTCGAATCGGAAGGTTCGGAGTGTCACTTCCGCAATTTGAAGATCAAAGAGCTGCCATCATCGAACCCGCCAGCCGACGAAGTGCAGCCGGTCATCGACGGATTTCGCTCGCTCTACTCGGGGCTGGATCTCGCCAATTGGGTCAACGATCCGGGTCATGCCGGTCACTGGCAGCCACAGGATTGGATTCTCAACTACGACGGCAAGAGCGAAGCGAAAGGAACTGGCCCCGCCGACGCCGGACATCTCTGGACGGAAAAGGAATTTGGCGACTTCGAGTTGATCTGCGACTGGAAATGGACCGGCAAGACAAAGTCGACCAAGCGGCCAGTCATTCAACCCAATGGCGACGAAGGCCCCGAAGAAGAAGAGTTCGCCGATGCCGGAGACAGCGGCATCTATCTACGCGGTAATGACAAGTCGCAGATCAACATATGGTGTCGCCCCTGCGGCAGCGGTGAGATTCGGGGATATCGGCTGGATAAGTCGATGCCCGCTGAGGTCCGCACCGGCTGCATTCCAAGGAAGCGGGCAGACAAACCAATCGGCCAATGGAACCGCTTCCACATCACAATGAAAGGGGACCGCACGACGGTCGTGCTCAACGACGAAACGGTCATCGACAATGTTCAACTTCCTGGGATTCCGGCTCGGGGCCGCATCGCGTTGCAGCATCACGGTGATCCCATTCAGTTTGCCAGCATTTTGATTCGTGAATTGAAGTAGTGAAACTCATGGTCTCGCGCATTTATCTCGACCACAACGCAACGACACGGCCTTGGCCGGAAGTCATCGAGACTGTCGCGCATCACTTGCAGCACAGCTATGCGAATCCCGGCAGCCGACATGCTGAGGGCCGGCAGGCCCGCAAGGTTTTGGAATCCTCGCGCGAGACGATCGCGTCCATCCTGGGTGCTCAGCCGGACGAAGTCATCTTCACCAGCGGCGGGACCGAAGCGTCGAACCTTGCGCTGTTCGGAGCCGCGATGTCGATGACACCCGGCACGATCGCGCTGACGGCCGGCGAGCATCCTGCGACGATGGAAGCCTGTCGATCATTGAAGCCGCACGGCTGGAAGCTGACGGTCTTGCCCGTCGATCGAGAGGGACGCTTGCGTCCATTGAAAGACAGTGAGCCATCAACGCTTTGGACAGACGACATCAAACTCGCAACGGTGATTCTGGCGCACAACGAGACGGGCGTGATTCAAGACTTGGGACCGCTGGCGACGACCTGCCGAGAGCGTGGCGTGTTCTGTCACATCGACGCCGTGCAAGCCGTTGGAAAGATCGAAGTCGATTTCGCAGAACTCGGTTCGACGTCGCTGGCCTTCGGCGCTCACAAGTTTCATGGGCCGCGCGGCATCGGCGGCCTGTTGCTGAAAAAGGGTGTGACACTCGCGCCGTTCGAGTTCGGCGGTCATCAAGAATCGGGTCGTCGTCCCGGAACCGAGATGGTCGCGCTCGCGGCCGGCATGGCCAAGGCGCTCGAACTGTGGCATCGCGAGCGAGACGAACGGACGACGCGGCTCAAAGAACTTCGCGATCGACTGGAAACAGGTTTACTTGTTCGCTGTCGGTGGGCCGTCGTAAACGGATCGCGCGAACAGCGTTTGCCGAACACACTTAACATCGCGTTTCCGGGACTCGACGGCGAAGCGATTCTCGTCAGCTTGGATCTCGAGGGGATCGCCTGCTCACTGGGCAGCACCTGCGCCAGCGGTTCCGCGGAACCTGCCCCGGCGCTGGTGGCGATGGGGGCTCCGCCGGAGGTCTATAAGGCCTCGGTTCGGTTCACGGTTGGCTTGGAAAATACACTCGCTGAAATGGACGAAGCGGCTGAACGTATCGGCCGAGTGATTGCTCGGCTACGTTAGTTGCCGATGTCCGCACCACCCCCAACCGCTGTCGTCACGTCGCCATCTCGAATCGAGTATCGCTTTCTGGTCGCGCTGCTGTTGCTCGCCGCGTTGCTGCGGTTGGGAGTGATCTGCTGGAAGCCGGAGTCACTAGCCGAGGACCGCGACTTGTATTGGGGCATCGCGAGACACCTGGCGGCCGGTGATGGGTTTGTTCATCCAGATCTCGGACATCCCACCGCTTATCGACCGCCGCTGTACCCGTTGCTGTTGGCCGGTGTGATCGTAGTGGGAGGCGGAATCAAGCTGCTTGCCGTTTTTCAAATTGGCTTGAGTGTTGCGACCGTGTGGCTGACGTGGCGGCTGGGTCGCAAACTCGGCTTGAAGTCCAATGCGCTATTGGCGGCGGCATTAGTCGCGGTCAATCCGTTGCTGATTCAAGCGACGGCGCTGGCGATGACGGAAACGCTTTGTGCATTTCTGTTGGTCGTTGTGCTGTTGAGTGTGCCTGAGATCGGAACAGCAAAGCGTCGTTGGTCGCTTGGAGTCTTGATTGGGTTGGCGGTGTTGTGTCGGCCGACGGTTTGGGCGGCCGTCACGCTGATGAGTGCCGTGATCGCCGCTTGTTGTTTTGGGATGAAATCGACTGACAAGCGCTGGCGAATGGCCGAAGTCGCGCGCTCGTCGCTGCCGATCCTCGTGGCACTGGGCCTCACGATTGCCCCGTGGGTGATTCGGAACTGGTTGGTCTTCGGCACTCCGATCGTGACGACGACTCACGGCGGATACACGCTGTTGCTAGGGAACAACGACGAGGCGTATCGTGAAGAGATCGCTCAACCTTCCGCCGGCCAGTGGGATTCGCGAGCTTGGCAGGAATCGCTGGAAGAGGATCTTCGGCGCGCGGGAATCGCGAGAAGAGATGAAGTCGCACGCGATCGATGGATGCAGATGTTGGCAGGAAACTGGATCACACAGCATCCGCGCGAGTTCGCCGAGTCCTGCTGGCTGAGACAAAAGCGATTTTGGAATGTTTTTCCCAGCGGTGCGGATGCCGGTTCAATGCCGAGCGTGATTCGGTGGGGCATCGCGGCGTTCTTTCTCGTCGAGTTGCTGACGGCAGCGGTCGGATGGTGGTGGTCGCGGCGCGATGAGTTTCTCCCGTGGTTGCCGGCTGTGCTGCTGGTCGTCAGCTTCGCGGCGTTGCATCTCGTCTATTGGAGCAACCTGAGAATGCGTGCTCCGGTCGAGCCGATGTTGGCGCTGCTAGCGGCACGCGGCTTCGTGTCAGCCAGAAAAGCGTAGACCCGACTCCGGTGTCACTCGCCTCACGAGGGGTTACGGCAATTCGAACTTGGTGGCAGTCGCATGGCGGCGCAGGCACCGCACACTCAACTGCTGGCGCTGCGATAGCTCTTCAGCGACCAACGGAAAACCAAGCGAGCGACGATCAATCCAACGACCGAAGAGCCCAACGCGATCACAGGGAACTCCCAGCTCTTAAAGGGCTTCACGAGCACTTCGGCCGGTACCGTCACGACCAACAAGATCGGCAGCAGGTACGAAAAAGTGAATTGGAGGATCTCACCCAGTTCCCAGGCAGTGGGGTTTACGCCGTTGTAGATGCTGCGGGGATAGCGGGCGAAGATCGTGATGTAGAACCAGAAGTCGTACAGCCCTTGGTTGCGACCCAACCATATGCTGGTGCTCGCGAGTACGATCATCAGGCTGTAGAAAAAAGTCGCGCCGACACCGACGTACAGCAAATACAGCCCGACCTGCCACGCTGCGATTGGTTGACCCAGGCCGACCAGCGCATAGCTCAGCAGCGCCAGCGCCAGAAGAATCTGGTTGAACATCGCCAGGTCCATCTTTTCAAACGAGATCAGGAACTGCGTGTCGATCGGCTTGAGCAGCGCGAAGTCGAGGTTGCCGGAACGAATTAGCTCAGTGAAGTTCGCCGC
>Ga0194112_10008498_pt1 | contig 13188 bp, 12 predicted proteins | sample TA2MahC400mmetaG_FD_146191 | JGI IMG/M metagenome (GOLD analysis project Ga0194112, IMG submission 146191) | Freshwater microbial communities from Lake Tanganyika, Tanzania - TA2015016 Mahale Deep Cast 400m | ecosystem: Environmental > Aquatic > Freshwater > Lake | place: Tanzania: Lake...
CCTGGTATTGTTCGGAGAATTGATCCATGGGAGATCGCCGCAGGAAGTCCATTTCATCACAAGCTGTGCGGCCCCGCAGGGGCCACTTTTTCCGAGCGCCGTCTCGGAAAAAGCGTGTATCACTAATCGGCGCGAACGACCCTATTTTTTGCGCTTTTATTTCCCGCTCTGCCCTACCGCACGTCGTCCGGGCACGGGAAGCAGATGGGAATCGGATCGTATTGCAGGACGCTGGCCACCGTGAACGCCTGGCTCAGCAACAGGGTCGCCAAAAGGATTCGTCGCAGCATTTGTCTTCGGTCCTCCTTGGACTCCTCACCCCCGAAGGGGCTAGGGCCTACTACGGCAATAGGTTAGCCGAACTGGGCCGTCTAGGGTAGCCTTGGACCGCAGATTTTCCGATTTCAGAACAGAGGGGCCGGGCCCAGGCTCAGCTCGGGCTTCGCAGGCACCCCGTACCCATGTCATAATAGAGAGGTTTCAGGCTGTGGCCATGAACCATCGAACCGGAAGCGGCGCCCTCGATCGAGGTGTCCCCGCTGACCTCTGGCGGAACACGCTGACCCAGATTCCAAGTGTGTTCGGGCGCTTGGTGTACCTGTGCTCCCTGCGCGACGCCAATACCGGCCTATACGAGCACTATGGCTTGGCCCAGATCTTCGGCTCCCAGGCCGCCGACGAGGCCCTCCGCGACAGCCACCAGCAAGTGTTCCTGGAGTGGCTGGGCTACAGCCTCGAGGAGCAGAAGGCCGACTTGAACCTCTACCTGGCCGACCTGGAGGGGGACCGCCGGACAGTCCTGGCGACCTGGATCCGGCTGGCGCCCTACCGCAATCTGGTGCCGTCCACGGTGCGGGAGGCGGAGCGGAACCTCTATGTGCGGGACCTGGAGACCATCCTGGAACTGCTCAGGGCCGAGTACGGCGTCGCTTCCCCTGATCCAGACGCATAGCCACGCCGGTCACCTGCCCGATGACGTCGATCTCATCCGGGTACAGGAAGATCTCTGGATTGCACCCGGAGGCCGTGTGGGGCTGCAAGACCAGGCGGTTTTCGGCGAGGTTGCACCAGCAGCAGGCGTAGCCGTTGCGGTGCTCGAAGAAGTAGATGGGCCGCTCGAACTCGTGCGCCCACCCGCTGGTGACCAGCTTGCGCCGGGTTTCGTCGATCAGCACGAATGATCCCGGCTGCAACAACGGGTACATGGTCCAGTCTTCCGTACCGATGAAGCCATAGCGGTGGTTCTTGAGGTCCAGGCCGTTGAGCAGCATCAGGGGCAGGCGCCCCCACTTCTGGATCATCCGGCTCAGGTAGGTGGTGCGGCGCGGATCCAGCCCGGGATCCAGCGTAAGCGGCAGCAGCACGGCACCGCGGTCGTCCGGGGAGTAGCCCACCGGGTGAGTACGCTCGATGATGACGCTGAGCGAGTCAGCGGGCAGGGCCGAAAGGTCCACCCCGTACCACTCCAGGACCTGCTGGAAGTCCAGCCGGTAGATCGAGCACAGCGAGTACAGCCGGTAGATAGTGGGTACGGTGCCCTTGTTCTCGATGTCGGCCAGGCGGCTCAGGGCTATTACGAACTCGTCGTTGCGGCGCCGCTGGGCGATGCGCAGGCTGGCTTCCTCCACCTCCCGGTAGCGCAGGTTCAGGCGCTCCCGGGCGCGCTTGAGCCTCTGCCCGGCATCCTCCTCGGTCAGCAGCGCGCGCATGGGCGCCACGTATCCGGCGGTGATGCTGTCAGGAATCCGCGCCACGGCTGTACAATTGCTCTTGGCTTGAATTATAGCGGCCTTTGACGGCCGAGGCAAGCCCCAGATCGAATTTTTGTTCTGAATTCAGAACAGAGCCGGTTTTCACCAGGAGGTGCGCCGTGCGGGTGGTAGTAGGAATCACCGGAGCCAGCGGCTCCATCTACGGGGTCCGGCTGCTTGAGCGGCTGCGCGATATGGGGGTTGAAGTGTCGCTGGTGGTCAGCCGCGCAGGCCAGCAACTGCTCCCACGGGAGACGGGCCGGACACTCGAGCAGGTCTCCCCTCTGGCGAAATTCTGTTACGATATCGAGAATATCGAGGCGCCTTTGGCCAGCGGCTCCTACCGCACCGACGGCATGGTGGTCGCTCCGTGTTCAGTCCGCACCATGTCCGCCATCGCGGCGGGACTCAGCTCCAACCTGCTGCTGCGGGCCGCCGACGTGACTCTCAAGCAGCGCCGCAAGCTCATCCTCATGGTCAGGGAGACGCCCCTGCACCTGGGCCACCTCCGGACTCTGGTGGCGCTGGCGGAAATGGGAGCCATTATCCTGCCTCCCATCCCGGCGTTCTACCACCTCCCGGCTAGTATCATGGACCTGGTGGACCACAGCATCGACCGCGTCCTGGACCTGCTGGGCCTACCCGCCGAAGATACCCGGCGCTGGACGGGCGCCTGGCCCGAACCGCCACAGCCCTAGCGTAGGGCGTCGCAAGAAGTGTGGGCGTGGCATGCCGGTGGCGCAGGCCATCGTCTTGTGTGGCCTGCGGAGAGGCAGACGACGAAAGACGATCGTCTGCCCCGCAGCGCAGCAGAGCCGCAACCAAAGCCCTGCTGGCGGTTCCGTGGGGCGAACCTCCAGGTTTGCGAGCTGGTTTTCCAACCAGCTTTGGGCCGCGCCCGGAGCCCGCGGCAGGTAAGCCGGCCAGGATGCCGGCTCGCAAGCGTGGACGCTCGCCCCACCAAAGGCTCCAGAATCTTCGCGGCGCGCAAAGAAACTCAGCGAGTGTAGTACAGCAGGGGCAAGCGGGATCAGCCTGGGCTGCCCCCATTTCCGTGCCCGCCGAAACCCTTACAATGGAAGTGGCCGTCCGCGCGGCCTTCGGTCGGGGCGTGGCGCAGCCTGGTAGCGCACCTGCCTTGGGCGCAGGGGGTCGGCAGTTCGAATCTGCCCGCCCCGACCAAACCTGAGACCGCGCTAGCGATATGCGTCGCGCCGGTGGCGGATGCGGCGAACCTCAATCACATCGTCGCCGGTGCAGACGAAGAACAGCCGGTATCGCCGACCCGCGGCCGAAGTTCTGGCCCGCCGCCCTGAATCCTCTTGATATCGCCTGCGCCTGTTTCCACGAAGCGATGCAGGGCATGCAGAATGCGCACAGCCGTGGGTTTGTCCAGGCCGCGGACATCAGCCTTGGCCTGTTCGCTCCAGGCAACCCGCCTCACGCCGGTTCCTTGTAGTTCTCGATTTCTTCCTGCGTGATGCCGAGTTCGGCCAGGACCTGCTCATGCGGAATCGGCGGGTGGTGCTTGAGCCACTCGCGGGCCTCATCGAGCGCCTGCGCTTCCTCGGTGGTGAGGGGCTCGTCATCCATCGGCGCCCTGGCAATGGCGCGCGAGACGGGGTCCAGCAGACCCTGGAGCAAGTCGCGTACTGCATGAACCTGGCTGGGAGCAAGACGGTCGACCAACTCGTGGAGCTGCTGCTTCTCGTGGGTCACTTCGCTGGCCATTATGGATCGCTCCCTGACTCCCTTACGCGCATTGTACCGCTGTGCAAGGCCAGCCGTTGCCCGCGGGCCTCAGGCCAGTTCCACCTTCTGGGCCTTCTTGAAGTAGTCCGGATCGTACTCCATCCCCAGTCCCGGGCCGGTAGGCACGGCCAGTACGCCCTTCTTGATCACGAAGTTGGGCGTGTACCACGGCTCGAGCTTCTTCGGACCGCGGCAAGGGAACTCCATGAACGGCCCGGCGTTCGGAATGGCGGAGGCGAACTGGAGGATGTTCGTGCCCGCCGCGTCGGTCTGCGTGTTGTGCGGGACGATGGTCATCTTGGCCGCCCGCGCCAGGCGCGCCACGCGGGCCGCCCGGATGAGGCCGCCGTTGTAGTTCAGGTCCGGCTGCACGATATCCACCACGCGGTTCTGGATCATCCACTGGAAGCGCCACAGGCTGGCGTCCTGCTCCCCGCCGGCCACCGGCATGCGTAGCGCATCGGCCACCCGCCGGGTCTCGCTCAGCTCCTCCCAGGGGCAAGGCTCCTCGAAGAAGCCCACCTGAAGGTCCTCCAGCATCCGCCCCACCTCGATGGCGGCGGCCGCGTCGTAGGAGCCGTTGGCGTCGGCGTAGATCATCATCTTGTCGCCCAGCCGCTTGCGCGCCAGCGTCATCATGCGCCTGGTGCGTCCCGGATACGTGTCCAGGTTCCGGCTCATGCGGCCGCCGATCTTGAACTTCACGGCCTTGGCCCCGCTTAGCTCCGCCGCCTTCACGTAGACCTCGACCTCCTGCTCGGCGGTGGTCTCGCGCCCGGACCCGGACAGGTAGACGGGAATCTCCCGGCGCATCACCCCGCCCATCAGCTCGCCCACCGGCTTGCGGGCCACCTTCCCGAGCAGATCGAACAGGCTCAGCTCTACCGCGGCCACCGGCACCCAGAAGGCCTGCCCGGCCAGCTTATAGTTCTTGATGTAGACCTCGTCCACCAGCGTCTCGAGGTCTCGCGCATCCTTGCCCACATAGTGCGGGATGACGCGCCGCAGCAGGATCGGCGCGAAGTCCTCGATCTCCTTGGTCCGCGCCATGCCCGCCGCGCCATCCGCCGACCTCGAGCGCACGAAGAACTGCGGGCCGCGGCGCAGCAGCTCGATGGAAGCGATCTTGACCGGCGACGATGACGCCTTGTGCAACTCGAACAGCGGCTGTTCGTACTCCGGCGTCCGCTTGTCGAAGTCCGTGTCCGCGGCCAGGCCCAGCCCGGCCGCCGTGGCGCAAAGGAAGTCACGACGTTTCATGGCAGTCACTGGTCGATATCACAATACCAGCTTCGGCCCGCACTTGTGGTTGCCGCCGCCCTGGTTCAGGCGTGTCACCAGCACCCCAGGCTACAATGTACCTTCAGGCGCAAGGAGGTCAAGACATGGATTCGCTGAACCGCGCAGAGCATACCCGCCTGTCCGCGGAGGGCCCATTCCGGAAGCGCGTTGGGTGGAAGTGGCTCACTTTCATCACCGGGGTGGCATCGCTGGGGTGGTTTGTGGCGCGCGTGATTCCCAAGCCCTCGCGGGCGGCCTATCCGTGCCAGCGCGCGGCCGCGCCGCTGGCCAGCGGATTCGTCATCTGGGTCGCGGGGCTGGTCGGCGCGCGATGGGCGCACCGCCAGGCGCGGTCGCTGGCGCCGCAATGCCTGTGGGCCGGCGCCGTCGCCGCCCTGACGCTGGCCGTTCTGGCGGTGTGGCTGCCGATGGGCTTGACCACTGGCGCAACCGCGCAGCAGGTCTTCACTCCTTCCGAGCCTCCCAATCAGCCCATGGGCGTCGGGCAGGGCATCCACCCCGGCCGGGTGGTATGGGTCCACCAGCCGGACGCGACGAGCTGGGACGGCCAGACGGGCGAGTGGTGGGACGACGCCAACACCAATCAGATGATCGTCGACGACATGCTTTCCCGCTCCCTGCGCAGCCTGACCGGCCGTAAGACAGACCGCGAGGCCTGGGATGCGCTCTTCCGGCATCTCAATCAGAGCCGCAAGCTCGGCAACGCCGGCTACCGGCCCGGCGAGAAGGTCACCATCAAGATCAACGCCAATCAGGACCGGGGCGGCGCCTGGCGCACGGGCGCGGGCATGCACAGCCCCCATCTCGTCCTCGCTTTGCTGGATCAACTCATCAAGGCCGCCGGTGTGCCGGGCAACGACATCATCATCTACGACGCCACACGCGCTATCGGGGATCCCCTGTACCGCAAGGCCCGCGCGGGCGCGGCTCCGGACTACCAGGCGGTCACCTTCGTCGTGCGTCCCGAATCGGCGGGCAACGGACGGGTCGCGGCCTCCTGGGACAAGTCCAGCCCCATTCATTTCTCCCAGCCGGGCCTGCCCGTCGCGTATCTGCCCGAGTGTGTCACCCGGGCGAAGTACCTGATCAACTTCGGATTGCTCCGGCCGCACACCTTGTTCGGCGTGACCCTGGCCGCGAAGAACCACTTCGGCTCGACCTTCTTCCCGGACAACGGCGGCTGGACCCCCGCGCCGCTCCACAATACCGGCTCCCGCAACAATCCCATGGGCTCCTACAACTGCCTGGTGGACTTGAACGGGCACCAGCAGGTGGCCGGCAAGACGATGCTGTTCCTGCTGGACGGCCTGTATTCCTCCGAGCACCAGCAGGGCAGGGCGATGCGCTTCCACTCGTTCGGAGACGACTGGGTGTCGAGCCTGTTTGTGTCGCAAGATCCGGTGGCCATTGACTCGGTGGGGCTGGATTTCCTGAGGAATGAGCCGCGCGCCACCCAGGTGCGCGGCAACCCCGACAACTACCTGCACGAAGCCGCTCTGGCCGGCAAGCCGCCCTCCGGCACGGTCTACGACCCGGAGAAGGACGGCCGGCCCCTCACCAGCCTGGGCGTGCATGAGCACTGGAACAACCCCGCCCACAAACAGTATTCACGCAACTTCGGCAAACGCGAAGGCATTGAGCTGGTGGCGCTGGCCCGAACCGCCAAGAGCTCTCCCTAGAACGCTTGGAGCGCGCCCTGGATGACTGGTGCAGGCGGGGCCCGGCTGTGACGACAAGCGGGTTGCTGGCGGTGGTGGGGTTGTGCTTTCTGTTCGGCGTCAACGTGTTCCGCGCCGCCACCCAGTCCATCACCGTGGACGAGGCGTTCACTTACCTGACCTTCGTGGCCCCGTCGCTGAACGCCATGAACGCGCTCTACGACGCCAACAACCACGTCCTCAACACCTTGCTCGCCAAGGCTGCGGTGCAGTTGTTCGGCGCTTCCGAGCTGGCCGTGCGTCTGCCCAGCCTGCTCGGCGGCCTGGCCTACTTCGCCGCGCTGTGGCTGGTGTGCCGCCGGCTCTTCGGGCAGGGCGGCTGGTTTCTGCTGGCCCTGGCGCTCAACAGCCTCAATCCCTTCCTGCTGGACTACCTCTCCGCCGCGCGCGGCTACTCCCTGGCCCTGGGGCTGTGGATGTGGGCGTTGTACCTGTTGCTGGAAGGCCGCGCCGCGCCGCGCCGGCTGGCGCTGGCCGGCGTGCTGATGGGACTCTCCATCACGGCCAATCTGGTGTTCCTGGTGCCGTGCCTGGGGCTGGTGGCGTCCTTCGTGCTGATCTCGACAGCGGAGCAGTGGCGCACTGCCGGAGCTCCAGCGGCGCTGCGCCGCATGCTGACAGGGGCGGCCGCCCCGCTGGTGCCCGCGGCGGCGGTGGCGGGCGCCATCCTCTGGGCGCCGCTTCAGAGCGCCGAACGGGCGCACTTCTACTACGGTTCGCTGAACTCGAAGGACGCTCTGCGGTCCCTCATGGACGCCCTGCTCTTCCACGGTCACACCGTGGTGAACTTGCAGCCCCCCCTTGAACCGCTGCTGCGGAGTGCGCCCTACTGGATGATCGTGACCGGCGTGCTGGCGCTGGCGGCGGTCACGCTGTGGGACATTCTGCGGTGGTTTCTCGCCCCGCCTCAGCGGAAGCCGGCTGTGCCGCGCCACCTCATCCCGGGCACCCTGTTCTTCTCCGCGCTGCTGCTGGCGATTCTCCGCCGGGGCTTCGGCATTCTCTACCCCGGCCCGCGGACCGGCCTTTACTTCATGCCTTTGCTGTTCCTGGCCTGCCTGTGGCTGCTGGCGCGGCTGGACGGGCCGCGCCCGCTTCGGCGCGCCGCAGCGCTGGTGGCGGCGCTGCCCGCGCTGGGGGTGTTGCTGCAATTCGCCCTCCAGTTCAACACCGCCTACTACTTCGATTTCCGCAACGAGGCCGGCACCAGGCGGATCCTGGCGCGGCTGGGAGAATTGCGCCGGCGCGCCGCCATCGAGCGCGTCCGCCTGGGCGTCTCCCCGTTCCTTCGTTACGGCTACGACTTCTACCGGCGGACGCAGGGACTCCACTGGTTGGAGCTGGCCCCCTTGGACGGACCCACCTGCCTGTTCGACTACTACGTCCTTCTCTCCGACGAGCGCGAGACGGTGATTCCCAAGTACCGCCTGAGCGTGGACTACCATGACGAGATCTCCGGCGCTACGCTGGCCCGGTTTGACCCGGCGGCGCTCCCCGAGCTCGCGGATCTGCGCCGGCTCGGCTACCGGGACGGGATTCCCTGCCGCGTCGATTTCCGCGCATTGGGGCCGGTGGCGGACATGCGCCGACCGGACGGCCCCGCGCACCTGCTGCGCGACTTCCTGGCCACGGGGGAGCATCCGGACAAGGCCTGGGCGGCGCAGAAACCGGCCCTGGTGCTGCGCGTGCCGGATGCCGCTCGCCACGAGCTCTGCGTGGACTTCCTCATTCACAGCCAGAACCTGGCCCAGGTAGGCCCGCAGACGCTCACCTTCCGTCTGAACGGCCGGCTGCTGGACCACATCCGCTACGACACCGAGGGCCGCCGCGCATACCGCAAGCCGGTCCCCGCCGGCTGGCTTCGTCCCGGCGGCATCGCCGTGGTCGAGATCGACGCCGACAAGTGCTTCCTCTCCCCCCTGGACGGCCAGAAGCTCAGCATCGTGTTCTTCCGCGCCGGGCTGACCCGGCGCTGAATGTGGCCCCGCCGCTCCCAGTCTGCCGGGTAGTTGTGGCCGCCCGCTTCGCCGCCGCAACCGTGCATTTCATCAAGGGCCCGCCGGCTTGGTCAGCCACTCGGTGATGTTCTGCACCGTGCGCCGCACCATGGGGTGCGAGATGGTGGCGGGGCTGTGACCCGGCACGAAGACCCCCACTTTGCCAAAGCCGCGGTGACGGAGGGCGAGCAGGCCTCCGGCCGCGGCGCCCGATGCGCGGGGCGGCTCAGTCCTGGGTGTAGAAGTGAGGCCGCAACTCGGCCTCCGGGATATACCGCAGCGCTTGCCGGTAGATGGCGTGCAGCGTGCCCTTGTCCAGCTCAGCGTGGAGAACGATGGTCAGATTCTGGCGGGCGCCGCCGGGCAGCACTCGCCGGAGCTTGATATGACTGCCACGCTGCGACACGCGCTGGAACCCGAGAGCGGCCAAGATGCGGAGCAGATCCTGGCCCGAGAGCCTTCGGAGCTTCGCCATCAGGCTACCGCTTCCAGCTCCATGGTCGCCAGGACGGTGGGGTCCGCGCTCAGACCCAGTTCTGCCAGGTCCTCACCCTCCAGGTGCAGCGCAATGGCCTCGCGGATGTTGACCGCCAGCTCGTCCAGCGTGGGGGCTTCGGTGACCACGGGAAGGTCGAGACACTCGGCGACGAACTGCTTCTCGCCGCGGGAAATCCGCACCTGGATCGTTCGCTTCAAGGGCCGCTCCTGGGCTATATGGTACCGCAGCGCGGCCGAGCCCGCACCCGCGCGGGGGACGGCGGGCAACACGGCTGAAAGCCTCACCCCACGCCAGGCCCCCGCCTACCTCGTCAGCCACTCGGTGATGTTCTGCACCGTGCGCCGCACCATGGGGTGCGCGATCGTAGCGGGGCTGTGGCCCGGCACGAAGACCCCCACTTTGCCCTTCCCGTAGGAATGCGCCCAGCCCTGGGCCGCCCGGCCGTGTTCGGCGGAGTGGCTCTCCATGAATACCGAGGTTTGGCTCTCGTCCATCTCCACCTCGTATTCCTCGTCCGCCACCGTGAACGGCGTCACCCCCTCGGTCAATTCCCCCATCTTGCCCGTGGGTTTGACTTCGATATTCACAATAGCGGGGTGGCGGATGAACCAGGCTCTGGCCACGCGGGAAACGCCTCCGCCTTTCGGGTAGTTGCCAAAGCCGTCGTGATACAGGAAGAGCCGGCCGCCGGCCTTCACGTACTCCTCGAACTTCTGCTCCTGGGCGGGCGTCAGCCAGCAGGCATCCCTGCGGTTGACCGCCGGGTTGGTGTCGCGCTCCCTGTAGAACGTCACATACTCACGCCCTTCCCGGCTCAGGATGATCAGGTCGAACTGGCTGAAGTCCTCCCAGGGAACCGCGTAGTCCATTATGGTGACGGCTTCCCAGCCCGCCTTGCGCAATCTCCCGGCCAGCGCAGCGTCCAGCGGGGCCACGGCGTGGTAAGCGTCTCCCAGAATGGCCAGCACGCGCCTCTTGCGTGCGCCCGTCTGCTGGTCCGCGCTACGCCCGGAGCCGGCGGCCAGCGCCCCCAGGCTCGAAGCCGCGGCGGTGTGAAGAAGTTGTCTTCGGGTCGTGTGCATCGGTTGCCTCCGTTCTGCGTCATGCCGTCGCGGACAGCCCTTCGAAGGCCGCGCTGCCCGCGATCTCGCGCAGATCCCATCCGCGCCGGTACTCGCGGGCCAGATACCGGTTGGCTTCACGGCAGTTGGTGATTCGAAACGCGTGCGGGTCCCATTCCACGCGGTGGCCCGCGCGCAGAGCGATGTTTCCGAGCTGGTAGGCTTCGGTGAACGGGCCGGAGTAGCCGAAATGACAGCCCGGCTGGCGGCCCGTCCGGATGGCCACCACCCAGTCCCGGTGCACCTCCTCGCGGCCCCAAGCCCGCTGCGGCGGCGGAGCGATGGGGTCTGTCTTCTGCCCCTGATACGGGCCGCGGCCCGCCGGCAAGCTGCCCTTGGTGCCGATCCAGACCAGACCTCCGCCCATGCCCGCGGGCGGCCGCTTGCCGCCCTCATACCAGTAGACTTTGAGCGGCGGGTGCACACCGCGCGCGGCCCACTCGAACCGTATGACGCTCCAGTCCGGGTACATCTCGCGCCTCATGCCGCTGGTTTCGACCACCTCGACGGCCGAGGGCGCTCCCAGGTCGAGCGCCCAGAACAGCACGTTCAGGCTGTGCGGAGCGATGTCGCCCAGTGCGCCGCTGCCGAACTCGATCCACCCGCGCCACACGAAGGGATGATACACCACCCCCAGCGGAGGCACCGGGCTCAGCCCGGCGTCCTTGAAATCGGACTGGTGCCTTTTTTCGGGCGCGGGATCGTAGACGGGGTGCCTTTCCGGATAGCGCGCCAGAAACGGGCGGACCGGCGCGGGGCCAAGCCACATATCCCAATCCAGCGTGCGCGGGGGGGCTTCCTCGCCCGGCGGGCGGTCGTAGCCCTGCGGCCAGATGGGACGGTCCGTGGTCGCGTGCACCTCGGTGATTTCGCCCAGCGCGCCTGACTGAATCAGTTCGACCGTGCGCAACGTGCCCCGCGCCGAAGCGCTCTCGGTTCCCATCTGTGTGATGGTCTTGGTCTCGGCCGCCACGCGGGCCATCACCCGGGCCTCCTGCACCGTCTGGACCAGCGGCTTCTGGCAGTAGACGTGCACGCCGTGCTTCATCGCCCACACGCTGATGTACGCGTGGCTGTGATCGGGCGTGGCCACCGCTACGCCGTCGAGCTTCTCGCGCTCGATCATCTTCCGGAAATCGCCGTATTTCGCGGCCTTCGGGTACTCGGCGGCGCGGAGGTCCACCATTTCCGAGTCCACGTCGCACAACGCCGCGATGTGGGCCCCGCCCTTCTCCAGGGCGCGCGCATCGCGTACGCCCTGGCCGGCCAGGCCGATGATCCCCACCTTTGGCCTCTCGTTCGCCGCGTAGCCCCGGGCCAGCCCGGAGGGCAGGATCGTGAACGCACTAGCGGCGCCTCTCAGCCACTCGCGCCGGTTGATAGCGGTGACTGAATCGGGCTGTGACATAGTCCACCACCGGCCGCACGGGGGCGAATTGACGCGCCCCCCGGCCTGAAGGGAGTATACATCGTCTTCCCACGTGGCGCAGGCTTCAGCCTGCGGCCTCCTCCGCATCGGCCGCGACGTGGCGCAGCCTTCAGCCTGCGGCCGGCCGCGACGTGGCGCAGGCTTCAGCCTGCGGCCGGCCGCGACGTGGCGCAGGCTTCAGCCTGCGGCCGGCCGCGACGTGGCGCAGCCTTCAGCCTGCGGCCTCCTCCGCATCGCGCGCGACGTGGCGCAGGCTTCAGCCTGCGACCTCCTCTGCATCGCGCGCGACGTGGCGCAGCCTTCAGCCTGCGCCCTCCTCCGCATCGGTGGCGCAGGCTTCAGCCTGCGGCCTCCTGCGCATCGGTGGCGCAGGCTTCAGCCTGCGACCTCCTCTGCATCGCGCGCGACGTGGCGCAGGCTTCAGCCTGCGACCTCCTCCGCATCGGCCGCCACGTCGCGCAGCCTTCAGCCTGCGCCCTCCTCCGCATCGGCCGCCACGTCGCGCAGCCTTCAGCCTGCGCCCTCCTCCGCATCACGCGCGACGTGGCGCAGGCTTCAGCCTGCGGCCTCCTCCGCATCGCGCGCGACGTGGCGCGGCCTTCAGCCTGCGCCCTCCTCCGCATCGCGCGCGACGTCGCGCAGCCTTCAGCCTGCGGCCTCCTCCGCATCGCGCGCGACGTCGCGCAGCCTTCAGCCTGCGGCCTCCTCCGCATCGCGCGCGACGTGGCGCAGCCTTCAGCCTGCGGCCTCCTCCGCATCACGCGCGACGTGGCGCAGGCTTCAGCCTGCGGCCTCCTCCGCATCGCGCGCGACGTGGCGCAGCCTTCAGCCTGCGCCCTCCTCCGCATCACGCGCGACGTGGCGCAGGCTTCAGCCTGCGCCCTCCTCCGCATCGCGCGCGACGTGGCGCAGCCTTCAGCCTGCGCCCTCCTCCGCATCACGCGCGACGTGGCGCAGGCTTCAGCCTGCGCCCTCCTCCGCATCACGCGCGACGTGGCGCAGGCTTCAGCCTGCGCCCTCCTCCGCATCACGCGCGACGTGGCGCAGGCTTCAGCCTGCGGCCTCCTCTGCATCGCGCGCGACGTGGCGCAGCCTTCAGCCTGCGCCCTCCTCCGCATCGGCCGCCACGTGGCGCAGCCTTCAGCCTGCGCCCTCCTCCGCATCGGCCGCCACGTGGCGCAGGCTTCAGCCTGCGCCCTCCTCCGCATCGGCCGCCACGTGGCGCGGCCTTCAGCCTGCGGCCTCCTCCGCATCGGCCGCCACGTGGCGCGGCCTTCAGCCTGCGCCCTCCTCCGCATCGGTCGCCACGTGGCGCAGGCTTCAGCCTGCGCCCTCCTCTGCATCGCGCGCGACGTGGCGCAGCCTTCAGCCTGCGCCCTCCTCTGAATTTCAATCCACGCGCCCCACGCGGGGCGCGACGGCTTCCCATGGTCTGATCGCCAGCGATAACCAATTTCAATCCACGCGCCCCACGCGGGGCGCGACGGCAATGCCGGGCGGCTGGTGTCCCGGTGTGGGTATTTCAATCCACGCGCCCCACGCGGGGCGCGACCTAAGCCCCGGATCCGCGCCAGGTGCTGATCCAATTTCAATCCACGCGCCCCACGCGGGGCGCGACG
>Ga0194112_10008500_pt1 | contig 13187 bp, 14 predicted proteins | sample TA2MahC400mmetaG_FD_146191 | JGI IMG/M metagenome (GOLD analysis project Ga0194112, IMG submission 146191) | Freshwater microbial communities from Lake Tanganyika, Tanzania - TA2015016 Mahale Deep Cast 400m | ecosystem: Environmental > Aquatic > Freshwater > Lake | place: Tanzania: Lake...
CGTGACCGGCAGTGCCCGTGGCATCGGGCGGGAGATTGCGCTCAGGCTGGCCGAGGCGGGCGCCAGCATTGTGGTCAGCGACGTTGCCGATGCGGCGCCGGTGGCCGAAGAGATAAGGAAAATGGGGCAGAAGAGCCTGGCGGTGGTGGCCGATGTCACTTCCGCCTCTGATGTTGCTGCTATGGTGGAGAAAGTGATTGCTGAATACGGACGGATTGATATCTTGGTAAACAATGCCGGCATTGCCCGCGACCAGCTTCTGCTGCGCATGTCTGACGAAGACTGGGAAGCGGTGCTCAACGTGAACCTGAAGAGTGTTTTCCTGTGCACGCGCGCCGTTTTGCGGCCGATGGTCAAGCAGCGGTGGGGCCGCATCATCAGCATATCCAGCATCGTGGGCATTGTGGGCAATCCCGGCCAGGCGAATTATGCTTCGTCCAAGGCGGGGATAATCGGCTTCACCAAGACCATCGCCCGCGAGGTCGGCTCGCGCGGCATTACTGCCAACGCCATCGCCCCCGGATTCATTGTCTCCAAAATGACCGACCAGCTGAGCGAGGCGCAGAAAGGCGAGATGCTGAAGCGGATACCGCTCGGCTTTCTGGGCACACCGCGTGACGTGGCCGAGGCAGTGGCCTTCCTGGCCTCGGAAGAGGCGAGATATATCACCGGGCAGGTCCTGGGGGTGGACGGGGGGCTGGGGGGACTTTAAGATGGTTCCGGATTATTCAGGCTTAAGACTGGCCGTTGGCTTTCTTGCCCAGCTTGTCTAAGTCCGGGCGGTGTCTCAGGCCCCACTCTTTGAAACACTGGAGCACTTCCTCATCGCTGGGCTCATGCCAGTAGCGGTAGAAATCAGAGACATAAAATTCCGGGCCGAACCCAGAGATGCAGGCCACAACCCGGTTAGCTTGCTTCTCTACCTTGGGCAGGGCGGTGGCTGAAGCCACCGGTACGGCGACGATTATCTCCCGGGGCTGTCGGGAGCGTATCGATTCCACAGCGGCCATCATGGTATACCCGGAGGCAAGCCCATCATCAACAATAATTGCCGTTTTATCCTTGAGCAGCAGGGGAGGCCTTTTGCCGTGGTAGAGCAGACTGCGCTGGCGGATGGCGGCCCTTACCTGACTCACCTGATAGTTAATCTGATGCTGGCTCAAATTAAACCGCTTTATCATTTCCTCATTCAATATGGTGGTGCCGTCATCGGTCACGGCGCCGAAACCGCCCTCGGGGCTGAGCGGCAGGGGGATTTTGCGGGAGATGATGATATTGAAGTCGGCATTGAGTGCCAGCGCTACCCCCAGCCCGACCAGCACTCCGCCGTTGGGTATGGCCAGCACCACGACTGACCGGTTGCGGTACTCCGCCAGCCAGGTTGCCAGCTGCCGCCCGGCATCGTAGCGGTTCTCAAATACAGGCTGCTGTCGGCTAAAGCGCGTGCTCATTATCCTCAGTCCATTATTAGCTGATTAACTTAAATTCGGCAACATCCACCAGCCCAAGGTCGGTGAGCTTGAGTTCAGGAATAACGGGCAGGGCCAGGAAGGAAAGGGTGGCGAAGGGGGAGGGGAGCTGGCTGCCCAGCTCTCTAGCCGCCTGCTCCAGCTTTTTCAGTCGGTCCACCACACTTGGCAGCGGTTCACCGGAGAGCAGGCCGGCGATGGGCAGTGCCAGGCTGGCCAGCACCTTTCCATTCTCTATGGCAACGAGGCCGCCCTGCCGGCGCTCAATTTCCCGGATGGCTGCCATTATATCTTCATCGTTCGTCCCGACGGCGATAATGTTGTGCGAATCATGGGCTACGGAAGAAGCCAGGGCACCTTTCTTCAGCCCGAAGCCGGTGACCATGCCCACACCCACATTGCCCGTGGCCCGGTGCCTTTCCACCACCACCATCTTTAGAATATCCCTGTCCGTATCGGGGACTGCCTGGCCATTGACCGCTCTGACCTTCAGATAGCGTTTGCGGGTAACAATCTGTTCCGGCACCACTTCAATAACAGGAATTTCCTCTGACGAAGCCGTCAATTTTAGCATTTCCCGCGCCACCGGCTTGATGTTCACCGTACCGGTTACGGCATGGTTATCCACCTTCGGCAGGGCGAATAGCGGCCTGCCTTCCCGGGCTACCTGACGGCCGCGATAGAAGACCATGTTCACCGAAAGGTTTTTCAGGTCGTCAAGAACCAGAATATTGGCGAAGTAGCCGGGGGCGATGGCTCCCAGGCCGCGGAGGCGAAAATACGACGCGGGGTTGATGGTGGCCAACTGGATGGCACGCACTGGCTCAAGGCCGAGGTGTATTGCCTTGCGCACCACGGCGTCAATATCACCATCGTGAAGCAGGTCGTCAGCGCTGCGGTCGTCAACCACGAAAAGGCAGCGTTGGTAGGTCTTATCGGTGACCAGCGGCAGTAGGGCCTCCAGGTTCTTTTCCGAGGAGCCCTCGCGTATCATGATGAACATGCCCTTGGCAAGCTTCTCCCGGGCCTCTGCCAGTGTCACCGATTCATGGTCGGAGCCGATGCCAGCGGCAATGTAGGCATCAAGGTCTTTGCCCCTGACACCGGGGGCATGGCCGTCAATTATCTTGCCCCGGCTCCGAGCGAGCTTGCGCAGCATATCGGCATCGCCGTGTATGACGCCGGGAAAGTTCATCACCTCCCCCAGCCCAATGGTCTCCCGCCAGCGCAGAATCCGGCGGATATCTTCGGGGCTGATGGTGGCTCCCGATGTCTCAAGGTGGGTGGCCGGCACGCAGGAAGGCGCCATTAAAAACAGGTCAATGGGCAGCTGGCGGATACACTCAAGTACATAGTGCATCCCTGCCATGCCGCAGACATTGGCGATTTCATGCAGGTCGGTGACGATAGCCGAGGTGCCCCGCGGCACCACCGCCTGGGCATACTGGCCGACATCAAGCATCGAGCTTTCCAGGTGGACATGGCCGTCAATAAAGCCCGGTACCAGATACTTGCCGGAGAAATCTATGGTCTGCTTCGCCCGGTTATAATCTCCCACCCCGGCGATGCGGTCGCCGCTGATGGCCACATTTCCCGAGGTAATTTCTCCGCTAAAGGTGTTCATCACCCGGGCATTGGCTAGAATGAGGTCGGCGGGCTGGTCGCCCCGCGCCACCGCGATTAACCTGGCCTGTCGGGTTGCCATTACTCTTCCGCCTCCAGGGAGCAGATATCAGGCAGGTTGCGGAATTTCTGATTCGCGTCCAGCCCGTAACCGATGAGGAATCTGTCGGGCACGGTAAAACCCAGGTAGTCAATGTTCACGGGGACCTGGCGGCGTGAAGGCTTGTCGGCCAGAGCGCAGAGCTTCACCGAAGCTGGCTTGCGCCTTATAAGGTATTTCTGGAGGAAAGCGGTGGTGAGGCCGGTATCCACGATGTCTTCCACAATCAGCACATGCCTGCCCGGTACCGGCGTCTCCAGCTTCTTTGTCACCTTGATTTTGCCTGAGGTCTGCGTGCCGCTGCCATAGCTTGACAGTCCGATGAAGTCCACCTCAAGTGGGAAATCAAGAAGGCGGATAAGGTCAGCTAAGAAGACAAAGGAACCTCTGAGAACGCCCAGCAGGAGGGGATTTTTATGGCGGAAATCTTCAGTGATTTCGGCAGCGAGGCGCCTGACAGCAGCTTCAATTTCATGTCGGTTGAAGAGGACATGGCGCTCTACTTTGGAACTCATATCTAGTTGAGATTATAGACCTAACCTCTTGGCCTGTCCACCGCGAATCTACAGGTAAGTCAGGCTCATCTTCGCCATTTGGCATAATTCGGTCTTAAATTTAAACGTCAGTCAGTTAATGCTGACGCAGCTATTCCCAATATCAGGCCTTTATTACCGGAGGACCTGTAGCCGTCAAAAACAGGTTATTGGGCCGGGACGCGAGCCATGCCGGCTCTAGCGCCTGCCCCTTACCACGAAGAACAGGATGATTAAAATAACAACGACGATAATTCCAACCCAAGTCAGCATTGACATTAATCGTTTCCCTCCTTTTGGCTCGTAATTTAAGAGCCTGAATGCATTATGGCACCAGGCTGCAATCTTTCAGAATGATGTTCCTTTCATAGCCGGCGTATATGCCCTGCACCGTGGCTTTTTGCCCTTCGGTCAGGCGCGATAAGTGGGCACCGTGCTCGCGGTTGAAGGTACAGCGTACCTGCTTGGTTGACGGCCTCCCCGCCCCGGCCAGAATGATATAGAAGATATCAAGATTATCTCTGACAAATACCTTATCAACGGTTCCGGCCACCTTGAGTGTTTTGTCCAGTAATTTGGCATTCGCGCCAGCTTTATCTGAATTGAAGGCGGCGTTCAGTTCCTCAACGGTGGCAGTAACCACACCGGTAGTCGCCTTGGGCTCCAGGGAGGGAACAGCCACTGGTGCTGGCGCCGTTGCTACCTGAGGCTCAGCTGGCCTCGCTTCTTTTGTTTCCATTGTTGTAGCTTCTTCTTTGACCTGCACCGGTTCCGCGGGCGCTGCCGGTTCGCTTTTGACAGCTGCCTCGGCTTCCGGTTCAGACGTTATGGCCTCGCCCTTGACCTCTGCCTCGGTGGCAACTTCAGCTACCGGCTCCGGCGGGGATGGTATCTCCGGCTCTATTTCTGGCTCGGGTTCTGGTTCGGGCATTTGCGGGGGCGTTACTGAAGGGGGCGGGGGCGTTGCTGCTGGTTTAGCTTTAGCAACCTGTACCAGTTCCGGCTCGTCTTCCAGGTCTGGCTCTGGACTATAGCCTCTTTCCTCCTGTATCTGCCGGAATGTCTTGGGTACTCTCTTGAAGGCGCCGTAGAGAAGCGGATGACCGCACCACTGGCATGCCCAGTCTTCGGTTCTATATGTATCCCGACCGCAATTAGGGCATTTTGGCATACAGGGCCTCTTTTTCACAGATTATACCATATTGTAAATCAATGTAAACCAAGGTTCCAGCACAGACTTTTGGCAAACAGCTTCTGGCTGGCCCTGCCTTGTCAATCTGTAATATTTTTGGAACAGCGTTCACAGAGCGACGACCACTTTGCCCGCATCTCTGGTGCCCACGACCTCAAAGGCTTTGGGAAGCTCTTTCAGGGGGAAGGTATGCGTCACCACTTTCTCCACCGGCAGGGCGGTTCTCTCCAGCATGGAAAGGGCGTCTTTGAATACCAATGCCGGATACCCCCAGGACCCGTGAATATCCAGGTCCTTATTGCAGATATAGAACGGTATTATATCTGTAGGTCCGTTGTTGGTGAAGTTGCCCACCTCAATGAGTTTGCCCCCACGGCGGACAAAATCAAGCGCCTCGGTAAACGCGCGGGGGGCGCCGGCGGCCTCAATGATAACGTCAGGGCCAACCCCGCTGGTAACTTCTCTCACCTTCTTCAGGCGCTCTTCCATGGGCGACCGGCCATCAATGAGCATGTCGGCGCCGAGCATTTTGGCCATATTCAACTTTTCTGCAAACAGGTCCTGCGCGATAATCAGACCAGCCCCACTGTAACGCAGGGCGGCCACTACCATCAGGCCGATTGGGCCAGCACCCAGCACCATGGCGCTGCGACCGACGCCATAGCCGTGGCCCATGAATGGCTCTCCCGGGCTGTAAGCGCGTTCCACGGCCCTGATTGCCGTGCTGAGCGGTTCCGTCAGTATGGCCCGCTCCAGGGACATGCCTGCCGGCACTTTGAATATATTGGAACCGGGAAGGACATAAATATATTCGGCATAGCCTCCCCACAACCCCGGCTCCCTGGTGGTAGAGGTAAATCCGTAGACTATATTTCTGTTGAGGCAAAATGGGGGGCGCTGCGGCATATTCAGGCAATAATAGCAACGGCCGCACACCTTGCCGCCCGGCGCTAATGCCACCCTGTCTCCGGTTTTTAAAGGCCCGTTAAATATGGTCATGCTCTCATTGGCCTTGCGGCCCAGTTTCTCAATGGTGCCGACGATTTCGTGTCCCGCGATGAAGGGGAATGGCGAGGTGGGGGAATGCCCGATATAAACATGTTTATCGGTGCCGCAGATACCGGTGGCTTCAACTTTGAGCAACGCGGTATCTTCCGCCAGTTCGGGTATCTTGAAATCCTCCAGGCTCATCTTCCCCGGCGCAGTTAAAACCCAAGCTTGACATTTGGCCATTGCCTGATACCTCCCTTTAAATAATGAGCTGGTGCTCTAGCCGATTCTGAAAAGATATCATACCATATATAACTCTGGAAAATAAGTCGCACCGGCGAACTCTGCCTATTGACATCACGGCTATCTTGGTATACGCTTAAGCACAAATAACCTTGCAGGGGGGAAGTCCATGGAAAAATCGTCTACCGGTCTGGAAGCAAATGTCGCTGGATTACTGTGCTATGTGCTGGGCTGGATAAGCGGGCTGGTCTTTGTCCTGCTTGAGCAGGAAAGCAAGTTCGTGCGCTACCACGCCATGCAGTCGATTTATATTTTTGGCACCATTACGGTGGTGGCCATCGTTCTCGGCTGGATACCCGTTATCGGCACGGTGATTGCAATCATTATCTGGCTGATTGGGCTTGTCCTGTGGATATTCCTCATGATACGGGCCTATCAGGGAAAGCAGCCCAAGGTGCTCTGGGCGGGCGACCTCGCCGAGAAGTGGGTGCAGAAAAAGGGCGATTAAGCCCAATGCTGGTAGGGCAAATAGCGAGGGGAGGGATTTTGTCCTCCCCTCTTTTTATTTATTATTTTAAAGGTTTAAAATGTTCAGTCTACCTGTTTGAACCGGCTCTTTGGTGCCCCGCATATCGGGCACTTTTCCGGAGCGGTGCCTTCAACGGTGTAGCCGCAGACCTGGCAGACGAAAAATGACTTGCCCTCCAGTTTCTGGCCACCTGCCACCGCCTTCAATGCCTTTTCGTACAGGGCATGGTGTATTTTCTCCACCTTGTTGGCGAAGTCAAAGGTCACTTCTGCCTTCTTCGCGCCCTCCGATTTTGCCCGCTCGATGAACTCCGGGTACATCTTGGTGAACTCGTAGTGCTCACCACCGATTGCCGCTTGCAGGTTTTCCTTGGTGGACTTAATGTCGCCCAGAGTGTTGAGGTGATTGCGGGCGTGCACCGTCTCGGCTTCGGCAACGGCCCGGAACAATCGGGCGACCTGTGGTTGGCCGTCTTTCTCTGCCTTCTCCGCAAAGAATAAATAACGTCGGTTGGCCTGGCTCTCACCGGCAAAAGCCGCCTGCAGATTTTCCTGAGTATTACCCATCTTACTTAACTGCCTCCTCGTCACATTTTTTAGCTTATTCAATAAAATTATATCATTTTATGCAATCTTGACAAAGGTCAAGCTGCTTGGGTAAAGTGTCCTTTAATGCGGTTTCATTCCGGTTGAGAAAGGAGGCGAGTTATGGCGTCCAAAGTCTTCGTGGTGGTAAGCAGTGCGGACCGGGAGGTGGCGCTTGAGGTGGGGCTGGTCTATCCGCTCAATGCCGCCAAAAAGGGCTGGATGGAAGAGGTAAAGGTCATCTTCTTCGGCCCTTCAGAGAAAGTGGCGGCCAATGATGCCGAGGTGCAGGGCCGCATTAAGGAGATTCTGGCGCAGGGCATTGAGGTTCTGGCCTGCAAATGGTGTGCCGACCGCATGGGCATTACGAAAAAGCTGGAAGCTGCCGGCATTAAAGTTGTCTATGTGGGGTCGATAATTTCAGACCTTCTGAAAGAAGGCTGGGCATCGCTGACCTTTTAATGGTATTTTAGATTATCTAAGGAGGTATTGATGATGGAAGCTTTAGAGTGTATTAAAACAAGGTATAGTGCTCGTGGTTTCAAGCCCAAGCCCATCCCCAGGAACGTGATGAACCAGATTCTGGAGGCGGTGAGGAATACCCCCTCCTACACCAACACCCAGCCCTGGGAGGTGGTGGTCGTCAGCGGCAAGAAGAAGGACGAGCTGAGCAAGGTTATCTTTGCGCTGGCGAAGGCCAAGGCACCGACCAGTCCCGACCTGCCCATGCCCAAGGGCTGGCCGGCAGCCCATGATGCCCGTGGTCATGAGCACGGCGCCCGCCGGCTGGCTACGCTGGGCATTGAGAGGGGGGATGAGGCGGGGAGGGAGAACCTGCGCCTGCTGAACTTTGAGTTTTACGGCGCGCCCTGTGTCGTCTTTCTCTTCATGGACGGCTCGCTGGAGGAGTGGTCGATTTTTGACATGGGGCTTTTTGCCCAGAATTTTATCCTGGCGGCGCACTCTCAGGGCGTGGAGAGCGTGCTGCAGGCCTCGCTGACCAACTACGCGCCGCAGATTAAGAAGTTCCTGGGCGTGGCGGAGAGCAAGAAATTAATCATCGGCATCTCGCTGGGCTACCCGGACAATGAAGCTAAACTGAACAAGTACCGCAGCCTGAAGCAGAAGCCGGCAGAATTCACCAAGTGGTGTGAGTAGAGGAGAGTAAAAAGAGGGGGCTTTCGCCCCCTCTTAATTTTCTGTATCCCCCCTTATCAGTCTCTCCCCATACTCCATTAAAACTCTGGCTCGGGCGGGGGGAGTCTTTTTTGTCTCCAGGTACTTTTGCAAAGCGTCCAGGGGGGTGATTTCCTCGGCGGTGAACTGGCCCAGGCGGAGACGGACCTCACGTACCGTCTCCCGCGCTACGGTGGCAAAATGGGCCCCTTCCAGCGCTTCCCTGATGTCAGTGTCGCGGAGCTGCCCCTCAAGCTCTGCGGGCAGGGTGATGTTGAGTCGCACGATGGCCTCTTTGAGCTTTTTCGCCTGTGCCGATATCGCTTTTAGCACGGTGGCGGTGGGGTCAGCGTCCTCCGCCGCCAGCGAGACCTCAATGCTCAGGAAGCGGCGACCCGCCACCGGGTGGAACTCAAAAGACGCCGGCCTTTGCCCGCCCACCTTCTCAGCCCCAATCTCCACCAGATAAAAACCCTTTTCGTCATTCTCATCGCTGAAGTCGAGACGCGACAGGCTGCCAGCGTAGACGACGGGCGGGCTTTCGGACAGGACCTGGTGGCGGTGGATGTGGCCCAGGGCGATGTAGTCAAAGATGGGATTGGTCACGTTGCTCAGCAGCAGCTCGTGCTCCTGCCCGATGGTCATCTGTTTCTCCGTGCCGACCCGGGCGCCAGTGACCCAGACATGGGCGGCGAGGATGGCAGGCAGGGCCGGGTCCAGTTTTGAAATGTGGTGCTCAATGGCCCCGGCGAGCGTTTGCTGCAGTTTTTCTCGCATCTGCTCAAAGTCCAGGTTCTTGGTCTCCTCGCGGCTGCCCAGGACTCTTCTCGTCAGCCACGGCAGCGAGGCCACCTGCACCGTGCCGCCGCGGGTGGGAATTTTGAAAATATCGGGGCGGTTTGAGACATAGACGTTCTTCACCGACAGCGTATCAAAGATTTCAGTGCTGGTGGCGCGGCCGACGGCATTGGGCAGGTCGTGGTTGCCCACCAGGAGAAAGATGGGGATATCGGCGGCGGAGAGGCGGCTGATGCGCTTGGCAAACTCGCGCTGCTGGGTCTGGGTGGGCTCACGGGTCTTGTAGGCGTCCCCGCAGAAGATGACCAGGTCCACGCTGTTTTCTATGGCGTAATCAACGACCTTGTCCAGTGAAGCCAGGGAATCAAGAAGGCGTGTGGACAGCCCGGTGGCGGTGTCAGTGCGTCCATAGGTCTCAACGCCGAGGTGTAAGTCGGCGAAGTGGAGGATTTTCATCAGATTTTAGCCCCATCCCCTTTATCCCCTTCCCCTTCAAAGGGAAGGGGAAAGATTTTGGGAAAGAGGGGCTAGCGCCCCTCTTAAACTCCCCTTTAATAATGGACTTGTCTGGGGCTCCCCTCTTTATTTTCACGGGGCTTCGCCCCTCTTAAATACCTATTTCCCTTCTTCCTTCCATATTTGGCCGCCCTCTGGCAGAATGAAGAGGTCTTCGCCGGCCAGCTTGGCGGCGAGCGTATTCTTGAGGGTGGCGATGGGCACGCGTATCTGGTTCATGCTGTCGCGCTCGCGGATGGTAACCTGCTTGTCCTCCAGCGACTGGAAGTCGATGGTGACGCAGAACGGGGTGCCGACTTCGTCCTGGCGGCGGTAACGCCGTCCGATGCTCTGGGTATCATCGTAGTGGACCATCCAGCATGGTCGCAGGATGTCGTATACCTCCCGGGAAACTTTCACCAGATTTTCCTTCTTGCTCAACGGGAGAACGGCCACTTTGTAGGGGGCCAGGGCGGGATTAAGATGGAGCACCACCCGCAGCTCGCCCTGGGCCATTTCCTCATCATAGGCGTCGCAGAGGAAGGCCAGCACCGAGCGGTCCACGCCTGCCGATGGCTCAATGATATAGGGCACAATGTGCTCGTTGGCTTCTTCGTCAAAGTATCTCAACTCTTTGCCACTGTACCTGGCATGCTGCGTCAGGTCGTAGTCGCCGCGGTTGGCGATGCCCTCCAGCTCGGCCCAGCCCATGGGAAACTTGTAGTCGATGTCAGAGCACTTCCGGGCATAGTGGGCCAGCTCCTCCTTGCGGTGGGGGCGCAGGCGCAGGTTCTCCTGTCTGATGCCCAGGTTCAGGTACCATTTTTGTCTTTCCTCAACCCAGTAGTTGAACCATTCATCGGCCGTCTCCGGCCGGACGAAATACTCTATTTCCATCTGCTCGAATTCACGACTGCGGAAGATGAAGTTACCGGTGGTGATTTCATTGCGGAAGGCCTTTCCCAGCTGGGCGATGCCGAAGGGCAGCCGCTTGCGTGTCGTGTTGAGCACGTTCTGAAAATTGACAAACATGCCCTGCGCTGTCTCCGGCCGCAGGTAGACCACGTTGGCTTCTTCCTCCACCGGCCCCATGAAGGTCTTGAACATGAGGTTAAAAAGGTGCGGCTCCGTCAGTTCCCCACCGCAGGCGGGGCAGTTTTTATCGGCGACCTCGTCGCTGCGAAATCTCTGATGACAATTTTTGCACTCCACCAGCGGGTCGGCGAACTGCTCCAGGTGGCCGCTGGCCGCCCACGTCTGCGGGTGCATCAGGATGCTGGCGTCAAGCCCCACCATATCATCTCGCTCGTGTACCATGGCGCGCCACCAGGCCTGTTTTACGTTCTGCTTCAACTCCACCCCCAGCGGCCCGTAGTCCCAGCAGCTTGACAGCCCGCCATAAATCTCGCTGCTCGGGAAGATGAAGCCCCGCCGCTGGCTGAGCGAGACTATCTTCTCCATGGTGACGCCGCCGGGTATTTTTTCCGCCATTACCGCTGCTCCTTGGTGTTCGCTATACGGTAAATTATTATTTCCTCGCCAGGGCCTGCCGCAGAGCGAGGAAGAAGAGTACCCCCAGAATGATACCGCCCAGGCCCATGACGATTACGGCCAATATCCATAAGGGCATGAGGTATACCCCGTAGGCATTGTAGCTGAAAATGGTCAGCATTGCAAAGGTCAGGACTAGCTGTGGCAGGGCAACCATATTGCCCATGAGCAGCAGCATTGTTTCCGCGCGTTTATCTGCCGTCAGCTGAACGCGGTTTTCCAGCTTCATCACGCCCAGGACCACCGCCGCGCCCAGCCCGGTCAGCAGGGACTGTGGCGCCAGCAGCCAGGCGATGACAGCGCCACGGTTTAACCACCGGTCGGGCAGGCCGTCCTTAAAGTGATAGGCTAAGTCCTGGGGAAGCCGGGGGTAGAAGTAAATTATGAGGCCAATAGACAGAATCAGTAAGACCAGCGGGAGGGCAATGTATCTCCAGCGGAAAGGCATCATTTTGCTTTGTGGGGACGCCCGCGTTTTTTCCACCCCAGTATCTCGAGAAGATAGCCAACTGCCGTCTCCTCCAGTGCGGGGTGTCGCAGCGGCAGGTCGGGATTGATATGATAACGGTTGCGTCTGCCTTCCAGGTCCTTGCTTATATAGCCAGCCTGGAGCAGGTCGGCGATTATTTTACGAGTCGCCCTTTCAGTGATGCCAATAGCACCAGATAGTTCCCGGCCGGTTATCCTGGGATGGATTGAAATATAGCTGAGGACAACGGCGTGGTTGGTTAAAAATCTCCACTCAGACATATCCGGTTAAAAAAACGAGAAATGAATTAAAAATCATCATTGCCAAATCATACCAAACGCATTGCTCACTTTATAACACAGGCGATGATGATAACGCAACCCCCCTTTAGCTTTGTCTTAAAATAAAGATTTTTACTTAAACTGAAAAACCTTTATACCGGTCAGGTCTGAATAGTGTGACAAAATATAAATCTCAATCTATTGACAGCAAAAAGGCACGGATTTATAATACATGTAACACAAATCATCATTTATAAAACATAATTTATGTTACATGATAAGTTTGTTCAAGTCAAGAGGAATGTCTCAAAAATAAAGAAGGAGGTTTGTTAGATGTTCTGGAGGAAAAAGAAAATTGTGGCAGCTCCCACTGAGGTGAGCACCACCGGCACTGGTACTGCGGCGATGGGTACGACGCCGCCTGCGGCTTCAGCGGAGAAATCAGCGGCAGCCAAAACTGAGGAAAAGAAAGTTGAAAAATTGCCCGGCCCCAAATTTCTCCCCGATATTCTGAACAATTATCTGATTAAGCAAATGCAAAAAGAGACAGGCTGGCTGCGGGGACTGTCAGCAGTGATGCGCCCGAAGCCGGGTACCGAAAAAGGGGTTGAAGTTAGAGTTTTTTCTGATTCTGAGGCAGCCACCAGCAACGTGAAGGTTAAGAACTATAACACGCTTGACCAGTACCCCAAATTGATTCTTTTCGAAGGCTGGTTCGATAAAGAATCGAAGAAGGTGGAGCTCGTGGAAAAGAGGGTTATACCCAAAATCCCCATTTTCACGGAGAAGGAGATACAACAGCAGGTTGCCGAGCTAAACGAAGATAAGAAAAAAGTCCATTTCTACCTGGCGGCCAGCCCGGCAGCGGGGGGACCGCTGGGTAGAGGCGCGGCTCTGGTGGAGCTTAACCCCGATTATCCGGCAAAGGGGAAGAAGTATATCCTGACGGCGGTTGCCGTGGATGAAATGGAACCGGCCGGCAAGGGTATCAAGATGTTTGATTCCAACGACCCTAAATATGTAGCCCGGTGGGTCAAGGAACGTCATTTCAAGGCCCCAGGGTAAAGACAAGCTTATTAATTAGCTGGTTAAACAAGGGGGGTATGATTTAATGGTGAAGAAACCGAGCAAACCGGGTGGTGGCGCCAGTAGAA
>Ga0194112_10008501_pt1 | contig 13186 bp, 9 predicted proteins | sample TA2MahC400mmetaG_FD_146191 | JGI IMG/M metagenome (GOLD analysis project Ga0194112, IMG submission 146191) | Freshwater microbial communities from Lake Tanganyika, Tanzania - TA2015016 Mahale Deep Cast 400m | ecosystem: Environmental > Aquatic > Freshwater > Lake | place: Tanzania: Lake...
TAAAACTAGCCGTGGCCCAGTTCTCATGCAGTGCCATCGAGGCGCTGATCACCGGCCTGTTGGCCCGGCGCGTGTTCCCGGAGATGCGTCTGCGGCTGCGCCTGGCAACGAAGGCCCTCTTCTGGGAACTGTTCGGCTATGGGTTCTGGGCGTTTCTGGGCGGCATCGCGATGAACCTGATTTGGTGGACGCAGACGGTGGTCATTACGGTCCTCCTGGGCCCGGCAATGGTCACTTTCTATGCCATCCCGCTGATGCTTATCAACCACGGGCGGGGAATCATCGGCGAGATCAGCAACATCCTCGGACCGCAGACGATCAAGGCCAGCGGTGCCGGCGATTTCGCGGAACTGCGGTGGATATGGTCGTGGGGGTCGAAGATCGCCATGTTCGTTGGCATCCCGTTGCTGACGGGCCTGATTGTCTTCGGCACGGAGTTCATCGCTCTCTGGATGGGACCGGCCTACCGGCCATGTGGCCTGATTCTGATCTTGTTGACTATCCCGCAGTTCTTCGTGCAGGCGATCCGGCCAGGCGGCAATATCATCGCCGGCCTCGGTTACGTGAGATTCGCCGCCGTGGTAACGCTCCTCCAGGGTGTGGCGAATCTCGCCCTGACGCTGACGTTCGTGATGGTTTGGGGGCTCGGCTTGCCCGGGGTGGCCTTGGGGACGTTTGTGCCGATGGTCCTGTTCAACGTCTGGATGGTGCACGTGATTCTGGGCTGGATCCGGTTCCCGGCCGTCGATTTCCTCCGGAACTACGTGCTGCGCTGGTGTCTGTGTACAGCGATGTTTGCGGCGGCATGCTACGCGATAAATCTGGTCCCCTGCGAGCCACGCTGGTGGTCGTTCTTCCTCAAGGTCATTGTCGCAGCTATGGTCTTCGTGCCGCTGGGGTGGTACGTCATCTTCAACCGCGAGGAGCAACTGATGCTGTTCGAACGGGTCGCCGCCCTCTTCTCGCGCGGCCGGCCGGCAAACCCCCTAGAATCTGGCCGGGGGGTCCCGAAAGATGGGGTTTCGAGGAGGCCATGCAGGGCGCGCGTATGAACATCGGCTTTTATTACGGGGCGCGGATCTACCCGCCGGGCCTCGGCGGGCCGATCCACGGCTACCAGTTGGCGAAGAACCTGGTGGTGCGGGGCCATCGGCTCGCCACGTGGTACTACGGCGACGAGAGCAATCCCCTCTGCACTCACCTTCGCGGACGGCACTTGCTGCGATTCATAAGAGAAATCGACGCCCTTTATATCCGGATCAGTTGGAATACGGCCTTGGCCCGCCTGTCCTGCCTGAGGTTGCTGCGGCCTCGCGGCCTGCCGGTCGTATGGGAACTCAACGGCTTGCCGGAGGAGATCATCTACCAGGGCGGGACGGAAGAGGACGCGCGACGCATCACGAAGTCGCTGCGCCGGCTGGCGCACCTCGTCAGCGCGGGAATCGGCGTGACGGACCGAATCCAGGATTACCTGCGGGAGGAACTGGGCATCCGCCGGACGTACTGCATTGTGAACGGAAGCGATCCACAGATGTTCATGCCCGGCCGGAAATCGGAGGCCGGGGGCGAGCCCCTTAGGGTTGTGTGGATCGGCAATTCGGTGTATCGGTGGCACGACCTCGATACCATTGTGGAAGCGGCCCGGATCCTCGATGCTCGCCGGGCGAACGTTCGGTTCCTGGTCTATGGCCACCGCGTTGCCACGCCGGACAACGCGCCGCCCAACGTTGCGTGGCGAGGGGTCGTTGCTTACGGCGAAATCGGAGGGGAACTGGCCTCGGCCGACGTTGGCCTCCACCTGATGAGGCCACTGCCGGACGGTAGAATCAAGGACGCACTACCTCTCAAACTGTTTGACTACATGGCTAGCGGCTTGGCCGTCATCGTGCCAGAGTACGGCCGGGAGGGCGCAGCAGTCACGCATTGGGACAGCGGGCTGACGACTTCTGGAACGCCCCGCGACATCGCCGACAAGATACTCCTGCTGGAGCGAGATCGGACCCTATGTCGCCGCCTGGGCCAAAACGGACGAATGCAGGTCGTCAACTACTACAACTGGGCGCGTGTGGCCGCGGAAACCGAGGCCGTACTTCTAGATCTGACTCAGGGCGGCAGGGACCGGAAACCATGAAGGCCCATACAGCCAGTCATCAGGGTGCAGAACTTGGTGGAAGCGGGCTGGCGCATGGACATCCAGAATGAAGACCGTGCTGATGATCACTTACGAGTTTCCGCCCAGCGGCGGCTCCGGGGTCCAGCGAAGCCTCTATTTCGCTAGGCACCTAGGCGAGTTCGGCTGGAGGCCGATCGTCATCCAGGCGGACCGCGTTCTGGGCGAACAACAGGACCCCGGCCTGCTGCGTCTGCTTCCGCCGGGAGTCCATCGCCACGTGATCCCTGCTTGCGAGTTGGGAATCATCGAGGAAAAGTGGAGGGCGTGGCTACACGGCCGAGAGGGCTTCGCTGGACGGCTGAGAGAAGGCATCGGGTGGCGACTGGGTCGCGCGGCCAACAGCCTTGGTTCGTTGCTCGTACCCGACGAGAAACTGTTCTGGGGCATTCGGGCCCTGCGCGTGGCACGCCGGATATGCCGACGTAGCGTGAACTTACTCTACTCCAGCGCTCCGCGGTTTGTGACGCACTGGGTGGCGTGGCGCCTCAAGAGTAGATTCGGGCTGCCGTGGGTGGCCGACTTCCGCAACATGTGGACACAGGACTGGGCATACTCCCCGGCCTCCGTGGTCCGCCGTCTCAGTGACCGACGATACGAGCAGGCCTTTCTGAATTCGGCAGACGCCGTCGTCAGTCTCTCGGAGGGGAATACGTGCTGCTTGGCGTCACAGACTCGCGCGGACCGCCGCAACCGCTTCGTGACTATTGAGAACGGCTACGACCCCGATCTGTTTCGGAACGCAACCCCGGAGCACCGGGATCCGGGGGTATTCGTCCTGCGATATGTAGGAGTGCTTACCGCGCACCAGGTAACCGGGGAGGTGTTCAACGCCATCCGCCGCGCCGCACAGGCGCTTCGCGCCCAAGGACGACAACTGAGATTTGAACTTTATGGCCGGTTCGGGCAAGACGTTCGAGCGCACCTGGAAACCCTGGGCGCGGCCTTCCACTATGGCGGCTACGTACCGCACGACCAGGTGCCGGGCATCCTGCAGGGTGCCGATGCCTTGTTGCTGGCCGTCAACCAGGGGGCTCACTGCAACGGCGTGATCCCCGGAAAGGCGTACGAGTACGTCGGCAGCGGGCGGCCGATTCTGTGCTTGACCCCGGCAGAGGGGGAGGTCTCCCGAATGATGGGCAAGTTCGGGGCAGGTCTCGTCGCCGATAGCACCAACGAAGAGGCCATCTACGAGGCCCTGCTCAATCTCGTCCGCGGTGAACGCGGCGGCAGCGCCCCCGCCGGCGAGCGGTCTGCCCTGCTTCGGCAACTCCAGAGAAGGGAGTTGACGCGGCGGCTAGCAGAGTTGATGGACCGCGTGCTGTCGGGAGAGGTCCCCTTTACGCGGACTCGACGGTCATGATGCGCCGCGCTTTACGAGATGGAAGGAGTCAGGAAGGCAAGCCTGCCACAATGTGGGCCTTTGTTTGGCGGCCGAAGGGACGCGTAGCAGATGGACTCTGACTTTGGGCAGATTGACTGTCAACGCGACCAGGAGGGCCAGCCGCGACTCGCTTCCTTTGTGGATGAGCGTCGGTGAATTCCTTGGTGGAGCGGCTTATGTGCGACGTCAGCATTGTGGTTCCCGCTTACAACGCGGAACACGAGGTTGGCCGTTGCTTGGCCAGCCTAGACGCACAGGCATGGGACCGGTCTTTCGAGATCGTGGTCGTCGACGACGGGAGCACCGATGGCACGCAGGAGGCCGTTAAGCGTGCGGCAACCCTTTGCCACCGGCCGCTTAGGCTTATCTGCCAACCGAACAGCGGCTCTGGAGCCGCAAGAAACCGCGGGACACGCGAAGCGAAAGGAGCAGTGGTTGCGTTCTGTGACGCGGACGACGTTTGGACCTCCTGCCTGCTGCGCAAGTGTCTCCCGTTCTTTGCGGACACATCAGTTCAAGCCGTGCTGGGCGGTTTTGCTGAATCTCGCGAGGGTCGAACTTGCGAGCAGGTGGTGGCACAGGAGGCGCTTCGGCGTGTCGCCGAGCCAGTGGGCTGCGGGGCCTACAGAGTTCCTCCTCCGGGAGGCCTGAAACTTCTTTTGGCAGGGTTCTATCTCGGACACCCAGACACCTTGCTGATACGGAAGGACGTTCTGACGGCACTTGGCGGATTCCCCGAAGACTACTCAACCTCGGAGGACTTGCTGCTATGGATGCGGCTCCTGAATCAATGTTGTCTGGTTTACATCGCATCGGCGTTGGCGACTTATTTCGTGAGGTCGGGAACGCGGTCCAGGGCGAACATCGAACAGTCGTGGCAGGACACCGTTCGCATTTATGAGCGATTCCGAGAGGAGACGCCGCTTTGCGCCTCCTTGAGACGCATGCTGCGAAGGCAACTCGGCACCAGCCGCATGTCTCTGGCCCTCAGCCGATGGCGGAAAGGAGAGTCATGGCTGCGGCTTGCGGCCTATGCCTGTCTCGAATCACCATCGTGGAGGCACGCGTGGATGCTCGTGTCCATGGCGTTCACCTTGCCTGGCAGCGAGGGCTAAGTGTTTTAATGGATAGTTCCGGGTGTTTTTGCCGATGGGATAGTCATTCCCAGGCTAAGGACGCTGTCATCAAGAAGTTTGTCGTGATGCCGACGGGAGGGAAAGGTTGCTGACAGACGGTTACTTGCAGCAAGGGGACGTGCGGAAATCAAGGCATGCCAAGAATCGATTCAAGGCTAAATCCGGCGAGGAAACGAGAAGTGAATGCTGTGGGGCAAAGGATGAACGGCGGTCGGATATACGCGGGATGCCCGAACCAGACGTGGAAGGTCCACCCGTCAATTGAGTAACGATGCACCCTTGGAGCCACGGTTGTGCAGTGCGACACTGAAGAACGGCGGGTGGTCAGCAATCGGTTTCCGGGGCGTGGTTCGCGTGCCAATACGCGTCCGCCGAGAATCGTTTACATTGAACAAGGCAGCGGATTCGGGGGTGCTCTGTCGGTCTTGGCCATTGCGATCGGCCTTCTGGAGCGGCGAGGCTATGAGACTCACGCCGTATTAACGTACAGGGACGCGCGGGCAGAAAGGACGCTGCGGGCCGTTTGCCCAAACGTGCATGTGCTATCATACAAGCGTCGGCCGCAAGCGGTAAAGGATCAACTCGAGCGGCTGGCCGCCAAGACGCGATGGCTGAAGTGGCCTTACCTGGCGCTAGTCATCGCTCGCGAAGGTGTTGAGAAGGCCCAGTGGTTGATCAGGCTGCATTGGCTGCTGCGGCGCGTTCGTCCGGACATCGTACATGGAAACAACGGGCCGGAGTACAACACGGGAGCAATGCTGCTTGCCCGCGCACAGGGTTTCCGCACCGTCGTCCATGTGCGAAGTGAGGACCATCGGACATTCCTGGCCCGCCTCGTGGAGGCGGTGTGCCACGCGGAGATCTTTGTATCTGAACACTTGCGCGATCGCATGGCTTCCCGAAATCGGAACGCCATCATCGTGTATGACGGTCTAGACAAGCGAGACTGGCCTGCGCCTGCGGCGAGGCGGTCCGATGGTGTCCTGCGCGTCGGCCACTTGGGGATGTTCACACCGTGGAAGGGCCAAGACGTGTTCTTACGGGCCGCGCTGAAGGTTGCGGAAAAAGCCCGAGACGTGGAATTTCACCTCTTGGGCGACGTAATCGACAAAGCCGCTGCGCCTTATGCGGCACGCCTGAAGGCGACCGCGCAGGCCTCGCCCTACGCCGACCGCATTTGCTTCAGGGGCTTTCAAGTGGATGTTCGGAAAGCGTTGTCGGAACTGGACGTGCTGGTCCACAGTTCACTCGACCCGGAACCACTTGGCACTGTTGTCCTCGAAGGGATGGCCTCAGGCCTAGCTATTGTAGCCAGCAACAGAGGCGGTCCGCTGGAGATGATCCGAGATGGGGTTGACGGACTGCTGATACCCCCTGGCGATACCGCGGCGATGGCTTGGGTAATCGAGGATCTGATCCGAAATCCGACAAGAATCAGAGCCCTCGGCCGGGCGGCTCGCAGACGGTTTGAGGAGGTCTTCACTGCCGAACGGATGGTTGAGCAGCTGGCATTGCTGTACGAGGGGTTGCTGCGGAGACAGGGCACGGTATGAGGTAGGCGCTCGTGGGCATTCGAGACACCGTTATACTGGCAGTTTACGTCCTGGCCCTGTCGGCGGTGCTCTACGACTCATACTATGGTATGCTGGCATATTCCGTGCTGTCGTTCATGCGGCCACAGTCACTGGCTTGGCATCCGGAAGTCCGTGGCGCCCGTATCATACTGCTGCTGGCTATCCTACTCTTAAGCCGCGTGCTCTTGATGCGCGAATCGATCCTGCGGTGGCGCGCGCCGACCGTCACATTCCTGCTCCTCTGGGTCTGGTTCGGTATCTCGTCCCTGAAGTCAGCCGATACGGATCTGTCTTTGGACGCCTTCGTTCAGTTCTCCAAGATGGCGGCCCCTGCCATGCTGATCACAGGCCTCGTCCGTACACGCCACCAACTGAAATGGCTCATGATCATGCTGGCGTGCTGCCCCGCCATATGGGCGATCAAGTTCGGGCTGTTCTTCGCCCTCACCGGAGTGACCTCCCAGGTTCACGACGCCGGGATCGCGGGCATGGACAACAACGACATGGCGATGTTCATAGCCATGGGCATTCCGCTACTGGTATTCGCCACATGCGAACTGAAGCCCGCGTGGGCGCGACTCGGCTTCGTCGGGGCTACGGGCTTGGCCGTTCTGGGCGTCATCCTGACCGCCTCGCGCGGCGGCATGGTGGCCCTTGCCGTAGCCTTGTTCTCCACCATATGGCGCAGATTGAGATGGTGGAAAGCGATCCTGTGCACTGGTGTCGTTCTGGCAGCCACACTCGCCGTCATCCCACAGGATACACTGCAGCGCTACTGGACGATAGGAGCGTACGAGCAAGACGGCAGCGCCATGCGCCGCATCGAGTGTTGGAAAACGTGCAAGGCGATGGCGGACGCCAACTTAGCAGGCGTTGGATTTGGGCAAGACGTGTATCTGAAAGAGTATCCGAAATACAGCGTCAGACCCGAGACCGCGCCCCGCGCGGCCCACAGCGTGTGGTTCTCGCTGATGGCAGAGAGCGGATACATCGGATTTGGACTCTACGTGTGCATGCTCATGGCAGCCCTCTGGAGCACCCAAAGGACGGCAAGTCGGTTCGCCCTCTCCAAGGGGGGCGACGGAGGCTGGGCTTGGAACTACGCCATAGGCTTGCAGTGTGCCATCCTTTCGTTCGCAGCCGGCGGGACCTTCCTGAGCCAGGCGCGATTCGAGTTCGTGTTTGCCCTCTGTATGGCCGCCGTGCCGCTGGCCTGTATTGGGGAGGAGGAATCGGAACATCGCCGGGCGTTGCCGAGAAGCGTGTCGTGCGTTCGAGCGGCGAAGGTCGCAGCCGCACTCTGAGTTCAGCTTTCGTACTTCCGGCGGCACCACGGCCGCTCGGGTAAGGACAGGCGAGGTTAGTACGCTGCCTATGCACGTCGTATATATCGTACAGGAGATGACCGCGGGCGGCCTTGAGAGGGTCGTCCTTCTGCTCGCCCGGGAGCTGCTCCAGCAGGGCCACAAGGTGACGATCTGTTGTCTCGACAAAGTGGGGATGTTTGCTGATCGCGCCAAGACGTTCGGTGCGTGCGTTGAACTCCTCCATCGCAGGGAGGGGGTCGACATTCGCCTCATTGTACGACTGGCGCGATGGTTGCGAAGACTGAAGCCGGATGCGGTTCACATGCACAACGAGACGGCCCTGTTTTACGGGACGCTCTCCTCCATGCTGGCGCGGGTTCCCGTCCGGCTCTACACCGAACACGATGGGCGGTTTCCCCGCAGCCTCCCGGCGCGGTGGGCCAATCGCTTTCTCGTGCGGCATCTGACGCAGGCCGTGGCCGTCTCGGAAGCTGTGAGGCGACTGTGGTGCGAAAGCGACGGAATACCAATTGAGCGGGTGCGAGTCATCCCGAACGGAGTGCCCGATACAGGGGCGCGTCCTCACTTCGGCCTCTTGCGTGGCGAGCATTGGCTTATCGGATTCGTCGGGCGTCTAAGCACCGAGAAAGGCGTCGATGTGCTCATAGAAGCATTCGCGCTGGTGCGCCAGCACTTGCCCCAGGCCAGGCTGATCCTGGCCGGCGACGGTCCGGAACGCGCTGCCCTGTGCAAACGTGCGTCCGACATGAACCTTCGCGATTCTGTGGATTTTTTGGGCGAACGGGATGATGTCCCGGCGATCCTCGCGGGATTGAGTGTCTTCGTTCTGCCGTCCCGAAGCGAAGGCCTGCCCATGGCTCTTCTTGAAGCGATGGCTGCCGGCTTGCCTATCGTGGCCACGGCCGTGGGAGGCGTGCCCGAGGCTATTCGCGACAATGACAACGGGCTTCTGGTGTGCCCGAATGCTCCTCGAGAAATGGCGGCCGCCATCGTTGGGCTGGCGCAGGATGAAGCCCTGAGAGAGCGCATCGGGGGCCAAGCCCACAGGGATTTCCTGGAGAAATACCATCTATCGCATATGGTGGATGCGTACGCCGCCGCCATGGGGGCGCCGCGAGAAGCCCTCAGGCGGTAGGGCGTTGTCCCAAGCGGGCCACAGCGGACCGAATAAGGCGATACAACATAGAGTGCTCGGATGTGCAAACGCATCGTCCGCGTTTGGTCAGCTGATCGGCGTTGCCAGCCAGGGCGGGAAATGGGTAAGCAGCCGTGAAATGGGCGGCCAGAGTTCTGAACACCGACGAGATGGAACATTGGGAGCACCTGTTGCGGCATCACGCCTTGGGCCAGTGTTATATGCCGATGATTGACGAGCAGGCAGCATGGGAGCCTTGCCGCATAGGGCTTTGTACCGGTTCGCGTATTGTGGGCGGACTTGCTCTGGGAGTGAGGCGGATTCCCGGCCTGCCATTCTCTCTGGCGCGCAGCTCGTGCATCCTGATCGGGCCAGAGGACCACGCTGCAATGCTGCATGTTTTGCTCGATGAGGTGGACCGGCTATGCTCGGAGCGCTCTATCATCGAGGTCGAACTGCGGTTTCGGATACCCGCCAATGGGGCGCTCCCCGAGTTCGCTTACTGCCAGGACATCGCTGCTACACTAACTCAACGCGGATATCGACCTGCCCGCAGAGCTGACCGGAGCTATTTGGTCAGGATAGACAGGGACAATGATGCCCTCATGGCGTCCTTCGCGGACGTATGCCGGAACAGGATCCGCAAGGCAATCAAACGAGGTTGTACTGTGTCGGTCAGCACCGATCCGAGCCTCTTGGAGCATTTTTACCAAGCGCATGTCAACACATGCCGGCGAAAGGGCGCGCCGCAGGTGGCTAGGAAGAGTCTCGTGGAAGGCCTGGCGCCGCTTCTGCGCAAGGGACATGTGCTTCTATTCACAGAGTGCTACGGCGGGCGAGCGGCGAATATGGTTATCGTCGAGGCGCTCGGCATCCCGTGTTACAGGTTGGGGACTAGGACGGAAGCCAGCCTCAGGGGGGAGGTGACGAGCGCGGCCCAAGTATTGCATTACGAAGCCATGAAGCACTTCCGAGATCAGGGCAAAACCTTTTACGACTTGGGGGGGTGCGAGGGGCCTGACCCTGTGGAACAGCATCCGAACTACGGTGTGTGGCGCTTCAAGCACAACTTCCGGGGTGTTTATGTCGAGTTTCTGCCGTACCTCCGGAAGGCGCGCGGTCCGGTGACTCGGGGGCTCCTTGGGCTGGCGCGGCGTGTCCGCGGTGACGAGGTCTGAAGCGGGCAACACCGCAAGGGCAAGGCCATGGTGAAGAAGTACCTGACACGATTGCTTTCCGCATCAGGCCTCCCTTTCCTGTGGCGACGGTCTCACAGGAATGATCCGACTATCGTCATGTATCACGGGGTGATCAAGGACGAAGATTGGCGAGACTGGGAAACGGCCGACATGGTGACCCGGTCGGCGTTCCGCGAGCATCTGGCATTCTATCAGCAGCACTATACCGTGGTCAGCCTTAAATCGGTCGCCGACCATCTGACGGGGATATTGCCTTGCCTCCCCCCCTATCCCCTAGTTATCACCTTTGACGATGGGTACAGGAACAACCTGCGATGGGCCGTGCCAGTCTTGAAGGAATTCGGCCTTGTGGCTACGTTTTTCGTCACAACCGGCTTCGTTGACGGCACAGCCGACCTCTGGTGGCTGGCTTTGAAGCGACGTTTTATCGAGGCCCAGCAGCACAACCGCTCGGTGGCCCTGCAAGGCATACCAGCGTTCTGCGTCCATTCCCGCCTTGAGGCCGGCGAAGGTTACCAAAGGGCAGTGGCCATCTTGAAGTCGCTACCGGCAGGGCGGCGTCACGAAGCCCTTTGCGGCCTGGCATCCGCCGAGCAGCAGCCCGGAGCCGGGTGGCTGAATGGCATCTACGAGCCTCTTAATTGGTCCGAACTTCGGGAAATGCAGAAGGACGGCATGGAGATCGGGGCGCACACGGTGACCCATGCCATCCTCTCGCAGGAACCTCCGACGGAGGCTAGGCGGGAGATCTTCGCTTCAGTCGAGAAGGTCAAGGCGGAACTGGCCCGGGAAAACGTGCCCTTCAGTTACCCCAACGGAGAGCGAAAGGATTTTACCGCCGAGCACGAGCGCCTGGTCCGGGAGGCAGGGGCTTATGCTGCGGCGGCTCGCTTTGTGGGTCGCAACGAGACGCCGGACGTCCTTTATGCCCTGCGGCGCTTTTGCGTCGCCGGGCACCACACGCTCGCCGGTCTCAACGTGGAGGTTTGCGGTCTGCGCAGTTTCATAAACGCGCGGCTGCTGCGGCTCCTACCGGGCCAGTGACAACAGAGCAACCTCTCATGTGCGGCATTTGCGGTTTCGCGGATTTCGTGAAACGTCCAGACGATCCTGAGACCCGGCTTGCGCGAATGGTGGAAACGCTGATGCACAGGGGACCCGATGGGCACGGCATTTATGCTGACTCTTACGCGGGGCTGGGTCATACACGCCTCAGCATCATCGACGTAAGCGAGGGCCGACAACCGTTGTCGAACGAAGATGGCACCGTCTGGATTACTTACAACGGCGAGGTGTACAACTTCCCCGTTCTGCGGCGCGAGTTGGAGTCCAAGGGCCATTGCTTCCGTACGCGCACGGACACCGAAGTTATCGTGCACTTGTTCGAGGAGGAAGGAATAGCCGGCGTCGCGCGGCTGCGCGGCATGTTCGCTTTTGCCATCTGGGACGCCCGCCGGCGCGTCATGTATCTCGTTCGCGACCGCATCGGGATCAAACCTCTCTACTACACGGTCCTCAACGGCCGACTCATCTTCGGAAGCGAAATCAAGGCCATCCTGGCTCATGGGCAGATCCCCCGAGCCCTGCGCGAGGACAGCCTGTCCGACTATCTGACTTTCCTGTACGTGCCCGCGCCGAAGACGATGTTTCGCGACATCTGGAAACTCGAACCAGCTCACTGGCTCCGATTCGACGCCCGCGGCGTACAGAAACAAGAATACTGGGATTTGCGGCCGGCGGAACCCCTGGCACACACGCGGGAACAGGTCGGGAGGGCTCTAGTCGAGCAATTGGCCGAAGCGGTCCGCCTCCACCTCGTCAGCGACGTCCCGCTCGGCGCATTCCTGAGCGGCGGGATCGATTCCTCGGCGGTGGTCGCTATGATGGCGCAGGCAGGCCAGAACCCACTGATAACCACGAGCGTTGGATTCAGGGAACGCCGCTACAACGAGTTGCCGTTCGCGCGGCGGGTCGCCGAGCGATTTGGAACCCACCACCACGAGGTGATTGTTTGTCCCGATGCCACGCGGGTGGTCGATGCCTTGGCGTGGCACTACGACGATCCCTTTGCAGACTACTCCTCAATCCCGACGTACTATGTGTCCCTAGCGGCCAGACAACACGTGACGGTTGCGCTCTCTGGCGACGGAGGAGATGAGAATTTCGCGGGTTACCGGCGATACCGTTTCGACTTGCTTGAGCGTCGAGTCCGCCGGTTGCTGCCTGGATGGGTGCGGCGCCGGGTACTGCGTCCGTTGGCGGCGGCTTACCCAAAAGCGGACTGGCTTCCCCGTCCCCTGAGGGCCAAGGTGACCCTTGGCAACATTGCGCTCGATGCCCCGACCGCGTATTGCATCAGCGTCGGATTCCTGAGCGACGGGCAGAAGGCTGCATTCCTTACGGCTGACCTCCAACGCACGCTGGATGGTTACCAGTCCGCCGACATTATACGCTCGTGGATGCGTCGGGCGCCGGGCCCCGGCCTAGGCGAGTTGTTGTACACGGACATCAAGACCTACCTGCCGGACGACATCCTGACCAAGGTCGACCGCGCCAGCATGGCGGTCTCGTTAGAGGTTCGCCCTCCGCTGCTCGATCACGTGTTCATGGAGTTCGCACATCGCATACCAGCCGAGATGAAACTCTGCCGGGGGGTAAGCAAGGCCGTCTTCAAGTCAGCTCTGCGCCCGTATCTGGACCACGAGACGCTTTACCGCCTCAAGCAGGGGTTCACTCCGCCGGTGGGCGAGTGGATGCGTGGACCGCTGCGCGAGATGGTCGGCGATCTGCTCTTGTCGCGCCGGGCTGCTTACGCGGCCTTCATCCAACATGCGGCCGTGGAGCGCGCGTGGGAACTGCACCAATTAGGTCTTCGTGATCACACTGGCCTCCTGTATGCTTTACTTGCCTTTGAGATGTGGGCGCAGCGATTCCTGAGGGGAAACGAAAGAGGTAACCGTTCACGGATTCACAGGCAGCAGTGAAGGGGCGGGGGCATGAGTGAGGTGGGCGGCGAGGGCGTCGCGGAAGAAGCGGAAGGTGCTCCGGCCCTGCTGCGAGCACGTGGCGGCGGCGGTCCAGGCGCGCTCGCACCAGAGCAGGCCGCGTTTGCCGTGCGTCCCCTGGGTGACGCGGCGGTCAAGGACCGGCTGACGGATGGCCCGCTCCGTGGCGTTGTTCGTCGGCTCCACGCCCGGAGAGTCCAGGAACCGGAAGTACGCCGGAGCCCCCTGGCGGTCGAACCGGCGGGCCAGTTTCAT
>Ga0194112_10008502_pt1 | contig 13186 bp, 6 predicted proteins | sample TA2MahC400mmetaG_FD_146191 | JGI IMG/M metagenome (GOLD analysis project Ga0194112, IMG submission 146191) | Freshwater microbial communities from Lake Tanganyika, Tanzania - TA2015016 Mahale Deep Cast 400m | ecosystem: Environmental > Aquatic > Freshwater > Lake | place: Tanzania: Lake...
GCCTGAGCTGGATGAGTTTGCGATGCGGATCGTTGTGCATCGGCACCCGGCCCTCGTAGCGCATGGGCAGAGACATCTGGCTGACGGTGCACTGGATCCGCTGAAGGGATTCCTCCGGTTGCACGAACGGCCCGCCGGATGGCCAGCCGGTGCCGGCCAGGAGTTCAACGATGAGGCCGCGATCCCGGGCGCGTGCGGCGGCCAGTTTGACCATCTCGCCCCATTCGCGGCTCAGCCAGGTCAGGCCGGGCGATGCCGGCTCGCGGTTCACCACCCGGGGCATGCCGATCGGGTAGATCCGCACGCCTCCCATCCCGGCGGCTCTGAGCAGATCGAGTTCACGCACGACCTCTGAGGCGCTGGCGTGGTTGCCGTTCCACCACCAAAACACGAACGGCCGGGCCTCGGCCGGCGGGTTCTGGAAACCTTCGTAAAGCGCGTCCTGCGCTGGCAGCAGCGGTGCGGCGCAGACGGCCAGGTATTGAAGAAACCGGCGAAACGGCCCCATGCCGCCGCCTTCAGAACGACAGCTTGAGCCCGAACTGCACGATTCGCGGCGAACCCGCCCCGGTGATCCTGCCAGCGCTGGGGGCGTTCAAAGTGCCGTTCGGCGCTCCGAAGTTGGGGGTGTTCGTGAAATTGAACATCTCGCAACGGAACTCGAGCCGATACTTCTCTACAACCTGGAAGTTCTTGCCGATCTTGAAATCCATGGTGTTGGTGCGCGGTGCCACTAGGATGTTGCGTCCCGCGTTGCCGAAGGTGTACTGCTGCGGAATGGTGAACGCGCTCAGGTCGAACCAGCGGTCGAGGCTGCGCTGGCTCGAGGGAAGCGAACCGTGCCCGATCCGGTTGGCATAGTTGCTGCCGCTATTATTGGCGGGATTGCCCGATACCGTGATCGAATAAGGTCGGCCGCTGCGCAGCACGAGAATGCCGCCAGCCTGCCAGCCGCCCAGAATGTTCCGGGCCAGGGCGCCCCACGCGGAGCCCCACCTCCGGCCGCGGCCAAACGGGAGGTCATAGACGAAGCTGGTCACCAGGGCGTGGCGGCGGTCGTAATCGGAATTCCCCCGGTCCATCGCTATGTTGAACGGGTTGCGGAACGTGCCCTCCGCATCGCTCCCAACGCCAGGTCCATCATCGATGGCGTGGGCGAGCGTGTATGACGCCAGGAACGTCAGCCCTTGAGAGAACCTTTTCTCCGCCTTGGCGGCGAAGCCGTTGTAGCTGAGATTCCCCCCAGGCTGCCAGATGCGGATGGCCCCGAAATACGGCCACGCTTCGCGGGATTCGAGCGTGCCCGGTCCCGGTTCCCCGACGGCGTTGACGTCGCGCTGCCAAACCATCTGGCGACTCGCGTTTCCCATGCACGAAAGGGTCAACACGGTCTCCAACGGCAGTTGATGTTGCAGGTCGACGAACCAATGCATGGCGTACTGGGCTGGAAACCCGGCTTGCAGGATGGTGTTGATGTTCACGTTCTCCCGGACCTGCGTGGCCGGGACAAGCCCGGCCGGGAAGCCCTTGGACAGCACCAAGCCCGGTTGCACCAGCCGGTCGCTGGGGAAAGTGAACTCCGACCAATCCGGGGGGCCGTTGAACCAAAAAGCGTCCTGGTTGAACCCGTCCGGGGTCGCATAGAAGACGCCGAAACCGGACCGGAGTACGGTCGCGCCCCTGATTCGGTAAGCCAGGCCTACACGCGGGGCGAAGTTGTTGTTGTCAAGCTCTCCGCCGTTGTCCCCTGGGCCTTTGGGACGCAGCACTTCGTAGCGGCTCGTTCCCGGAGGTCCAAGGGTGAAGCGGCCCATGGTCCGATAGTTGCTGAAGCTCGGAAGGCCGAACCGGTCCCAGCGCAGGCCCAGGTTGAGCGTGAGCCTGTCGGAGACTTTCCAGTCGTCCTGGAAGAACAGCGAATAGCTACGGGTCTTCGCGTCTTCTCCGGTGGGGTTCCCGAAGTTGCCGCCGAAAGCCATTCCGAGCAGCAGGTCGGCGACCCCGTCGCCCGTGGCGGCGCGGTTGTTCGGGTCCTGGGTAAACGAGCGATTGAACTGCATGTGCCCCCGCGCGTACCGGGCCGCGTGACGATAGGCGATCTGCTGCCGGAACTCAAACCCGAGCTTACGAACGTGGCGACCTTGAACCCGGGTGAGGTGGTTCGACACTTGCAGCACGCGCGCGTCACTCTCATTCGGTGAGAAGGATCGGGGGCCCAGCTCGGTGTACTCGGCTGGGGTGATGCGCAGCATGCCCCGGTCATTGGCTTTTCCGAAATCGGGAATGCCCTGAACCCCAAGCTGGGCGTTGTAGTTCGTCTCCCACGGGATGTCCAGCACGGTGTCGGTGGTGGTATATCCCATACGGAATTCGTTGTTCATCACCGGCGAGAGCACCGCATTCCAGTTGCCGACGTAGCTTCTGGCGGTGACATCGATGTTTGACCAGGTCCCACCGTCCGCCGGGAGCGGCAGCGGGCCAGGATCGACACTGTCGAGTGCGCGCCGGCTGTAACGGAAGAAGACCCGATGGGACGGGTTGAAGTTGTGGTCGAGACGGCCATCGTACTGGTTGGTGTCATCCTGGTTGGAGGGTGAGAAGAAGAAGTTGTTCGTAGTGCCCGGGAGAGTCGGATCCGGGTACATAGCCACAATCTTCGCGCCCAGGGGGTCAAACCTGGAGGAGGGAATGACGTTGCCGGGAAAAGGGTCCCGTAGCCATCGGGTGCCCACCTGCCGCGTCGTACCCGGATCGAAAATCAGCCGGTCTCTGCGATCGGAGAAGTCGCCGTTTTTTCGCGCCACCAGCGGCACCGTCGGCCGGCTGTTCTCCCCGATGCGCACGCGCGTTCCCTCGTAGCTGCCGAAGAAGAAGGTCTTGTCGGCGACAATCCTGCCGCCCAGCGTAACGCCGAACTGGTTGCGTTTGTACACCGTCTTGTCCTGCCCGGAGGCATTGGCGAAGAAATTATTCGCCGCGAACCGGTCATTGCGCAGGAACTCGTAGACGCCTCCGTGATACTGGTTGCTGCCCGACTTGGTTTGCACGATTACGGTGCCTCCCATGCGGTACCCGTACTCGGCGGAGTTGTTGTTGGTGACGACTTTGAACTCCTGCACGGCATCTACCGAGGGTGTTACCGACTGCGCCTCCGAGGCGATCTGGCCGCCGGCATAGCGCAATGAGTTGTCTACGCCGTCTAGCACTATGTTGGTTTGGTACGCACGGGATCCGAGGGCGGTGAAAGCTCCCCTCGGACCGGACCTCATGAGGGGGCCCGCCGGGCCCACGCCGGTGGTCAGTTGCGCCAGTTCCAGGTAGTTGCGCCCGTTCAGCGGAAGCTCGACCACGCGCTTGTTGTCGATCACCTGGCCGACGGTGGTGGTCTCAGTATTCAAAAGGGCCGCCGTCGAGGACACCTCGACACTGGTCTCAACCTGTCCGATCTCCAGGCTGAAATCGGCGCGAGCGGTGGCGCCGACGTCGAGCGTCAGTTTCGAGATCGTCCGGGCAGCGAAGCCTTGCGCGGATGCCCTGATCGAATAGACCCCAGGGATGAGAAAGGGCACCGAGTAGAAACCCTCCTCGTTGGATGTTGTGGTCTGGGCGACAGCGGTGCCGGTATTGCTCACCGTGACCGAGGCGCCGGGGATAGCGGCTCCGCTCGAGTCCTTGACAACGCCCTGGATAGTGGACTGCTGAGCGAAAAGCGCGGCCGAGCCAACGCCCAGCCACAACAGGGTGGCCGCCGCGACTCGTTTGCGCTCCCGCACGTCAGGCAATCGCATTTCACACCTCCGCATCGATAGCTGCCAAGAGGGACTGTTCAGAATTCTGAGGCGCAAAACGGCGCGCCGCAAGAAAAACCCGAGCGGGATCCTCAGTTTCGGAATACGCAACACCCCACCCATTTCGCTCGAGGACCATAACGTCCCTCAAGCCGTCCGCCTAGCAGGATCCCGCGCGGCCCGAGCTCAACCTCAGCACAGGCGAGTCCTTCGCCCCTTGGGTTCGCTTAGCGAAACTGGCGCGCCGTTCCCTCCGGCAAGGCCGCCGCGCCCGGGAGGCCCACATCCGCGGAGATGATCGGAAGCCCAAAGCTCGGCACCTCGGACCACTCAGCGCAGAGCGCGCCGCATGAGCAGGTCGCCGCCGCCGGCGCTTTCGAGGTGAATGGGGTAGAGCTGGCCAACGTTGGCTGGGGTAATGAGGCAGTAGTCCGCGTATGCCGCGGGGGGTGCCGGCCGCTTCTCGAGGATGCCGACGGCTAGCCGGACGAGCGCCTCACCGTAGCGCTCCGGGAAGAACGCCACCGAGGCGATCAGGCGCGTGTTGGTCCGCCGCATCTCGGCACGGGCCTCGGCTATAGCGCCGTGTCCGATGCCGGCGCAATCCGCTGAGCGTCCGGCTTCCTCGAACGCCCGTAACGCGCCTAGCACGCACGGATCGTTGATCCCGCCCACCAGCGTCTTGCGGGCGGGCGTGTGACGCAGGCGCTTTCGCACGAGCTCCAGCGCGCAACTGAAATCGCCCTTACTGTCCAGGTGAATGAAGCAGTCGCGCCGAAACCCGGGGAGGACCTCGCGCAGGCCGGTTTGCATGCCGGTGAGCCGCAACTGCGGGACCGGTCCCGCGGCGCCCAGTTCCAGCAGCAGAACCTCGCCCACCGCCCCGTCCCAGCGCTGCTTTGCCCAGCGGCCCAGAGCGCGGCCGGCACAGAGGCCGACCTGGTAGTTGTTGGCCCCGTAGAAAGTGGCGCCCGGATGGGGAATCTCGACCGCGATCAGCGGGATGCCGGCCTCGTGGAACTTGGCGGAGATGATGGGCGCAACCTTCTCAAAAGTCTGGAACTCGATCGCCAGATCCACGTGCTCGTGGATAAGCCGTTCCGCGTTGGTCAGGGCAACTTTGGCGCTGTAGCGGTTGTTCACTACGATCAGTTCGATTCCTTCCCTGGACGCCGCGTGGCTAAGGCTTTCGGTCACGGCGTCCGAAAAGGGGGAATCCTCAGCCTGGGCCGCGTAGCCGATACGAAAGCGGCTGCGCCCCAGCCACTTGATTTTGGCGCGGTACTGGCGGTCGGCGCACCGTTGCAGCATGCCGCCGCGCTCGAGTGTGTGTACCAGCCGGAACACCACGGTCTTGTGTAGCCCTGTGCGCTCGACCAGATCCTTCAGGCGGAGCAGTTCGCCTTCGGAGCGGAACACCTTCAGCAGTTCGCAACTGCGGAAGACAGTCTCCAGCAGGTATGGATCGTTCTTGGCGTGCTCTGGCGGCTCTTTCATGTCCTGTAGCCCCGGTTTCGATATCTGAAACAGCAGTGGCAGGCGACGCCTGGCCGAAACACCATGCACCTCAAAGCATACGGGATAGAAAACCCTTCTGCAATCATGCAACCCTCCAGGACCGACCATTTGGCACAGGTTTCTATAAACGAACTATCGCCCAAGTGCGCCGTCGCCGTTGCCCAGAGCGTTCGCCGGCCATAGGCTGGGAAGTGCGCCAATGACCGTTTCGAGGGATCAAGCCAGATGACACCGCGGCAGCGATGGCTGGCCACGCTCGCGGGCGAGCCGCCAAACCGGGTGGCATGCGACTACTGGGCGACCGCCGAGGTAACCTGCCGCCTGACGCGTGAACTAGGCTGCGCCGATGAGCGCGCGCTATGGGAGCGCCTCGGCGTGGACAAGTGCATTCACCTCGCTCCCGCGCACCCCGCGGCGCGCGAACGGAGCTGGCACATCCAGTCGCTATTCAGCCTGTGGCACGTCGAGACCCAAACCGTGGCGTATGGTGATGGAATTGGCGAATACGCCGAAGACGCCTTTCATCCGCTGGCAACCGCTACCAGTGTGGCGGATGTCGAACGGTTCGGCTGGCCGGACCCCACGCTGTTCGACCTCCGCGGCTTGCGTGCGGAATGCGAACAATGGAGCGAGTACCCCATCCTGGCCGGCTCCTCCGAACCCTTCTACCTTTACTGCCGCCTGCGCGGCATGGAGCAGGCTCTCGAAGACCTGGTGCGCCATCCGGCCATTGCCGAGGCCGTGCTGGAACACATCTTCGAGTTCGATTGCACGCTCATTCGGCGGATACTGGAAGAAGCAGACGGGCTGATCGACATGGTGTACGTCGCTGAGGACCTGGGCACGCAGGGATCCCTGCTGATGAGCCCAGGCACATTCCGCCGTTTCCTCAAGCCCCGGATGGCCCGCCTGATCGATATGATTCACTCCCGCGGCGCCAGGGTCTTCCATCACGACGACGGAGCGATCCGTCCGCTGCTGCCCGAATTGATCGAGATCGGCGTGGACATCCTGAACCCTGTGCAGTGGCGCTGCCGCGGGATGGACCGCGCAGCGCTGGCGCGGGATTTCGGCGGGGAAGTCGTGTTTCACGGCGGCGTGGACAACCAGCTCACACTGCCGTTCGGAACTCCCGCAGACGTGAGGCGCGAGGTGCGGGAAAATATTGATTTGTTCCGGGGCGGCCGGGGTTACATCGCGGCCCCCTGCCACAACATCCAGGCGAACACGCCAACGGAGAACATCCTGGCCGTTTACGAGGCAGTTCACGAGTATGCCTGAGCTCACCAGGCGCCAGTTCATCGGAGGGGCCGCCTGTACCGCTGCGGCGCCGCGGCGCGCCCCCAACCTGCTGTTCGTTTTCTCCGACCAGCACTCCGCGGACATGCTCGGCTGCTACGGGAACGAACAGATCCGGACGCCGCACCTCGACCGGCTGGCTGCCCAGGGTGTCCGCTTCCGCCACTGCGTATCGTCCTACCCTTTGTGTACGCCATACCGGGCCATGCTGATGAGCGGCCAGCACCCGCTCTGCAACGGGGCGATCGCCAATGACGTTCCGCTGCTGGCGGACAACGGCCCGTACATCGGCCACTTGCTCGCGAAGGCCGGCTACCGGCTGGGCTACGTCGGCAAGTGGCACTTGCTCGGCGGAAGCCGCGACCGGCCCGTCCCTCCCGGGCCGATGCGTCACGGTTTTTCCGGGGCATTCTGGACCAACAACTGCCACGTCGATTTCCGACCGGGAAAATGCTTCTACTGGAACGAGCGCGGCGAGAAGGTCTTTTTCGACGACTGGGAGGTATACGCCCAGACGCGGCAGGCGCTTGAGTTTCTGGACGGGTGCTCGCAAGACGAGCCCTTTGCGCTGTTCGTGTCCTGGCACCCGCCGCACGATTGGGGCATCCAGGAGGGTTCGCTGGTCTACCGGTACGACACAATGCCGGAGCTGATGTCGCTGTACGACCCGGCCAAGATCCGGCTGCGACCCAATGCCGGCCAATCGCCGCTGGTCCGCAACGCGTATCACGGGTATTATGCGATGTGCAGCGGTATCGACCGGGCTTTCGGCCGCCTGATGGAGAAACTCGAACAAAAGGGCCTGGCCGCGGATGCGATTGTCGTCTACACGTCGGACCATGGCGACAACCTCTCCTCCCACGGTCGCACGATGCCGAAGAACAATGCCGAGGACACCGCCAGCGGCGTGCCCCTGATCGTGCGCTACCCCAACCGTCTGCGGGCGGGCCGGGTCTCGAATCTTCTGGTTGGAACCCTGGACCTCATGCCGACGCTGCTCGGCGCTCTAGGCCTTCGGGCGCCGGACACTTTGCAGGGCCGGGATCTCTGGCCGGAAATGCTGCGCGGGCGCGACAGCGTGGTGGAGTCCATTCCGCTCATGTCGATGGATACGAACTGGCGGGGCGTGTACACCGAGGAGCACGTGTATGCCTTCGGGCAGGGTAGGCAATTCGTGCTGGATGCAAGCGGGAACCGCAGGCTGGCTCCCTGGACCGTAGACTGCCTTTACGACCGCCGGCGGGACCCACACCAATTGGAGAACCTCTTCGGCCGCCGCAGCGCCCGTGTGCTACAGGAGCACCTCCACCGCCTCACGAAGCGCTGGATGGACCGCTTCGGGGACCCCATGGCGGATACGGACAGGCTGATGGAGGCGATGAAGCACGACGGCGCCTATCCCGGCGGCACACGCGATCCGGGCTTCAACGGGAGGCCGATCGATCTGATTCGCAAGGGAACATGGTGAGGTTGCTATGAAACGACGGGATTTCCTGAGGAACACCGCGCTATCGCCGGCTATCACGTCCCTGGGCGCTGGGACGCCGGCGATCCCCCATGCCGTCGGGGGTGGCCTTCCCGACCTGAGCCCGGCGGAGTGGCTGTGGTATCCGTCCGGACGCTGCCTCCAGAACACCTTCGTGCTCTTCCGCCGAGACTTGGAGCTGCCTTCGAACCCCAGGCGCGCTACGGGCTGGGTGGGGGCAGACAGCCGGTACCTGCTGGAAGTAAACGGCCGGCGCATCCAGTGGGGGCCTGCCCCGTGCGACCCGCGATGGCTGGAACTCGACCCGGTGGACCTGTCGGGCGTGCTGGGGCATGGAGCCAACGCCATCGGCGCGCAGGTCCTGTTCTATGGAGAGGGGGACGGCACCTGGCCGGCCGGCAAGCCTGGGTTTCTCTTCTGGCTGGAGGTGGAACTGGCCGATGGCTCCACCCGAACCGTCGTCTCGGACGCCAACTGGAAGGCGCATCTGGCCCGCTCCTGGAAGCCGGGGCATTACAAGCGCTGGTTTCTGCGCGCGTTGCAGGAGGAGTTCGATGCCAGGCTGTTTCCATACGGCTGGAGTACGACCGCCTTCGCGCCGGGCCAGGACTGGCTGCCCGCCATGGTGTTGGATGTGCAGCGCGGCAAGCCTCCCGTCTGCTCGCGGTACCCGGACTACCAGCACGGGCTCGACGCCGCGCCGCAGGAAGCCGGACTGAGGGCGCGAACCATACCCCTGCTGAGCGAAACGATGGTGCCAGCCGAACGGCTGGCCGAATCCTGCTGGCTCCGCTGGGTGCGGCCCCCCGAAGAGTACTTCGATTGCCGGACGCCGGGAGCCTACATCGAGGATCGCGGGCCGGCGGCGTCAGTGGTCGCGCCGCATGTGTGGCGCGTCGAACTGGACGGGACCCGTGGCGCCGCGCTGACGTTCGAGTTCCACGAGCAGGTTTCGGGGTGGCCGTATTTCACCATCGACGCGCCCGCAGGGACCGTCGTGGAGCTGCTTGTGCACGAAGGGCACGAGGTTGGCGGGCCGGCCTTACTGAACACGCACTACGACGCCTGGACCCGGTTTATCTGTAAAGGCGGGAGCAACCGGTTCGAAACCTTCGACTACGAGAGCGGGCGCTGGCTGCAACTTCACATCCGTGGCGCACCGGGGGCGGTGACGGTGAGCGGCGTGGGCTGGCGCCGCCGCATCTTTCCATGGCCCGCGTCTCCCGGGATCCGCTGTTCCCGGCCGCCCCTACAGCGCCTCTTCGAAGCGTCACTGAACACCCTGAACAACTGCGCGCACGATATCTGTTCGGGAGACGCCACCCGCGAACGGCAGCAGTATAGCGGCGACTGCGGGCACCAGATCCACGGCATCCACCTGGCGCTGGGAGAACGCCGGCTCCCGGCGCGGTATCTTGCCACTTTCAGCCAGGGGCTGACGCAGGAGGGGTACTTCCTGGACTGCTGGCCGGCTTACGATCGCCTGGCGCGCCTCTGGGAGCGCCAGCTGCATCTGACGCGCTGGGGCCCCATCCTCGACCACGGCCTGGGCTTCAACTTCGATTGTCACTACCATTACCTTTACACCGACGAGCTGGATGCGCTCCGGGAACCGTACACGCGCCTGCTGGCTTTCGCGCGCTACCTGGAGGGGCTTGCGGGCCGCGACGGACTGCTGCCGGTGGAGAATCTCGGGGTCCCGTCGGTGTGGATCGACCATACCGCCTACCAGCGGCAACGGCACAAGCAATGTGCGTTCAACCTATACGCCGCAGCCGCACTGGAACACGCGCTGGCCCCGATTTGCAGGGCATTCGGCGAAGCCGGCCGGGCCGAGGCCGTCACAGCGTTCGGGCGCAGGCTGCTGGCGGCCGCCGTGCGGCGTTTCTGGAGCGGCGAGCACGGCCTGTTCGTGAATAACTTGCCGTGGCTGGCCGAAGAGCAGACGCCACGGTTCTGCGACCGGTCCCTGGCGACAGCAGTGCTCCATGGCCAGTGTCCGAAAGGCGTGACCGGACCGGCGATCCGGGTATTGGCCGAGTGCCCGACGGAGTTGGGTCTGTCCTATCCGGCGAATGCCGGCTGGCGTCTGTGGGCGCTGGCGGAAGGCGGGCGGGCGGATGTCGTGCTGCGCGAGTTCGAAGAGCGCTGGGCACGCATGCCATCCGTGTTGCTGAACAACACGATCCAGGAGAGCTGGCAGATACGCCCGGACACGACGTCGCAGTGGAGCCACTGCGGGGTCGTGCCGCTGTACGTCACGTACATGTCCCTGGCCGGCATCAGGCCGCTGTCGCCCGGGTTCGCGCGCTGTGAAATCCGCCCGCAGCTTGCCCATCTTGAGATGCTTGAGCTGACGGCCCACACGGCGCGCGGCCCGCTACGGTTCAGCGCGCGCGGCGCGCTCGGCAGCCGGGAACTGACGCTGGAAGTCCCTTCCACGTGCGAGGCGGAACTCGTCGTGCATTCGTCCGAGGCGCTTGACCTGCCGCGCATCGGGCTGCCACAACCGGGAGCACGTTCGCGATACCGGCTGCCGGCTGGCAGGTGTGCGGTGGTGCTGACCCGGACGTAGAATACGATTTCACAGGAGGCCGAATGCTCTTCCGCAGGAGGGAGTTCCTGCATCTCGCAGCGGGCGCCGCCTCAGGCGCTCCGCCGGCGAGCAGGTCTCCGTCGCGCAAGCCGAACTTCCTCGTGATCCTGGCCGACGACATGGGGTACTCCGATGCGGGCTGCTACGGCGGCGAGATCGAAACACCCCTTCTGGACGGCCTCGCGGCCAACGGGCAGCGGTTCACCCAGGCCTATTCCACCGCCCGCTGCGGGCCCTCACGCAGCTGCCTCCTCACCGGGTACTACGCTCAGCAGACAGCCGGCGATACCATGACCCCCGGCAACACGCCTGCCTGGACGAAGTTTGCCCCCGAGTATCTGAAACCCCTCGGCTATCGTTCATACCATTCGGGCAAGTGGCACATCCGCTTCCTTCCCCTGGCCGGCTCCGGATTCGATCATTCCTACTGTCTCCTGGACCAGAACCGGTTCTTCAGCCCGGTCGAGCATCTACTGAACGATGAGCGGCTTCCGCCGGTGAAGGAAAGCCAGGGATTCTACGCCACCACCGCTATCGCGGACCATGCGATCAACTGGTTGACGGGGCATGCTCGAGACCACCGCGACGCCCCGTTCTTCCTATACCTGGCGTTTACTGCGCCGCATTTCCCGCTGCACGCTCTCCGCGAGGACATCGAGCGCTACCGCGACCGTTTCGCCGAGGGTTGGGATGTGGTTCGGGAACGGCGCTGGCAACGCATGCGCCGCATGGGCCTGGTCAACTGCGCGCTGGCGCCGCTCGAGCCAAACATGTGGACGCGGTGGAACACCCCGGACCAGGAACTGCTCGAGAAGATCGGGCCGGGCGAAGTCACGCGGGCCCTCCCGTGGTCCAGCCTCACCGCCGAACAGAAGCGTTTCCAGAGGACCAAGATGGCGATCCACGCCGCCATGATCAGCCGCATGGACCGGGAGATCGGCCGTGTGCTCGCTCAACTGAAAGCCACGGACGCGTTCCGGGATACCGTGATCCTGTTCGCGTCGGACAACGGCGCAAGTTCCGAGCAGCTCATCCGGGCGGACGGGCACGACGCATCGGCGCCGCCGGGCTCCGCGCGCTCTCACCTGTGCCTGGGACCGGGCTGGTCGAGCGCCGCGAATGCGCCTTTCCGCCTGCACAAGTCCTGGGTGCACGAAGGCGGCATCGCGTCGCCGCTGATCGTGCATTGGCCCGCGGGCATCAGGGAACGGGGCAGACTACGGCACAATCCCTGCCATTTCGTGGATATTCTCCCGACCCTGGTGGACCTAGCCGGCGGCAACCCCGCATTGCATGACACTCCCGATGCCCCTCCGGCTGCCGGCCGCAGCATTGCGCCGGACTTGGTCCAGGACGGTTCCGTACGCCACGACCTCATCTACTTCCATCACGCGAACAACCGCGCTCTCCGCGCGGGAGACTGGAAGCTGGTGGCCGCGGGTGCATCCGGCCCCTGGGAACTGTACGACATGAGGACCGATCGGTGCGAGGGGAAGGACCTCGCCTCCACCCGGCCCGGCCAGGTTGCTGAACTTCAGGCGCTGTGGCGGAACTGCGATCAAGGCTACGTGCGCCAGCGCGAGAGCGCGGCGCCGACCCGCAAACCGCGGCTTCCGAAGATGGCCAGCTTCGCGGAGTAGCTCAGGCGCTCAGGCCTATCGGGGACTCCATCCCAGCGGCGGGTGGGTTCTGAGGCGCAGTTAGCCGTTGGCAGTCACGCGGCCGTACCGCTCGGCGAGAAACAGCCCTCGCGGCGCGCACTCTGGAGGAGGTGAGGGGCAATTTCTGGCCTGCCGGGGGACTGGCGTTCGCAACGCAGCCCGGAGGGCGTGCGCTGTGGTCCTCAGGTCGGCCTCGACCTCGATGGCAATCGTCTCCGGGCACTCGTTTGCCGCCAGCGTGCCCATCCCGGAGTCGGCCACCTGTCAATCGGAGAATGGGCGGGTTCGAGAATCCGTCGAATCGGTCTTGGGCGCCCAGCCGGTTAGTTGACAGGGCCGACGCTACGGCGCGCTCGGTCAAGTCGTTTGCGATCAGACGATTGCGGCGCTGAAGGTTTCTCTAGTTTGAGAAGGGTTCAGCTTGGGGGTGGTGAGCAGAACATTAAGAAATGTTAAGAGAAAGTTCGAATCTGCCGACATCTTGGGCAGCCAGTTGTCCCTAGACAGAACTGTATCACCGCGTGAAATCAACAGGTTGCGAGCACGCCGCTCCTGCCCGGCCGAACAACGTTATGCATAAGGTTCCTTCGGCGGGCGGACCACGATTCTCGGCTCAGACGGGCAGCTCCGGTCCGCCCGGCGAGGGAACCGGGCGGTGAGCTAAACCGCAACGTCAGGCCGGGTTATGGGGATTGAATGGAGGCGGGGAGGATCAAGCTTGGAGAGGCGGGGCTGGCGGCGAGGCCGCCAGTGCGCGGAGTGCCGGGTGGGAAGCGGGAGGGGGAACGGCCGGGGGCGGCCGCAGGCCCGCCCGCGGGAGGGAAAAGCGCCCTCCGGC
>Ga0194112_10008518_pt1 | contig 13177 bp, 8 predicted proteins | sample TA2MahC400mmetaG_FD_146191 | JGI IMG/M metagenome (GOLD analysis project Ga0194112, IMG submission 146191) | Freshwater microbial communities from Lake Tanganyika, Tanzania - TA2015016 Mahale Deep Cast 400m | ecosystem: Environmental > Aquatic > Freshwater > Lake | place: Tanzania: Lake...
AATCTGCAGGCATTTTGCCAGAGTGTCCAGATGGTTGAACTGCCGGATTTTTCGCTGGTACTGGCAGAGTCGCAGTCCCTGCGTGAAAACTGGCACAATGACCACCCTTCCTATACCCACAATTATCTGGATACATACTGGAAGGAAAACGAGCGATCGGAAGATTCGATCCGAAAGGAACTGCTCAGCGGCCTGGTGCAGGAAGTGTACGCTTTTTTCCTGGCCGGGTATCTTCTACCGCCTGAGACCACCTTGAATCTGCTTAAAACCCTGGAGAAAAAAGACAGTTTTCCGAAACTGAATACCTGCCTGAAGTACCTTCCCGAACCTCCTGAATTGCAGAAAAATATCGAACAAATAGAACGTCTGTCAAATGAAACCACACAGGTGCTTATTCGCGCCAATCTGCGGCTGGTTGTCAGCGTGGCCAAACGCTACCTTAGTCGCGGGGTTTCCTTCCTCGATCTCATTCAGGAAGGCAACCTTGGTCTGCTGCGATCGGTCACCAAATTTGATCCCGCTCGCGGGTATAAATTCAGCACGTACGCGACCTGGTGGATCCGCCAGTCCATCAGCCGCCATATCGCAGAACATGCCCGCACCATCCGCATACCGGTACATCTGTTTGAATCCATTTCCAAACTTCTGCGCATTCAACGCGATCTGGTTCAGAAGCTTGGTCGCGATCCAACGCTGCAGGATATCACACTGGAGTCAGACTTTATGACATCAGACGATCGCGCCCGTATCAAGAGGGCACAAAAAGAGGGTGAGCCCATTGACTCGCTGCTTCAGAAACGCTGGGAGTTAGCCACCCACAAAGTCCAGAATATCCTCAAATCCGCAGAGAAGCCGATCTCCCTTGAGCGCCCGGTGAGCGATGATGATAGCAGTCAACTGGGTGATTTCATCGAGGATAACGAAGCAGTGGAACCGATGGATGCGGCAGCCAGAGAGCTACTGCGTGAGCAAGTGCAGAATGTGCTGAGCGTGCTGACAGAACGGGAACGTCAGGTGTTGGAACTTCGATATGGCCTAGTGGATGGAAAGGACCATACCTTGGAAGAGGTCAGCAGTTATTTCAACGTCACCCGTGAGCGCATCCGACAGATTGAATCGAAGGCACTGCGCAAGCTGCGCCACCCCACCCGCAGCCGGCAGTTGCGGGATTATCTGGGTTGACAAACCCCATCTTGCGGGACAGGTTTAAGCGTGTTATAATGCCGGCGCATTAAGAAAACAGGAGTCTTTCAAACTTCTGAGTGCAGTGAAAACCAACAGGTTTTCAATCCCAAACATCCCAAAAAGGAATTATAAAAATCAAAAAACTTTCAAATGTGGATCGATCATTTGGGCGGAATAGGATTCCATGAAACAATCGAACAGGTAGAATACAATGGAAATTTCTGAATTATTAAACAAGCCCCTCAATGAATTAAGAAAAACAGGCACGGAATTGGGCATCCCGGACGCGGGCGGCAAGAAGAGGGAATACCTCGCCATTGCCATCGCAAGCCGCACCACCGCCAAGGAAGAGTCTGAAGAAGAATTCGAGATGGGCGGCGGTATTCTGGAAATCATGCCGGAAGGGATCGGGTTTCTGCGCGAAAACTACCATATGAGCAAGAATGACATCTATGTGTCACAGGCACAGCTCCGCCGTTTTGATCTCAGGAACGGCGACCTGGTGTTTGGCAGGATCCGCCCGCCGCGCGAATCGGAAAGACATTACGGACTCATCCGCGTGGATTCGGTCAACGGCATTAATGCGGACGAGTCCAGGAACCGCATCAAATTCGAAGACCTTACGCCCATCTTTCCGGACCAGCGTATTGACCTGGAGACGAAACACAGCCTTCTCTCTAACCGCGTCATCAATATGATCGCGCCCATCGGTCGTGGTCAGCGCGCGATGATTGTCTCCCCGCCCAAAGCCGGAAAAACCACCATCCTCAAGGATATTGCTAACGCGGTATCGGAAAATTATCCGGAGATCAATCTGATGATCAGTCTGATCGGCGAACGCCCAGAAGAGGTCACTGACATGGACCGTTCCGTGATGGGTGAAGTGGTGGCTTCCACTTTCGACGAACCGGTGACTGCGCATGTGCGTACTGCGGAGATCACGCTCAACCGCGCTAAACGTCTGGTGGAGATCGGTCATGACGTGGTAATCCTGATGGATAGTCTTACGCGTCTGGCGCGCGCCTACAACCTGGTCGTCAATCCTTCCGGTCGCACCCTTTCTGGTGGTATGGACCCCTCTGCACTCTATCCACCCAAACGCTTTTACGGGGCTGCGCGCAATATCGAAAATGGTGGCTCACTGACAATTATCGCTACTGCTCTGACTGACACCGGCTCTCGCCTGGATGATGTAGTGTATGAGGAATTCAAAGGCACTGGCAATATGGAGCTCCATCTTTCCCGTCGCCTGCAGGAACGTCGCATCTTCCCCGCCATTGATTTCGAACGCTCAAGCACCCGGCGCGAAGAACTGCTGTTAAACCCTGAAGTTCTGCAGCGCGTCTGGCTCATGCGTCGCATGTACCTGCAGATGGTCGGCCAGGCGCCACAGGGCGCCGGTATGGACCCAGCGGTCGCCACCGAGGCGATCCTCAACAAAATGACCAAGACAAAGGATAATATGGAGTTCCTGGAATCGCTTTCAGTGGAGGAATAAATTGCCCATATTTGACCGCACACCCAAGGAGCCCAAACTGGAAAAGCGGGCGGCGGGCAGCCACCCCGCCTGGTTGATAATAGTGACTTGGGTAATCGCACTTCTGATGGTGGTTTTTATGGGTTTTTCTCTCTACCGCTATTTCTCCGGAAAATCCCTGCTTGCCCTCTTTCGGGGCTTGTCAAAACCGACCGCCAGTGCGCAGTCGCCTTCCACCATGCCGCAATACGTCCCCGCTAAATCGTATTCCGCGGTCGAGCCCAAATCGGAACCGGATACCGTGCTGCCAACCGGATCCAGACAAAATGTGATGGATTACGAAGTCATCAGCGGCGATACGCTGTTCGGCATTGCCGAGCGCTACGAGCTCGAACCGGAGAGCATCCTCTGGGCGAATTACAAGACTCTCAAGGATGATCCGCACCTGATCTCGCTTGGCGTGAGACTAAAGATCCCGCCGGTGGATGGCATTCTGTATGAGTGGAAAGAGGGCGATAAGCTGGATCATATCGCCGGATTGTACAAGGTCAGTGTGGATGATATCCTGCTTTACCCCGTCAACAATCTGGACATCACCAATCCCATCATCGAACCCGGCACACTCATCATGATCCCCGGCGGCTATCGCGATCTGGAGCAGGATTGGATTGTGCCCATTGTCGCCGGTGATGTCATCGGCGGTACGACCGCGAAAATTGCCGGTCCGGGCTCCTGCTCACCATCTGCCATCGCTTACGGCACCTATTCCTTCGCCTGGCCTGCGCCTTATCCCGGTCAGGTATCCGGCAATGATTACTGGGGCGGACACCCCGCGATCGATGCCATGTGCTATGAGGGCGATGCGGTCTTCGCATCAGATTCCGGAGTGGTCATTTATGCTGGTCCGATCAGCGGCGGCTATGGCAATATGATCGCCATCGACCACATGAACGGTTACATTACCATCTACGCTCACCTGAGCAACTGGTATGTCTCGTGCGGACAGGTGGTAGGTCAGGGAAAGGTGATCGGCGCCTGCGGCTCGACCGGAAATTCCACCGGCGCCCACCTGCACTTTGAGATCAGGCAGAACGGTGGCTATATCAATCCTTGGCATGTCCTTCAATAAACAAAGATCCGCCAAATACTGGTTATTTTGATCACCCATCCTGAATATCAGAGCAGATCCGGCGGATCCACCCCCACACGGAATTCTGCAAAATTCTCCCCTGCTAACACCTTTTGAAGCCGATTACCCTTCAAAATGATCTGCCATCGGTAATATCCTGACCGGCGTGCAAAGTAGGGCGGTAAGGGTCCAGAAACGGTTAGGCTCTTATCCCCGCACCGTTCAACCAGGTTCTGCAATCGATAAGCAAGTCCCTGGGCTTTACGTTGTGCCTCATCATTCTTGAGTTCTCTAGCCTCAAAGCGAACCATTTCAACGAAGGGCGGGTAGCGCAACCGTTGCCGATGCTCCAGCTCCTGAAGATAAAACCCACTAAAGTCATGCCGGGATGCGTGCTGAATGGCATAATGGTCAGGATTGAATGTCTGAATTACCACGCACCCTCCCAGCGCGCTGCGCCCTGCCCGCCCTGCCACCTGGGTCAGCAGTTGAAAGGTACGCTCAGCGGTGCGGTAATCCGGAAAATTCAATCCCACATCCGCCAGCACCACTCCCACCAGCGTGACCAGCGGCAGGTCCAGCCCTTTTGCCAGCATCTGCGTCCCCACCAGAATATCCGCGTTATGCTGGCGGAAATGTGAAAGGATCACCTCCTCGGACCCTTTTCCCCTGGTGGTGTCTGCATCCCAGCGCAGGATTCGCGCAGTTGGGAATCTCTGTTTAAGCAGCATCTCCACTTTTTCCGTTCCACTGCCATACTGCCTGATGCGGCTGCTGCCGCACTTCGGGCAGGTTTTCGGCAGATTACGCTGGTAGCCGCAGGTATGGCAAATCAGTTCAGCATTTCCGCTGTGCAGCGTCAATGGAAAGTCACAGTGCGGACATTTCAACACATGCCCGCAGTCACGGCAGAAAATATAGGACGCACTGCCGCGCCGGTTGAGCAGCAGGATGGCTTGCTGCCCGGCGGAGAGGACACGTTCCAGTTCCATACTCAATTTGCGGCTGAAGATGGAGCTGTTGCCCGTTTTCAACTCTGCTCGCATGTCCACCACATCCACCGGTGGAAGCGGTAGTGAAGCGGTCTTCATTCTTTCATCAGAACTGCGGCTGTGTGCCAGAACGCGCAGGGGTAACTCGAAAAGCGGCCAGCGCTCCTGCTTCGCGCGATACACCAGGTCCACGTTCGGAGTGGCTGAACCGAATATCACCATCGCCCTGCTGTCCGCACCATACATCCGCGCCGCCTCCACCGCGCTGTAATAAGGCTGCACCTCTGTCTGGCAGTAGGAAGCATCGTGGCATTCATCCAGCACAATCACTCCGGGTTCTGGGAAGGGAGTAAACAGCGCGCTTCGCGCTCCGATCACGATCGAGAAATCCCCCGCACGCGCACGCCGCCAGGTATCATAGCGCTCGCCCGGCGAGAGCTTTGAATGCACCACCCCCACCTTGCCAGGGAAGCGACCCATGAAACGCTGAATGGTCTGCGGTGTGAGCGAAATTTCCGGCACCAGCATCAGCGCCTGTTTGCCTGCGTCTAACGTTTTCTGGATAGCGCGCATGTAGATCTCGGTCTTCCCTGAACCGGTCACCCCGCGCAGCAGAATCGGTCGACTGGCATCGCCCCTGTCCATCAGCTTCTCCATCTCCTCCCAGACCTTCTGCTGGTCAGCGGTTAATGTCGGTACCTCCCCAAGGTCCGTGTGCGCGCCTTTCAGTGGGTCGCGCCAGACCTCGATATGCGTTAAGCGCACCAGCCCTTTTTTTTCCAGATAGCGCAGGTCTGTAGCGTTTGCGCCGCTCGCTGCATACACGCGTGACACTTCCACTGGACTGTCCTCCTCTGCCAGCATGAACAGCGCTTTCTGCCTGCGTTCGCTCGCCTGCGAATCCTTTTTTCCGGTCTTCTCCAGAACTAGTCTCAGTTCTTCCCGCCTGATCGCCAAGGCAACCGTGCGTTCGGTTTTTTGGCTCACAGCAGGCGCAGGCAGCACCGCTCGGCTGATTATCAGTCCTTTGCGTATCAGGGCGCGCACTGATGGCTGCCAGTTCACATGCCTGAAGGCGGCGTCCATCTGGCGACCGCGCAGCGCTCCACGGTCTTTCATCTTCATGATGATTCTCTGCTGCAGTTTCGTCAACTCGTCTGGTTGAAGATTAGCAGGCAGGTTGAGCTGATAGAGGGTGTCCGCTTTTCGGCTCAGTCCGGGCGGTAGCATGAGGTTGAGGAAAGCCGCGGGGGTGGAGAAATATTTTTCTGCCAGAGCGAAAGCCAGATTGAGTAAATTCAGAGTGAGCACTGGCTCATTATCCAGCAGCTCCAGGATTTCACGCGTTTGCTGCACTTCTGGCTGACCGATGATCTCCTTCACCACGCCCTGCACCCGTTGTTTCCCAAAGGGCACCTCCACCAGGCAGCCACAGCGTAATTTTTCTATCAAATGTTCCGGGATCTCATAATCGAACAGATGGGCAATGCCCGGGACGTTGACCGCGACGCGGGCGAAAAGGGACAATGGATCAGCCTTTCCAGTTCATTCCGCGGCAATGATAGCCGCGGCGCCGTACCCGACCACCGAGCTGGTATCGCCGGTGGAATTGGCGGATGTGCTGTAATGAAGAATTTGGACGCGGTCTGCCCCGGCCAGTTTTGCTGTCCATAGGCAGGCTGCCACTGCTACCGCCCCGCAGGCGGAAGCCCTGCCTTCGCTCTCGGCATTCAGCACACCCTGCGGATCAAAACTCTGGATGCGCCGCAGCATCTCGGCATCCAATTGCTCAGCGGTCTCCTGCGGATAAAAATGGGAGAGGTCCGTGCTTGCGACCAGCAGAAAATTGTCATCCTGGATGGATTCAAACAGCGCCCGCGCGAAGGTTTGCAGGGTCTCCGCATCATGACAGCGTACCATCACCGGCAGCAGCCTGAACTCGGTCTCCCAGGCGCGCTGCAGGAAAGGCAGTTGAATCTCCAGCGAGTGCTCCTCGTCTGCGCTCACCTGAATGAGTTCAAGACCTGCATCCGCAAGAAATCCTTCCAGTTTCTGTAGATTATCCACAGCCGTCGGCACATCACCCAGCGGTGTGCGGTAAGCGCTGTGGGCGGTGGTCACGAAATCTCCTGCATAGTAATGGTGCAGAGGGGATAGAATCACTGCCAGCGCTCGGGCATCCTGCTGCACAGTGCGATAGGCATATCCGGCCGTTTTGCCGGAGTAACGGTGCCCGGCGTGCGGCGACACGATCCCGATCACCTTTCCCCCAATCTCCGCGTGGTTGATTTTAGCCTGCGCCAGATACGCGTCCACCTGAGCGGATAATGCATGCGGTTCCCCCGTGTACCAAGTGCCCGCGATCGGTGAAGGCCTTGCGTCCGGTCTGAATTCCATTTCTTCCTCCTCACCCTTGATTATACCGATGAAAAAATCGTGGAATGCTCCGCTGGGATGTTAATTGCCAATGTAATTGTGCGGGTTCAGCCTCTGGGAGCCACTGCGGATCTCAAAATGCAGATGTGGTCCGCTCGAATTGCCCGTGCTGCCCATGAATCCGATAATATCACCCTGATAGACGAAATCTCCGCAACCTACATTGAAGGAGTTCAGATGCGCGTAAATGGTCTGCATGCCGTCACCATGATCCACTGCGATGACATTGCCATAGCCCCATTCGCTCCACCCAGCATACACCACCACGCCATGGTCCACCACGTAAATCGGTGAATCCAGCCCGCCGCCTAGGTCTACACCCCAGTGGTTGACCTCCGGCGCGAATTCATATCCGAGAACTCCATGCAGAATGGTAGGCCAGATATAGGTGCCCGTGCCGATCGGTCCCTGGTTGGTCGGTGCGCATTTGCCCTCTCCCCAGATGGAGGATTCCGCCGTCTCCTCTCGCGTGAAAATGGTCGCCGACCAGTCATAGAATGGTCGCGTGCCTCCCGGTGCAAAAATTCTAGTGCCGGGTTCGATATTCGGCAGAGAGAAATCACCAACGGTGTCAATGCTCAGCCGGTTGCCTGGCCAGTTGACGATATCTTCAGGAGTCAGCCCGAAATATTCGGAGACCGCGTTCAGCCCTTCCCCCTCGCTCCAGGTATGCAGCACCCCGTCCACCGGCGGGATGGTTAGCACCTGGCCGGGATAGATGGCTGCCGGATTGTCACGCAGCGTCTCTGCGTTGGTCCACAGCAGGGTCTCGGGTTTCAACTCGAAGGATTCGGCGATTGCCCAGATGGTATCACCGCTCACCACTTCGTAGGTCTCAAAGTCATAGCGTGAACGCGAAGCGGACGCGGCAGAGGTATGAGTATCGGCGGAGCGGGTCAATCCCTCCACCGGCGCCACGCCTTCATAGGCGGGCAGCACCGCTATGGGTTGTTCATCGCCACCAGCTGTCAGCGGCTGTACGCTGCTGCTTGCCATCCTGCCGCCCACAAAATAGCCGCTCATCACCCACACCACCAGCCCCACTAAGCCCAGCGTGACCAGCGCTGAACCGACACGCATGGTGACCTCGCTCAGCCCCAGTTTATTGACCCGCGTCCAGAAGCGGTCCCATACGGCAAGCAGCTGCGGCGCTGATGGATTGTCAGCCTTATCGTTTATTGAACTGTTATCCTGCCTATTCCCTTTATGGGAAGGCAAATGATTATCCATTTAACCTCGAAATCAAAATCATATCACAATCTGTCATGAGGGGTTTTTACAGTATAAGAACGGAATCAATTAAATAATTAATTAATCGTGTGAAATTATACTTTCGATTTTTCCCCAATAGTTTAACCATTGTTCCTGGCACGATCTCTATAAAACCGTCACTCCTGAATGTCTATATCCGATATTCTAAATTATTTGGCAACTGTTCTTCGATAAAACCTGCAAGATTCTTTATTCGTAGATATAATGACTCATAGAGCAGACAAACAGGAGGTAAGATGACGATTCAATCCAGATCGAAAAGTACACTGCTACGTAGATCTATCTTAATGATACTTGTTGGTTTTCTGGTTCTCTCAGCGATTTTTTTCCTCCCCGCCGGAACACTGCACTACTGGCAGGCATGGGTTTATCTGGCCATCCTGTTCATCCCCATGGCTGCGGTCATGCTGTACCTGATTCAAAATGATCCAGCTCTGCTGGAGCGCAGGTTGCAGATAAAGGAACGGAGAGCCGAGCAGCAGAAGATCATTTCCTTTTCTTATCCGCTCTTTCTACTAACCTTCCTGCTGCCCGGTTTTGACCGGCGATTTGGCTGGTCCAACCTGTCAGCAGGTGTGGTTATTGCTGCAGACCTCATTGTGCTGCTCAGCTACGGGTTTTTCTTCCTGGTGTTGAGAGAGAACAGCTACGCGTCGCGCATTATCGAGGTCCAGCCAGACCAGCAGGTCATCAGCAGCGGTCCTTACACAATCATTCGCCACCCCATGTATTCAGGAATTTTACTGTTATACATTTTTTCCCCCCTAGCTTTGGGTTCGCGGATAGCCATGACCCCGGCGTGTTTACTCATACCCATTATTATCCTGAGAATAATCGAGGAAGAGAAAACGCTGATTCGGGACTTGAAGGGCTACAGGGAGTATATGCAGAAAATCCGGTACCGGCTGATCCCGGGAATCTGGTAGTGATGGATGGATTCCATCAATGAATAAGTTTTTGATAATCTTTTTTACTCATTAATCTCAAAGTCTTTTCTATTAATTGCTGCCGAACAAATCAGACATCGTGGAACGCCGTGTGGTACTTCACCTCTCCGTTTCTTCCGTTCAGCGCTTCCAGCTTTAGCTCCAGCAACATGATCGCTTCCTCTGGCACCCTATATTCACTGTCGATGCCAAAGCGGGGATAATACCCGGGGTGCCCCAACACCACAACTGCGGCGCAGCCCTAGGAAATCCAGATCGACTCCTATGGTGTCTACCAGAAGGAGATCAAATATTTCGTGGACTGCGTCAGGGATGATAAACCGATTGAGGTCGTCACCCCGCAGGAGTCCCTGGCGGTGCTGAAGGTCATTCGTGCGATCCAGCAATCTCTGGAAACGGGCGAATTGGTGCGCATTCAGGATTAAGCCCTGGAGACGCGTTTCACAATAAAAAAATTTTTCATTAGCAAGCACAAAGAAATCAAACGCCTGATTGAAAAAATCAGGCTTTTGATCACATAAATGTATCTGGCATGAAATGAGTGGGGATATTATTTCTTGGAGCGGGGAAAAAAGCAGGGTGGGATTAGTGCCCGCCCAGTGGGTTTTTTCCTCAATACCTAAATCTTGCATAAATAGTGATTAAGTCAGCCATTTATCTTTCTCTTTACCAGAATTTTGAAGGCGGATTAAAAGAATAGGTACTATTCCCGAATATTCCTCTTTACAAATGGAGTCTTGGGATGATTGGACATTCTCATTTTTAAGGGTGTGCTGGTCTCCGGAGTGTGTGTTTTTTGATAATTCTCATACGATTCTTTAACATTCCTCCTACACGTCCGGTTTACCATTAACGCATATGTATCTATAGAAAATGATGGATAAGGAGTATCAATATGTCAAAAATCATTGGAATTGATCTGGGCACCACCAACAGCGTGGTGTCCGTGATGGAAGGCGGCGCCCCGACCGTGATCTCCACGGCCGAGGGTTCGCGTCTTTGCCCTTCTGTAGTGGCATTCACCAAAACCGGGGAGCGTCTGGTCGGGCAGACCGCCAAACGCCAGGCAATTGTCAACCCGGAGAACACGGTCTATTCGATTAAACGTTTCATGGGGCGCAAGTTCGATGAGGTCGATCGCGAACGCAAAATGGTGTCCTTTAAAGTGGTCAAGGGACCGGAAAACGACGCGCGCGTGGAGATACCTGCCAGCGGTAAGACCTATACCCCGCAGGAAATTTCCGCCATGATCCTCGGCAAATTGAAGAAGGACGCGGAGGCGTATCTGGGCGAGTCGGTGAAAGACGCAGTCATCACCGTGCCGGCGTACTTCAACGACAACCAGCGCCAGGCGACCAAGGATGCCGGCAAGATCGCCGGTCTGAATGTGCTGCGCATCATCAACGAACCAACCGCTTCCGCGCTGGCATATGGGCTGGATAAGAAAAAGAACGAGAAAATCCTGGTCTTTGACCTGGGTGGCGGCACTTTTGACGTCTCCATCCTGGAAGTGGGCGATGGCGTCTTTGAGGTGCGTTCCACCAGCGGCGACACCCATCTGGGTGGCGATGACTGGGATCAGCGCATCGTAAACTGGGCGGCAGATGAGTTCCAGAAGGAACAGGGTATCGACCTGCGCCAGGACCGCCAGGCGCTGCAGCGGCTGCGCGAGGCATCCGAGAAAGCCAAGATTGAGCTCTCAAGCGTAAAAGAGACCGATATCAATCTGCCTTACATTACCGCGGATGCCAGTGGACCGAAGCACCTGATCCTCAAATTGACTCAAGCGAAGTTCGAGCAGCTTTCCGAGGACCTGGTGGAGAGCCTGCGCCAGCCCTTCGAGGCGGCGCTGAAGGACGCCAACCTCTCGGCAAAGGACCTGGATGAGGTCATCCTGGTGGGCGGCGCCACACGCATGCCGATGGTGCAGGAGATGGTCAAGGCGCTGACCGGCAAGGAAGGCAACAAGAGCGTCAACCCGGACGAGGTGGTCTCGGTGGGCGCAGCCATCCAGGCGGGTGTGCTGGCCGGCGAGGTGCAGGACGTGCTGCTGCTGGACGTGACCCCGCTCTCTCTAGGCGTGGAAACGCTGGGCGGTGTGAGAACGGTTCTGATCCCACGCAACACCACCGTGCCGGTGAAGAAGAGCGAGGTGTTCTCCACGGCTGAAGATAACCAGACCGCGGTGGACATCCATGTACTTCAGGGCGAGCGCGATATGGCAGCGGACAACATGAGCCTGGGGCGCTTCCGGCTGGAAGGCATCCCGGCGGCGGCGCGCGGTATCCCGCAGGTCGAAGTGACCTTCGATATCGACGCCAACGGCATTCTCAACGTGACCGCGCAGGACAAAGCCACCGGCAAGGAGCAGAAGGTAACCATCACTGCCTCCACCAACCTGAAGAAGGAAGAAGTGGAGCGCCTGGTGAACGAAGCCAAGCAGCACGAGCAGGAAGATAAGGGGCAGCGCGCACTGGTGGAGGCGCGCAACAACGCAGATAGCGCCATCTATCAGGTGGAAAAGACCCTTAAAGAACAGGGCATCACACCCACGCCGGAACTGACCGCGAAGGTCAGTGACCTGCGCAATGCGGTGAATGGCAGCGACATGGCGCGTATCCAATCGCTGACCGGTGAACTGCAGCAGATTGTTTCTTCGCTGATGCAGCAGCAGGCAGCGCGCGGCGGAGGGCAGCGGACCTACGGCGGCAGTCAGCCGGCATCCGGCGGCGAGCCGGACGGCGAGGACGTGGTGGAAGGCGAATTCACGGAAGCATAGCGCAACGCTCCTCCTTTATAACCGGAGGCGGGAAGAACAGCCCGCCTCCTTTTTTTGTCCTAAAATCCTGTCTTTTCGTTAAAATGACAGGCATGAACCGTGAGACTTACGATGATTTCAGCCAGGATTACGACCGCTTCGTGAACTGGGAAGCGCGCTTCGCAGCGGAGATGCCTTTTATCGAGGAAGAGCTGCGAATCCTTAGCCAAAACAATGTACAAGTAAAAGTGGCGGGTACACCCTGTTGGGTGTACCCAAGGGGAGGGTGCAGGCAGGCGGATACCCGCCCTACAATAACTACTAAAGTGCTGGATGCCGCCTGCGGCACGGGCATGCATGCCATCGAGCTGGCGCGGCGCGGATTTACTAGCGCTGGCGCGGACCTCAGCCCGCGCATGGTCGAGAGAGCCAGAGCGAACGCGGCTTCTGCCGGGGTGGAGGTGCTCTTCAAACCCGCCGGCTTCGGAGAACTGCATGCCGCTTTTCATTCAGAACCGCGGTTCCCCTTCGACGCCCTGCTCTGCCTGGGCAATTCCCTGCCGCATATGACATCACCGGAAGGCATCCGTTCGGCACTGAAAGATTTCGCCGCCTGCCTGCGCCCGGGCGGGGTGCTCATCCTGCAGAACCGCAACTTTGACGCGGTTATGAAACACAGAGAGCGCTGGATCGCACCGCAGTCCAGATGCGCGGGCGGCGAGGAGTGGCTCTTCCTGCGTTTCTACGACTTTGACCCTGACGGGCTGATCACCTTCAATATCGTACGCCTGCAGCGCGAAGTGGGTGGGGAATGGCAGCAGCAGGTCTCAAGCGTGCGGCTCTACCCGCTGCTTTGGGCGGAGCTGGAAGAACTGCTGGGGAAGTGTGGTTTCCGCGAGACGCGCTTTTTCGGCAAGATGGAACGCGAGCCCTTCCGCAAGGAATCCAGCGAGAACCTGGTGGCGGTTGCCACCCGGGCGT